>Ga0209515_10001170_pt1 | contig 45166 bp, 53 predicted proteins | sample Subgroupgradi54m_FD_187454 | JGI IMG/M metagenome (GOLD analysis project Ga0209515, IMG submission 187454) | Subsurface groundwater microbial communities from S. Glens Falls, New York, USA - GMW60B uncontaminated upgradient, 5.4 m (SPAdes)... ... | reverse complement strand
TTTCTTTAAGATTTTCATGGTTTTGCTGGTTTAAAGTTTAATATTACATTGACAAATTTTTGAATATTTTCACGAAATATATAAATTGATAGTATTAAGACAATTATAATTATAATCATTCCAACAATTTGACTAAGTTCTATGTCTCCTTTCATTTTAGAAGAATTTTATACCCCTTATTAACTCTATTATTCTATCCCTGAAATTATAAGCTATATAGATTAATGCAACTAAAACAAATAGAGCAAATAAAAGTTTAGCTAGATCTTCAAAACCTAAAACCCCTTTTTCCATCAAATTAAATTAATTAAGCTGATATTTAAATTTTCTTAAGGTAAAAAGGAAGGTTTAAATATGATTCAACTAGGATAAAGACCATGTTTAAGCTAAATAAAGGAATAACAGTTTTAGTATTGGCTTTATCTTTAGGAACCAATAAGATAGATTTTTCTTTACAAAGTAAAGCTTATGCGCAAGAGAAGCTTGAGGATAAGGTTATTAATGTTAGGATTAAACAAAAGCTCTATAAGGTTGAAGCAGACTATGGGATAACATTAAATGGAAAAAATGTTGAAAATAAAGAGGAAATTCTTAAGGTTATAGAATTAGCAAAATTAGTTGAAGAAGCTAGAAAGGTAGAAAGCTATAAGATTGATTTATTTGGTTTATGGGATCTAGAGGCATTAAAATATTCTACTTTTGTAAGAAAGGGGCAAGCACTTACAATTAAATATGATGACCATATAAAATGGGCATTATCTTTCCCAATTAAATTCTTAGATTATGCATTTTCTGGAACATTAGATATCCCGGGAGAAGCTAAAGCCTATATATTAAAAGGAATGAAAAAGTTTCTAGAAAATCCCCAAGATAATTTAAAGAATTATACATTTACACTATACAGTAATTCAAACCTAAAACTAGAAGAGAATATAACCCTTATTAGGAAGATAAGCAAAGGAAATATTGATGAAGAAACAGCTGATAAAATAAAAGACAACAGTAATTATGTTGAGATATTTGGTAATGCTGCATTAGAGTATTATAAAGAACTACAGAAATATGATACACTAGAAAGAGATGGTTCCAAGAACTAATACCGGTAATAGGTAAAATACTTGAAGATGAATATGAAAGATTACCCAAAGAAACTATAGGTTATCTAGAAAAGACATTTTTATCAAAGCTTAGAAACTATCCACCAAACAAAAGATTTGAAGAATTAATTGAAGAAAACCGAAATAATTTAATTAAGAAGAGAAGTAAATATTTAACTTACTTGGATGATTTAGCTAAGGAACATTCAAGATCGCCTGAGGATGTAATTAAAAGATTTATTAATTATGCTTGTGAGAATAGATTAAATGATGCGTTTAATCTTATTGATTCAAAAATTAGAACCTTGGTAGAAGAAGACTTGAGAAAAGGAGTTAAAAGAGAAAAAAGTCAAAGAGATGAAAAACTATGCAAAGGTAATTATCAGGTAATTCAAAGACAAGATTACAAAGACTTTTCTATCGTAGTTTTTAGGTATGATGAAGGATTATTTTCATATGTCTTAAAGAAAGATAAATCGAAATGGAGAGTATTGGGGGATGCTTCTGTTAAAAATTTAGAAACCATAGAAGAGGAAAGCTTACAACTTTTAAAAGAAATAGATGAAATTTATGATAAGATGATAGAACCTATTAAAAAAAATTAACCCTGGAGATTATCACATCTTTTTGCGATCTCACTTCCTGATGTAAGCAGAAGACTAATTTCTCGATCTGGTTTATAGAAAAATGCTGTTGCAATACCAATGACAGATACTGCTGCAATATTCCCTTTTATCGTACTTGGAACTGGTAATAAAAATGAAATAACCCTAACGTATGGATTCTTAATAACCTTACCTGCAACCTTTAATGTAACAACTGTGCCGCCTATAATTCCTAATTCCTTAATTGTTTCCCATGAGTTTGAGGTTTTAGTAACTGCAAATACTGTATAAGCTGGATTGTCTGTGCTTATTAGTATTTTTCCTTGCTCTCCTATGTCCTTATATTCAAATTTATCTTCTGTTCCTGTTAATAATTGTAAATATGTTTTTTCTAAATAGCTCGGTTTTTTTGTTTGGAGATAATCTATTAACTCAGATGGATTTATTTCAACATTATATTTTTCATCCTTTGGTTTTATTACAGAACAAACAATACATTGGACATCACTACTTACCCCCCAATCACTATAAAGTTTTAATTTTCCTCTTCCCATTTGCTCCCAGCACTTATACATGTCTCCTGCAAGAATATCTTTGATGGCTTCTTTATCCTTTGTTTCTATCTTGGTATCAACAGGCCTACATTTTAGAGAAAAGAAAGACCCAGTTCCTATTAGTGGAATTCTTATCCATTCAACAGCTAAAGTGCTTATTTGGCAGGTTTTTCTGGTAGTATACTCTCCAAGTAAGGGGGCAATAATGTTTGTAAATATTAAATATAATATTACAAAAGCAAGTATGGCTAATATAAATCCTATAAGAACCTCATAAGCTGCAGCACCTTTTTTATTTAAGTATCGCATCTAAAACACCTTTTTTTACAGCCAGGAAGAATAATATTAAGATTACTATTAATAATAAAATTGTAATTAATGTTCTTACACCCGTAGTTAAACCTTTGTTCCTCATATAACTCCCTTACTAAAGCCATATAATATAGTTAAAACACCTATTAAAATTACTAAAATATTGTAAGACACTCCAGAAGTAGGTAAAAAAGATAGAGAATCTGGAAGGAGTTTATTTTCTACAATTATTGGAAGGGCGCCAATAAATGTTGTTACAAGTCCTATAAGAAATATTGGAAACTTCATCTTAAATTAAGTTCTTCCTCTAAACATTCCAATTATAAGCAAGACTACTGCAATTATTACCCCTAAAACAGGCAATTCTCCATTTAAAGGAAAGAAAAGACCAAAGATAGGAAATTGATACGATATGTCATAAAATCCATAATAAGTTGGTGTTGCCATTAAAGCTATAACTATTAAGAAATAAGTTATTGAACCTGCTATTAATGCGCTGCTACTAGCATTATGAATCCACTTATAGATTAATGTTCCTAACAATAACAAGAATACAGTAAACGCATAAGGTCCTAAATTTTTAACCAGAGAAAATCCTGTTTGTTGTTCCCATAATAACAAAGCAAATGCAAGAAATATCCCTAAACCAACAAATACTGCTTTGCCCCCCTGTGCTTTAAAATGTTCTCCTAATACTGCTTGTCCAAGACCTAAGAATATTATTAAAAATAAAAAGAAATCAATCCAACTAGAATAAGATTCATAAATATCAGCTATATTATAAATTCCTCCTGAATAATAACTGTCAAGATAAGGGTAATAACCAACATATTTTCCACCTGTTAAATAAAACAATAATAAGGTTACTATTATAAGCACATTAACAATTCCTTTATTTTTTAGAACTCTTTTTTTTTGTAATTTTTTCATATCTATTATTTAGCTTATATTTTATTTAAAGTTTGCTATCTATGATGAAATAAGATTAATACCCCCTGCAAGTATATTAAAGACTATGATACCAATTAGAGATATGAAAGAGTACAGTATAATACTTAGGTAGAGATTCTTTCCCATCAAATGTTTTTGTGTTAATTTATCCTGACCTCTTTCTATAGAGTTACATAGTATTGTTAATATTATAGTGATCTGTACAACATACAGTCCTACAACCAATTGAAAATGGTAGCTTGGAATTACTGTTTTAATATCCAAAGCTTGTAATACTCCACCAAATTGCCCTACCCCACCAATTGTCTCTGATGTAGTTCCTGCAGTCGTTACTTGAAATTGCTCTCCTAATTTATTTATAATAGCAACTACCATTGAAGCAACCCCAACAACTATTCCTGCAATCATCGGTGTTAAGAATGAAATCTGGCTCTTCATTGAAGAAATAATCTCTGCAAGTAAATCTTTTAATCTTCTATTAACCTCATTTATTCTTTCAAAATATTTTGATATACTAATTAATGCCTTGGAAACAATTTCTGGACCTTTCTTTGCACTTTCAATTAAGACCTTCATTGAACTTTCTATAAAACTAGAAGGAAAATAGATAATTGCACCCCTATCCTCATTAAATATAGCCTCCTTAACACCCATCCCTAGTTTTCTAATGTTAATACTAACTGTTTTAAAGAAAGTTCCTGTTGGCGTACCTTGTAAATTTTCTGCAACCCTTCCAAAAGCTAATTCAACCGGCATTCCCTCACCTATCCTATTCCCCAATTGGAATAAACTACCTGCAAATTCTTTTTCTAGCTTATTAGTTTCTTCTTTTATTTTAATGAGATTTCTTGTGCTTAACTTGCAATAGGTCCCATAACCTAAGGCTATACCTAATGGAATAAATAAACTAAATATTAAAGCACCTACACCAAATGGTCCTATATTACCTTCTTTATAATCCAAAAATGTCATCGCCAATGCCCCCTGACCAAATTTAAAATCAAAAGAAGGATTTAAAAGATGAATTATTATAGGTAACAGACCAATTAGTACAAAAAATGATCCGATGAAAAAACCTATTACTTTGGGGTCTAAGCTTATATTACCAATTACAACCTTTTTATATTGTTCATATTCGGGATTATCTTCAACAATATTTGATTCACTATAACCTGTAGGTCTCTTTGAAAGTAGATTTGTTCCATAAAAATAAACAAATAGTGGAAGAAAGATATTATAAAGCAAAGCAAGATGCCACCATTTAACTGCGCCCTGTAAAAAGCTGGCTAGTAATGGAAATATTACTAAACCTAAAATTGGTAATATGACTCCTAACATATGCAACATAGTTATGGGTGAAGAAAGATCATGTGCATAATTAAGCATCTTATCATAAGTCCCCTCTAACATAATCTCTAGTGATTTTTCAAGAAGATCTATTCTCTTTTGCTCATTTGGTTCATATAGGCTTTCTTCAATTAAATGAAAGGATTCAACAAATTCTAAACTATAATCACGCCATCCTAAAAGATAATTATCAAGACTCGCTTTTATTGTACTGTATTTGCCTGTTTCTACATCCCAAAATACCTTTCTTAAGTCTAATGCTAGGGGATTTCCTACATGTTCTCCTGCAAACTTAATTGCATGCTCCAAGTTTGATGTATGACGCATATACATAACAACATAAAGGATACAAAGAACCATTTGATTGCTTGCTGCAAGACGCCATCTACTAGCAAGGTACTCTGGAATATTACTAATCGGTTTTATTATAAATGCACCAATGGCTATTATTAAAAGGGGGAAAAAAATAGATACTCCTTCTAAACCAAATAGTATGAAAGTTACTAGCGAAATTGTTATTGCAATAATAAAGGAAATAATTGCCACTAATGTGGCAAGGCTCATCGCCCCTTCCGGGGTTATCTCTAAATGTGAATCATCAATTGCTTTTTGTAATTTTTCCCTTGCCTCTGGTTTTGGTTCTACTTTTATAATAGACTGAGCAATATTACATAGATTCTCATATACCCCAATATTTTGAGATAATGCCTCTCCCCTAAATATATTATACTCTCTTGAGAAAGATTCATTTGTAGGAATAGAACTTGTGCTAATATCAAAACTTGATTCTAACTTAGCACCATACTGTTGCATTATTCTAAGTTCTTCCTCTGTTAATCTTGGCATTTTAGATTGATAATAAAACCCCCGCTATTAATGCAAATATTATACCAATTATTTGATAAAAAGTAATCTTTTCTTTTAAAATAACCAAGGAAAGGATTATTGTTACCAGTGGATATAGGGCTGTAAGGGGAACAATTACAGATGCATTTCCTTTTGAGAGGGCATAATAAAAAAAGAAATTTGCTAAAGAAGCTGCAAGTCCGGCAATTACAATAAAAATTATCCAAATATTAAAGATATTCCTATTTATTTCATTCTTTAGAAATAAAAAACTTAAAATAAAAGTAAATATGAAGTAAAATAAACCATACCAAAAAAAGATATTACTTACACTAAAATGCTTTTCTACTAATTTAATAAGAAAAGCCCAGAGCCCCCAAGATACAAAAGCTAATATTGAAAATATATACCAAGTCTGCATTTTCCCCTTTTTAACTTAATAATTTTACCTCTTTTTTAAACCATAATTCCCATTCACCGAATATAGTATCATAATCTAATCTTCCTTTTTCTTCATTTACCTTATCTGAAATCCTATGAAAAGCATCATTGGATGCTATTACAAATGGTGCTTCAAGTATTTGATTCCTCTTACTTTTATCTACATAATCTACAATATATTGTTTTATTTTAGTCCTTAATAATATATTTGCCCACAAAGAATCCCAGTTTCCAGCCCATTCTTTAACATTACCTGCTATACTCTTTAATATATCGGAATCTCCATTAATCAAGTCATCAGTAGGAATTAACTCATCTTTTTCTGGGTCATATTTCATTAGATCTACAAATCCATTTTCTTTTAATGGATCTTCTTCCCAACCTTTTCTAACCTCAGTTATAGAAAGAATCCTTCTCCATTTATGTAAACCATCAGCACTTCTTACCGGGTTTGAAATTACAATAATATCTGTAGCCTTAAAACTTGTTTTTGGAACCTTAAGATCATTAACAACCCTATCAAATACACCATAGGGGCTATCACCATGTATTGTTCCTGCAACAACGTTAGCCAAAGCTCCAATACGCATTGCCTCATACAATGCAAAGGCCTCGAGGCTTCTAATCTCTCCAACAATCAAAGAAGAATCACCCATTCTTAAACTGGTTCTTATACCTTCATCTGCAGGAACTTCAACACCGCCTTTTGTTAGTGCACTTCTTACCTTCATTGCTTGGATATTATAGCCTAATTGTCGTAACGCTTCAGTAGGTAATTCCAAAGTATCCTCAATTGAAATTATTCTATATTTCCTCATTATCTCGACTAAAGAAGCCCCGAGTAATGATGTTTTCCCACTTGATCTTGTACCACAGAATAAAATGCTTCTTGCACCATCTATTAAGAAACTTAAAAGGCCCGCTGCTAAAGGATTCATCATTCTATTTTTTATAAATAATGGAAAAGTCCAGGGATTGTCCCTATGTCGTCTTAATGAAAACCCCAGTCCATAGGGGTTTAATGGCTTTTGTATTATTGCTACCCTTGCCCTTGATCCCGGTATTATTAATTCTGTATCCAATACAGGATTTGCTTCATCAAGAGGTCTTCCACTTAATATTCTAAACTTTGATGCCCAAGATTCTGCATCATCCAATGAAGGTATGATATTTGTAGCACATTCAGAAAAGTCTTCATGAACAATAAAGATTGGTGATTGCCCTACTGGACCATTTATCGATATATCTTGTATTTTTGGATCCTTTAATAATAGTTCAACCAAACCAAATCCAACTGTATATCGAACTAAAATATTTGTAAGGTCATTTAATTCTTCTATATTGAGATTAATATTCCTGTGTTCTGCTAATTCTTGAATTAAATCCCGGCCTATATTAAAAAAAGTAGTACGCATCCTTTCTGGATCTAAAAATTCTTCTTCTTTTGGCTTGTGCTCTGCCATGACTGTTCTAGCTAAGTCAAGCAATTCATATTTGTCCTCAGAAATCTTAAATTCTGGTGGATTCATATGATATAGCGGTTTTATATCTTCAGGGATAGAAAAAATTGTAATATCAGTATTGTCAACAGAGTAAATATCTAACTCTTCCCCATTTAATGGCGGTTGTACCATTAATCTAGTAAATATAAAATCAGGAGTAATTGCAGGTCTAAATACTAATTTGTATAAACCCCTATCTCCAAGTTTATAACCCGCTATTTCATCCTTGACTAAGTTAACCAGTTTAGTTTTCTCCAACATATCATAAACTGATTTAAGAAGTTCCATGAAACGATTTTCATATTCTAAAAAATCCACTGAAAGTTTTTTTTGGGTTATTTTTTCACCCCTTATTAATCTCTTAAGCTCAACATATGCACCTATGGGATCATTTCTAAGAAGGTTAAATATTAAATCTTGAAGCAACATATATTTAGAAGAAAAGTAGCCCAAGAGATCTTCTCTAAAACCCAATGAGGTTATACTCAATGCTCTCTTTTGTCTTGTAAGAATTTTATATATATTGGCTATTTCAAGAAGCAATTGTACTTGATTGTAGTCGTAAACATAATTTCTTCTTTGGACAAAAACAATTCTATTTGCTGAGGGTACTTCTATAAGTTTATCTATAACATAAGCCATTACAAGATTATTATCCTCAATAGATGGTGTAAAAGTCCAAGACTCTGCATTTATCTTTAGAACATCTTCTTGACCCTCTTTTATAACTTCATATTCTTTTTTTTCTTTTTCAAATGCCATAGTCAATCAACATGTTACCACTTTTAAAAAACACGTAATTTTTAATAACAAAGTATAAAGGATAACTTTATTAAAATATTTATCGTTTTAATAATATGGTATTGGAATCTGAAGGTTCAGAGGCAGCTTATATTCTTAATGAATTAAATTCCAGGATAAGGATTTTAGAAGGAAAATATAATCTTTATGGTGAAAGACTTCTAGTGGTAAATAAAAATATGATTGAGGAATATAAAAAACTATTAAGACAGATGAAGGTCATTGGTGAAGAACTTGTTTCTCTTAAAACAGATATGGATGTGATTAAAGAAAACCTAAAAGAGATAAATAGGGAAATGCAATTTTTTGCAAAGAAGGAGAATGTAAAATTACTAGAAAAATATATTAATATGTGGAACCCATTGAATTTTGTTACAGAAAAGGAGTTGAATAAAACAGTTGAAGAGGCTATTGAAAGAATGCGTAAAAAAAGCCCCGACTCGATTTAATAGTATATGGAAACGCCAACAGAACAAGTATTTAATCTAAAGAAAAGAGGTTATGATAATACTAAAATAACAGAAGAATTAAAAAATAAGGGATATTCTAATCAAGAAATATCAGATGCGATGAACCAAGCAAATATAAAATCGGGTGTTGAAGAAAATTCGGGAAATAGTTCTTTTTACTCTAATGAATTACAACCCTCTTTATTAGATAATAGTGAAATACCTGTTCCAAGCCCAAACCAGGGTGTGGAAACGCAAGCTATAACTCAAGCACCTCAATTTCAACAAGAGTCAAGATTTAATCCCCCACCAGTACCTTATTCTAGGGGTAATGTAGAGCAGGAGATTGAAGAAATGGTTGAGGCAATAATTGATGAAAAATGGGAGCAGTTAACTACAAATATAGGAAATTTAGATGCCTGGAAAGATAAGGTAGAAGATGAAATAACCTCTATAAAACAAGAAATATTAAGGGTTAGCAATAGATTAGATAATTTACAAAAAGCTGTTCTAGGAAAGGTAAGTGAATATAGTCAAGGCATAACAGAAGTAGGAACAGAAGTTAAGGCCCTTGAAAAGGTTTTACAGAATATAATAGAACCACTAACTTCTAATATAAAGGAACTTTCTAAGATAACCAAAGAACTTAAAGAAGGGAAATCAACAAGTTAAATACGATGAAAAAAAAGAAAATAGGAACTGTTAATCCTATATTGATTCGTAATCTAACAGTTACCTTATTAGCCTGGTTTTTTGTTGGGTTTTGGGTTGTTTCTTTTTTAAATCAAGTAAGGTTTACCATAATTTGGTTAGCAATACTTTTTATAATTTTTGGGGTATTAATAGTAGAAAGAGAAAGATACGATAACTATTTTGCAAAGAGAAGAGAAAAAATAGACCCTTTCCCAGCAAATAATATCTATATTCAAAGGATAACTAGAAAGATAATGAACTACCTTCTGATAATTTTATTACCGATTGTATTAATTTTAATTTTTTTAAATGTGAAGCTAGGCAAAACTCCACTAAAAGATATTCTTATAGGTATTGGTACTTTTTTTATAATGTCTATTCCACTATTCCTAGTTGCTTTCATTAGTGGTATGCTATGGAAGAGACTACGCAGATATTAGTAAAAAATGTTAAACCTAAAGCCCCTTTGAAATTAATCTAACTGCCTGTGCTGCTATAACTATTATAAGAATTACACCCAAGATTTTTGGATGAAATATTATTCTACCAACATCAAAGCCTATACCTTTTCCTGCTGTCGCTGTATCTCCCGCATATATTGCTTGAATTTGCGACCCAAAAACCTGCGATAAAGCATAACCAAAGATTGCAAACATAACTAAAACCAAAGTCCATACAAGCCATGTTTGTTCAAAGGTTGCTGATATGGTTTCTGGTTTAACACCAACAAACATAAACACAAGGACCATCATTATAATCATTATAAACAAAATAGTAAACCATGGTGTTGCTATATCAATAACATCAACTAAGTCACTAATAATAAAAAGTAAGGCTAAAACAAACGCTACTAAGGAATTAACACCTTTTGCACCACCGAAGATTTTTGTTTTTTCTAATATTGCATATAATATAGCAAATACAAATAGAAATACAAAGATTGGTTTAAAATAAGAAAGTACACTTACATCTAAGGTTGGTGTTGCCATTAGGGTTGTTGACCTCCATGCCTTCCACCAACTTCTTGTGTTCTTTCTGTAACCCACTGTTTAAGTTTACCGCCTGGGCTAGTATCCCTTGTTACTAACCAAATTATAATAATCATTGTTCCTACTAGAAAGATCATGGATTTAGTTTGATCATCCATATTAACTATCCAATCTGGTAAAAAGGTATCTTGGCCTATAAAATCCGAGCTTAATGCAATTAAAATAAATGCAAGGCTTACTATAAAAGCAATAGAAAGCATTATTCCTGTCCAACCCTTATACTCTCCTGCAAATATACCAAAGACTAGTAAAAACATAAGTATTACTATCATAAATAAAGATACATTTGGTAAAAACCTATTTATTAAACCAACAAGATACTGGTTCCTTACAAATAACAATCCAATAACTAAAGCAACAATAACATTAAACTCTTTTTTATCGCCTAAAACTTTTACCTTCTGTAGTATAGCAAATGAAACAGTAAAAATAAGCATAAATGGTAGTATTACCTCATAAAGACCAACATCCTGCCAAGATTTCAACATATCAACAAAGTTAAGAGCCATGTTATAATCCCTCCTTATTTACTCCCACTTGAAACATTTTTTGTCACATATAAAATTATTCCTATAATAAATGCAAATAATATCGCTATAGTATAAATACTTTGCACTAGATCAGTTCCAGAATATTCAATTAAGGGCGCTAACCAACCAAAGGAATTAAGGAAGATTGCAATTATCCCAAGGAATAATATTATGGTAAAAAATGCCATCCACCCTTTATGTTCTGCAAAGCTAAATTCTTTCTCACTTGACATAAAGAATCCAACAAGCATCATAAAGCTCATTATAACAATTAATACCATAGCTACTTGAGGCAGAGAGATATTTGTAGCCTGAACAAGCTGTTTACTTGCTATAAAAAAGAAGGAAATCACAAATGCAATCATTGAGTTAATATTTTTCTTTGGTTTGCCATTTTCCTTACCAAATATCGCTGTTTTTTCAAGTACTCCGAAGACTATTGTAAAAACTAGTAAGAAAGGTAAAATAACATCAAAGAAACCAAAATCAGATAAAAATTCTATTGACTTTCCTAATGGGGATACCATAATAAAATTATAAACCCTCTAATATAAAAAGTTATTCCTTCGGATCCTCTTCAGAGCCCTCATAACTAGGCAATGCACCCTTGCTTATTATCATTACATCACCAACAGACTTTACAAATTGATGAGGAACAATAACCCCTTTTGCACCACCTATAGCTTTTGATAGGTATGAGGTTTTTGTTGCCCTTATACGCCAACCAAAAACTTTATTCATTGTGAGTATTGCTTCTTCAACATCACCAAAATACTCACCAGAATCAGTAAAAACCTTCATATCATACATTTCTGTTATTTGTCTTGTTTTTAACAATTTAAACACCTCCAAATTATTAATAAATCCAAAATATATTTGATTGCGATATGACCAAGTATTTAAATATTTTCCTTTCCTTATAGTAATTTAACTTAATTACCATAAAATGATAAAATACAAAAATCTAACTATAATAGGAACATCACATATCTCAATAGAAAGTATAAGAGAGGTAGAAAGAACCATTAAGGAAAATAAACCTTCAATTGTAACGCTTGAATTAGACCATGATAGGTTATTAGCATTACTACATGAAAAAGAACATAAAATAAGATTAAAGGACATTAAAAGAATGGGCCTAACAGTCTTTATTATAAATATAATAGGTGCTTGGGCTGAGAAAAAAATAGGCGAAACAGTAAATGTTAAACCTGGTTCTGAAATGAGAAAAGCAATAGAAGCCTGCTCTGAATTAAATATTCCAATTGCATTGATTGACCAGGATGTTAGAATAACATTAAGAAAACTAATTAGGAGATTTAGTTGGCGAGAAAGATTCAGATTTTTAAAAGAAATAATAACCAGTCCATTTAAGAAAAAAGAATTATTATTTGATTTAAGAAAGGTTCCTGAAAAAAAGCTTATTGATTTAATGATTAGTAAAGTAAAGAAAGACTATCCTTCTATTTATTTAACATTAATTGAAGAAAGAAATATCTTTATGGGCAAACATTTAAAAAGATTGATGGCAACTAATGAAAATGTGGTTGCTGTTGTTGGTGCTGGTCACGAAGAGGGAATCTTAAAATACTTAGAAGAAAATGTTTAGTTTAAAAGAATTAAGGCATCTTATAATTTCTATATTTGTTTTAACATTTGCCTTTGCATTTGATGATAAAAGACCAAAATTTGAGCTTGAATACTGGCTTACAAACTTTATTTATTTTTTTCTTACAGTAACAATAGTTGTCTTAGTGTATTTAATTAGCCAAAAACTAATGGCATATAAATATAAAGCAAATATAAGTTATAGAATAATAACTATAAGCAGATTCTGGTTTGGTCCTTCTAAAAAAGAAAATAAAATAAATTACCCAATAGGCATCATTATATCTCTTTTAATTACTATTTTTACAAAAGCTAAATTAATTTTTGTAACGCTTGGAAGTTTTATTATTGATTATAAAAAGTATAAACGGCTTGGATTTAAAATAGCACACCTAACGCAATATGAAATAGCAAAAATTGCTGCTGTTGGGCCAATAGCTGCAACATTATTAGCCTTAATATTTAAGTCAATTGGTAATTTTAATGAAATAATACTAGTAAGTTCAATGTATGCTGTATTTAATATGATTCCATTAGCTGACAGTGATGGTTCTAAAATTTTATTTGGTGCTAAATATTTTTATTTTTTCATATTAAGCTTTGTTTTAGCCTCTGCACTACTCGTTAATTTCTTAGAAGGAATTACTGCAGGATTAATTTCATTTATAGTTGCTTTAATAATTTTTATAACAATATTATTTAGGGCTTTTAAGGATTAATCTATTAAGCTTAACACTCCTTTTTGTATAAACCATATCATTCCAACCCAGCTTAGTATACCAAACCCAGAGAAAAATGAAAAAAATAATATTATTAAAGAAACCGCATCACCTAAAGCTCCAAAAGAAAAAGAGAAAGAAACTAACTTGAATATTATATAAACTACAGATATCCAAAATAATATTGTTAATACTGCTTCATTTATGCCAAGTTTAATAAATGCAAACAATAAACCAGCTATCAAATCCATAAACCCTAAAAATCTTAACATTGGAAGTTTTCCTGAAAGAAAGGTATATAAAAGTTATGGAGTATAGGGCAGTATGTATAGTATAAAAAATTTTGAACCTAGAATATATCAACAGACCATTCTAAATACCTGTTCCAAAAAAAATTGTTTAATTATACTCCCAACAGGTTTAGGAAAGACCAAGACCGCAATATTAACAACAATACAAAGGCTAAATAATTTTCCTAACTCAAAGATTCTATTCTTAACACCAACAAAACCTTTGGCAAACCAGATAGCTGAAGAATTTGTTAAATCTACAACAATAGAAAAAGAGAAAATTTCAGTTTTTACAGGTGAGATTAAACCTGAAGAAAGGGAAAGATTATGGAAAGAATCAATAGTAATAGTAAGCACACCACAAGGACTTACAAATGACATTATAAGTAAAAAAATCTCTTTAGAAGAAGTAAGTTGTCTAGTGTTTGATGAAGCACACCGAGCTGTTGGTGATTATGATTATGTCTGGATAGCAAAACAATATTCACAGACTGCAAGATATCCCAGAATTTTAGGATTAACGGCATCCCCGGGTTCAGAAAAGGAAAAAATACTTGAGGTATGCAGTAGTTTAAACATAGAAGAAATTGAGGTAAGAACAGACCAGGATGAGGATGTTAAGCCTTACATAAAGGAGGTTGAGATAGACTGGATAAAGGTAGAATTACCGCAAGAATTTAATGAAATAAGAAAACTGCTTTATGATTCTTATAACTCAAGATTAAATAACCTCAAAAAATGGGGCTTAATTGGACCAAATCAAAGAGAAGTTTCTAAGAAACAGATTTTAGTGCTACAGGGAAATTTGCAGAGTAAATTAGCTCGTGGTGAAAAAGAAGCTAGGGTTTGGAGTGGTATTTCCTTAGCTGCTGAAGTATTAAAAATACAACATGCAATAGAACTTTTAGAAACACAAGGCATAGTAGCTTTAAATATTTATATTAATAATCTTATAGAAACATCCAAAAGTTCAAAGGTAAAGGCTACTAAAAATGTTGTTAATGACCCAAATTTTAGTGCTGTTGAGATTAAGGTAAAAAAGCTTGTTGAAGATAATTTTGAGCATCCAAAATTAGAGGAATTAAAAAAGCTTGTTGAAAAAGAAGTTAATGAGAAAAAAGATGTTAAAATAATAATTTTTAACCAGTATAGAGATTCCGCAGTTGAAATAGAGAAAAGGCTAAACCTTATTCCCGGTGTAAGGGCTAAATTATTTGTTGGGCAGCTTAAAAAAAGAGGTACTGGATTAAGTCAAAAAGAACAAATAGAAATTCTAAATTGTTTCAAGAGTGGAGAATATAATATAATTGTTACAACTAGCATAGCTGAAGAGGGTCTTGATATTGTTTCTGTAGATCTTGTAGTATTTTATGAACCTGTTCCTTCTGCAATAAGATCCATTCAAAGAAGGGGTCGAACCGGAAGACAAAGCAAAGGTAGGGTTATAATGATGATTACGAAAGGAACAAGGGATGAGGCATACCACTGGACAGCATTCCATAAAGAGAAGAGAATGTACAGGTATTTAGATGAGTTAAAGAAAGAGTGTGTAAATGAAGGAAAGATAGAGCAGCCGACACTAAACAATTTTATAAAAAAAGAAGATAAAATTAAGATATATGCAGACTATAGAGAAAAAGGCTCTAATACTCTTAAAATTTTAGCTGAGAATGAAGTTAATTTGATTATTGAAAAATTAGATATTGCCGATTATTTGTGTAGCAATAGGGTTGCTGTAGAAATAAAAAATGTTTCTGATTTTGTTGATTCAATAATAGATGGAAGATTATTAGGGCAGATTAAAGATTTAAAAAATAATTTTGAAAGGCCTTTAGTTATAATAGAGGGGGAAGAAGATATTTATTCTATAAGGAATATTCATCCAAATTCAATAAGGGGAATGTTGGCAACCATAGCTATTAGTTATGGCATCCCTGTTATTCAAACAAAGAATTCTAGGGAAACTGCTTTATTATTACTTTCTATAACAAAAAGGGAAAATGAAGAAGGATTTAGAGATTTCAAATTACAACCTAAAAAACCACTTAGTCTAAAAGAACAACAGGAATTTATAACTTCAAGCCTGCCAGGGATAGGTTCTAGCTTAGCAAAATCATTACTTAAACAATTTAAAAACATTAAAAAAATTGTAAATGCAAATGAAGAGGAGCTAAAAGTTGTGGAAAAAATAGGAAGTAAAAAGGCTTCTGAAATAAGAAAAGTGCTTGATTCGAATTATGAAGAATAAAAATCATTCAACACTTCATGTTTATATCCTTCATTTGTTTCTATACTATTAAACAAAGTAACCTTATTTATTTCAAAAGAACCAAGATTGAGTTCTTTATTAAAAATTTCATTTAATTTGGTTTTATCTTGAATATACTTAACTCTGGCTAGGGTAATATGTGGACTAAATCTATTATCTTTTTCAAAACCTACTTTATTTAATTTATTATCAATATCTATTTGTAGCTTTATTATTTCCTTTTCATTATTTAAACCAAGCCATACTACCCGAATCTCTTTATTTGATGGAAAACATCCAAAATTTGTAAATGAAGTTTTAATGTCTTTAAATTTAATTTCAGATAATTTTTCTTTTATAATATCTAATTTATTTAGGTTAACTTCGCCTAAAAATTTAAAAGTAATATGAAGTTCTTTAGCTAAAGTAAGTTTTCCACATTTACCTATTTGCTGCTGAACCTCTCTTAAAATTGAAACAAATTTTTCTGGTATTTTAGTTGCAATAAAAAGTCTCATTTAACCAAACATTGCCAAAGAATCATCATTATACTGTTCTCCTATTATTTTCTCTATGGCTTTAAGAAAATCTTCATTTGTAACCCTAACCCTATTTTCACGCAAAGCGAAATATCCCGCTTCTGTACAAATTGCTTTTAATTCTGCACCTGTAAAATCTTCAGCTTTTTTAAGTATCTCTTCAAAAGAAACATTATCTAGATTCATTTTTTTACTATGTATTTTTAATATCTCCCCCCTTGCTTTCTCATCTGGTAGTGGAATCTCTATTATTCTATCAAATCTTCCAGGTCTTAATAATGCTGGATCTAAAACATCTATTCTGTTTGTTGCACCAATAATCTTTACATTATCTAGGCTATCAAAACCGTCCATTTCTGCTAAAAGTTGCATAAATGTTCTTTGCAGTTCTCTTTCTCCACTAGTTCCATCTATCCTTTCCGCACCTATAGCATCTATCTCATCAATAAAAATAATACATGGTGCTTTATCCCTGGCTAATTGAAACATTTCTTTTACTAATCTTGCTCCTTCCCCAATAAATTTTTGATTTAATTCAGAAGCTATAACCTCTATAAAATTTGCATTAGTGCTTGAAGCAACTGCCTTTGCTAGCAGTGTTTTACCTGTTCCTGATGCACCATAAAGAAGAACCCCTTTTGGAGGATCAATGCCTATTTCTCTAAACAATTCAGGATTTTTTAAAGGCAATTCTACTACTTCTTTTAGCTCCTTTATTTGCTCTTCTAGGCCTCCTAAATCTTCCCAAGAAGCTTTTGGTTTTTGAACTAATAAGAAACTTTCTACATCATATTTATTGTTTTTGTCTAATTTATCAATGATAGTAAAAGATCGTTGATCAACTAAAACCATATCATTAATCTTAATATCTAACTGATTTAAAATATGCACATAAAAAAAATTCCCGTTGGGCAGTCTTATTATTGCCCTATCATTAACTACACTCTTAACTTCGCAAACAATTAATGGTTTTTCTTTAAATTTACCTATTTCTTGTTTTAAATAATTTATTGTATTTTTAAGTAATTTATTCTCTTGATCTACAGCCAAATATCTCCTATAATCATCTGGAACTTTTATATCTATAGTCATCTTGTTATTTTTTGTTTTTTTACCTCTTCATAAAGTTTTCTTGCTTTTGAATTCTTTTCAAAGTATTCTCTTACAGGTTTAATCATATAATCTAAATATTTTGCAACTGTATTTTTCAAATCTAATGGATGCAATTCACCTTTAAGATATATCTTAGCAAGTTCCTCATAACCATTTATTTGTAAATCGCCACCAAATTTTGATGATCTTTCTACCTTAATATTAGGATATCTTTTAAATATTAAATGTTTTGCATAGTCAATTAGGGGATTTCCTTCAATTATTTTTGCAGGGCAATATGCATTATTTAATTTATTTTTAATTTCTTCATAAGAATCGTGCATAAATATAGAAGAACTTGGTTTTGATTTTGACATCTTTGATGCAATCATATTTGCATCCACATCTCCAACATTCTGCGGGCCCTGCAACCCCATTATCATATGATGACTAACTACAACCGGTTTTTTCCAACCTAATTTTTGAGCAACTTCTCTTGCTAAAATATTTGCTCTTCTTTGATCTAACCCTAATTGACAGATATCAACATCTAAATGAAATACATCAGAAACTTGCATTGCTGGATAGAATAGTTGTGCGGTATTTTGCAGTTCTCCTTGGGTTCTTCCCATTATTGTTGTTGCCCTAATTGCCCTATTAATTGTGGTCTCTTTTGCTACCTTCAAAACCTTATCCCAGTAGTCTATACAATCCATTTCTTTACTTGACCATTTAATCTTAACCTTATTTGTATCAACACCAGAAGCTTTCCAAACCTCAACAAAGTAATTTCCTACTAATTTTATCTTTTCGAGGTCACCACCCATTTTATTATTTATAAAAGCAAAGTAATCTGCTAACAAAAGATTAAATCTCACACCAGCTCTTAACATATCATTTATATTTACAGACCTTAGAAGACCAAAGGGAATATGTGCAACTCCACTCGGTTCAAAACCATCATAAGCTATTGGATGAGAATTTGTCTCTAATAAATTTCTTAATTCTTCTTCAGAAATAATCTCTTCACCTACTCCTTTTATTAAATCTAATTTATTTTCAATATCCATAAAACCAAATTAATATAAATAGAATATAAATCTTTCTAGTTGATGAAAGAAGGGAAGCTATTTGTAATTTCTTTGATATTCTCTCTTATAGGAATAATTATCATTCTTATTGCAGCAAAATATACAGAATTAGGATATACAAAAATTTCTGAAATAGACAAAAATATGGTTGGAAGCTATATTAAAATAAAAGGCCAGGTTACCAGTAAAAGAGAACTCCAGGCCCTGTATTTATTCACTGTAAAGGATGAAAGTAATTCAATAAAGGTAATTGCATATAAAGATGATAAAAACTTAATTAATTTAAAAGTAAACCAGTTGATTGAAATAGAAGGGCTTGTTAAAAAATACAAAGATGAATTAGAAATTGAAGCTGAGAAGATAACTATATAAAATAAAGAATTACAGGAATAACCAAGCAACCCATAAGATTAATCCTTGCTAAATTTTTAGATATTGGAATCATACCAACAATTGCGGCTATAGATAACACCAATAATCCGAGAAAACCTGAAATGAAATAAACTAAAATTAAAAGAAATGATAAGGTGGATAAAATAAGAAGACCATAATTTATTTTACAAATTATATTAGAAAATACTTTAGATAGTTTTAGTGTTATTAAAAAGGAAATTCCACCAACAAATAATGCCACTCCTAAAAAAGCATAAGGTTGTTCAATGAAATTTTTTCCATAATTTGAGATATAGCAACGACCGCACCATTTCTTGCTTTACCTATAGTATAAAGAGCAATAAAGCTTAACATCATTACAAAGGTGTTTAAGAATCCAACCATAAACAAAAACGTTCTATTACTTCTTTCTGTAAACTTACTCGCAAGCATTGCCGCTTGAGAAGAACCTGATGCTGGTAAATAACCAAAAATTAAACCTGAAAGGGTGCTTCCAACAACTGATTTGAGCAATTCTTTATACTTAATATTAATATTAGTTATAAATTGTCTTGGGATATTCACCTCACTAAAATAACTTATAATTAACTGGCTTACACCAAATAAACCAGTAAACATCGGCAGTAATGGTTGATTTAATGTTTTAAGATTAAAAACAGCTAAACCTAAAGCTCCTGAAATTAAAAATACAATCAAAGCTAGAAAACTATCATCTTGTTCTAAAATAAGAAATAAAGATGCTCCAATTAAAATATAAACCATATAACCAGAAATTAATGAATAAAAGGTACTTGCATATAATATCAATAGTGGTGATAATACAACAACTACAAATAAAGAGATTAAAGACCCTAGAGCACTTAATACTACTGCTTCATACCCAAATCCTTTTAATAATAATCTATGACCTGGCAAGACTCCTAAAGAAGTATCAGCTTCTGGTGCTCCTAAAAAGATGGTTGGAATAGCATCTAAAAAAGTATGTGTTATTGCAACTGTTAATATAAAAACCGAAACTGTTAATTGGTCTGTTACTTTTAAGATAAAAGATAACATAGATAAGATAATTATTGAAACTAAATTAATATGAATACCGGGCATTAGGCCTGTTATTATTCCTATTATTATCCCAAGAAAAATAGAAATAAAGATTTCAATTAACATTATTATCTTTTGGCTGCCCTTATACCAAGCCTAGCTTTTCTGATTGCTTTATCTATATCCCTTCTAGTCCATCCAGATTTAACTAATAAAGTTATAATGCTCTTTTCACTTTGTCCTTCTTCAAGTGAGTTTTTTATATATGAAATCAATTTTTCAAATGCCTCCACAGAGTCTTCTGGTTTTGAAATGGTTGGGCCAAATAATTGTGGAAATTCAAAGGTTATTTTTTTCCCTGGTTTTAATTTTTCTAATAAGTTATTGATATAGTTCTTTATTCCTGGTTTTCCGCCCTTCTTTTTGTAATTATAATAACCATAATACAATAACATTAAAATTAATACTATTAGAAGTGTTGCCCATAACCATACATAACTTGTTTTCTTTACACAATCTACATCACAAATTCCTTCTTCTCCTTCCTCGCATATGTTATTGCCGCATTTTGGTTCTTCTTTTCCTTTTGGTTCTTCTGTTGGTTTTCTTAGTGCTGGAATTGTCTCGGAAGAAGCGCAGGTTCCATCAGATCTTGAAACTAGGCTTGGAGGACACCCACATAGGTTTGATTTATCTTCTAATCTTCCATAAACACAATATTTTGGTTTATTTCTAGAGCAAGAAGAGTATGAAGTTCCATCACTACAACTCTGAACTATACTACTGCAATCAGAATCTGAATTATCTATACTACCATCACAATCATTATCCTTATTATCATTACAGCTTGATTCTGTTGACTGATAAGATGAAGAATAATTAGAATAATCACAGGTTGTTAATAAATTATTTACACAGGTTTGGTTTAATCCTGAACATACCCCTTCTTGTTTATCACATGGTCTGCTAGTAACCCCACTACATGGACAATTTTCATCTGTTGCTCCATTACAATTATCGTCCCTATTATTATTACATATTTCTGGACTTGGTAAAATTCCTCCTAAACAAACAGTTAATTTTCCATTTAAACATTGTTGAACCCCTTTAGTACATACCCCAGTACTTGAACCGCAATCTCTAGTATAGGAACCACTACATGAACAGCCTTCATCTATTGAACCATCACAATTATTATCAATATTATCACATCTTTCTGTTGTTGGAATCCTTCCACCAACACAGCTTCCCCATGTAAGATTTATTCCTGTTGTATTTGAACAGGTTTGTGTTCCAGTACCACAAGAATTTTCTAAACAGCTTCTAGTTTCTAATGAAGAACAAGAACAATCCTCATCTACAGCACCATTACAATTATTATCCTTACTATCACATAATTCTGGAGAAGATAGTTGAGTTGAATTGCACCTGTTAAATGTACCATTTACGCATATTTGAGTTCCTGTTCTACATTCTCCTACATTACTCCCACAAAGGATTGTATCGTTTTGGGAACAAGAACAAGTTTCATCTATTGAACCATCACAATTATTATCTAATCTATCCCCACATGTTTCTGTTAGACTATAATTAGCAATATTATTATAGTTACATCCTGGCCAAAGATTATTAGTACAGGCTTGTATTGAGCTTGCACAAATACCATATTGCCGTGGACAAGATCTTATAGTTCCATTAACGCAAAAGTTTGATGCGGAACAAGAAGGATTATCTTTCACACAATTATTATCCCATATTGTTTGATTGGTTATATTTGTACAAGTTTCATGATAACTGCATGTTGTATCTTCAGGCGATGTAAAACACTGTCTTTTTTGTCCTAAGGTACATTGAGAGATAGTACAGTTTGGTAATAGGGTTCCTGAACATGCCCCGGCTGAACAAGTATAATTTTTACAAGAATCCGGACCGGTACATATAGAACCGTCATTAACAGAAATTGGTGCATTGCATTGATGACTGGTTTGATTACATATCCTAATTGAGCACTGATTATTTAGAGTACAATTTGAATCAGATACACAATTACACTGAGAATCTTGACCATCAATCTTTCCATTACAATCATCATCTAAACCATTTGTACAATTAGTCTCATATTGTTGACATACAGTAAAATTGCCATTTGTAAACCTATAACAACCCGTATAAGGATCTGTATTAACATCACATATAAAAGTAAAGAATTTTCTAAGCCCGAGGTCTTCTATTCTAGGGAGATAAATTGCAGATGCTCTTTTTGTTACTGTTGTATTAAAGCCCCATAGTCCCCCAGGGCAACTTTGATCTCTTGAACTTGTTCCTTGATTAATTGCATCTGTTTTACATATCCAAACATTTTTCTTACAAACATCGCCTTCATCTATATTTCTATTTAAAATAATTAATTGGTCTCTTGTATATGTAATATTTAATGAGGTTATGTTTGCTTTATACACAGAAACTGCAGCGCCACTATTTTTATGTCTAATCTTACTTATTGAAATTGATTTAACTAATTTAACCCCCTGTAAATCTAATTCTTTTTCAAAATATCTATTTGTACAGGATAAACCAGCACAAAATCTTAAACTTGGATTACTTCCTTGAATACCTTGACACTCTCCTGGAGCACAGAATTTTAAGGTTCCAGAATCTGTTTCTACTACAACATCTTCAAATAGGGCACCACCTGCATTATTATTGTCTGGTTTGCAATCACAATGCCACCAATTTAATTTAATTTTACTAGCAACCATATTAACAGAGTATCTTAAATTAGAGGTATAATCAGTACCTAAACATGTTGCTAGATCTACCCAAGAAAAATTTAATCCTTCTATGTTTGTTGCTGCTGTTAAGTTTAATTCCTTAATACCACTGCAGTCATTATCTCTATTATCACAAATTTCTTTTGCTCCTGGATAAATTTTTGGATCATTATCATCACAGTCTTTTGGCTCTTTATCTATACTAAAGCCATCTAGATCTTTATCAACCCAAGAACACTGACAACTTGAATCACAAACCTGACCTAAAGAACAATTTCCTTTTAATCCTATATGAACCCCACTACATTTGTTTCCTTCTTCTCTTGGGCATTGATTTGGCTCCTGCGATATTGATGAACTTCCTTCTGTACCCCAAACTACATTACAGCTTTGCTGTTGTGCTGAAACACTATAAAGAAGGATGATAGCTAAAATAAATAAGATAATAACAAAACTACTCCTTCTAAATAAATGATTTTTAAAAATTATCATTATATTGATCCACCTGGACCTCCGCCACCACCATTAGTACCTCCACTTCCTGCTCCTGCTACACCACCTTCTGTTCCACCGGGTGCTTCGCCGACGGCATTACCTCCGTCATTACCTCCTCTAAATTCATAGGCATATTGATTTGCTCCACCAGGACAATCTTGTGAACATTCTATACAACTTTCATATTGATAACCATTTGGATTAATAGTATTAACTCTTTCATGATATTGTACATCGTTTAATTTTCCATCACCACAATAAGGACATTCATAAGTACAATCTGGATCCTGTCCCACAATACAGTCTCCATCACAGATTCCATCACAAACAGCCTTACAGCAATCTCCTGTATTTGAGCTTATTTGGGAACCATATTGCCTACAACAGTCTACATCAGCATACCACATAAAGTTTCTATTTAACAAACCTGTTGTTGTAACCTTAAAGGTCGTGCTATTAGGACAATTCAGATTACAGGTTCCGTCCTCATCGCAATTTATTTCTCCTAGTGTAAAAGAGCTAGCGCAATCAGGATCAACCCCTGGAGCACAATCTAAATCACACTCCCCGTCTAATTTTGGAACACAACAATTTCCACTAGCTTTTGTACAGGTAGGACATTGTGGATCAATATCTTGGGGACATGCCCTGCTACATCCGGGTTCAGCTGGCTGACATCCTGGTAAGAAACCGCAAATAACAAATTTTAAAGGATTATTAACAGGTACAAATCCTTCTGGTGGTATTAAATAATAACCATAAGGACCACATTCTTTAGGAACACAATCTGGTTTTTTAATAATGGCAAATGTCCCTAGAAAATTAACCCTAGTAACTAATCTTCTATTAACTAACGCAGATTCTATTGGTGTCCAACTTGCTGAGGTATAATTATAAAATCCAATAGTAACATTACTAATATTGGTGCATGAAATTAATCTTTCATCTAATGGACTTTCAGAATAACCTGGTGAATCAGATGGTAGTGTTAATGTAAATTCAGATGTTGTAGTGCCTTGAGTAGTATAATTATAAATATATAAACCAGTTAATTTTTCGCATTGATTAAAACCCAAAGAAGAACATCTTCCTATGGGAATTGTAATTAGATTATTTGTTGTTGTCGTTCCTACTAATGTTGGAGTAAACACAACATAAGAATCTTGACCACTTGGAACGATTCTATTAATGGTTATTCTAATACCATTGCTTTCTACATTGCTTCCAGCATCAATTAAAGGCCAGTATCTTACAATATCCCATTGCTCATTTCTTATCTCAAGACTCGCTTTTGTTCCATCCCCTGAAACACTAGGAAATCTTATTTTATAATGCGGTGATGTCGCAGGACCAGTCAGTAAATTTCTTCCGATACATAGAGTATATTGTGTATTTAGGGTGGTTGCAACTACATTATCTTGACATGTTACTGTTTCCTGACTTGAAGCAATACTAACAGATAGCAGACCAAGGGTTAGGAGAAGAATCAACACCTTAACAAGCAAGGCAAACACCCCCCGCAAGCAAAGAATCTCCTATATTAACATCCCTAGATAAACCTGCAGCAGAAACAAATTTATTTTCCTGTGCGATACATTCTTCTTTATTATTTACCTTTACATCAAAACAAAATGATCTTTTAAGGGGAATTTCTGAAGAAAATATTTCAAATTTTATTATTTTACCTTTATCATTAACCTCAATTGGATAATTAATATTTGCAGAAATCTTAGAAAAATCTTGATTAAAAGAAACACTTACCTCTTTTAATTTTTTATTAATTTTTAAATTAGTAAATTCTGGCTCATTAAATTTAGTGCAGTCTTCTAAATGTATTTTTAAATAGTCTTCCATCTCAGAAACTTGTTCTGGACTACCTTTTGTGATTGCAATTGATTCTTCAAATGTTTGTTTTAAACATCCTTCAACATAATTAGTAACTTTGAGTTTTAACGCATCTTCAGAACTCTTTGATTTAGTTAATTTATCATTTGAAATAATAATTAGTGAAACTATTGCAAAAATAATTATACCTATGATTAAGAACAAAGTTATCTGCCCCTTTTTTAGCATGATATTCCCACCTAATAATAACAAGAAAATGGGAACTATCTATATAAACTTAACTGTCAAATAAACCATTTAACCAGGCCTTCTTGCTTTTCTTTTTCTTTACCAAAAACACCCTCAATGCGATTTTTTGTCAGCATTATTGTTTGCTTGAGGTAGGAAGGGACATTATACTTTGCAGCTAATTGCAATGTTGGTTCTAGATATTTAACTATGCTTCCTTGTGCTACTGTAAAAATTAATTTACCATCACATTTGCTACATCTACCTATTAGTGGTGGTCTTCTATATTTTTCATTGCAATCTACACACCTAAATTCCTGTGTAGAAAATTTCCTTAGATTCCCTTTTATGTCTCTTATTAAATGTTTTTCAATTACAAGCCTTGCAACGTCTACTTCATCAACCGCCCTAACTTTTTCAGCAATATCCATTTGTCCTTTAATCTTATCCATCATGGTTGGAATAGATTTATATGCACTACAAGTAACGCCTAAATTAATGCTTGAAACATCATGGGTAAACCCGATTCCACCAAAATATTGTTTTTCTGTTCCTAACAAATCAAAAAATCTTGGAATCTTAACTTCAGAAGGTGCTTTATATTCTAATGCTGCCTCATATAACTCAATAGGATATTCCCAAGCTATATCTAGATCAAAAACCATATCATCAACTTCATTGGGAATTAACTTTGAGGTTAAAACCAAGGGCGCATCTTGTGTTGTTCCCCTATGTGCTGGCAGGAATTTTCTTGAAAAATTAATTAATGCATCTAATAATAAAATAACACAGGCTTCATCACCATCACAATCGCGTCTCATAATACTATGAAATAGTGGATGTGCTAAAAATCCCTGTGTTGAAGAAAAACCTATTATTCTTGCAACTATCCCAGCAGAAGTATGTGGACTCAGACCAACAACAAGGTGACCGATTAAATCTTTTTCATTTTTTAGATTATAAAAACTATCCAAACCATAAAATCTTATCAATAATTCATCAATAAACCAGGCTATCTTAACCAAGACATCACCAGAGGTTTCATCAGGACTTTCTTTACAGTTGGGTAGAATAATGTCTTGAGGTCTTAGCTCTAATATCTGATTTTCATCTTTTAATGGATTCTCGAAAATATCTTCTATATAACCTAATTCAATTAATTTATCTACTGAAGTTCCGATTTCCTTAGGTTTAAAATGGGTTATTGGCATTTCAGTCATATCATATCTTATTGTCCCATCTTTATTCACATAGAGATTATATTTAGATCTAAGAATCCCTTTGGCTAAATTTTCTGGAATACTTTCTTTATTTGTAGTTCCCCTTACACCTTTTATTAATTCTTTATACTCTCTAATACCTAGTTTTTTTAGGGCTTTAGAAAAATAATGATTTATATCAATCTCTTGTTTTTTGAATGTTAATCCTTCGTGGTGTTTGTCGCATGTAGAATTACATTCTTTATTACACTTCATACAAAAATATTTTTGAGTTGTTTTTTTAAAACAATCTTCACAAACAAAATAGATTGTATTTTTCTTACAGGAATCGCAATAACGTATAGGAAAATCTGCAACTACTTTACTTTTATCGAGCGCGGCCTGAACATTCCTCATCTTTCCACCCTCTTTACCTACTGGAAAAAGAACCTGGGGGCTCCCTGTTAACTTCCTCATTTTAGCTTTTTCGGGCCTACCCATTCTTGCACCAATAAATGTTCCGGACTTATCCCTTATCTTTATTCCTGATAACCTATTTACAAAACTAAGAACTTCTTCATTTTCAAAAAATTCTAAATTTAGGTTCTCTTCTTTTATCTTTCTTAGATTTAAAGAGGCTTCAAAAGCAACTGCATCATCTTTTTCTATAACAATATATTCGTTTGGTATGTTGGTGTGGGGAATACCAATTAACTCTAGGGTTCTTTTGTTTTTATCATCTTCTATTATTGGAATTATTATTTTATTATCTTCTATAACTGCATTTTTTAGCCACTGAAGAAAACCTGGAAAATTTTCTTTAGAAAGTTCATTCCAATGATAGGTATATCTTGGATGTAGTGGAATATTATACTTCTTTGCTAAATTAATAGACTCAGATGCTGATATTTTTGTATATTTATCTTTAAGTATTTTTTCTACAACCTCTTCTTTTACTTCTTGAACCACTTTCTTTAATTCTGCAGAGTACCATTCTTCATTATAACCGCATGGAACAAGTTTGTGGTTCCTATTTAGGAAATCACCATAATTTATTAATATATCACCAAGGAATAATATTTCTTTTATTTTATCTAAATTCTTTTTAGCATCCTCTATGGTTTCTAAAAAAATAACATTTCCATTTTTTAATTTTACAATTGGTCCTTCTATATTATCGCAGGAAGAGACTGTTGCTGCTTTGCCTGGGCGCTCTACTTTTAATTGGGTTCCTATTGCGATATAGCTATTTAAAACCGCCATTGTTGCTGGGTGTATTGAATCATTGGAGAATCCTGAATTTCTGCATCTTCCATATCTTAACCTAAACCCACCTTTTGCTAATGGGTGTGTTAAAACGGGTCTTCCAGCAACTAAGTCATTTATAAAAATATAATTTGGGGCTAATTTTAACTCTACTTCAGAATCTATTTTGCCTTTGGCTTTTATTTTTGTTTGTAATTGTACTAACTCATTTAAAAAATTCCAATGCCTTAAATCAAAATCGTTTCCCCATTTTGAAATTTGCTTTGAGAGTTTAGAAGCTTTTTGTAGGATACATTCTGCAAGAACTAAACATATCCCATTTCTTATTATCCTGCTTTGTACTCTTTTAAGATCTTTATAATTACTAACCTCATATTTTTCAGAGCCGTCCCCATCTATTTGTACAGGTAATTTAGACATTATAAAGGAAACTTCTTCTTCTGTAGGATGATACTGTAAATTAGTAACCCTTTCATGATAATCTTCCAGCTCTGTAAAGGCTCTCTTACTTTCTTCTTCTGTAGGGTCATATTCTGCATATCCCATTTTTTTTCTAATATAATCAGCAATAATAACAGAAACAGCGCCTGCGGTTCCTCCTGCGCTTCTTATTGGTCCAGAATACATCAAACAGAAATATTCTTTTCCATTATCTAATCTATTTTTTAATTTTAATTCAACAAACCCTTCGAGAGGGCTAGCAACTACCCCAACAGTAATATAAGCAAATCCTGTTCTTATACCAACCTCCATTGCTTCTCTTATATCCTTAAATTTACAGAATTTTTCTTTGGCTACTTCTTCTGCAATTTTTAATGCAACTCTCCAGTCCTGTGATTTAAATTCTTTTTCAAGCTCGGCTATCCTCTCTACCACACCAGAGCCTTTAATCTGTGGTGCTACCGCACTAATTAACCCCTCTACCCTTTCTGCTAAATTCTTTGCTAGTGGTGTTTCAACCTTAGTTTCCGGATCATAACCTTTCTCCCTTGCCTTTGTAGCTAAATCGTATGCTAATATTAATTTACTATCAATTTCACTAAAGTATTTATCCATAACATTCATTTTAATCACAAAATTTAATTAAACTCGTTGTCCTTGTTTTAAGGTTAACTACCGGTACTCTTCCTGGTTCTGGATGGTGCCCCATTTTTTCCTGAAAGAGTGTTTTAGACTGCCAGCAAGAACTACAGATTAAAGAGATATTATTATGGCTGCTTATACTTGATTTATGTATGTGCCCTGAAACAAAAAAATCAGGTATTTGGTCGATAACTAAAGGATCAGATTCTAAAGGAAGATAAAGTGTGGAAGTATGCGATGGGGCTAGGTGTCTTTTATTTAATAAAAATTTCATAATTAAGTCTGCTCTATCATACCCCCCATTTTTTCTTATAGTATCAACATTTGCTATATAATAGTCAAAACTATAACCGTGGTATAAAAGAACATCAAATCCTGGAAAATTTTCTGTTTTATGTATATTTATTAATGATGGGTTACTTACCATAATTACGTTTGGAATATTCCATAATAATTTAGCAAACTCCTTATCTAAGGTTGGTTGTGGTTCAGATAGCCTTAATGCATCGTGGTTCCCAGGACAGATTATTATAGAAATGTCCTTTCTTATTCTTGATATATAACTAGCACATAAATTATATTGTTCTACTACTTCCTTAATCTTAAGTTCTTTATCTTGTTCTGGATAAATACCAACACCGTCTATTAAATCTCCTACAATAAACAAATATTTTATTTTGCTGGCTACATCTTTTTGTTGTTGGTTTCCTTCACTACAATTCAACCATTCAATAAACTTATTAAAGTCTTCTTCTAGAAACATTTTACTACCAACATGAATATCGCTTATAAAGGCTGCATAAACCTCCTCGCCTATCTTCTTTAATTCCTTTGTAATTGGTATTTCTGGAAAATATAAATTATCGGCAAATAATATTTTATCTCCTAATATACCGGAAACACCTATAACCTCATCATAAACAACCTCGTCCGAGAGTTTTGCTGCCTCTCTTCCTTTTGTTAACAAAACAGTGATCTGGCCTGTAGAGTCCTCCAAAGTAAGTAAAACGTTTTTGTTTTTTGTTATTCTTTTATCACTTACCATTCCTATTAAAGAAACCCTTTCATTCTTTCTCTTATTTAAGCTTCTACTAATTGAAACAACATTTTGTAATTCTGGTCTTCCTTGTAAAATTTCTTTTAGTTTATTATACCTCGACTTAAAATAACCAACAAAATCTGAAACCTCCCTTTTTTTGGGAGTTTCATTATAAGATTTTATAATTTCTACATTGTTTTTTTGAAGATTAATACTTGAAATTAAATTTTCTTGGGGTTTTAATAAGTTAATTGAATCAAGTAGTTTGTTATAATTTAAAATAATTCCCTCTTCATTTATATCAATATCTTTTACAGAATTCTCATCTAGCTCTTTTTCAAAATTCTCTATGGTTTCTGGACTAATTAAAAACCCTTTTTTTAAAAAAGTACTAACTAACTGAGTTCTATTCATTAATCCCCCAACGAATTATAAGTCTAGACCTTTTTTAAGAAGGTCGTTTATATTTGGAATTGTAGATTGTGGAATCTCAAGTCTTATTTCTCTTGTTTTTCCGTATCTACCTTTACTTATAACCTTCGCATTTATTATACCTAACATATCTAACTCTGCAATTATATCGCTTACTCTTCTTTGTGTTAAAGGTCGGGTTCCTCCTTTCGAACAGGCTTCTTTATAAGATTCATAAACATCTCCGGTAAATACGGGCTTAGAGGAATTCTGACATAAATGAAAAATAGAATATAAAGTTAAGTTAAATTGTTTTGGTTGTGTATTAATTATATCTAAGACCCTGTCCCTTTCTATCTTTTCTTCTGCCTCATCTATATTTTTTATTAATATTTTACTTTGGTCTTTTCTCTCCGCTATCTCTCCAGCCACCCTTAATAAATCCAAGGCCTTCCTTGCATCGCCATGTTCTCTTGCGGCGTATGCTGCACATTTTTCAATTACACCTTCTTCTACCAGACCTTTTTTAAATGTTAATTCTGCCCTTTGTCTTAAAATACTCTGTAATTGAATTGCATTATAGGGTGGAAAAACTAGTTCTTCTTCACTTAAACTGCTTTTTACTCTTGGGTCTAAGTCATTCATAAAAAATAAACTATTTGAAATTCCTATAAAAGAAACCTCGCTATTCTTTAATTCTGAGTTTAGTCTTGTTAGGTTGTATAAAATTTCATCGCCTATTTTATTTACTAATTGATCAATTTCATCTAAAATAATTATAAGTAGGGTTTTTTCTTCTTCTAGTTTTTTAATAAATAATTTATAAACTTCTTCTGTTGGTAAACCTGTAGCCGGAACATCCTTACCTAGTGCCCTTGTTAATTCTGCTATTAACCTATACTCTGTGTCAGATACTCTTTTTAATTTACAATTAAGATAAACTATTTTAATTTGAATTTTATTTTTTTTAGCTGTTTCTAATAAAGAAGAGGTAACATATTTCATAGTAAGGCTTTTCCCAGATCCCGGTTTTCCATAAATAAATAAATTTGAAGGCTTTTCTAATCTTAAAACGGGTGCTAATATTGAAGCGGTTTGATTAATTTGTTCTTCCCTATGTGGAATATTTTTAGGAGTATAACTCTCTTGAAGTGCCTTTTTATTTATAAATAAAGATTCTTTTTTTATATAATCTTCAAAGAAATTAGATAACTCTTTTTGGGCCATCCACTGGAAACTAATGTTTTCTTATATAAAGATTTTTGTGATGTAAAATAGAGACAGACACCTAGGTTTCGTTTGGAATTATTTTATAATCTAAAAAATAAAAATTTTATTTAATTTATATAATATAATATACAAATATTTAAAAAAGAAATATTAACTACTTAAAAATTGATAATTTTTATTAGATTTCTTTAAGAATTACTTCTTATTTATTTTTATTTTAATTATATAAACAAAAATTATTAACTAAAATCTCCAGTGGAAATTAAGGTGTCTGTGTGTCTGTAACTACTATTAGTTTAAAACTAATTTTTATATATCTTTATCTTTTCTTTAAATAAATTATGAACTGGCTTTACTTGATTTTATTTATTTTAGGGTTATTTATATTATTTGAAACTATAAGACACCACATTTTAAGAAAAACACTTAGATTTTTCATATTCCTAATTTTTCTTATTGTCTCTATATTTATTATAAGTAGTTATTTTTCACACACAAATAGTTCAAATGATTTATTTCAAACAGGGGCGTCTATAATTGAATTTGTAAAAAAAAGCATTAATTAGGCTTTAGTAAAGATATTTCAAAGGCTAGAAAAGTTTATAAATAAGTTCTATACTTTTGTTTATTATTAGGTTTTTTTGATAAAGGTGGTTTAATGGTTGATGAAGAAAAAAGATACTCTAGACAGATTCTAGGCAAGACTGTTGTAACTAAATCAGGTAAGAGGTTTGGCGAAGTAGGCAATGTCCTTTTTGAAACAAAGACAGGGGAATTAATACATATTATTCTTAGAAATCCTACCAGTTATGCAGAGGGCCTTGATTTAGAAAAAGATCAAAAAGGTAATTATATGGTGCCTTACAGTGCTGTAATAGCGATAGGAGATTTTGTAGTAGTTTCTGAAGAAGAGATTATATAAATTTATTTTAGAATCAAAACTTTTATAATCTTCATTGTAAATTATATTTAATAATATGGATTTTAAAACAACTAAAGACATTAAGATTTCTCCACGGCTGGTAGACCAAATAATAGGTCAAGACGAATCTGTAAATATAATTAGAAAAGCAGCAAAACAACGAAGACACGTTCTTTTAATAGGTGATCCTGGAACAGGTAAAAGTTTATTAGGTCAGGCATTAGCAGAATTGCTTCCAAAAGAAAAACTAGTAGATATTCTTGCCTTTCCAAACCCCTCTGATGAAAATATTCCTTTAATTAGAACAATGCCAAAAGGCAAAGGTAAGGAGATAATTTCAAGATCAAAGTTACAATCCATGTCCTCTTTTAAAAATCAGAATCTGCTTATGTTAATAATAGTCATTGTAATCTCATTATTACCATATTATTTCTGGAAAACAGGACAAATATCGGATGTTGTTTATGCAGCTTCTATGATTTCCAGCATGGTGTTTATTTTGGGTTTGATTCTTTTTATTAATATAGGGAAGAGGATGAAATTAAGTGAATCTACAAACGCACCCAAACTATTAGTTGATAATTCAAATAAGAATGAAGCACCGTTTATTGATGCTACAGGCGCACACGCAGGCGCCCTGCTTGGAGACTGTCTTCATGATCCCTTACAATCTGGTGGCCTAGGAACACCCCCACATGAAAGATTAATTGCAGGAATGATTCACAGGGCCAATGGGGGTGTTTTATTTATAGATGAACTTTCAACACTAGGTATAAGATCACAACAAGAAATTCTTACTGCCATTCAAGAGAAAAAATATCCCATTACAGGCCAAAGTGAAAGATCTTCAGGTGCCATGACAAGAAGCGAACCTGTTCCGACCGACTTTGTTCTTGTTGCAGCAGGTAATTTAGAAATATTAAAACACGTTCACCCCGCTCTAAGGTCAAGGATTACTGGTTATGGCTATGAGGTTTATATGAATACAACAATGGACGATACACCAGAAAACCGTGGTAAGGTTGCTATTTTTGTTGCACAAGAAGTAGCTAAAGATGGAAAAATTCCACATTTCAATAAAGAGGCAGTTGAAGAAATTGTACACGAGGCTAGAAAAAGAGCAAGTATGGCTGGTAAGTTAACATTAAGGTTAAGGGAATTGGGGGGTTTAATAAGGGCGGCGGGGGATTTAGCCAAAGAGCAAGGTAAAGATATAGTAACTAAAGAACATGTTTTACAAGCAAAGAAAGTAGCTAGGAACCTTGAACAGCAGATAGCAGATAAATATCTAGAAAATAAAAAAAAATATGAGGTTATTATAACCCAAGGCCAAAAGATTGGTAGGGTTAACGGTTTAGCTGTAATAGGCTCTGGAGCTACATTTAGTGGAATAGTTTTACCTATAGAGTCTGAGGTTGTTCTTGGTGGAGGAAAGAAAACAGAATTTGTTGCAACAGGTAAATTAGGAGAGATAGCAAAAGAGGCTGTAAAGAATGTTTCAGCCATAATATTAAAATTCTTTGGGGAAGATATTAATGAAAAATATGATATTTATATACAATTTCTTCAAACCTACGATGGTGTGGAAGGAGATTCAGCATCAATAGCGGTAGCAACAGCAATTATTTCGGCACTTAAAGGAATTCCAGTAAGACAAGATACAGCAATGACGGGGTCTTTATCTGTTCGTGGGGATGTTCTTTCTGTTGGTGGAGTTACAGCAAAAGTAGAAGCAGCCATAGATGCAGGTATAAAAAGGGTAATAATCCCAAAGGCAAATGAACAGGACATTGTTTTATCTAAAGAAAAACTAAAAGGGATAGAAATAATCCCCACCAAATCTATTCAAGAGGTATTGAAGCATGCCCTAGATTGGAAAGGTAAAGAAAATATATTAAGGAAGATTTCTCCAAAATCAAACATTTAATTCTTTATATTTTTTATAAGCCTCTTCGGTCATTAACCATTTCTTTCTTCTTACAAATTTAATTTTATTAAGGTTAACGGTTTTAACTATCTTTTCCCTTTCTAAATCCTTTAAAAGTCTTAAAACAAATTCATCATCCCTTGCTACTTCATCGGCAATCTTTTTTGTATATATCCCCTTTAACTTGCTTTCATATAGGAGATAGAGTATTTCGTTTTTAATCTTATCTATGTTTCTTTCAGAAATCTTTGACATTAATATAATATTAAATGAATTTATATATAAAGATTGCCTGGTTTAAAGGTTAAATAAAGGTTATAGGATCAATAAGTTTGGGTTGTTCTGTTATACCTTCCCTTATTTTTAATATAAGTCCTATGAGGTTTAATGATCTAAATTGGCTGTTTATAGTAAGGTAGCTTTTTTTATTAAAATGTCTTTTTCTTTCTATGGGTGCTGCTTTATTTAGAATGCTGTTTACATAACACCTTACTGTTATTTCAGAAACATTAAGCTTGTTTGCTATGTCAGAATAAGTAACCTTACCTAGTTCTTCTTCTAGTTGATAAATAGCTAAAAATACAGAGAATTCTCGGTCTGTTAAAGACTTAAACTTTAGTTCTAAGTTCTCCTTGAAACCGGCTACATTAAGGATTGTTGATTGTTGTTGATTGTTGTTGACCCCATGATTTCCTATGGAGCCTGTTTTCGAGGTGTTTATTTTCTGCTCTATTTCGCCTATTTTCCCTAAAAGAAGGTTTATTTTATCTTTTAAGGCCAAAATTTCATTATTTTGTTCTAAAATTACGTTATTTTTTTCTTTTAATTCTTCTTTAAGGTTTATATCCGCTTCTATTTCTAAAATTTGGCTAATTTCACCTTCTTTTTCCATATATAACACCTAGAGATACTTAAGATAAACTGATATATAAAGATGGCTGTTTAGAAAACGTTGGGTTTTTGTTTATAGATCTAACCAATATATTCTCTTTTCTCTTCTTCTTTTTTAGCTTCTCCCTGAACTATAAGAGGCATGTTTAGGTGGGGGGGTAAGTTAACGTCTAAAGCAAGATTTAGGGCCTTTATGTTACACTTCATTAAAACCGAGTTCATTATTCTGGAAAATAGCTCCGGCTCTACAATCTTAGTCTTTTTCCAGTTATCGAGTATTCTCTTTATCTCTTTTTCCTTGTCCATATAAAGAACCTCCCCCAAAAGGATTATTTTCCCTATTTCTGGCTGATACTCTGCTACAAATTCAAAATCTAGCCTTATTATTTCCTCAGACTTACTTCCCATATCAATTGTAGCTTTAGAAACTTCTTTAATTTCAAGATCATTTTTAATAGTAATCCCAGGTTTAAGCGGATTTGTTTTCTCTGCTAGTACTTTGTTAAGATTGAATCCTACGATAGGCATTTGGTTATTACTTTTGGTGTTTTTATAAAGTTTTGGGTTTTACATATTTTCAGGAGCTTCTATTCCAAGCACATTTAAACCGTCTTTAAGGACAATATAAGCAGCAGCAATTAGTTTAAGTCTTGCTCCTGTTAGTTTCTTATCTTCAGTTATACATTGACAAGCTAGATAAAAGTCATTAAAAGTCTGGGCTAATTGATAGACATAATTTGCGACTATGTGTGGCTTTCTTTCATTCATAGCCTTTTCTATAATTTCTGGATACTTTGAAAGCTCCTTTACAAGGTTAAACTCACTATCTTCCTTAAGTAAAGGGTAATTTACTTTACTGTTTAATGCTCTGTTAACCGAAGATTTTGCCTTCTTCAATATAGAGTTTATTCTAGCACAAGCATATTGAATATAAGGACCGGTTTCGCCATCAAAAGAAACCGCTTTATTTGCTTCAAACAAAATATCCTTACTCGCTTCAGATTTTGAAAGATAAAACTTTATAGCCCCCAAAGCAACCAGCTTAGCTACCTTCTTAATGTCCTTTCCCTTAACCTTTCCCTTGGCCTTCGTTTCTCTTTTAGCTAGTGTTTTAAGTTCTTCTATGATATCGTCTGCATCGATAACATTACCTTCCCTAGACTTCATCTTACCCGTAGGTAGATTTACCATCCCATAGGAGAAATGTTCGCACCTAGGAGCCAGTTCATAACCTAATTTTTCAAAGATTTTAAATAGTTGTTTGAAATATAAGTTTTGTTCAGATCCAACACACCACAATAGGATATCTGGTTTAAATCTTTTGAATTTATAATCTGTCAAGGCAAGATCGTTTGTTATATAGATAGAGGTTCCATCACTTCTCAGGATAACCTTATTTGGTAGTTCGGGCTCGAGGTTTACAAATATAGTTCCGGTGTCATCTTTAAAGAAAATTCCCTTTTCAAGCCCCTCTTCTATTATTGGTTTTGCTTTATTATAGAATTGACTTTCATAGAAGATATAATCAAATTTTGAACCAAATTCTTTATAGGTTTCTTTTATCCCATTTATAGCCCAGGAGTTAAGTTTTTTCCAGATTCCTCTTACTTTTTTATCCTCAATTTCCCATTTTCTAAGTATTTCTTGAGTTTCTTTTTCTAACTCTGGTGTTTCGTTCTTTGAGTACATTACATATAAATCTCCTATAAAATGATCAGATTTTTTATCTGGTTTTTTTCCTTTAGCCCATTTCAAGTAAGCTAAAATAACCTTACAGATATGAATACCACGATCATTAATTAAGTTCGTTTTAACGACCTTGTATGAATTTCTTTCAAAAAGGTTAATTAAGGCCATTCCTAAAGTCTCATTTCTTAGGTGACCTATGTGTAATGGTTTATTTGAATTGGGTGCACTATACTCAATTAATAAGGTTTTACCCTTTCCTGAAGTATTAACCGAATATTTTTCTCTTTTCTTTGAAATTTGTTCAATAATATATTCGTTAAATTTAAGTTTGTCAATAAAAAAATTCAAATAAGGCCCAATAGCTTTGACTTCTTTAAATGATTTAATCCTCATTTTTAGCTTATTTTCAAGGTCTTTAGCTAACTCCACGGGGTTTTTTCTCATTTCTTTCGCTAAAACAAAACAAGGAAGCGCAAAATCACCTAATTTTTGGTCTGGTGGTACCTCTATTAAACTTTCAATTTCTTCTTCTTTTTTACCTAAAACTCTAGAAACTTCTTTTATGATCTCACTTTTTAGCATAATCCTCTAAAATCTCCTTAACTATATAATTTTTTTTATTAATTAAAACTCTCATTTTTTCATTATATTCTCTTTATTCCCTACTCTTTTTCTAAATTTTTAAAACTTATTCGGTTTATCTATTACTCTCCTCTTTTTATTCTATGTTTATCTTATGTCACCTTATCTTTTTAATAGTTTATCTTTATTTATAAATATATTATTGTTCGAAATGTTCGACGAACTAAATTAGAACGTTCTATATACGTTTTAGAATATTCGTAGAACAAAAACCAAAAATTATATAAAAAATAGAATAAGTAAAATAACAGCATGTTTTGGTTTTTTAAAAAGAAAAAAGAGGACCCTAGTGAAAAAATAAATGAGGTACATTCTCTAGTTCATGGTTCTATTTCAAAAGTAAATGAAAATTTACACCATGTTGGTAAATGGATAAATCATTTTAAAGAGAGACAAAATAAACATGAACTTTCTTTAAAAGAGGTTGAAAGAAGAATTTCTAGAATAGAGAGCGACATTATTAAAATACAAGAGGTAGAAATAAAACAGGTACAACCAGTAGTAGTTGCACAAGGGACTATAAATCTTAAAGAAGAAAAAGAAGATCTGAAAACAGATGCATGGGATTTACTTACGGAGGTACAAAAGATATTATGCTATAAGCTTGCCTCTATTGAGAAAGAAACACCACAAAAATGGGTTAGTTTAAAATATTTAGCGCAAGAAATATATCCGGATAAAAATTATGAATCGATAAGATCAACAATTTCAGAATATACAAGTAATTTAGAAGAATTGGGGTTTTTAAAAAAGAAAAGAAAAGGTAAACAAACCTTTGTAGTATCAACAGAAAAAAATCCCTATATAAGAAAAAAAGAAAAAAAGAAACTTAAATTATTACAACAAACCAAATAAGGAGGTAAAATGTCATTTATTTCGTGGATAGATCTTAGTCTTTCTTTAAGATTAATTGTTTCTTTAGTTTTAGCTGGAATAATAGGATATCAAAGAGAAAAACATAGCGAAAAAGTAGCAGGTTTAAGAACACACATTCTAGTTAGTTTGGGTTCTACATTAATAACCTTAATCTCAATTTATGCATTTAGTGGAACTAATGTAGATCCTTCAAGAATAGCTGCTGGAATAGTAACAGGAATAGGTTTTTTAGGGGCAGGAACAATAATAAGATCTGTAGATAAATCAGGAACAGTTATTATAGGGCTAACAACGGCAGCAAGTCTGTGGGTTACTGCAGCAATAGGCATGGCAATAGGGGTAGGATTTTATTTTGCAGCGGTTATTACAACAGTTTTAGCTTATTTTACTCTAGAAATCTTAAGAAGGGCTGAAATACGCAAAATAAAAAAGTAAAATGTCCAAGATAAAAATAAGTTTTAAAAGAATAGAGGTGATTAAAGTAGATGTAAACAGGAATTTCTTTGATTTGCTTTTTGTTTATAGTGAAAATGATGAAGAGAAGCAGCTACAGCAAAGATTTTTATTAGATACTGATTTACCTTATATAGTCAAACATCTTGTTTCTGAGATTAAATTAAAGGCCAAAAATGACTATTCTACAAAACTTATGAAAGAGCTTAACGATGATAATATCCTAGTTAATTTTATGCGTGTTGTCTTAGATGAGTCTGAAATTGGTGAAGCAGAAACAAAACTAGTAAATGGAATAAAAAGATTAAGAGACGGCGTTAGAAATTTTAAGAATGTTAAATCTGCTAATAATTATATGGACTATATGCATAGGTATTCTCAACTCGGAAAGATGGTTGTTGATTTATGATTAAAACTTTTAAGCAATGATTAAACTTATTTTTCTCTTTCTTCCCAAACATCTCCTGCCTTTTCAAATGCTATTTTTCCCTGGAATTTAGATGATTTTACATATATTTGAGTAGTTCCAATATCACTATGTCCAGCATAAGACTTAATTGAGAAAGAATCTACTCCTTCATCAGCCATATGTTGTAACCTACTATGTCTTAGCATATGCGGATGTAAATCCCGAGAAAGTAATTCTTTTCCATATTTTTTAAGGTTATACCATATTGTTATTGGTTTTATTGTAAAAACCAATGAGGTTGGATTATTTATTTTATTATTATCAAGGTGTTTTTTAAGTAATTCTTCTGTACTCTTTTGAAAATAAACAGTTCTAGGTTTTCTTCCCTTACCCATAATCTGAATTTCTTTAGTATTAAAGTCAAGGTCTTTAAGTTTTATATTAGCTAATTCAGAAACTCGAGCTCCTGTATCGTAAAGAAGCTTAACAATTAGTTTATCCCTTTCATTATCTATATTCTCAACAAGATAAAATAATTCTTTTTTGGATAAAACAGATTCTGCTAATTTTTCCTGGTCGTTTAAAGCTGTTAATGGTCTTTTATGAAAGCTTACTATTTCTTTTACAAATTTATCCTCATAACCTAAAGATTTTAAGTATAACCATAGGGAGTATTTTGCTATAGGATGATTTCTTTGATTTAAGTAGTTTTCATACTTCTTTTTTAAGACTTCTTGTGATTGATTTTGGCTAGTTTCTTCAATAAATTTAGCAAGGGTAATTATACCATTAATCGTTCTTTCCCCTAATTTTTTACCATTTCTTCTAGTAAAAGATCTTAAGAAAATTTTAAATTGGGTTAGTTCTTTTTCATTCATCCTTTTTCTATAATTTAATAGTATAGTTTAATATATAAAACAAACGCAATGTTTATATACAAGTTTTACTTGTTTTACTTTATGAAAACCCAAATAACAGTTAAAGAAGTTGATGAAGAGTCCTTTAAAGAACTTAAAGCAGAAGCTGTAAGGAGGAAGATGGGTGTTGGTATAGCTCTTACGTTAGCAATTGAAAGTTGGTTGTCTTCTTTAAAACAGAAAAAAGGTAGTCTATCTGAACTTAAGTCTAGAAACTGGGGGCCTGGAACAGAATATTTAAGTGAAAAAGTAGATGAGGCAATCTATGGGGGGTAATTGTGATACTATTAGATACTTCCTTTATAGTTGCCTTCGATAATGAAAAGGACGTTCATTATAAGCGGGCTAGGGAAATTTGGGTTAGAATAGAGGCCATGGAATTTGGGCAATATTTCATTTCAGATTATATTTTTGATGAAGTAATTGCAGTATCTCTAAGAAAAACGAATAAAGAAGGTACAATTAATTTAGGGCAAACTATCCTTAAAACCACACCAATAGTAAATATAGATAATCATTTATTTAATGAATCTTGGAGGCTTTTTAAAGTATTGAAGCAAAATTTAAGTTTTACAGATTGTACTTGTCTTGTTTTGCTTAAGTTAACAGATACAAAGAAAATAGCTACTTTTGATAAATCTTTTAAAGAACTTAAAGAAATAGAAGTAGTTGACTAATTTTTGAATAACCCAATTCCTAAAACCAATGGGAAAGTATAAAAAGGTTAGTTAAGTGAAAAGTTGCATGGTTGAAGCAAAATATTTTCTTTTAGGGCAAAAAAGACCAGAAAGTCTCTACTCCTTTGTTTTGAGAACAGAAGGATGTATATTGGAAGACTTAACTAAAGCTTCAGACCTAGTTTTGCTCGGTACAGTTGATAATAGTACTTATTATAAATTAACAAACAGGAAAGATGAATGGGGCAAAAAATTTCCAAATACAGACCTTCATCTTATAGTTTATCAGCCAACAGGTCACTTATATACGGATGGTGTTTACAATAGTTATGAAAAAGAGAGAAAGTACTCTATTAGACAAACAACTAAAGAACAAGCAGCATTTTGGTTAACTTTATCTGAAAGCATATTTGGGGTAGAAGAATTCAAAAAGATGCTTAAGTTGGGACCAGAATTCTTACAAGAGTTATTAGTTTCAGTCGAAAAATAAGGTTGGAGGTAAAAATGAACTTTTGGGATGTTTGGAAAAATTATACACCAAATTTCATAGCAGGTATTATGACTGCAATTTTGATTTCAATAATTCTCGGTTATAAACCTCATATAAGTTCTTTTTATGTCTTCTTTTGGGTAATTGTATTATTTTTCCTTGGCCTTTTTTTAACGTGGGTTCTTTTATTGAAGTATTAAATTATAGATGGTATATAGTTTAATCTTCTCCATTTTATAGGTGTAAACCGAATAATTTAAATAGTTTTGTAGTAAGACAAGAAGCACAAATTATGAGGGGAGATTAAAATGGAAGATGAAAGTTTATTGCAAAAATTAGGAATAACAAAAGAAAATTTAACTACAAAAGAGGCCGTAATAGGAGAAATAAGAAAACTATATAAGAACTGCTTCATGTCTTATTTATTCCTTGGGTTTGGTGGAAGTACAATTGGGGTATATGGATCTCATGCAATTGAAAATGGGTTTCAATTAAAAGATATAAATGTACTTCTTGTTGGTGTTAGTTCAGCGGCTATTGGTGCCTACTTAGATAATAAAAAGAAAAAGCGCCTTAAAAATATTGCAGAGACTTTAGCAGACCGTTTTGTGAAAGATTAAATTTGGGGGTAAAAATGGAAAAACAAGGTGGGTGGCATGAAAAAGGATATCACTTTGAGGTATATGTTCCAACAACAATTTTTGAACCTAAAAAATGCTATGTTAAAGTATCAAGCGAAGCTTCTATTGATGGGTTTTCATTTGAACTAAAAGAAATGCCAAAATGGTATATTCCTTGCCAGTGTATTCTTTTAAGTAAGCGTGATGAAAAAACATTAGATGCGAAAGTTGAACAAATTCTTAAAAGACTGCCAAAAAATTAAGGTCTTGGATTTTTATTCAAATGTAAGAGTCATTTATCCAAGGAGCAATAAATCCAAGGAGAATCCCAAGAATTAGTAAAATAATCCCTAGGTTTAAATTAATGAATATTCCCCCCAAAAATGCCAAAGCAACAGCAATAACTCCTAACCCACCGCCAAAAACATATGCCCCAGCTATTGCAAGTAAGGTTGATAGTGTTGGAATCAACCAGAATAAAAATGAATAATATGGGTTTGGGGAGATTTGTTGGATAATTATTTGCAGCACTTTCATTACTTCAGCTTCTGGGTTTATACCGACGTAAATCCATAAACCGCTTAAAAAACCGAAACCTAAAACAAATTCATTTACAAAAGATTTTCTAATACTTTTAGAGCCCATTTGAATTTTGTATGTATTACTTAATTAAAAATATAATCTTTTTAATAAATCGAATAATTTAAAAGTTTTGCAAGTATAGGAACTACATGGATAATAAAGTCGAAATAGTTATTTTTGGTGGGGGTTGTTTTTGGTGCACAGAAGCAGTATTTAAAGGGTTGAAGGGGGTAATTTCAGTGGTTCCTGGTTATGCTGGAGGAAGTACAGAAAACCCAAAATATAGAGAAGTTTGTACAGGAAGAACCGGGCATGCTGAAGTTATTAAGGTTGAATTTGATCCAAAACAGATTTCTTATGTGGACTTGCTTATGGTATTTTTTGCCACCCATGATCCAACTACACTAAATCGACAAGGAAATGATCTTGGTGTACAATATAGATCTATCATTATTTATACTTCTAAGGAACAAAGGTTTAAGGCTGAAGCCTTTATAAAAAGGCTCAATACAAATGAAAAAAAACAAGTTGTAACAGAACTTAGGTCACTTACTAAATTTTATCCAGCTGAAGAATATCATCGCAATTATTATATTAGGAATTCATCTCAGCCATATTGTCAATTAGTCATTAGTCCAAAATTGAAAAAGCTAAAAGAGAAATACTTTAAATTATTAAAAAAGGTTGTAAAATGAAGAAAGATAAAGAGCTTTCACCAGAACTTTATAGGGTTGCCCGCGAAAAAGGTACAGAAGTGCCGTTTATGGGTAAGTATTGGGATAGTCATGAGAAAGGTGTGTACAGGTGTGTTATTTGTGGGAATAGTTTATTTTCTTCAGATACAAAGTTTGATTCTGGTACTGGTTGGCCAAGCTTTACTAACCCAATTAATTTAAAAAATATAGATCTTAAGGAAGATTCAAGCTATGGTGTGAGAAGAATAGAGGTTTTATGTAAGAAATGTGGTGCTCATTTAGGGCATGTTTTTGATGATGGACCAAAGGATAAAGGAGGAAAAAGATATTGTATAAACTCCATTTGCTTAGAGTTAGAAAAGAAAAAATTAAAAGAAGAAAATATTCAGCTTTAGTAAATTTGGGGGGCGTCTAACCTAAAGAAGTCTTACGGTGTTTGGTTTCCTATAAAATCCAAATTTTGGCGGGTTTTAATAACATATTCATATGTTAAATAAACAATAGAACCAATAGTATTTGCTGTTTGGTCTTCATTTAGGTCTTTAGTCATAACACAGTAAAATATTTTGCTTTGGTTTATATAAATTATCCCGCAATCGTGGAAATATCTTTCACCATTAAACTCCACCGTCCCAAATTTTTGTGCAACAGTAACATCTTCTGGAAGGTTTGCAAGCTTTTTTATGTCAAAAACAGTCTTTGTCATTAGGGATAATACATATTCAGAATTTTTAGGCGTCAGTAGTGTAGATAAATATAGGCTTGAGAATAGATTATAAATAGACTTTGTATTTATAAGTCCCTCCCTCTCTGTAACGAGGCTAATGGGGCCGCTTGAGACTATATCATCACTATAGTAATCTATGTAACTTTCAAGAAATTGAATATCTTTTGGATCTAAATTTCTTCGGAGCACTTTAAAAGCTGTACTATCCGAGTCCTCAATCATTTTTTCTAGTAGTACCTTTAATGGCAGCCGCTTTTCTTTGGTTTTGTAAAGATCGCCAGGGGGTGATGTTTTATCGGAATCATTAATTTCAATCATCGTATCTAAACTTAATTTATCCCTTTCTACCTTTTTCAATATCAAAATTGCAACAGGGATTTTATTAAGACTTGCTGCTGGAAACCCAGATCTTTCATTTATACCTATAGAAGCACCATCCCTTAAATTAACTATGTACACAGAGATATTAGGATTACCTTTTATTACCTTATCCTCTATTACTTTCTTTAAAGGATTAAAGTTCTCTATCAGTAGACTTTTAGGTTGAAGTAGACCAGAGTATATTCTTGGGGATAAAAGTTCATTTTGGGTTTGATTTTGGAAACTTGGACCGATATCAGTTTTATTTTCATAGGAGTTAATTAAAAAAATAAGAAGAGTGACAATTATAACAGCTTCAAATATAACTACGAGTTTTAATTTGTTCACAATAAAAAGGCATCTCTCTCTCTATTTAAATTTTTTTAACGGTTTAATAAAATGTCTTATCCCGAATTAACTTCCTCTCTAGAAAAAAGATAAGCCTTGCTGAAAAGCAAGGTTATATGAAGAAACTAAATAAAAAGAAGATAGAATGGATAATAAGAGAAGTAAGTAAAGGGGAATTA
>Ga0209515_10001169_pt1 | contig 45206 bp, 40 predicted proteins | sample Subgroupgradi54m_FD_187454 | JGI IMG/M metagenome (GOLD analysis project Ga0209515, IMG submission 187454) | Subsurface groundwater microbial communities from S. Glens Falls, New York, USA - GMW60B uncontaminated upgradient, 5.4 m (SPAdes)... ... | reverse complement strand
TAGAAGTTGACGTAGATGTAGACTTTGTCTTTATATGCTCTTAGAATGCCATTCTCGATTGCAATTTCATTACTTTCTTTCGGAGTCGGACGAATAATCACTTTATTCTTAATAAGGGAAATGAAGTTTTCATGTTGGGACAAAATATCAAAATTTCCCTTGTCGTTGATTGCTGTTATTGCGAATGCCTGTCCATTATAAATAACTTTATTTTTGTTTCTGACTGTAACCGTAAGGTTGGGTGTAGGATTAAACATTTGTTTGTTTCACCGGTTCTTTTACTATTTCTTTCATACTTCCTATAAAGGTAAACTTATCATCGGTTATTTCATCATATTTGCCCGAGAGCAGATCATTTACATCTGTGACAGTTGTATCGCGAGGCACATAAGCTCCTTTTCTGCCTGTTTGATTTTCAGTAACAAAAAAGTTTTGGGTCATGAAATTTTTGAGCTTTTTTGCCCTTTCATAGATTAATTTATCAGACGGTGAGAGTTCTGATTCTCCAACCAGCGAAACAATTCTATCCAAAGAGGTTGCTTGTTTGAGAAGGTTGAGAGCCTTCAGGGCAACATCATAATGAAATTGTCCTACAGTTCCGGGGTTTAAGTTGGCCGAAGTAGAAGATAGCAAATCAACCGCCGGCAAAATCCCTCCCTGATAAATGTTTCTTGATAAAACAACAGATGAATCAAGGTAGGGAAAAATCGCTTGAACTCCCTGGTCTAAAATATCATCGTTTGGAATATAAATCGCCTCAATTGAGCTAATGGAATTATTTTTGTTGGAGACTAATCTTTCATGAAAAGATGCCATTTCCGATGTTAAGGTTGCTTGATAACCGTCCTCCGATGGAATTGTGTTCATTAAAACAGAAAGTTCATTGCCGGCCTGGGCAAATCTGAAAACATTGTCAATAAAGAAAAGCACATCCTTCTTGAGGCTGTCCCTAAAATATTCGGCCAGTGTTACAGCAGTATAACCTGTTAAAAAACGAACAGCCGGATTTTCTCCCATTGTTCCGAGAACTAGCGACACAGAAGGAAGAACTTCCTTCTCCTTAAGGGTTTCATAGAGCTCATGACCTTCTCTAATTCTTTCCCCGACTCCTGCAAAAACAGAAACTCCTTTGCCTTTGTGCAGCACAACAACATTATGGATTATTTCCGTTAATAAAACTGTTTTTCCGACTCCTGCGCCCCCAAAAAGACCGATTTTTCCGCCTCTAATCATCGGAGACAAAAAATCAATTGCTTTAATTCCTGTTTCCAAAATTTCATTGTGCTTTACGATTTCGCTATAATCAAGTCCCTCCGAATAGATAGGTTTTAAATCTTCTTTTGGGATTTTTCCCAATCCATCAATAGGTTCTCCAAATATATTCATCGCGCGTCCCAAGACGCCTTTTCCGACCGGGATTAAAATTGGTTTTTTTGTGTTGATGACTTTGAGTCCACGACATAGCTTGTCAGTTGGATTGAGGCTCAAGCAGAAAAATGAAGAAGTGCTGTTAGGTGTTGCGACTTGCATTTTGATACTAGAGTCATCTTCCAGAACCAGAAGATCATGAATGCTTGGTAATTCATTTTTAAACTCAACCTCAATAATTTGTCCCTGAACTCCTATGATTGTCCCTGAAATATCCATATACTAATTAATCCGAATGTTTATTACGAATTCACTCGAATATTCGAATCTATTCGGATAAATAATTCGTGTACATTCGTATTACCTCCATAACCTCATGCTTGCGAATTTTTCTAATTGTCTTTTGTTTTCTTCCTGATGTTTGATTCTGTTTTTTGCAAGAATTACTTCTTTTAATCTGCTTTTTGTATTTTCCGAGGCAAAATCCAAAGAAACCATGCGGGATGCGAATTTGGCCAATTCTGACTCGAATACTGCTTGCTGGAATATAGATCCAAAAATTTCTTTTTCAAAAAACTCCATAATTTTTTCAAGTGATGGCTCGAAAAAATAACGCGCGGTAGGTCCGCCTTTTTCCCAAGGCAAGGGATCTCCGGATATATTGGTTACAATAGGGGATTGAGTGATAACATTGTTAAACTGTTCATAAAAAACAAGAACCTTTTCGTATTGAATAACATATTCAACAATTTTTTTAAGCATCACATCATCCATTTTATTGTCAGGGAATTCAAAATAGGTGACAGGAGTTTTAATTCCCTCAGCTTTGAAAATATCAAGCCCGAGTTTGCCCATAATAACAACATCGCCTGGTTCTTTTTTGAGGCTATCAATAAATACATTGTATGTTCTTCTGATAATTTCTCCATAAAGGCCTGTATTTGCCGAAATAAAAACATAAAGTGTTTTGCCATTGCGGTTGATAAAGGTGAGTCTAGAGGGATCTTTGATTTTTTTCTTTGACATAAGTATGTCAATCTGGGCTTTATAGGAAGATTTAACCTGCTGAAAAATTGAGTTGAGTTCCAACAAAAAATCCCGGCTGGCAAGTACAGAGCTTCGGATACGAGCCATTCTTGTTGCGGCAATTTCTTCGTAGGTTTCCAGAATAGCACTGAGAGTACCAAGGAAATCTGTTTCCTTAGTCAATTCTTTTTTCGTAATCATGTTTTAAGGCTTGATAAAAGCTGTTCTCCTTTCTCTCTTGTGATTCTTAACATATCATTGAAAGACTTTGCATCCAGTATTATTTTGTCAATTTCTTTGTTGGCAGATGGTTTGGTCTTATATGCTTCAACCATCTTGTTCATGTCTTTTCCAATCGGCTCAATGTTTTTGTTTTGTAAAATATTGTCCCAAAGCATAGAGAATAGAAGTATTTGGAGGTTGATGGGCATTGTTGTTAAGGGTCCTTGATCCAGAAATTCAATAACTTTTTCACCAACTGCCAGTGTAACCCTGCTGCTTTCCGTAAGTTCCGCACCAAAGTGAGAAAAATTTTGCATTTTCTCAGAAATCGTAAGAAAAGAAAGAATTTCACGATTTATATCTCTTTTTAGAGTCGATTGAGTTTGTCTGCCAACTCTGGTAACGGAAAGAAAAGGGTTGATAGCCGGTCTCCTGCCTTTTGCAAAAAGATCCGAGTCAAAATATAAATGACCATCTGTCATAGACATGATGTTCGTTTGGATAAAGCCTGACAAATCGCCCTGAACAGTTTCAGCAACAGGCATGCAGGTGATGGCTTTTTCGCCTTTTTTAGTTGCAAAATTTCCTGCCCTTTCCAGTAATTTTGCATGGATATAGAAAATATCTCCCGGATAAGAGTTGCGTCCCGGAAACTTTTTGCCTAAAAGTGAGATTTCCCGATAAAATTTGGCGTGGGTAGTCAGATCGTCAAGTATCAGAAGGACATCGTATCCTTGATCTCTAAAGTATTCGCTGATTGTCATGGCAGAAAAGGGAACAAGATATGACAATCCAATCGGATCGTTAAATCCGGTTGCCACAACAATTACTTGATTTGAAATTCCATATTTTTTGAAAAAATCCTCAGAGTCTTTTATGTCAAGCCTTTTTTTGCCAATCGCAGCATATATGCAGATATGTTTTTGTTTGGCCTGAGTCAAAATTGTCTGCATCAGAAAATTGGTTTTGCCGGTTTTTCTGTCTCCGATTATAAGCTCTCTTTGTCCAAACCCCAGAGGCATGACCAAATCAACAATAGGAACTCCTGTTTCGAACTGTTTGCTGATGGTTTTGCGTGTTAGAATTCCTGTAGCCAAAGTATTTATATTTCTTAAAGCTGAGGGTTTTCTATAAGCATTAATTGCATTCATAGGATTGCCCAGGGGATCAACTGTTTTTCCTAAAAGTTCATTCCCAACAGGTATTTTGAGAAATTCATTAGTCCGGACTACTTTTGTGCCATGACCTATCGGTTCTTTGGAAAAAACAAGCACCTCTATGATGCTTGGAGTGAAAGACAGTACTATTCCTGTTTTTCCGGTCTCAAACATGACTATTTCGTCTATTTTTATTTTTGGCAGTCCTCTTACATGTACGATTGCATTAGATGCTTTCTCAACAAAGCCGATTTCCGAAATTGAATCTAAATAAAACTTAAAGTCTTTCATATATAATTCAAAACTTAAAAATCAAAAGTCAAAAATGCAAGTAAAAAGTTAAAAGTTTTAGTCACTTTTGAATTTTGAATTGTAATTTTGCATTTTAAATTTTGACTTATTGTATAGGCTTTAATATCTCTCCGCGTTTATTCGAAAACACATCATCTAAAGATTTACTTAGGGTAAAGTCTTTGTATTTGCCATTAAACATTACAACTGCTCCGGCCAAAATGCTTTCGTTTGTCTCAATATCCAAAATGTATCCAATCCCGATAGTATCCCTTACAAAATTATGAATTTTTTCAATTGTTTTATATGTTGGAAAAAATGCCAAAACAAGTTTGATAACTTTAAGCTGATTAATAATATCCTTTAATGTTTCCAAAAAATCGGAAATTGAATCTTTATCATTGGTTTTAACATTCTTTTTTAAACTTGCCTGGATTATTATTTCGGCATTTTTTATGCTTATTGAACCCAACGCTTTTACGAGTGACATTTTTTCCGACTTAAAAAGGTTTTGGGTCAGTGTTTCGATATCGGAAGCAAATAAAGATACTTCACGGGTGGTTTTTAGTGAATTTAGTAAATCAGAATAAATTGAAACGGGTTTTTTCATTTAAATACTCCTTCTTTTTTGGATTTTTCCAAAGATTCCAGTATGAGATCTTCATGTTCGGAAAGATTAAGCGCTTTTCCCAACACAAGTCTAGATATTTTTTCCAAAAGCCCATAAATTCCGTTGTCAATTTTTTCCAACTCTTCGTTTTTATAGTTTGCAATTGTTTTTATTGCGGCTGCATAGTCTTTGTCGATTTTACTCTTTACTTCTTTCTGGGAAAGAACAGTTAGTTTCTCCATAGATTCTTTGAAGTTTTTTATTTCATTGGTTGTGCTTACTTCGATATCTTTTGATACATTCTGAAACACTTCCATGTTGTTTGATTTTAGGTCCTGAAGGGTTTGGGAATATAATTTCATAAAGTCTGAAGTTGCTTTTTCAAATTCCTTAATCTGAGCGCTGGAAACGCGTGCTATTTCTTCTCTGAAATTTTCAGACGCAATATCTGTTGATAAATTAGCCTTATTTATGATGTCCAAAGCTCTTCCATTTGCCTCATCTATCATTTTTACTGCTTTTTGTCTTGTTTCTGAGAGAAGATCTGTATTTTTCTTAAGGTCCAAGTCTCGTGTGTTTGATTTGGAATGTAAGTTTTTTACAACATGTGAAAAGAAAAAAACAATGACAATCAGAGCAAGAGATAAGATAAATATGGCAGCAAGCATGTCAAAAAATATTATGGGCGTTATATTCATAATTTTTAAAGGATTAATATCATGTATCCGACTCCAAATCCAACAAGAACAATTATTATCATAAGGACGAGATTAAGAACGAGATTGACCTGAATCATCCGGCTGGCCAGCGGGTTTCTTCCCAGCGCTTCAACTCCGCTTGATGTAACCCTCCCAAAGTATATAAATCCTATACCAAAAGATATCAAAACAATTCCGGCAGCAATAACATATCTCAGAGATGTAAGCTGGGTTAGGGTGGTCGGGTCTGAAGCATTTCTTAGAACTTCCAGCACATTTGTTTTGTTGTCTTCAAAAGAGGCATTAAAATGCGGATTTACAGCTACCAAAATTTTCCCGATTGTTTTTGGGTTGGAATTATTAAAATCCTCAAGAGCCGATCCCAAAATCATTCCGTTTCTTGTTGCTTTTTGCCCGACTCCTGCAATTGTTGAGGTAGTTATGAAGTCATTTATCTTGATGCTGCCATTGATAGAGGAGACCAAAACATAAGCTTTGCCGGATATTATTACCGGCTTCACTTGTGAGTCAGCAGTATTTTGCAGAAAAATGGCCGGGGTTTGGGTATATACTCCATACACATTGGAATCATAAGCAATTTTTGTCAGGCTATATCCTTTGGTGCTGGAGGCAATAATATTGCCGTCCTTTAAATTTTTGTCAGATATGCTAACAGACAAAGCGGTTCCGACTGATTTGTTTTGGGCAAATGTTTGAATAGGAGAGAGATTTCCTAAAACGAGCAGGAAAAATATAGATACGATAAGAGCAGTATATTTCATTTTTATCTTAAATATATATTCAGTTTACGGTTCTTGTTGCTTGAAGTCAAGTTCTAGCCAAGTGTTTTAGTGTTTTTTTCATGCAGGATAGATTAGCTTTAAGAGGCCTCCCCCTTTAAAGCTAATTGTCTTCCATGGTTAGATCATCTAAATTTTTGCTGTCTTGATATTGTTCAACGAAATTCTGGTAGGATAAAGAGGGATTTGTTTTCGAGAAAAAGCTAAGGATTTCATCCGGTTTAATCCATGAAGTTTGTCTCAAGCCCAAATATTCGGGATAAGAGCAGGGTTGATTTTTTAAAGCCTGTTTATGTATGTAGCGTGATAAATGAAGAAATTGTGCTTCGGTGCTTATTAAGACAGCTTTATACACAGCTTGATATAAACTTCCAACCCTTTTATATTTACGGTTGAAATACATGCTGTATCTCGTAGCTAAAGAGTTCATGAATTTGTCTATTGCGTTCGGGCTTTTTTGTTTTACAAAAAAATGGAAATGGTTCGGCATTAAACAATAGGCGAGTAAGGTAATTTCATCGCTAAAATTGTTTAAATGAAGCAATTTGATAACCCTGTATTTTTCCTTTGAAGAAATATTGGGATCGGAAAGTTTTCCATGCAATTCCTTTTCATTCTTGGGAAGAAGATATTCTTTTAGGTAAGAAAGGAAAACTGAGTAGTCCTGCTGGTCTAGAAAGATAATTCTTTTCTCAACTCCACGGTTATATATGTGATAATAGCCATTTTCTATGTATATTTTGGTTGCATTTTTTGCCGGCATATAGTTAGGTTAACATATATATGCAACATTTACAAGGCCTCCCCCTTTAGCTTTAAGAGGCCTCCCCTTGTGAAGCTAAAGTGATTTTTTGAGGGTCCGGGGAAAATGCGGGCGATATGTGGTTATACACGCGTGTAGGAAACGGAGCGTCCTTTTCCATGTGAGAACAAATATCCCAAGCTTGTTAGTTTTGCCAGGTCTCTACTTGCTGTAATTTGTGATGTTTTATACCGTTTCTGGATTTGCCTGTTGGTTATCGTAGTCTGTGGGGAATCAAGATAGTTTAGGATTAATATTTGCCTTTCATTCAACTCCCAAAAGGACTTGCGCAAATCCAGCGTTTGAGACTTGGGTTTGTCTAGCGATTGAGCCAAGCTATCAACCTGTTTTAACATGCAGGATGCAAAGTATTCAAGCCAAAGCGTGAGACCGATGCTATTTTGAGCCCTTGCAAGATTTTCTCTGTATCCGCCACTCGGCAAATTACTATTTTCCGTCCACTCTGCCTCGTATGCCAAGAAGCCTCTGAAATCATAGCCATATTTGTACAAGAAAACAAGGGAAGCCAGGATTGAGAGGAGTTTATTTTTTTCTGTAAAAAGCTGCATTTTTTCCATCTCGATATTCACGATTGCAGCTTGGGTTATCGGGTTTTCGGATCTAGCCTGAAGATAGTCCAAAAGATGCTGGAGTCCTGCTTGCGGAACTCGAAGATGGCCATTTCCGATTATTTTGTGAAGCTCAATAAGATCTTTTGCGTTAACCGCATTTTCCGAGCCCAGCCAATTTCGCGATATATAGTCTAAAGCTTGCTTGAATTTCAGCACTTCCTGCTGGTCTGAATTCATCTTTTTGTGCGTAATCTCTGTTAAGAGCTTGAGCATTTCCTGTTTTTTAAGGGGATTTCCGGATAGCTTCAAAGAAGAATACGTACGATTGAATGTTGCTTCCCACCTGAGCCGTAATTCCTTTGCCGGCGAAATAGGAGTGAGGAGTATTTGTCTTCTGAAATTCTCAATCTTGGTCAAATATTCTTTTAGCCTTGGGGAAATGGTATAACTTATATTTAACATACAGATTCCTTCTTTTTGTATCATAATCTTATCATTAAGTCAATAGGTGTCCAACTTTGGTCTTGTTCTCAAAACGAAGCTAAATCATACATTTTTGATAAGATTACGATAAGATTAATCTTCCCCTTGACAAGAGCCGTGAAATATGTCGTAATAATACTTGGACAATGTTGGACATTTGAATTCGGATGTCCAACTATCACCTGCCTCGCCGTCAAGGCGGGCAAAAGATCGTCCTGCCCTGATGAATAATAGGTTATATACAATCGCAGAAGCAGCAAACACCCTGGGGGTGTCTACAAAAACGCTCCGCCGTTGGGACCAACGGGGGCGTTTTGTGCCTACAAGAACAGTTGGAAACCAGCGCCGCTATACACAAGAACAAATTCAAAAGTTCAAAGTTCAAAGTTCAAAGTTCAAAGTTGCTCAAGAAGTACAACAGCTATTTTCGGAAAGAGAAGCTCCCAAGGAGTTTAAAGCCACTCATGCTCTTCCGTCAGCATTAAGTTCTCTTCCTTCAGGCAGTTTTCTCAAAAGTCATTTTCTTTTGAAGCATGACGCAATGGAATCATTTGAGCCTGTTAGCTTTAAAGGGCCTCCCCCTTTAAAGCTGAGGAACAGGATGGGCCCGGTTAGGATGGGGATTATGCTTGTCAGCCTTCTTCTGGTCTTCAGCCTTGCAGGAGCATTTGTTCTGACCAAATATAATGCAGTTGCAGGGTTATCTAAATTCGCAGCACAGGTAGGAGTACAAGCAGAGGAGACAAAAAATCAACTGGCTAAATTCATAGGTAATCTTACTCGTTTACCATTGCCCGGAGGTGAACCAATTGACAGCCAGGATCAGATAAGCTTTGTTTCTCCTAGTCTTGTCGGAGCAGTTCTCGCAGCCAGTGATGACTCAACTCTGGTTTTGAATATTAATATTCCGGCTTTCTTCTCCCAGAGTGTAGGCATAGGAACAACTACACCTGAGACATCCGCGATACTTGATTTATCCTCCGAAAACAAAGGCTTTCTTCCCCCGAGAATGACAACTGCGCAAAGAGACGCGATAGAGTCTCCCGCAGCCAGTCTATTTGTATATAACACTATAACAAACCAGTACAATATGTATGATGGAACTTCGTGGAAAGCTGTCGGAGGAATTACAGCTATCGGAGATGTAACCACAGGTGAGGCTTTCACAGCAACAGGCACTGTAGGTACAGCATTATATTTCTATGACGCAGAAGGAAGAGGTAAATTAACCATTGATAATTTAACAGCAACAAGAACATATACTCTTCCTAATACTTCAGGAGAAGTTTCCCTTCTCGGACAGACCATTTCCAATGCAGAACTTGTTAATTCTAAAGTAACTGTTAATCCCGGTACCAACCTCACAGGAGGAGGAGATGTAGCTTTAGGTTCATCCATAACCTTAACCCTCAAAGACTCGGTTGCCTTAGCAGGAACTCTAACAGTAGCAGGAGCAACCACCTTAACAGGAACAACAACTATAGCAACTCCGTTTACTTTAGGCGCAGTATCAGTTACCACAACCGGAACACAACTTAACTATCTTAACGCAGCAACAGGAACAACAGGAACAACTTCAACCAACCTTGTCTTCTCCACCAGTCCAACTCTTGTTACTCCTGTCTTGGGAGCAGCAACCTACACTACTTTATCAGGAGGCAATATCACTGATTCTGGTTTAACAGCAGGCAGAGTAACTTTCGCAGGAACGGGAGGACTTCTTTCGGATGACACAGACTTAACTTTTTCAACAGATACTTTAACAGCAACTAAATTCGGAGCAACAACCTTAACCGGTACCATTGCAGGCGGAGGACAACAGCTTAATAATATAATTATCGGAACAACTACTCCTCTGGCAGGAACTTTCACCACTCTTGTTGCAACAACCCTAGACACAGGACAAGGAGCATATGAATTGTATTCCATGGATCAGAATGTATTGACCACTTCTTCTCCAACATTCACCGACCTCACTCTTACAGGAGGAGATTTAATTGCTTCCACAGCAACCACCTTTAACCTTGTTAATACAACTGCAACTACCATTAACTTTGCAGGTGCAGCAACAACAGCTCTTAACATTGGTAATGGTAATACCGCATATACAGCTATTAACATAGGTTCAGGAACCGGAGGAAATACGATTAATGTAGCAGGAACAGGGGCAACCGGAGCAGATACAATTAACATTGGAACAGGCGGAACAGGAGCAGATACGATTACTATTGGCAACAACGCGTCAACAACCTCTCTTGCATTTACTTCGGGAACAGGAGCACAGACCCATACTTCATCAGTTGCTACAGGAACGACTACGACCTCTGCCAATGTCTTTGCAGATACAGCCCTTACTTCCGGCACTCTCATCTATGGCACATCTTCTTCTTTAACTTCCGGTATTCTTGAGAATTTAACCTTAACCGGCTCTAGCGCGGTAGCAACAGCGGCAAATTCAGGCTCTCTTCTCACACTTACATCATCAACAACAGGCTTTACCGGAGCAACCCAGCGTCTTGCGGGAATCTTCTCAAGCGGAGCTAACACCAATGCCAGCGCAGTTGTGCAAGGTTTGGCAATTTCAGTCACCAACACCGGAACGACGAACACGAACACGGCCTTGCTGCTGACTGCAAGCGGCGGCTCTACTGCAAACAATGCTATTGATATTACAGCAGGAATTCTTAAACAAAGTGATGCTACAGATTCCACTTCCGGTTCAACAGGTTCTATCAACACAGCAGGAGGATTAGGAGTAACCAAAGACCTTGCAGTTGATGGAGGAGATATAGTCACAGCCGCAACCACATTTAATCTTGTTAACGCAACTGCAACCACCGTGAGCTTTGCAGGCGCTGCCACAACCTTAAACATTGGCACAACAGATTCTGTAACCAGAACCATCAACCTTGGTACAGGTACCGGTGCAGATACAATTAACATTGGAACAGGAGCAACAAACGCCAATGCGGTAAACATTGGTACAGGAGCAATAGCTAATACCATTGCCATTGGTTCATCATCTACAACAGGTCTTTCCTTAACAGATGACAACTGGAGTATTACCTCTGGTGGAGTAGCTAACTTTGTCTCTGTAGGGGCAACCACCGCCGGCTCAGGAGCTTTCACAACCTTAACTTCAAATAACACAACAACAATAGGCAATGGCTCGGGGATAACCACCACTATTGGTAATTCAGGAGGGGCAGCAACAATAAATATTACTTCCGGCACAGGGTCACAAACTCATACCTCATCTGTTGTTTCAGGTACTACGACCACTTCTGCATTCGTCTTTAACGGCTCAGCATTAACCAGCGGAACAGCCTTGTACCTCACCTCAACAGCAACATCAGGAAAACTTGCAGACCTCAATGCCACCAACACTTCAGGCACCATTGTCAACCTTGCTTATGGAGCAGCTACAACCCAGGGAGCAGGAGCTCTTACAGGATTGTCTTTGAATCTTAACACTAATGTCACAGCTCCGGCAGCAGGTCAGGATGTGACAGCTATCACTCTTCAGCTTCCAACAGCCTCAACTACATCCAATGCAGCTGTCTATTCAGGAGTTAACCTCTCAACAGCAGGAGCAATTACCAATGGAACAGCAGGAAGTTTCGCCTGGAGAGGAGCTAACATTGTCTTACCTGTGATTACCCAGAGCGCAGGAGGTTCTGTCACTGCTTCAGGAGTGAGAGTTCTTGTTCCCGCATCAGGAGCTATTGTTACCGCAGGCACCATGAATGCTATTGACATCATAGGCCCAACTACTTCAGGCCCTGCAGCAGGAACATTAACAGGAGTAAACATCGGAACTCTTACTTCGGCAGGATCAGGAACTGAAACAGCAGTGTCCATTGGCGCAGGCTGGGATACAGATATTAATGCCACCACCTCTTTGGAAGTAGGCATCGGAGGAACAAATGAAGTTGTACTCAACGCAACTGATCTTTCCCCTGCAACTTCTGATGGTTCTGCCTTGGGAACCACTTCTTTGATGTGGGGAGATCTCTTCCTCGCCAGTGGAGCAGTCATTAACTTTAATGCGGGAGATGTAACCATAACCCATGCGGCTAATGCTTTAGCGTTTGCCGGCGGAACAGTATCATTTGATGCAGCTCCTACTGTCGGAGCAAATGCTGTATATTACGCTACAGGAACAGATGTCACATTAGCAGATGGAGGTACTAATGCAAGCCTCACAGCTTCTAATGGAGGTATTGTCTATTCAACTGCTACAGCCATGGCAATACTTTCAGGAACAGCAACAGCAGGACAGCTATTGCAATCAGGAGCATCAGCAGCTCCTACCTGGACAACTACAACATATCCCGCAACCAACGCAGTGAGTACTTTACTCTATGCTTCCTCTGCAAATGTAATGGCAGCTTTAGCAACAGCCAACAGTGGAGTGTTAGTTACCGGAGGCACAGGAGTCCCTTCAATTTCAACTGATATCCCAACAGCAGTTACTATTGGAACTGCATATATTTATAGAGCAGGAGGTACAGATGTTGCAGTAGCTGATGGAGGTACGAACTGCAGTGTAGCTTCCATAACATGTTTCAACAACATCACAGGGTTCAGCGCATCAGGAACAACCGGAACAACAAGTACAAACCTTGTCTTCTCAACATCACCTGCTCTAACTACTCCTACTGTGGTAACAAGTATTGTAGGCGGAGCTAGTTTTGATGCTTTCAATACTGTTTCCACTACCATTAACTTTGCAGGAGCAGCAACAACAGCTCTTAACATTGGTAATGGTAATACTGCATATACAGCAATTAACATAGGTAGTGGAACAGGAGGAAATACAATTAACATTGCAGGTACAGGAGCAACAGGTGCAGACACAATCAACATTGGAACAGGAGGAACAGGAGCAGACACTATCACAATTGGTAACAATGCATCAACCAGTTCCTTAGCGTTTACTTCAGGTACAGGATCCCAAACCCACACCTCGTCTGTAGTTTCCGGGACAACCACAACTTCTGCTTTTGTATTTGCAGATACAGCCCTTACTTCCGGAACTCTTATATATGGTACTTCTTCCTCCTTGACTTCTGGTATTCTGGCAAATCTAACCTTAACCGGTTCTAGCGCAGTAGCAACTGCAGCAAACAGTGGTTCTCTTTTAACCCTCACATCTACTACAACAGGATTTACCGGAGCAACCCAGCGTCTCGCAGGTATTTATTCCAGCGGAGCCAATACCAATGCCAGCGCTGTTGTTCAAGGTCTTGCCATTTCAGTAACCAACACCGGAACAACAAACACAAACACAGCCTTATTACTTACCGCTTCCGGCGCATCAACTGCAAACAATGCTATTGATATTACGGCAGGGCTTCTTAAACAAAGCGATGCCACAGACTCAACTTCAGGCTCAACAGGTTCAATAAACACGTTAGGCGGAGTGGGTATCACGAAAGCTCTGTATGTGGGGACAACACTAGGTATTGGAGCCGCCCCAACTGCTACTGAATTAATTCAGGCAAATGGAACATTTACCCTCTCCGCTGGGGTGGATACACATGCTATTCAAACCGATCTTATTGCAAATAGAATAACTTCTGCTTACACAGCTCAAACCTATGGGTACACTTCGCTCGTTAGAGTTGGTGCGTCAAACACCCAAGCATGGTCAAATGCTACCGCAGGACTTATCGGATTTAGATCACAACTTGTTACAACAGCTGGAGGGTCTGGAGCAGTTACGGGTGCAGCATCTTTCTATGCGAGCAATGCCTCTATTTCAGGCGCTACTATTACTAATCAATATGCTTACTATGTTGAAGCCCTTTCCGGCGCAACGAACAACTACGCTTTCAAAAGTGCTGGGGCTGGACTGGTGGTCATTGGTGACACCACTGACTCAAGCAGCACTACAACCGGCTCCTTCCAGACTGCCGGTGGGTTGGGTGTGGCGAAGAAAACCTACCTTGGCGACTCGTTATTTAATACCAAATCTGCTGCCGCTGATGGGTCTGCTTATACTTACAGTGAATACAACAGTGGTGGTGCAGGAGCTGGTATGATCGTGCGTCATCGGATAATTGGTACTGGAAATACAAGTGGTAACTACGCCGATTGGTATTTCAATAGAGGAGGACTTGATTACGCTTCAATCCAGCTAGAAATGGAAAATGGCGATAGTCGTGCGGGAATGATTAGGTTCCTAACCTCTCCTGGAAGTCCTAATTTCCTAAATGTGTCACGAATGACAATAGGTAACACCGGCAGCATCACGATGGGCCTGAACTCCACCAGCAACACTACTATTATGGATATGGGCGGTACACAAACAGGTACGGCAATCTGTGCGCAAAACGGTACGGATAATCAGCAAGTAGTTGATTGTACGGGTGCTCTGTCTGATTACGCAGAATTTTATCCGGTTGAAACTGGAACTGAATATGGTGAGATTGTCTCAACAGGCGACAAGCTAGTGGAGGTAAACGTTACTGAAAGCGACAAAGACGGCAGCTACTTACCGGCTACAAAAAGGACAATTGCCCAGCTCGTTAGATCAAGTAAACCGTATCAGCAAACTATCATTGGTATAACTTCTCCAAACTACAGTGATTTTTCTTCCACCGGCCAAGGTTCTGTTGATCCCAAAGACAATCCAATGCCAGTGGCTCTTTCCGGTCGCGTGCCGGTAAAAGTTTCTTCAGAAAACGGACCCATTGCAGTTGGAGATCCGATTACCTCGTCTTCTGTTGCAGGAGTTGGGATGAAAGCAACAAAACCAGGCCGCGTGGTTGGAATGGCGCTTGAGGCATATTCTAATGCCGATCCAACAGCAGTCGGGAAAGTCATGGTCTTTGTAAATCCTCACTGGCAGGGGAATGATAAGCTTTTGGCGCTTGATGAAAACGGGAATCTGGGAATTGGGATAACTGCGCCGAATGCTGCTCTGGATGTTGCAGGTGACATTCAATACACAGGTACTATCACAGATGTTTCAGATCAAAGACTCAAAGAAAATGTTCTTACAATAAGCGGAGCAGATGCGCTTAATATCTTGTCTCAGCTCCAGGCAAAATCGTTTAATATGCTAGGGAAAACCAAACGCGAATACGGTTTTATCGCTCAAGAAGTGCAATCAATATTTCCGGATGCAGTTTCCATAACAGATCCTGCAAATGGTTATATGGGTCTTAGTTATTTGTCATTTGTGCCTCTTGCAACCGAAGCTATCAAGGAGCTCGATCTCAAACTCTCCTCACAAGGCAATATTTTAGCTTCACAAGGGGAGGCCTTGCGAAGCTGGGAGGCGTCATCCTCCGCGCAAGTGAATTATGTTCTTGAGAATGATCCGATATTTAATAGTTTGAATAACAAAGTATCAAGTCTGGAATCCAAGCTTGACCTTTTATCTTTACAAATGCAAGAGCAAGCTTCAACATCCGCATTCCTGACAGAGATTATTAACAGTCAAGTTCTTGGAGCCAGCACATCCGCAGCTCTTAATCTGGGAGATGTTGAATTAAATAATGCGACAATTTCAGAAGATTTAATGGTATTAGGCAGGACAACAGTGACAGACCTGGGAGTAACAGGAAATATCAATGCAGGACTATTGTTAATTCATGGTCTTGACGGGGAAATAGGAACATTAGGCGGAGATTTGTACCTTCAGAAAGACGGACTTGGCGGAGTTGATATATTAAATGGGTTGATTGTTATAGATACAAGTGGAAATATGAAAATTGCAGGGACAATAACCGCGGATTCGGTTGAAGCGAAAAAATATACGGTATTGGGAGATCAAAGTATTGGTAGCGCAACAATTCCAACAGGAGAAACATCAATTGAGATTTCAACAGGAATTGCAACGAGCAGTTCCAAGATTTTCCTAACAGCAACAAGTCTAACAGACAAGCAGATTACTGTTGTTGAGAAAAACAATGGGAGTTTCAAAGTCGCGATTCCTCAACCCACAACGAGTCCGATTAGTTTTGACTGGTGGATTGTTGGCAACAAGTGAAACTTGTTGCCATGATTAACGCATTAACGGATTGAGAAATTTTATGGCTAGGAGAAATTTGATAGGAAAGGATTCAGCAGAAGAAATCTTTCGGGAATTAGGGATAGTTATGGGAAAAAACGGGAAGATTAGGAAAAGAAGGGAAGTTAAGGGGAATTATGGGAAGCTACGGGAGAATACGGGAAGAAATTCATCTCTTAATTCTCCCTTAAATTCCCCTAAACTCCCGTTTAGAATTCCCGTAATTGAGAGAACTATTCGTCAGGCGCAAAGTCTGCAGGGATATAAAGCATCTGCGGCTTGGCAGACTGCCTCGCTTTTACGCGATATGATACAACTTTATCTTGAAATTATCCCCTCTAATCAATTCCGGAGAATTACACAGCTGGAAGATGCTGCTAGAAGTTTTGTCGCAAATATTGAAGAAGGATGGGCGAGACCTTCCACAAAAGAATATCTTGATTATCTGGGTTTTTCGCAAGGTTCTCTGACAGAAGTAAGGGGAGATATTGAAAGATTATATACGGATGGGTACCTGAAGTCAGGGAAATTTCCAATCCCAACTCCTTCCCTTAAATCCCCATATCCTCCTGTGATTTCCCGTGTAAATCCAAGCAAATACGGGAAAATACGGGAGAGATTACGGGAATATACGGGGCGGGAAATTAAAGCAAGCGACCCTACCTATGAAATCTTTATTGAATTTATTAACAAAACAGATTATCTTTTGAAAAATACAGTCTTCGGGTTACAGGAAAAAATTATTAAAGTTGAGAAAAATAAGCTTTGAGTTTTTACACTTTCGGCTGAATGCCTAACAGCCAGAGGACTGCTTCTTTTTTGTATCTTCTGTCTCCTCTTGAGTTGATTCTGATTGCAGGAAGTTTTCCTCTTTTCCCCCATCTTTTTATAGTGAGAGGGGAGACTCTGAGAATTTGTGCGACCTCGCGGACTGTGAGTAGATCTGGAAGATTGTCAATTGATATTGTTTGATTCAGCATAACTAATCTTTAATCATTTATAAAGTAACAAAGTATAACAATTTTGTCAAGAGGTATTTTTCAAAATGGCAATTGACATTGAAATAATTAATTGATATGATGTTTTGGTCCTAAGACAGCAAGCGGAAAAATAAGACTTGCCGAGGTAACGAAGCGTTCAGCAATCAGCCTTCAGCATTCAGCATTCAGTTTCGAAACTAGACGCTGATAACTAGACGCAAAACTACACTCTTAGGAGTGTTTTTTTATTTTATGAACGACAAAAGAATTAGTCCAAATAGACAGAAAAAAGAAAAAATCGTTGCAGAGTTGCTTGAAAAAGTAAACCGCGCCAAAGGCATGGTTTTTACAAGTTACCAAGGTTTACCCCACAAGCAATTAGAAGGACTTAAGAAAAAAGTGCAAAACTTGGATGCGGATTTTGTCGCAACAAAAAATAGCCTCATTCTCAAAGCAATGGAAGGAAAAACAAAAGTAGAGAGTGAACTTAAGAATGCGACCGCTACTCTTTTCCTTTACGGAGATCCTGTTATGCCGTTGAAAGAATTGGCAAAAATGATAAAAGAATTAAGTTTGCCTTCAATTAAATTTGGGGTTTTGGATGGCATCCAAATGACAAGCGAGCAGTTGATTAAATTATCTGCTCTCCCTTCAAGAGAAACTTTACTTACACAATTAGTTTTCGGACTTAAATCCCCAATTTCAGGCTTGCACCGCGCATTGAATTGGAATTTACAAAAATTTGTAATGACCTTAAAAGCGATTGAAAAAACAAAGGGGGTGAATTAATAAATGGCAAAATTAACAAAAGAAGAATTATTAAAACAAGTTGAAGAAATGTCTGTTTTGGAATTATCAGACTTGGTAAAAGCATTGGAAGAAAAATTTGGAGTAAGTGCTCAAGCAATGGTCGCAGCAGCACCAGCAGGAGGAGCAGCAGCAAGTGCCGAACCAAAGGAAGAACAGACTGTATTTAATGTTGTGATTGCAAATAGTGGTGCCAACAAAATTCAAGTCATCAAAGCTTTGAGAGAATTAGTTCCGACATTGGGACTTAAAGAAGCAAAAGATTTGGTCGACGCAGCACCAAAAGAAGCATTGACACAAGTTAACAAGAAAACAGCAGAAGAAGCCAAAGCGAAATTGGTCGCAGCCGGAGCAACCGTTGAACTTAAATAATAAAGTAAAGGTAGGCGATAAGTGAAGAGGTTTAAGAAGGATTTAATATTTTCTTACATCTGATTCCTTATCGCTTATTTCCTGATTTAGTTTTGCAAGGTCTCTCCTTGTAGGGTCTCTCCTTTAAGGTATCTCCCTTTTTCCCAAAGACAAAAATTAGATTGTCAACGCGTAAAATGTTATAATCCTATAATAATATTATGGAAACAGAGTCGCGGTTAAATATAGCGATACAGTCTGCCCATCCTTTGAGAAAAGACAGGCCGGATGGCGTTAAGGATGTAATAACTACAATAAGGCCTTACTTGAGAAGAAAAGGATGCGAAGTTACTATAATTGGACCTTCGATGTGGAGTAGAAGAGAAAATAATCTTGCAGATTTTACTTTCGGCGGATTTCTTTCGCTTCCTGTTACTCATGATGACACAAAAAGACAAATGGTTATCGCTTTAAGCGGAAAGGGAAGGGCGGAGAAGTTGATCAGAAGAATAAGACCGGATATTTTTGTTGTTCACGAACCATTTGCCGGACATATGGCTCATCCTTTGATATCCGGATCTCCAAGGAGAAAAGATGGGAAGAAAGTACCTGTTATACTAGGTCATTTTCATGCTCAAACAGAGTATATCGGATTGTTGGCAAGAGTAGGAAAGGCGATGGCACATGCAACAGGATATGATACCAGAGTTGCAGATGCATTGGATGGAAGAATAGCGGTTTCAAAAGCTACAGCCAGTTTTTGGCAGGAACAAATAGGCGGAGAGTTTGAAGTAATATATAACGGAGTTAATACTGAAGAGCTTACTCCTTATGGACCGAGGATTGAAGCCTGGAATGATGGGAGAAAAACCATATTGGCTGCAGCCAGACATGATCCGAGAAAAGGTTTGGAATATGGAATTAGGGCGATAGGTCTTTTGGTAAATGAGAAGGGAAGAAAAGACATAAAATTGAAGGTGACAGGTAAAGGTCAGGAAACATACAAGCTTAAGGCTTTGGTTAAGGAGTTGGGATTAGAAAATTTCGTTGAGTTTTTGGGAATTTTGGATAGAAAAACCCTTGCAATGGAGTATAGAACGGCTTCTGTTTTTATTTCTCCTGCAACGGGAGGAGAGGGATTTGGCAGAACTCTTACTGAAGCTATGAGTTCCGGTGCTTTGGTTGTCGCAAGCGATATCAATGGATATAGGGAGGTAATGCAGGGAAAACCATTTACCAAAATGGTTCAGCCCAGAAATCCGGGACTTATCGCGGCAGCTATATCGGAATTTCTGGATTTGTCTCAAGAAGCAGGACAAAAACTAAAAAAAGAGGCAAGAAAGCATGTGCTTGACAATTTTGACTTAGAGGATATTGCGAATCAGACGGTTAGATATTATGAGAGTCGTTTATCACTTCACGGCCGGCCGACTCAGGAAGATTGGGATTTTGGAAGGAAAAGAAAACTTCCAACATTTGGAATAATTTTCAAGCATTAATTTGTTATTTTATATCTCTAGTTTGATGCCGGGGGACATGGTTGATTTCAGAGTTACATTTCTGATTTTTTCTTTTTTGACAGCGTCAATAAGAGTTGATATATTTTCAGATAATTTTTTCGGCCCAAAGGACATTTTCCCAACAGACAAATGCATAATAGGCGCTTTCAATTCGGTTCTGAAATTAACCTGTCCTTTTTTAAAGCTCTCCGCTGCTTTTTCTGGATCCTTAACCAAAGTTGCATTTTTCGGATTTGGCATAAGACCTTTCGGACCCAAAATTTTGGCAACTCGGGCTAATTTTGGCATCATGGATGGGTTGGCCAAGAGAATATCAAAGTCGATTTTGCCTTTTGCAACTTGTTCCAAAAGATTATCATCCGCAATCGCAACTCTGACAATTTTTCCTGTTCCGTGGGGGAGAGTAATGTTGCCTGAAACGCCTGTCTCAATGGTATTTATGTGCAGTTCGACTGTCTCGTCGAATTTGGATCTTTTTAGTTTTTCCAGCACTGAAAGTCCATCAGCAACAGAATATCTTTTGCTCTTGTCCAGAGTTTTTAGAGCCTGTAAGTAACTTTTGGAGTGGGGAGTTTCCTTTTTCTTTTCAAACTTTTTCGTTTTTACTTTTTTTGTTTCTACCTTTGTCTCCTCTGTCTCATTTGTCCCCTTTGGTAACTCAATTTTTGCAATTTCTTCCTCACTTGGACCAACAGAAACTACGCGTTCTCCGCCTTTGCCACCCTTAACAAGCTTTTTTTCATTAGCTTTTTGTTTTGACTTTTCTTTTTGTTTGTTTTCGAGTGTTTCGTCACCCAAAGTTCTTACTTTAACCTTTCCCATTATTTTACCTCCACCCCCATACTTCTGGCTGTGCCCATGACAATTCGGGTTGCCATTTCTACATTGGTGGTATTCAAATCTTCCATTTTGGCTTTGGCGATTTCTTCCGCCTGAGTTTTAGTTAGCGTTCCGGCATTTTCCTTGCCCGGTTTTTGTGAGCCTTTTTCTTTGCTTATAGCTTTTTTAATCATTTCTGCAACCGGAGGCTTTTTGATGATAAAAGAAAATGTTCTGTCTGTGAAAACCGTAATAACAGCCGGAATAATTGTGCCTTTTTGGCTGGCTGTTCTATCGTTAAAAGCCTTGACGAATTCCATGATAGGCAATCCGTGCTGTCCCAAAGCCGGACCAACCGGAGGCGCGGGAGTAGCTGCGCCTGCCGCGATATTTAATTTGATAATTGTTTTAATCTTCTTTGCTGCCATAGTAATGCGAATTTCTACAAATTTTTAACTACAAATTCATTCGAATATATTCGTTTTAATTAGTAGTAATTTGCATGTCATAGTTTTGCCACTTGCAAGAAATCTAATTCAACTGGTGTTTCGCGGCCGAAAATTGAAACCAAAACCTTTAATTTCCCTTTTGTTTCATCAATTTCATCAACTGCTCCAAGGAAATCGGCAAATGGACCATCAACAATTTTGACAGCTTCTCCTTTAACGAATGCAGCTTTGTATAGAGGCTCCTCAAGATTCATAAACTTTTGGATTGCCTCAACTTCTTTTTCCGAAATTGGAGTTGGTTTGTTGCCGGCACCGATAAAAGCAGTTACGCCCTGTGTGGTTCTGACCAAAAGCCAGCTCTCATCATCCAAAATCATGCGGATGAGAACATAACCCGGGAAGATTTTTTCTTTGACTGTTTCTTTTTTGCCTTGGGAAACTTTAATAGTATTTCTAGTCGGAACAATTATGTCAAAAATCCTACTTTCAAATCCAAGACTTTGGATTCTCTGATGCAAAGATTTCTTGACTTTGTTCTCGTGTCCCGAATATGTGTGAACAATATACCACTTGCCCAATTCAGCATTAACAGCCGGTTTGTCTTTAATTGCTTCTTCCAATGTTGGCGCTTGTTGTTTATCCATAATTTTTGTGCGAATCTCTACGAATTTTTAACTACAAATTCATTCGAATATATTCGTTTTAATTAGTAGTAATTCGTATGTTACTTTACCACTGTTTCTATTGTTTTGACAAAAATAAAATCTAAGCCTCCCAGAAATATGCCAACTATCAAGCTCACTGCTATGACTACAAATGTCAGGCGTATAACCTCTTGTCTAGTTGGCCATACGACTTTTTTAAGTTCATCTTTCGTCTCTCTCAAAAAAGCTGTGGGCGTTGTTGCCATAACTAATAACATCCAACTTCTAACATCTGACTTCTAACTTAACCTAAAGTGAGTTGTTAGTAGTTAGGGGTTAAAAGTTATTTTATCAAATATCAGTTGACATGTAAAGAGGAGAAGGGTAAAATTAGGAAACATGAAGAAAATTAGGAAAGTGGTAATACCGGCAGCCGGATTTGGTACTAGATTTTTACCCCAGACAAAAGCAATGCCTAAGGAAATGCTCCCTATTGTTGACAAGCCTGTTATTCAATATGTAGTTGAGGAGGCAGTCGCATCAGGAGTTAAGGATATAGTTATTGTAACAGGAGCTTTGAAAAGAGCAATTGAGGATCATTTTGACACAATTAACGCAGATCTTCTTAAAAATTTGGAAAGCGGGGGCAAGCACGAAATTATTAATGAAATCAAGAAAATCTCCGAAATGGCAAATTTTATTTATGTCAGGCAAAAGGGAACATACGGAAATGGAACTCCTGTTTTGGCAGCAGAACCCGTAATTGAAGATGAGCCTTTTGCTGTTTTGTGGGGAGATGAGTTTATTTATTCCAAACCCCCAAGGCTGGCCCAGATGATTGAGGTCTATGAAAAATATGGCGGGGTAGTGATATCCGGAGTTAGAATTGAGAAAAAAGAAGATCTGAAGCGTTATGGAATTGCAGATATTGAAAAAGTGGAGGGGAGAGTTTACAAAATCAAATCTATTGTTGAAAAGCCTGATCCTGACCAAGCTCCTTCCAATTTAGCTACTCACGGAGCATATATTTTGCCGCCACAGATTTTCAAAGCTCTCAAGACCATAAAACCGGGAAAAGGCGGAGAGATTTGGCTCACAGATGCGATAAATCTTTTGAGAGAGCAGGGGGTTCCGGTATATGCTGTAGAAATTGAAAACGGGAAATATTATGACACGGGAAATAAAATCGAATATATGAAAACAGTTGTAGAATTGGCTTTGGAGCACAAAGATGTGAATGGGGAATTCAGGCAATTCCTAAAGGATTTAAAACTCTAGATCTGGAATTCTTGATGTTGGATATTTTTGATGTTTTTGATTTTGATTATTTGATTTCTTGAATTCAAGATGTCTAGATTTCAAAAATTCAAGTTCAAGAATTTCTAACTTCCAACTTCAAAAATTCTAATTCAAAATGAAGCAAAAATTAAAATTATTTATAATAGGCAGTTTGTGTTTTTCTGCCTTTGTGCTTTTTTCTTTTATCGTTCACAAAGATTTGTTTGTCAAATTTGATTTTGATACAACAGTCAGGCTCCAGGACAATATTGAGAGAAGCTTTGATGGTGCATTTTCTTTCTTAAGTGATATTGGCGCTTTTGAAATAATGCTTGGGGTTCTGTTGGTAATTCTAGTTTTTTTGCGAAAAATAAGGGGGATTTTTGCATTAGGGTTGTTTGGGATATTCCACATTATTGAATTGTATGGTAAATTTTTCGTAGAGCATTTGCCTCCCCCGGAATTTATGCTTAGAACCGAAAAAATCATAAATTTTCCTCAATTTCATGTGAGACTTGAGAATTCCTATCCCTCAGGACATGCGGGGAGGGCTGCGTTTGTAACTGTTTTGATTGGTTTAATTGTTATCCGAAGCAAAAAATTATCAAGACTGCAAAAAACATTAATTTTGGGATTTTTAATTTCGTACGATATTGTGATGTTGGTTTCCAGAGTTTATCTTGGAGAACATTGGGCAACTGATGTAATCGGCGGAGCACTTTTGGGTACTGCTTTAGGCATCCTCTCGGTAGTTTTACTATAATTGTTGCAGGGGCGGAGAGAGTCGAACTCTCAGGAGTCGCTTTGGAGGCGACCCGTTTAGCCATTAACGAACGCCCCTAGATTTCGTGAATTCATTATACCTTATTAATAAGATAAATTTCAATCTATGAATGAGTGGGTTGCTCGCAAGAGGAGAGTCTGGTAAAATGAATAGAAGGGTTTGTCCGCCTTTGTGGTCAGACATGCCGCCTTAGCTCAGTGGTAGAGCAGCTGTTTTGTAAACAGCAGGTCGTCAGTTCAAGTCTGACAGGCGGCTCCAGGTTTATACCCTGAGTGGAGTCGAAGGGCTGGGTTCGCATAGCGGCAATTGCATGTGGCTGTAGACCACACGGTCGTAAGGCCTACGGGGGTTCGAGTCCCTCACCCAGCACAATTTTATATTGGACTTTTTCCTATAGCTAGTCATATAATATAACTAGCTATGCTTATTAAATCCTCGTCTCTATCCAAGAATTATTTAGAAAAATTGTATAAAAATGGTCATTCTATGACCGAGATAGCAAAACTCCTTGATTGCTCTGTGCATAAGGTTGTTTATTGGATGGAAAAATATAAATTATCAAGAAGGAGTTTGAGTCAAGCGATATATCTCAAATCTAACCCTCAGGGTGATCCCTTTAAGATAAAAACTAAGTTAAGGAAAGAAGTTTGTTTTTATTTGGATTAGGTCTTGGAATTTATTGGGGAGAGGGAGACAAAATTTCAAAAAATGCTGTTAGAGTGGCAAATTCTGATCCGGCGATTATTAGAATGTTTATAAAATTTCTTTTGAATATCTGTAATCTACAGCAACGCAAGCTTCTATTTCAAATAATTTGTTTTAATGATAGTGACCCGCTGTTAGCAAAAAAATATTGGGCTAATGAACTTCGGATTTCAGGGGAGAAATTTGGTAAAATAGTTCAGATACCAGCACAGGGTAAAGGAACATATAAAAAGAAATCTCGTAATGGGGTTTGTATTTTAACTATATCTAATATAAAATTAAAACCTTGGATTATGAACGAAATTAATAAAATAGAAAAAATGCCCTTGTAGCTCAGCTGGTAGAGCGCATTCTTGGTAAGAATGAGGTCTCCGGTTCAATCCCGGACAGGGGCTCAGAATTAATAGTGAAAGGAGGAAATTATTATGGCTAGCAAAGGAGAACAACGGGTTAAAATTGCACTTATCTGCACTGTTTGTAAAAACAGAAATTATATTACAACGCGAAACAAAGTTAATACTCTTGAAAAATTAAAACTTAAAAAGTTTTGCAGATACTGCAAGAAAGTTAACGAACACAAAGAAACAGAGAAGATGAAATAAGATAAATACGCTCCGTAGTACCGAGGATGATTTTCTTTTCTCCCTAAATATTAATTAGGCAGGTTTTCTCTTACACCACGGTGCAAGGGAAAAAACCTTGTTGTCTCGCCAAAGGCGGACTACCTCAAGAGAATTGAATTTGTTAAGAAAAAATTTAAATCAACCCCTAATACCAAAGAGCAATTTTAGTATAGACAAAAAAATTATTAAATGTCAATGGTAAATCTGATGCTAGGTTTAGAATATTTGAAGTGGGAAGTCCTTGACCTTCTTGAAATTGATCGTAAATTGATATCTTGATTTCAAGAATTCAAGGAATCAAATATTCAAAATCAAAAACATCAAAAAATCTAACTTCAAGAAGTCTATATTTTATTGTGAAGGGACTGGGTTTTTGCCAACTGTTAGGGTAATGTCATTGGTTTGTTTCAATACCGATTCGTTGATTCCTTCAGCAGTTACCAAAGAAGTTTTTGGCAGGAATGAAATGGTTGTTTGCTGTTCTGTGCTAGATGTAACTGAAAAATTAAGAGTTGCCACAGTGCCAAGACCTACAACACCTTGTCCTGTAGGTCCAATTCCAAAAGCATAAGATATTCTGCCTGTAGTTGTATCAGTTTCACTTAAGAGCACAACCGGATTATCAAAAAACGAACTTGAGCTAGCTGAAACATTCGACAGAACTTTAGGATCGTATTGCATTTCCAACTGTACTGCAGTCACTTTATTTTTTCCGGTTGAGATATTTACAGGTACAGAATAATTAATAGTTGAAGTAGATGAAGAGGTCGCGATAGCAGGTGTCCCAAATGAAAGAACGCTTTGAGCAACAGGTTCTTTAGGCAGAGTAAGTATCTCTGTTATTTGTTGAGGAGTAGGTTTGTAAAGCGCCAGCATTAAAAGCACAGCGGTAATTACAAAAAGTGCAAAGATAAGAAATAAGGTGCGTTTAGACATAAAATTTTGGAATTCTTGAAGTTAGATGTCTTTGACATTCTTGACCTTGATTTTTTTGATCTTTTGACATCTTGATTCAATAATTCAAGGAATCAAATATTCAAAATCAAGAATATCTAACTTCCTACTTCAAGTATTCTATTTTAACTATCATCTGTAATTTTAGCGATTTTGTCAATTAGTCTCCTTCTTTTACGGAAAGAGCTCTAACAAGAGCATTATAGTCAACTCCATTTACAAATCCGTCGTCGTTCAAATCAGCGCTTGCTTTATTACTGCAAGTTTTATTGCCAAAACAACTGACTATAATATTGAAGTCTAAAATATCTACCTTGTTATTTTCGTCTATATCTCCGACAACAAGGTTGCCCTGAGGAAGAATGGTGGTTTGTCCTGCTGTGATTGTGTGGATTCCGGGAATGAGTCTCTTGAGATATTTATCAGTCTTAGTTTTAATAATGTAAGAGCCGGTTGTTATCGAGCTACCAAGATTTACAGTGCCGGTAAATAAATTATTACTTGGGTTAAAAATAATATTGCCGGTTTTTGAAATAACCAGCTGATTGGAAGCATTGAAAAGCTCAACTGTTGCTATTTTTGTTTTTGTCTGAGGATTGATATTTGCCCCGCTTACTTCGCCAAGATTAAGAGAAAGAGCAATCAAAGTATCATTTGGCGCGGGTACTGCAGTTGGAGCGGGAGGAGTATTGGTTGGAATAGGTGCAGTCATTGCTGTTGGTGTTGGGATAGATTTAACGCATTGGTTGTAGCATGTCAAATCAAGTTCGCTTTGATCATTAATACATTTTTGCCGGCAGGCAGCATTATTGTCTTGAGTCATAACAGGAGTAGTTGTTGGGGATGATGTTGAAAGAGAAGATTTTGGAGCACAATAATAAGTTATGTTTCCAGTGTTTGGGTCTGTAAGTTCTCCGCACTGATTGTTGACCGAATCACAATTATTTACTGTAACCGTATTTCCGGGTCCGCATTTTATGGAGCTGGTTGTTGGAATTGCGGTTGGGGCAGAAGTTGACGGCGTGGATGCGGACTGTTCGACGACAGAATAATTGCCGTCTTGCGATGTTGCCGATACAGCCCCTACGCCCGAAGCAGTTACGGTTATGCTTGAAAAATTAATAAATGATATGCCTTCTTTTGTATTGCTTTGCAGCTCTAAAGTTCCCAGGTTTATACTGCCTGTTTTTTGCTCGGTTGTTTTATTAACACCTACAAATTGAAGATTTGAATCATCATTGTCTGTGTTGACAATTGGATCATAGTCCGGTGATGGTTGAAAACCGAGAATTGTTACGGCTTGGGGGTTGGTAGATGAGAGAGTGAAAGCAACGCTTGAGATATCGTTACCAGCGCTTTCCAGAATAACGCTTACTCTAAAAATATTGTTTTTGGATTTGGAATCACTTGAAGGAGAAAGCTTTAGTTCTACAGCTCCTCCGCCCGCCCGCTGTTTTAAATTTTGTTGTTGTTGGACTTGGAGAAGGGTTAGGGGAATCGCCAAAACAACAATAACAGCAATAATTGCCAAAAATATTTTATTTTTACTCATAATATATTGTATTTATATCTGTCATATTATCTGCCCAATAAGCCATCTCTCCAAATATTGAAATCAATCAAATTCACACTTTCATCTTTGTTAAAGTCTGCTTTTTTATCCGGATCTCTTCCAAAAAATCCGTCTAGCCATATTGCATAGTCAGCATCATTAATTTTGCAATCACCATTAGCATCACCTTTTTCTTTAAGAGAACAGGCAGGAGTTGTATTTTTTTCACAGAAAGCAGGCTCGTTGAAATTGGTTACGCAATGAAATCCTGAAGAAGGACATTCAGTATCTCCGCATTTAGTAGGAGAAAAAGATGATTGAGATGGGGTTGGGGTGGAGGTTGGATTATATGTGCTTTTGGTAATACACTGATAGGTTGTTATTCCAACTTCTTCATCAATTCCTACACAAGTTTGATTATCCTTACAAGCGGGAACGCATGTAGAAGCCGGTCTAGGTGTTGGAGTATTGGTTGGAATGGATGAAACGGATTGGGGAGTGGAAGATGATGCAGTCATACATGTTTTGGTAGTCGTACCATTTATAAGTGTACATAATAGTCCTGATTCACATTCATTTGTGTTGATGCAAATACTTCCCGCTTTTTTGTTAACGGTGGGGCTGCTGGTTGGGGCTGGAATACTGGTTGGGGTAATGAGAAGATTTTCGCAAGAAGCTTGGGATTCCATACAAAGACTATTTACAGAGCAGTAAAAAGAGTAAGCTACAGGACAACAGGTTGTGGCTATGGTATACGAATCATTCCATGCTTGAGTAGTTCCAGAAGGGCATTGTTGATTAATTTTGATGATCGTTGGAGATTTGGTTAATTCGCTTGCTTTTTGGGTGAGGTTTTGTTGTTGTTGGGCGACATATACTGTCAGGGAAACTACTGCGACCATTACAAAAGCTACTAAAATTCCGAGGGTTCTTGTGTGAGTGGGGTATCTCACAAAATCCACAACGCGCCGTAAAAAGTGCATATATTTAGAATAGGTAAAAAAAGAACCGGTGTCAATAGCAATTGGAATTTTTGAAGTTAGAAGTTAGATATTCTTGATTTTGAATACTTGAGTTCTTGAAATCAAGATTTCAAAAGATCAAAAATGTCAGGGTCAAAAATGTCAAGGATATCTAACTTCAAGAATTCTATTTTACAACCCTAACAGCTTTGAGGAGAAAATTAAAAGGGAGGAGATAAGTCTTCCCAGAGATAATTCTCCGCCGGAAAGGAGGAGAAAAAAGATAATAAAGATTCCGATTGATCCTAGTGACAGGAAAACATTTGCCAGTTTTTCCGGGAGAAGCAGGGCAAATATTTTGGATCCGTCCAATGGAGGAATTGGAATCAGGTTGAAAATCGCAAGAATTAAATTGATTTTGGCAACTGCTGTAAAGAAAAATAGCAAAAAAAGCATTAATTCGTTTGGCTGAAAATTGACAAGCAATTTGATAATTAAGCTTGCCAAGACAGCCAGAAGAACATTTGCCAAAGGTCCGGAAAGTGAAACAAGTGCCAGATCTTTTCTGCCATCTCTTAAATTAAAAGGATCTACTGGAACAGGTTTGGCAGCTCCGATTATAACAGGCGACCCTGAAAGTATAAGAACAAAAGGCAGAAGAAGACTCATTATGGGGTCAATGTGTTTTTTGGGATTTAGAGTTAATCTGCCGGCCAAGCGGGCTGTCGGGTCTCCGAGCCGTTCCGCAACAAATCCGTGGGAAATCTCATGAATAATCGCTGAGAAAATCAAAATTATGAGAAAAATAAGAGTCGAAAGTAAATCCATATTGTTTCCGAATTGAGAATATGATATCATATTTGTCTATGTCAACAGGAATGAAGTGTGCTAATTGCGGAAAAGGAGTATTGTACGGACACAACATGTCCCATGCAAAAAACAGAACAAATAGGGTTTTTGCTCCAAATCTTCACCCCGCCCGGGTAGTGATTGATGGAGTTTTGAAGCGAGTCAGACTCTGTGTAAAGTGTCTGAGAATGTTGAAGAAAGCAATGGCTAAGAAGGAAGCTGTTTCTAAGGTTATTCCAACAATTTCCCCAGTTGCTGCTTAAGTTCCGGATAGCCGTTGAGGAAGTCTTTGTAGCTCATGGGTTTTTTGCCGGAGACTTGGATTTTTTCCCCCGGCAAAAACTTAATTCTAACTTCTAACTTCTCACTTCTAACTTCTAACTTGGTCCAGACTCCTGGCCAGGGGAAATATGCTCTAATCTTACGATCAACTTCTAACTTCTCACCTCTAACTTCTAACTTTGATATATCAATATAGCCATCTTCGCGTTTTAAAGCTTTGGTGAAAGTTGCGTTTTTGTGATTTTGTGCTATTGGATTAAGATTACCATTAAGATAATCATTCAATAATTTGGGTAATAAATTTACTCCTTTTTCAAACAGCCTTTTATATAAAGATTCCGAGGTATCAGTGTCCAAAATCTCCTCTTGCTCCTGCCCAAGAACCGGGCCGTGATCCAATTCTTCATCAAGTTTCATAATGCTAACTCCTGTAATTTTTTCTCCATTTAAAATTGCTGTTTGGACAGGAGTAGGACCTCTGTATTTTGGCAAAAGCGAAGGATGGATATTGATTATGCCTTTGGGAAAAATGTTTAAAATTTCTTGTGGAATAATTAAGCCGAAATCTGCTAGTACAGCAATTTTTAATTTTAAATTTTCAATTTTCAATTTTAGATTTGGATCGGAGAGATTGGTAACTGAACGATAGGGAATTTTGTTTTTAACACAATACCAAATCACAGAATAGCTTTGAGAGGCCTCCCCTCGTGAAGCTAAATTGGATTTTTTAGTTTTTGGATTTTCTGTGGTTAAAACCAAACCCAAATCAAAGTTTTTCTGCAGGCTTTTAATTATAGGAATTACATATTCAGAAGATCCGAAGAAAATAATTTTGACTTTTGAATTGTAATTTTGCATTTTTAATTTTGACTTTTGAATTTAGATTAAAGCTCTATTTCTTCAAAAACATCTTCTCCTTTTTCTTTGTGGGATTTATAGAGAGTACCTTTTTGCTCGAGCACTCTTTTTGGGAAAAGAATTCCGTCAAGATGATCCATTTCATGCTGAACAATAGTTGCCATAAAGTTGGAAAATTTTTGCTCGTGATTTTGACCCTTTTCATCAAGATAGGAAAGAGTTAGAGAAGAACTTCTCAGAACCGGACCCCAGATGGATGGAAGAGAAAGACATCCTTCAAGTTTTTTGGAAGACTTTTGTCCGCCGATTGAGGGTTTTTTATTAACTCTTTTTACATAAGCGACTTTGGAAGATTTCTCAATAATTTGCGGGTTGATAAAGACCATTATTTCCGAGTTGTCAGATGGTTTTGCGATAAAAATCCTAATTGGCCTGCCAACCTGCGGAGCAGCAAGTCCAACGCCTTTGGGATCTGCCGTGTTAGCTAAAGTTTTTTTCATTTCCTCAACAAGATTTAACACGAAAGAATCAACCCTAATTACGGGTTTGGCAATATCTGATAAAATCGGATTTGGAGCAGTTACAATCTTAAGCACGAAGCAATTATAGCATTATTTGTTCCAATCAGCGATGGATTCAAGTGCGCCGGCATCCTGAGGGTTTATATGCAAAAGAATATATTGCATTTGACCAACAGCTTTTGCGTCTTGTGAGTCAGCATGATAGTAAAGACCCAAAGCAAAATGAGCATCCCGATAATCCGGCTTAAGCGCAACTGTTTTTTCCAAAGCCTCAATGCCTTTTTGAATATTGTTGTTTTGTCCATACAAAATCCCAAGATTATATAAAATATTCGCGTCCTGAGGCGCAATAAGCTCTGCTTTTTGAATAGCATCCAAAGCCCGGGGTAAATATTTGGAATCAACCTGGGCAAGAGTGAAGAAAAGTCGAGTTCTAGTCTTCCAAAAAACTACATTATTTGGGTGTTTTGAAATAACCTCATTACTGACACTGATGGCTTCTTGGGCAAGTTTTGCGGCAACAGCGACTGTTTGTTTTTGGATATTTGGATTCTGATTTTTTTGAGCCATCAGAGAAGCTGAAATAATGGCATCATTTATCGAGAGTTCGTCTTTGAAAACAGGTTCGTCTCCTCGGAGTTCTACTGCTTTGTGTAAATTAGGATATGCTTTTTGATATTCACCGGCCCTGTCTAAATTATAGCCGAGAGCATAAACTATATCCGCGCGGAAAAGCCTTAACAAATTGAAGAGCACGAATAAAGAAGCAAGAGCTATGGAAACAATAAAAAACCATTGATACAAAGATACTTTGGCAGTTTTTGATTCAATTCTTGATTCGTCTTTTGGAATCATTCCGTTTAAAACGAAAACAAAAGCGGGAATCAGGAAAAGATAAATGTTGGTAATTACAACAGAAAAGCCAAAGAAATTAGTAATTAGAATGGAAATATAAGATGCAATGAGCGCAAAGCTCAAAATGCAAAGCTCAAAATTATAGTTTAAAGCTAAAAACTTTTCTTTTTTGACATTTGAGTTTTGAGTTACAGTTTTGACTTTTGACATTTGAGTTTTGAGTTGCTTAAAGCTAATAAACAAAAACGAGCCAATCATCAAAAGGTATGTTCCCAAACCAAATAAGCCCGTAGTTGCGAGGAAATTTAGGTACTCATTGTGGGCTTTGTTGTACAAAAAATTCCATTCGGATGTTAGGTTTTGGCCAGCAGGTTTGTATTTATAATATGCAAAAGCAAATGTTTCAACTCCAGATCCTATAAGCGGATTACTTTTCCAGGCATTTATTGCCCCTTTCCAAACAAGAAGTCTTATGTTTGCGGAATCAGTTCCTCCAGATTCAAGAGATTGCACAGGCGTTTTGTCTGTGTTTGCAGGTTTTTGAAAAGCACTTCCGATACCCTCAAGAGTTAATAAGCGGATTTGATGAATAGGCGTACCAATTACAAAAGTGATAATTAAAAATCCGAAAAAAAGCATTGCAAGAGGCGACTTAAGTTTTTTCCGAATTATAGATATGTTTGGTTTGCCATTCATCCACCAATATGCGGCTCCAAAAAAAATAAGGGAGAGCCAGACTCCCAAAATTCCTGACCGCGCGCGGGTGAAAAGAAGATCAACATAAAATAAAGCAACAAGAGATAAGGGATAAGCGATAAGAAGCAAACTTTTATTTCTACTTATCTCTTTTTGCTTGTTACTTATTGCTTTTACAATCGCAATTGGTATTAGTATTGCGAGGTATGCTGCGAGCCAGTCGGGTTGACCAAGAGTTGAGAACATTCTGATTGTCGGCATGAAATAAGCAGTCCAGCATGAAACATCCAGAGTGTGTCTAAAAAGAAAACAGGTCGGGTCATAACCAAAATGGCTTGGCAGTCCCCAGAGAGCAACAATCAGACCGGAAATTAAGCTTATGGTCATTAGTCTTTGGACTTTGGCAAATGTTGGAGAATTACTCAAAAATGCGTAGTACAAAAATACATAAGACAATATTGATAATAAGCCGCCGTTAAAGCGGGAGTAGTATCCCCACAAAGACACATGAGAATCCAGTGAAAAAATAGTTGAGATAATTTGCGAAAGAAGAAAGAGTCCGATTGGAATATCCAGCGGAGTTCTTTGAAATAGTATTTTTTTCTGAAGAACCATTTTTATTCCCCAAAACATGACAATTAATATAGTTAAAGCCCAAGTCAGCCACATTTTGTTCAGTTCAAAAAGTTCGGAAGTTTTGCTGGTAAAAGCCAGAGGAACCAGGAGGAAAAGGAGATAAAAAGAATATTCAATAATGCGGTTACAAATTTTTAACATTTTTACCATGTTAACATATTGGAAAAGTCGGGACAAGATGATATGATGAGACGAGCGTTCAGCAACTAGCGTTCAGCGTTCAGTTTTAAATTCTGCTTTGTAGAAAACTAGACGCTAGACGCTGATAACTAAACGCTAGTTATGTTAGATAAGTTATTCAGTTTGTTTTCTCACGACATCGGTATTGATCTTGGTACAGCAAATACTTTGGTTTGGGTGAAAGAAAAAGGAATTGTTATCAGGGAACCCTCGGTTGTTGCAATGCATAGAAAAACAAAAAAAGTTATTGCAATTGGAACTGAAGCCAAAAAAATGGTTGGAAAAACTCCTGCTTCAATCATCACTGTTTCGCCTCTCAAAGGCGGAGTTATAGCGGATTTTGATGCGACTCTGGCCATGATTTCTCATTATATCCAAATGGTTCATGATGTTGGAAATTTTCTGCCGGTTGCGTGGAGTAGGCCCCGAGTTGTTATCGGAATTCCGTCATCTGTTACGGAAGTTGAACGCAGAGCTGTTTGGGAGGCAGCGCTTTCTGCGGGAGCCAGAGAAGCTTTTTTGATTGAAGAACCAATGGCTGCTGCGATTGGGGAGAAGATTTCGGTTTTTGCGCCAACCGGTGTAATGATTGTGGATATTGGAGGAGGAACAACGGAAATTGCAATTATATCTTTGGGCGGAATTGTAGTTAGTAAATCTCTGAAAATTGCAGGACAGGAAATGGATAACGCGATTGTCCATTATGTGAGACTAAGGCACGGGTTGATAATGGGAGAAAGAACTGCCGAAGAAGTCAAAATCAAAATCGGAAGCGCTTATGAACAAAGCGAAAAGCGAAAAGCGAAAAGCGAAAAACCGGACCGGATGGCGGTTGTGAGAGGCCGGGATATTGAGACAGGGTTACCCAAAAGTTTGCGTATTACGGAAGTGGAAATTAGAGAGGCTTTGGCTCCTGTTTTATCCCAAATTATGGAGGGAATTTCCGATGTTTTGCAGGAAGCGCCTCCGGAGCTGACCAATGATATTTTGACTCATGGAATTCTTTTGACAGGCGGAGGGTCGATGCTGACAGGGCTTGATCAATTAATAGTTGAGCGGACCAAAATTCCGGTTGTTTTGTCTGAAGATCCTTTGACTTCCGTTGTCCGCGGAACCGGTAAAGTTCTGGAAAACGACGAACTTCTGCAAAGGGTAAAGGTGGTTGGGGGTCTTAAATAGATTTTATGAAAAGGAAGGAGAGTTTTTTCCCCGCGTTTTTTATCGTTTCTTTTTTATCTATTTTGATTTTAGTTCTTTCTTTTTCGCATCTTAATTTCTTGTCTTCATTTTTGGAGAAAGGAACATCTGTCATTCAAGCCATAACTTTTGGCGCATTTCAAAAACTTCCTTTCTTATCAAATGAAAAAACCCAAAAATTAGAAGATCAAAATTTAGAACTTCTGTCCCGCATCAAAAATTATGAAAGATTGGCTAAGGAAAATCAGGCTTTGTCCGACCAATTCAAAACGACTTATCCCTCAAGCATCAACCTCCTGAAAGCTGAAATCATAGGAGCACCAAGTTTTATTCCGGGAATTTCAGTTCCCAATAATTTTATATTGAATAAAGGTTCTGAAGAAAATGTAAAAGTAGGTAATGCAGTTGTGATTTTGGATAATCTGATCGGTGTGATATCTCAAATATCCCCAAATATTTCAAAAGTCACTGTTATTAATAATTCTTCTTTTTCATTCACAGCCAAAACGCAAAATGGCGCTTTGGGAGTGTTAAAGGGAGGATCAAGTCTAACCTTGGACAATGTTCTTCTGTCTGAAAACATAAGACCAAAGGAGCTTGTTTTGACAAAAGGGGATGTTAATTCACAGGGAGTAGGTATTCCCCCTGATTTGATAGTTGGCAAAATTATGTCGGTTGAAAAAAATCCAAGCTCACTTTTCCAAAAAGCGAAATTAGAAAGTTTCGTTGATTTTGCAAAACTTTCTACGGTTTTTGTCTACATCAATAATTAAATCCTGCACCTTCTATGTTTTATGTATATATCTTAAAAAGTAAAAAAGACAACAAATCCTATATTGGCTCGACTAATGATTTGGGGAATAGGGTAAAATTACATAATAATGGCAAAATCTTTTCCACGAGATTAAGGAGGCCTTTGTCTCTTATTTACTACGAGGCCTATTTAGCTGAAAGCGACGCAAGGAGAAGAGAGCAGAAATTAAAAAATTTTGGTCAAGGAATCGCTAACATTTACAAAAGAATTGCAGATTCTTTAAAGAAAGAAGGTGCAGGATAAATGCTCTATATTTTTATATTGCTTTTTACAGTATCAATAATACTAAGCGGAATTACAACCATTCCTTTGTTTCTTCCGCTTCTTATTGTATGGGCTGTAATTTTCAGAAAACCCTCGGTGTTTTTTGTAGCTTTTGTTGTAGGTTTTTTTCTTGATTTGTTGTTGTTAAGACCTTTGGGGCAGACCGGTTTGATTTTAGTTATAGCTATTTTTACAGTTTTTCTTTATGAGAAAAAATTTGAAACTCAAACCGCAACTTTTGTATTTTTTGCCTCTTTTTTATGGAGCTTAATTTATTTGAAGATATTTGGATACGAAAATATTTTTTTGCAAGCGTTAATTAATTCTTTGCTGGCGGTTTTGACATTTCGTTTAAGTCAAAACTCAAAAGGCAAAAGTCAAAAATACAATTAAAAAGTTAAAAGTTTAGTACTTTTTAATTTTGACTTGCAATTTTAAATTTTAAATTTTAAATTTTGAATTATGGTAAAGATTGGTCCTGCTTTTTCAGATTATATCAAACTTGAAAAAGGCCAAAGACATCCCGGCAATTTTGGCAAAATCTACGAAGTTCGAGGCTATTTACTACCTTTGATTATAGTTATTGTTAGCATTTTAATTGTTGCAAGATTATTTTTCCTTCAGATTATCAAAGGATCAAGCTACAGAAATTTGTCTGATGTTAACCGCACAAAAACAATTGCCATTCACGCGCCCCGCGGAATAATTTTTGATAGAGATGGAGTTCCGTTGGTCTTCAATGTTCCCGGCTTTAGGCTTACAATGGGTGACAAAATAAAACTTATAGATAAAAACGAGGCATTAAAGCTTATCTCAAAAGGCAAAACTAACTTGGAAATAGACTCTTTAAGAAACTATCCCTACAAAGAGTTAACATCTCATGTGATTGGATATATAGGTCAGATTTCACAAGAAGAGCTTAAAGAAAAAGAATTTGTGGACTACAAGGGAGGAGATTTGATAGGCAAAATGGGAATAGAAGGGAAATATGAGAGCGTACTTCGTGGAGTAGATGGAAAAGAGTTGGTTGAGATAAATAGTATGGGAAAAACTATGCGCAAACTTGGGAAGGAGGATCCGATTCCTGGTAAAAATATTACTTTGACTTTGGATATAGCCCTTCAAAAAGCTGCATTTGATGCCATGAAAGATACAAAAAAAGGCGCAGTGATTGTATCTTCTCCGAACGGTGAGATTCTGGCTCTTCTTTCAAAACCATCTTTTGATGCGAACCTTTTTACAATGGGTTCTGCAATGCAGAACTCTGAATCCTTAGTAACTCAAATCTTAAATGATTCTGAAAATCAGCCGCTTTTGAATCGCGCCATTGGCGGAACCTATCCTCCGGGATCAACATTCAAGCTTGTGACAGCAGCTGCAGGACTGGAAGATAAGATTATCGACAAAAATTTTACAGTTGAGGATATGGGAATCTTAAAGGTTGGGGATTTTTCTTTTGGAAATTGGTATTTTATGCAGTATGGCAAGACCGAGGGGGAGGTAAATGTAGTAAAAGGAATAATGAGGTCAAATGACATTTTTTTCTACAAACTTGCAGAATTAGTTGGAGTTGACAGGCTATCCCGATTTGCAGAAAAATTCGGCTTGGGCAAAAAATTAGGTATTGATCTGTCGGGAGAGCAAAGCGGAACAGTTCCGACCCAAAAATGGAAAAAAGACATAATCGGAGAAAATTGGTATTTGGGAGATACATATCATTATGGAATCGGACAAGGATTTCTATTAACTACGCCACTTCAGGTTAATATTCTAACTCAGGCAATTGTCAACGGAGGAACTATTTATCAACCCCATCTCTTAAAAAATTCTAAATCCGAAATCCGAAGCTCGAAATTTTTATCAAAGGAAACAGTTGATTTAATTAAAGAAGGGATGATTGAAAGTTGTTCAACGGGTGGAGTTGCGTGGCCTCTGTTTGAGTTAAAGGTTAAGAGTAAATTGTTAACTGTTGCCTGTAAGACAGGGACTGCTCAGCATGGTGGAGAAGAAACTTTGCCTCATGCGTGGATTACACTTTTTGCCCCAGCTGAAAAACCTGAAATTATTGTAACTGTTTTGTCCGAGAGTTCGGGAGAAGGAAGTAATATCGCCGCCCCCATCGCGAAAAAGATTTTGGAAGAGTGGTTTGGTCGGTGACGACTTCTAACTGCTAACTTATAACTCCTAACTCCTGACAGGTAATTTATAGCAATTTACTTTAGTTAGCGGTTATTAGTTAGTGGTTAGTAGTTATGCTACACTTTTACTGTAATGGCTTTTAGGTTTAGAAATTTTAAGGTTTATCAAGACGCTAAACTTCTTCACAGAGAAATTGTTATATTGGTTAATACATTTCCAAGAAATTATTGGTATTTGGCTGATCAGATGAAGAGGAGTTCTTTATCGATAGTTCTTAATATCGCAGAGGGTTCTTCTAAGCAATCGGATAAAGATTTCAATAGATATATTGCCATCTCCTTGGGCTCTGTGGATGAGACAATTGCAAGTTTGGAAATAGCATTTGATCAAAAACTTCTCTCAAAAGAACGGTTTATTTATTTTGAAGGTCGTCATGAATTGTTGTCCAATCAGCTGGGCGGATTTTCCAAGTTTTTAAAAAGTTAGTAGTTAGTAGTTAGTTGTTATTAGTTAGTAGTTATGCAAGAAAGGTTTTATTGGTTAGGGTTTTCTGCTTTTCCTGCGATTGGGCCGGCAAGATTCAGAAAAATTTTAAAGGAATTCAAAACTGCAAAAAATGCTTGGTCAGGCACCAGACTGCGCCTGGTTAAGATAATTGGGGAGGAACAGGCGGGGAAGTTTGATTTGTTTAGGAAAAATTTTTCAATTGAAGATTACATTAAAAAACTTAAGGAAAAGAATGTTTGGTATTTAACTTTGGAAGATGAAGATTATCCACAGCTTTTGAAGGAAATAAAAAATCCGCCGTATGTTTTGTATGGAAAAGGCAACATGGAGACCTTAATAGCTCGGCAACCACGCGTTTCAGATGACGCTGGAGCAGCTAGGGGTCCTGCCGCCAGTTTCCCTCCCGCCCACCTTCGTCAAGACTACGGCGGGCAAGCCAGTGTAAGCGCTGCTTTGCCCCTCGAAGCTTCCAAGCGAAGTGGGGTCGGGAACCCTTCCTCTGGCGTCACCCCTTACTCTTCGATTGCTGTTGTCGGAGCAAGGAAGACTACGGAATATGGAAGGGAAGTCACAAAACTTCTGACAACGGATTTGGTTCTGAATGGATTCACAATTGTTTCAGGTTTAGCTCTTGGGGTAGATGCGGTTTCACACATGACAGCGCTTGAAAACGGGGGCTCGCCTGGCGGCGAAGCAAGCAAAACAATTGCGGTTTTGGGATGCGGAGTAGACTGCTGTTCTCCGGTTGAAAATCAGAGCATATATAATAGTATTCTTGAAAGCGGGAGTTGTATTGTTTCGGAATTTCCGCTGCAGATGAAACCTACCCAATGGAGTTTTCCTGCCCGTAATCGGATTATTGCAGGCCTGTCCCAAGCAGTTCTTGTAACTGAAGGGGCTGAGGATAGTGGATCGTTAATAACCGCGGAATTCGCCCTTAAGTTTGGTCGAAAAGTTTTTGCAGTTCCCGGACCAATTACTTCAAGCATGTCTAAAGGACCATATAAGTTGATTGCAAAAGGAGCAGTTTTAGTAACTTCTGCAGAGGATATCTTCAGGGAGCTCAAAACTCCAGCCTTCGCCAAGGCTTCGGCCGGCAAGCAAAATTCAAAAGTAAGTAATGCGACGGGGGAAGAGCAGGTGATTTTAGACTTACTTCAAAATGAGAATTTGCATTTTGATGAGATTGTCAGGCGGACAAAGCTTAAGCCTTCTCACCTCAGCAGCTTATTATCAATGATGGAGATAAAAGGGATGGTGAAAAGTTTGGATGGAGGAATGTTTGGCGTTTAAAATATTACCTATCATTTTTTTTCCAATCCTTAAGATTATTTATCAAGGCTGGAGTAATTTTAACAACGACACCGGATAGTGCAGAAATTCCAAATATATCTACCATTAGAAATGCCGTTTGCATTATTGTTTTCATGTCAGTTAAAGATTCCATGAATTTGGGTCCTCTATTCTCTGTATAGAAATTAAGGGCGCAAAAAAGAATTCCGGGTGCTACCCCAACCCCCAGACCTAATTTCAAACCTTCTTCTGTTGCTTTTTGAAAATCAAAATCAACTTGGGGAGGTAACTCTTTCATCGGTGAAGTATATGGTTTTATATAACATTTGTCAAAAATGTTTCGTTAACTTGACAACAAGCTCATAGTGTCATAGAATTGCGTTCTATGTCAATGAAGGAAGGATTGAATCTTTCTCAGAAGGTTAATGATCCTAAAAGTGAAAAGCATAATTTGTGGAGGGGACGAATTGTAAAAACAGCTGTAGCTGCGATAACAGCTGCTGCAATTTTTGGTAGCGCTGCATGTGGGGTGGCTTCTGATGAGGAGAATATTGCCGTAAGCGAACAGTTAAAGGAGCAGGGATTCATGGATGGTCGACTTATGGTAGATTTAGTTTATTTGAAGCCAGTATTCGGATCTGAAACGGACGGAAGAGTTTTAGGGCTGTTTACTTTCGTTTATGGTAAAGTTGAAGGTAAAGATACCAGAATGTTGCAATTTGCTTGGGAAGGTAAGGAAGATGCTAATGCTATTCGAATTTCCGAAGTACCCCTTAGTAAGGTAGAAATAAGACTTGCGGAAGAACAAGATGCGCAACCCACAGCGGAAATTAGCGTAAACAAAAAAGACGGACATACTTATAGAACCACGGATGGACGAAGGTATTTTTCGGTTGGGGGTAAAAATAGAATGGACATCATAGAGAATGCAGATACGGTAGCTTTAATACTTTCTCAAAAAGATATTAATCAATTTTTAACTTCATTAGAAGAAACTCCATAAACTTATATATACTCTTGACCCCACACCAGCTTACTTCTCGCCTTTTCAATTCTATTCGAATACGGCTCGAAGAGCGCTTAGGCGGGGTCTTCGCCCCACTTATTTCAATAAGCTAAGAATAAGTGGGGCTTGACAGACACATGTATAATGAGAAGAGCTGTTTATGAAAAATTTAGTTACCCCGTATAATCTTACCGTTCGCCTTACCTACTTTTCGTAGCGCGGCTCACGGAGCGATTTTAACGGGGCAGGTTGTTAAATTGTTATGAAAAGTTTAGTCATTGTTGAAAGTCCTACGAAAGCACGGACGATTGGGAAGTTTTTGGGGAAAGATTATGAAATCAAAGCCTCGATGGGGCATGTTGTGGATCTGCCAAAAAGCAAAATCGGAATAGATTTTGAGCATGATTTTAAACCGCTTTATGAAATGGTGCTGGACAAAAAACAGATTATTGCTGATCTTAAATCTTCTGCCAAATCCGCAGATTCTATTATTCTGGCAACTGATCCGGACCGAGAGGGCGAGGCAATCGCTTACCATGTAAGCGAAATACTACCAATACATACCAATACTACCAATAAGCCAATATCGAGGATAGTATTCCATGAAATTACAAAAGAGGCAATTGAAGAAGCATTGAAAAATCCAAGAAGTATAGATAAAAATCTTGTGGATGCGCAGACAGCAAGGCGGGTTTTGGACCGTATTGTCGGTTACAAACTTTCTCCTCTGTTGTGGAAAAAAGTGCGTCGGGGATTGTCAGCGGGACGCGTCCAATCAGTAGCTCTCCGTTTAATCGTTGAAAGAGAAAGGGAAATTGAGAAGTTTGGCAAAGAAAGATACTGGACAATTTCTACTTTCCTGAGTCAGGGTCCTGCCAGAAGTTTCCCTCCCGCCAGTGCTCCTTCGATTTTCTCAGGTAAACCTTCGGCTGGCTCAGTGCGCGCTGTCGGGGGCCCTTCCACTTCTGTCACCCTTCCTGCAGGTGCCACAGAGTTTGAATTAATTGAAATAAACGGGGAAAAGATTGAAATTGCGAAAATTTTTGATTTGTATGACGGGCAATATAAAACAACAAAAACCTCAATTGATTCTGCAGAAAAAGCATTGGAGATTGTATCGGATTTGAAAACAAAAACATTTATAGTTGCTGATGTTTTGCAAAAAGAATCCAAAAGAAGTCCTGCTCCTCCATATACTACTTCAACTCTTCAGCAAGATGCAGCTCGCAGACTAGGAACAAACGGAAGACGAACAATGAGTCTGGCGCAGAAATTATACGAGGAGGGTTATATTACTTATCATAGAACAGATTCGGTGACAATCGGATCAGCTGCGATTTTCGGAATTATAAATTTTGTTAAGAAAGAATATGGAGAGAAATATGTTCCGGAAAAACCAAGATTTTATTCTGCAAAACAGAAGTTGGCGCAAGAAGCGCACGAAGCCATCCGTCCGACGCGGACGGATGGAATTCAAAACTCAAAACTCAAAATTCAAAGCGAATTGGGAAACGCTTATTGGAGGTTATATGAATTAATTTGGAGAAGAGCAGTTGCGTCACAAATGGCAGATGCGGTGGTGGAATCAACAACCGTGATGGTAACTACTAACAACTCACTACTAACTAATAACAAGTCAGAAGTTAGTATTAAGAAGTTAGAGGTTAGTGGTGAGAAGTCAGTAGTTAGCAGTTATTTGTTAAAAGCCAATGGGTCGGTTTTGGTTTTTGATGGGTTTTTGAAAGTAAATCCGCTTGGTTTAGCTGACAATCGTTTGCCGCAGTTTAAGGTTCTGGAAAAATTAAATTTTGTTAGTATTGCAGAAAAAGAACACGAGACCTTGCCTCCGCCAAGATACAACGACGCGTCAATTATAAAAACTTTGGAAGAAAAAGGAATTGGCAGGCCATCTACTTACGCAACTATTATCTCAACTATTGAATCCCGCACTTATATTGAACGGCAGGAGGGTAGATTTTCACCAACTGCAATTGGAATTGCAGTGAATGATTTTTTAGTGAAGAATTTTTCCGAAATTGACGACATTCCTTTTACAGCCGGGATGGAAGATAGTCTGGATGAAATCGCGCACGGGAAAAAAGAATGGGCACCCATGATGAAAGAGTTCTATGCTCCATTTGAGAAAAAATTAACAGAAGTTGAAGGAGCGGAAAGAGTGGCAATTGCAGTAGAGGAGACTGATGAAAAATGTCCGACTTGCAAAACCGGCAATCTAATTATCAGAACAGGTAAATTTGGTAAATTTTTGGCTTGCAACAAGTTCCCGGAATGCAAATTTACCAAGCCTTTTGTTGAAAAAACCGATTTTAAGTGTCCGAAAGACGGGGGAGATGTAATTATTAAAAAAACCCGCAAAGGCCGCAAATTTTTCGGTTGCAGTAATTACCCCGCCTGCAATTACGCGGTTTGGAAACTAGATGACATTAAGAAGCAACAAGCTGCTTTTAAAGTTTAATTTTTTGCCTGAGCGTAGCGATGGCGGGCAGGCCCCAAATGCGACTTCGCAGTTTGGAAAATCGAGGATGTTAAGAAACCAGTTACCCCTTGACAAACAGATAAAAAGGTATCACTATAAATGATGTGAGGAAATTTTTGATTTTTCTTCTTAGCGTAGGTTTAGCAGCAGGTGCTTTCTCTCTTTCTGCGAATGCAGTATCTGCAGACCGCATGCAAGATGTTTTGGGAGTAGAGTCAACGCCTGTATTATCAATTCCTCCTACAGCAGAAGGGCCGGGTCTTATTCTTCCTAACAGTCCTTTATTTTTTCTGGATCAATTAAAACAAAAAGTGCGTCTTCTTTTGGCATTCACCCCCGAGCAAAAAGCCAAAATCCATAACGCGGTTGCAGGTGAAAGATTAGCAGAACTTCAGCTCATGTTAGCCAAGAATAATGTTGCAGGTGTACGAATAGCATTGCAAGGCGTATCTGACAATCTGAAAGATGCATCTGAAGATTTGGCAAATGCAAAATTAACAGGACGCAACATAAGTCTTTTGGCAAAAGAAATCAATGATTCAATCAAAGAAAAACAAAAATCACTTTCGGTTTTGGAAGCGAGTGCAACAGGGGAAATCAAAGCGCAGGTCATGGCTGCAAAAGAGTCTCTCAAGGTTTCCAAAATTAAAGCAGAAGATAATTTGCCAACAGATCTACTCATAAATGAAATGGTTGATGATTTGGAAATGGAGCTTGGTGACAATATTAGTAAGGCCAAAGTTTCGGTCACAGGAATTAATCGCGCAATTGATGTGTTGACAAGGCTTGCCAGTGAAGCAGCTTCCAACAATCAGCCGGCCAGACAGGCAGCATTGATGAATGCAATTGAAGTGAAAAATCTGGTAAGCGAATTCCAAAATGCTTCAACAAAATTACAAAAAGAAGTTCCTGCATCAACTCCAGCACCAAAGTCAACTAAATAATTTTGACTAATTCCCGTTCCTTTGTTAAAATTCTTTAATGATTAAGCTTGCGGCGAAAGAATTAAGAACCACAAAACCGGACCTTAAAGATTTAAAAGGGATTAAGAAAAATCCGATTTATATTGTTTTGGATAATGTCATGGATACATATAATATCGGATCTATTTTTAGATTGGCAGATGCGGTTTCGGCAGAAAAAGTAATTTTGTGCGGAGCAACAGAAACGCCACCTCATACTCGTATTAAAAAAGCCTCTATTAATACAACCGAATGGGTAGCTTGGAGCTATGCTCCAACTGCGGTTGAAGCGCTCCAAGAACTCAAAACTCAAAACCCAAAACTCAAAGTTATAGCAATAGAGCAGGATGAGAAAAGTGTACCTTATGATAAGGCGGATTATAGTTTTCCGGTTGCGTTGGTTGTGGGACATGAAACAACAGGAGTTTCAAAAGAAGCTCTGGAAATCTGCGACCAGATTGTCGAAATTCCAATGTGGGGAGTGAATAAAAGCCTGAATGTAGTTGTTTCATTGGGAATAGTTTTATATAAAGCTATGGAGAAAAATAAAAGCCATTGACAAAGTTTTAAATTCGTTTATAATACATTTTGGTATGTAAAAGATTCTATCAAAGTCTGGGAGAAATTTGACCCACCTTTGGTGGGTTTTTTGGTCTTCAATTAGACTTTCTAATAGTAGACCATCCTACCAAAAGCGCTCTTCGAGCCGTATTCGAATAGAATTGAAAAGGCGAGAAGTAAGCTTGGGAGGATAAACATTACATTGCACTTTGAAATTTTGAGAGTCAAGCAGCAAATCGGAATCAGGATTCTTCTTAGAAATTAATTCGTTCATTGTGCAACGGATTGATAATCAAGAAGTGGTAGGAAATCTCCACCTTGGGTGGAGTTTAACGTTGTTGGTTTGCAAAAATTAACTTCGTTAATTTTTTTTGAGAGTTTGATCCTGGCTCAGGATGAACGCTGGCGGCGTGCCTTAAGCATGCAAGTCGAATGGCCCCTCACCATATTTCTAACATGTGCAGTAAAATGCACTAGTGGTTGGTTGGTGATATGGTGAGGGGCAATGGCAGACGGGTGAGTAATATATAGGAATCTACCCTTCAATGGACCATAGCTCATCGAAAGATGGGGTAATAGTCCATGGTACTTGTGCTTTGCACAAGAACT
>Ga0209515_10001166_pt1 | contig 45228 bp, 43 predicted proteins | sample Subgroupgradi54m_FD_187454 | JGI IMG/M metagenome (GOLD analysis project Ga0209515, IMG submission 187454) | Subsurface groundwater microbial communities from S. Glens Falls, New York, USA - GMW60B uncontaminated upgradient, 5.4 m (SPAdes)... ... | reverse complement strand
CAGGACCGGCCGGACCTCGGTGTCGTTGGTGTGCGGTCCGGTCGGCGGCTGCAGCGCCTCGGGAGGTATCCGGGGCAGCGCTGCTGCCAGAGCGCGCAGTGCCTCGGCCACGATGCTGCCCGCCTTGTCGGTCGCCGTGGCTGGGCCGTCGCCGAACGACGCGTGTGCGGCGCGCATCCGTTCGCGGAACCGGTCGGCGTCCCCGCCGGCCCACAGCACGAGGGGTGCGGCGGCAAATTCGCCGGGGCGCAGTTCGGCGCCGCCGGGCCCGCCCACCGCGTCAGCCGGCTCCGCAGGCTCGGCAGGCTCGGCAGGCTCCGCCGCTGCCGCCGGCTCAGCGGGGTCCGCTGCCGTGGCCAGGGTACGCAGCGCGTCGGCATCGCCGGGCAGGGCGTTGTAGCTCAGCACCTCGGCGAGGTCGACCCGCAAAGTCCAGGGATGGGTACTGTCGGCGATGGCGAGGATCGCGGTGCGCTGGGCCTGCGTGAGGGGCTGGCCGACCAGATAGGCCTTGCCCGGGAACACCAGGTCCAGCAACGTTTCGGCGACGGCAACCGCGTTGTCCGCATCGACGTCGTCGAGTGCGGAACAGAGCCCGGCGAGAATGGCACCGGCCAGCTCGGGCGGTGGCTGCGCCAGGGTCGTGGTGGCGTCCGTGGCGGCCGAACCCGACCCGAAGAAGAGTTCAGCGAAGTCGTCCAGCTCTACGCCGCCGTCCAGTGCCGCGATCAGAATCCGGGCCGCGGGGTCGGCGGGGGAGGCGCCGGTACGGACCCAGGTCAGCGCGGCGCAGAACCGCAGCAGGGCGTCGTCGCCATCGAGGAACCGCTCCAGCAGCCGGCGCGACCCGGCGTCGGTGTCGTGCAGCGCGAGTCCGAGCAGGGCCTCCGCCCGCAGCAGCCGGTCGCCCCGCCGGTTCAGCTCGCCCCCCTGGTTCAGGTCGCCGTCCCGGTTCAGCTCGCTCAGCTGGTCGCGCAGGGTGGCCGCCGCCAGCTCGCCGGGGGCCGCAGCGAGCAGCTGGATCGCCCGCCGCCGGACCCCGGCATGCGCGCTGCCGGCCAACCCCGCCCAGAGTCCGACTGCGGCGGTGAGGCAGGAGTACACCTCGTGGTAGGCGCCCTCCTGGCCCCGCTTCTTGAAGTGCCTGGCGGGTTTGCGGGCATGGGAGGGGAGCTGGGCGTGGATGAGTTTGAGCTCGCTCGTGGCGCAGAGGTCTCCGTCGCGGGTGGCGAGGCGCAACAGGAACTCCAGCAGCTGTGCCCGTTGCTCGTCGCCCGGTACCGTGCCGACCAGCGCCGTCATGAAGCGGAACGCCGGCCCGGCCGCCGCCGAGATCGTCTGCTGCCGCAGCACCCGATGCCGGAGCTGAGCCAGCGCTGTGGCGAAGGCCCGCTCGTCCGGTACCACCAGGCCCTTCAGCAGGAACGGGAACTGTTCCGCGTTGCCGAAGAACGTCTTCAGCTTGGGCCAGGCGACCTCGTCCACGCCGGCGAGTGCCTCCGGCGACGGCATCGTCTGCCAGGTGTACAGCGCCTCGGCAAGCTGCCCGAGATCCCCACGGCGGTCAACCTTCAGCTTCTTGAACGTCACGGTGCCCCGCTCGGTACCGTCGGGTTCGAGCAGCCGCCACGTCCCGACCGGACGCCCGCCAAGCCCGCGCCGGACGAAGCCTTCCGCGACAACGGTGCCGAAGGCGTCCATCCCCCGCCAACGCTCCACCGGCCGGCCGTGGTGTGCCTCGTCGGTCGGCTCGACCCGCGCGGCGCGCAGCCGGTCCGCGGTAAACCAGACTTCGCCCACGAGCTTGCCGTCGCGCTCCGCCCGCTGCACGCGGAGTTCGCCATGGGGGCGGTACCGCCGCTGCACCGACATGCCGTCCGGCCTGGTCTCCACCTCGGTGCTGCGCACCCCGTGCTGGTACGTGCGGTGCAGGATCTGTGCGCCGTCGTCGTTGTACTGGAACTCCTCGGTGAGGATCCCGTTGCGCAGCCAGTACAGCCAGGTACCGACCATCCGACCGTCGACGGTCTCTCCGCTACCCCACTGTCGGCGTTCCTCAACGTAGATCGCGTCGTGGGGGACACCCTCCGGACGGTTCATTGCGCTCTCCGCTCCGTGTGCCGAATCGTCGGGTCGCTGCCGGGCCGCTTCGCTGCTGACTGTCATCGATGCCGTCGGCATCATAAGGCAGGCGTGGGTAGCGTCGCCGCGGCGAGCACCGCGGTCTCCGGCGAGCGGCTCAGAGCAGTGCGCGCAGGGTGGCGATGTCCTTCGGATGGCCGGCGCCGTCGTCGTTCGGGGTCTCCACGATGATGGGTACCCCGGCCACGGCCGGATGGGACAGCAGTTCGGCGAAGGCGGGTACACCGATCTGGCCGGCGCCGATCGAGGAGTGCCGGTCCCGGGTGGAGCCGCAGCCGTCGCGGGAGTCGTTGGCGTGCACCAGCCACAGCCGGTCCGCCCCGACCGTGGCCACCAGCGTGTCGAGGGTCTGAGTCATCCCGCCGGTCCGGGCCAGATCGTGCCCGGCCGCCCAGGCGTGGCAGGTGTCGAAGCACACGCCGAGCCCGGGGTGGTACTCCACCGCGTCGAGGTACGGCCCCAGCGCCTCGACCCGCGCCGCCAGCGAAGCCCCGCCTCCGGCGCTCGGCTCGACCAGTAGCCGGGGCAGCTGTTGTGCCGCGGCCGTGTCGAGCAACGGCAGCAGCGCCTCGCGTACCTGGCGCATCGCTGTACCGGCGTAGCCGGGCTCCACCGAGCTGCCAGCGTGGAACACCACGCCCTGCGCGCCGATCGCCGCTGCGCGGCGCAGCGCATGGGCGAGGGTGTCGGCCGAGCGCTGGACCGTCTGCGGCGTCGGTGAGCCCAGGTTGACCAGGAGCGAGGCGTGCACGTAGACGGGCGCGCCGCGCTCGGCGCAGCCGGCGGCGAAGGCCTCGTCCTGTGCGGGATCGCCGCTGGTCAATGCCCAGCCGCGGGGGTTGGAGACGTACACCTGGATCGCCTGCGCGGCGCTGTGGTCGAGGTACGGCAGCGCGGCCCTGGCGAGCCCCCCGGCAGCCGGCCCGTGCCCGCCGATGGGCCCCGGTGAGCACTGCGGCCCGGTGCTTGCGCTGCCCCGCCCCGACCCGCTGTGGTCGGGCATCATCCTCAGTACGCCCAGATCGTGACAGTGGTGTCCGGCGGCACCTTGCTGTGCTTCTCCGGGCTCTGGATCGCGACCCGGCCGTTGCCGTTGCCGACGACCTGCACCTTGAGCCCGGCCGCTTCCAGTTCGGCGCGGGCCTTGTCGACGCTCATGCCGCTCACATCGGGCACGTCGACGATGGTCGGGCCCTTGCTGATCGTCAGGGTGATCGTGGCGCCCTTCTCCACGCCGGTGCCTTCCGCCGGATCCTGGGAGATCACGGTGTCCTTCGGCTTGTCGCCGTCCCGGCTGACGACGTTGACCTTCAGTCCTTCGCCCTCCAGCAGGCTGCGCGCCTCGTCGACCTTCTTGCCGACCACGTTGGTCAGTTTGACCGGGGCCAGGCCCTTGCTCACCTTGAGGGTGACCACGGTGCCGGGGGCGACCAGGGTACCCACCGGTGGATCGGTGGTGTCGACGCTGCCCGCCTGCACCTTGTCGGAGTAGACGTCGGTGCGCTTCTCCACCAGCCGCAGCGCGTGCAGGTCCTGGACTGCCAGGTCGTACTGCTTGCCTTCGACGTTGGGTACCGGGTGACGCTCCGGGCCGAGGGAGATGGTGATCGTGATCGTCCCGCCGCTGACGATGCGCTCTCCGGCCCCCGGCGACTGGCTGAGTACGGTGTCCACAGCCGCTTTCTCGTCGTAGCGTCCGATGTCGTAGCGAAGGGCGAAGCCGTCCCGTTTCGCGGTATCCACCGCCTGGGCCTTGGTGAGACTGACCAGGTCGGGTGCGCTGGTGTAGCGCCCGATGCCGAACCACCAGCCGCCGACGGCGGCCAGCAGTCCGAGGATCACGATCGATGCGGCGAGCGCCAGCCGGGTCCGCGGGTTGGCCTCCACCCGGGCCCGGGCTTGCGCGAAACGGTCACCGACCGTGGGCTGGGTGGGCATCGGCGGCCGGCGGCCTGGCTGGCGTGGTGGCGGCGGTGGCGCGTTGTCGGGCAGCCGCGCCCAGGTCGGCCGGTCGGCAGCGATGTCGGCGGTGATGCGGGGTATCAGCGCGGTCGGCTGGGCTCCCAGCCGGGCCGCGGAGGTGAGCCCGGCGTTGATGTCGTCCCGGGCGTTCTGCACCTCGGCGAGCATCGCCCCGGCGTCGGTGGGGCGTCCGCCGGGATCCCGCCGGGTGGCGCGGCCGACGAGCTCGTCCAGCACGGCAGGTAGGCCGGGAACGTACCGCGAGGGCGGCGGTACGTCACGGTCCACGTGCTGCCACGCCACATCGACCGGGCGATCCCCGGAGTACGGCACCCGTCCGGTGAGCAGCTCGAAGAGCACGACTCCGGCGGAGTACACATCGGTGCGCGGGTCGGCGTGCCCGTGGGTGATCAGCTCCGGTGCCACGTACGCCGCGGTCGCCATCAACTGGCTCTCCGACTCGTCGGCGCTCGCCTCGACCGCCTGCGCCAGCCCGAAGTCGGCCACCTTGACCACGCCGTCGAGCAGGCTGTTCGCCCCGGGGTTGGGCGCCTCGGCGACCAGGACGTTCTCCGGCTTGACGTCGCGGTGGACCAGACCGGCCCGGTGGGCGGCGGCGATCGCCGCGAGCATCTGCTCCAGGATCGCCAGGGCGTCCGGCGGGCTCAGCCGCCGCCGCTCTGTGATCAACTCCCGCAGCGTGTGCCCGCGCACGTACTCCATGACCAGGTACGGCAGCCCGTCGTGGTTGCCCTGGTCGTACACGGCGACGACGTTGGGGTGGGTCAGCCGGGCGATCGTCTTGCCCTCGTCGGCGAAGCGCTCCACGAACTTCGGGTCCCGCGCCGACATCGGATGGATGATCTTCAGCGCTACCGTGCGCTCCAGCCGCTCGTCCATCGCGGTGTACACGGTCGCCATCCCGCCGCGCGCGACCCGCGCACGGATCCGGTAGCGCCCATCGACGAGCGCTCCGATCAGAGAGTCGGCGACCGCGGTATCCATCGGAGCGAGTGTACGGGTGAAACGTCCGTACATTCACGCTCCGTCGGTTGGTCCGTAACAAGTATCCGAATCGACCGAAATCATGGCGTCGGCGATACGGCCGGCGTGCCGGAATTGGGAGTTTCCGACGGCGAGGTGGGTGGCGGCGACGACGACGGGGACTCGGTGGTGGGCGGCGGGGTGGTGGGCGGCGTCGTCGGGGGCGTCGTCGTCGGGTTCGCGGTCGGCGGCGGGGTCGTGACCTTCGGGGCCGGTGGCCGGGTGGGCGGGACGGGACAGGGACAGCCGGACGACTCGTCGGCCTCGTCCGAAGAGTCCGGCGACGGCGATGCGCTGACCGGGGCACTCGATGATGTGGCCGGAGCAGGCTGGCTCGGCCGCTGCGTCGGCGCGGGGGAGTCGGTGGTCGACCCGACCACGGGGGCCCGTCCTTTCGCCTGGGCCGGCGTCGCCGGGCTCAGCGCACTGGCGACCAGCAGGTACCCGCCGGCCGTCGCGACGGCGAGCAGCAGCCCCACGCCGGTGGCCTTCGCCTCGCGTCGGGGGCTCGTGTCCCGATGCCGGCCCGGGCCGGCGCCGGTGCTCCCGTCGGCCGGCGCAGGAGTCCGCCACACGTCGGATACCTCCTGGCGTAGTTCCTGCCAGCTGGTCAGGTCGTCCTGCTGCTCGCTCACGGGGCCGCCTTTGTTCGCAACTGCGGGGCTTGCTTCGCTGCGCTCCTCGTGCTCACGGGGCCACCTTTGTTCGCAACTGCGGGGCTTGCTTCGCTGCGCTCCTCGTGCTCACGGGGCCGTCCTTGTGTTGGGGCGGGGGTGCGCATGGCAGGCTGGTGGGGTGACCGACGACTCACTGACACCGGCCGAGTGGCTCAACCTGCCGGACATCGCGGAGCGGTTGGATGTGCCCATCACCCGGGTGCACCAGATGATCCGTGAGCGCGCCCTGATCGCGGTGCGCCTCAACGGTGTGCTGCGGGTACCCGCTGAACTCGTGGCCGGCCACACGGTGATCAAGCACCTCCCGGGCGTACTGAACTTGTTGCACGACGCGGGGTATAACGACGAGGAAGTCCTTCGGTGGCTGTACACGCCGGACGACACGCTGCCCGGAATTCCGGCCGCGGCGCTGGACGACGGTCGGGCCACCGAGGTCAAGCGCCGGGCCCAGGCGCTCGGCTTCTAGCCGGTGCGGCACCTGACGTACCTGGCGGTGCTCGTCGGCTGTCTGGGTGGCGCGCTGTGGCTGGAGCCCGCACTGCGGGTGGGCGTGCTGCGCCAATGGCGCCGGCTGCTGTGCACCGTCGGGGTCGTCGCCGTGATCTTCGGGGCCTGGGACCTCGCCGCGATCGCCGCCGGGCACTGGTCCTTCGACCCGGCGGCCACGACGGGGGTACTGCTGCCGGGCCGGCTGCCGCTGGAGGAGCTGCTGTTCTTCCTGGTGGTACCGGTCTGCGCGGTGCTCGGGTTCGAGGCGGTCCGCACGGTGTTGGCGCGCCGCGGCGGTAGCGGGGGCAGCGGCAGCGGGGCCGTCCGGTGACGTACACCCAGGCGGCAGCGCTCGGTGTGCTGGCCGCGCTCGTCCTGGATCTCGCCGTCCTGCGTACCCGGTTGGTACTCGGGGTGGCGTTCTGGGCGGCGTACCCGGTGGTGCTGGTGTTCCAGCTGCTCGCCAACGGTGTGCTGACCGGTCTCGGCGTGGTGCGTTACGACCCGCACGCGATCATCGGGGCGCGGCTGGCGTACGCGCCGGTGGAGGATCTGGCGTTCGGCTTCGCGCTTGTGCTGAGCACACTGTCGGTGTGGGTACGGCTGGGCGCCGCGGCACGGGTACCGAGCGGCTCAGCCGGTGCGCAGCGTGGCGGCGCTGGCCAGCTCGGTGAGTACGGCGGCGCCGGTCGGGTCCAGGGGTGCACCGGCCAGCGCAGCCAACGCAGCCCCGGTCAGCTCGGCGATACGCCGCTCGGTACGGGCCAGCGCCCCGGTACCGGTGATGATCTCGCGTAACCGGTCGATGCCAGCGGGGTCGAGCGAGGGGTCGCCAAGCCTGGCGTGCAGCTCCCGCGCGCTCGTGGAGTCCGCCGCCTCGTCGGCTGCCTCGAACGCGGCGGCCACCAGGTAGGTGCGCTTACCTTCGCGCAGGTCGTCGCCGGCGGGCTTGCCGGTCACCGCAGGGTCGCCGAAGACTCCCAACACGTCATCGCGCAGTTGGAACGCCTCGCCCAGCGGCAGCCCGTACCCGGAGTAGGTGTGCGCGACCACGGCCGGGGCGTCGGCCAACGCCGCGCCGATCAGCAACGGCCGCTCCACGGTGTACTTCGCCGACTTGTACCGGGCCACCAGGCCGGCCCGCCGGGTCGAGGTGTCGCCGGTGGCCTGCGTGTGCACGTCGAGGTACTGCCCGAGCGTCACCTCGGTGCGCATCTCGTCGAAGACCGGCCGGGCCCGGGCCAGCGTCGCCGGGTCGACTCCGCTGGCATGCAGCAGTTCGTCGGACCAGACCAGACACAGATCGCCGAGCAGGATCGCGGTGGCGGTACCGAACGCCACCGGGTCGCCGCGCCAACCCGACTTCTCGTGCAGTTGGGCGAAGCGCAGGTGCGCCGAGGGCTCGCCGCGGCGGGTGTGTGAGGCGTCGATCACGTCGTCATGGATCAGCGCGCTGGTGTGCAGCAACTCCAGCGCCGCCACGCCGGCCACCACCTCATCGGTGTCCTGCCCGCCAGCGGCCCGGTACCCCCAGTACGCGAAGGCGGGGCGCAGCCGCTTACCGCCGCCGAGGACCAGCGCCTCGACCGCGTCGGCGAGCGGCAGCAGATCCTCGGCGATGTCAGCGAACCTGTCGCGTTGGCGGGCCAGGAACGCCTCGAGGGCGCGATGGACCCGGGCCCGCAGATCGGCCCGGTCCAGCGGAGACGGCAGTGCAGACGGTGGCACACCGTCGACGCTAACCGCAGCCGGAGATGGCAAGGGGATCGGCCCCGGGTTGGCCGTCCCGCGTGGGTGTGCCGGGCATCGGCCCGGCCGGCAGGTACGGCGTGGCGGCGCGGACCAGTTCGGTGTACTCCCGCACGGCCGGCAGCGCGCGCAGCGGGCGCAGCCGGGGATGCAGCGCCATCACCTGCTGTGCGGCGCGCACCGAACCGACCCGTACCGCGGTCAGCAGCGCCTGCCCGGCCATCGTGCAGGCCCGCTCCACGTCGCCGGCGTCCAGGTACGCCGCGGCGCGCCACGCGGTGTACACCGCCCAGGGGCGCAGCCGGATGTGGCCGGAGTCCAGAGCCTCGCGCAGCAGCGGCTCGGCCCGGCGGGGGGCACCCAGCACGGCGAAACAGCGTCCGGTCATCGCGGCGCGCTCCGTCGCGTCGTACCAGTAGAGCCAGGGTGGGTCGGCGTCCGGCCCGGACCGGTCGCAGAGCCGTTCCGCGCCGGCCAGCGCCTGTTCGCAGCCGGCCCGGTCGCCGGTGCGCGCCGCCGCGAACGCCACCCGGTGCAGCAGCAGGCTGCGGGTGCGGGCCGAGGCGGTCGGGTGGGCCCGCGCGTACCCCTGCCGGGCCAGCCGCAATGCGCGGAGCGGGTCCGTCGGCGCGGCCAGGTGGGACAGCGCCCCGAGCAGGTGCCCGGCGAGCGGCTCATCTCCGCCGCGGATCGCGGCCCGCAGCCCGATCCGGTGTGCCCACGCCGAGGCGGCCGGACGCCCGGCGTCGGCGGCCACCCAGCCAGCCAGCTGGGCGAGCTCGGCGACGAGGGGGAGCAGCTCCCGTGGGGCTGGGCCGCCCCGCCGTGCGGCCAGGGGTGCCGCGCCCCGCGCCGCTGGCAGTGCCGCGCTCAGTCCCGCCGACGGCATGGCGCGCAGCACGGCCCGCAGCTCCCGATCGACGATCGTGGTCAGGTCGGCGCCGCCGACCAGATCGTCGCAGCGCCGTAGGGTGTCGATGCGCCCGGTCAGCTCGACCAGGTACGGCGGGACGCCGGCTCCGATCCGCTGCGAGCGCGCCACCGCGGCGGCCCGCTCCAGCTCGTCGAGGGGTACCTCCAGTACCGCGGCGAGCCAGCGCAGCCAGTGCCCGTTCGGGATGCGCTCCTCACGTTCCCAGCGCGATATCTCGTGCCGGGTCAGCGTCGGCGACCCGGACGCGGCGCACAGCAGCTCGGCCACGCGCAGCTGCGACTGGCCCGCCGTCATGCGGACCCGGGCCAGCAGCGCGCCGAGCGACTCGCCCGGGACGGGAACGTCTCCTGGATCTAGGTGGCCCAGCGCGCTGGGTGGACTCCAGCTGGATGGCCCGGGGGGCGGTGTGAGCGGCATGGCGCATACCTCCGTCGACGACGGACCGTCATCTCAGCGACCCCCTCGTGATGCACGCGATGATCTCTTGAACCCGTTGCCCCCTGGGTGCACCTTGCCTGTTGTTTCTACCGCACAGGTACGACGCTACTGACCTCACTCAGGCGGAAGCCGCTCGCCGGCCGGACGGGATGATGACGTGAGGAGATCAAGGCGCTCAAGCAGGCCGAGCGCGAGTTGCGCGCCGGACACGCGCAACTCGCCCGGCGACGTAGGCAGCCATCCGGTTGTGGTTTTTCGGCGTGTTCGCGTCCAGAGTGTCGGACTTGGTTCCTAGACTGCGCGGGTGGCCGCGGAGTTCGGGCCCGCAGCTACAGCACGGGTCCGATCCGCCGCCAAACCGCTGGGAGCAGCGCCGATGAGCCAGACCAAGCTGGTCCGCGACAGGATCCCGCAGATCATCCGCGATGGCGGAGGCCAGCCGCTGGTTCGGGTCGCCGACGGTGAGGAGTATCGCGCGCTCCTGCGGGCCAAGCTGGTCGAGGAGGTTCAGGAGTTCCTCGCCTCTGACGATCCGGAAGAGTTGGCGGATGTCCTCGAAGTGCTGCACGCGTTGGCGAGCGATCTGGGGCTCGACGGGGACCCATGTGGAGAAGCTGCGCGCGGCGAAGGCCGCGGAGCGGGGCGGCTTCGCTGACCGGATTGTGTGGTCGGGAAACGCTCCCGGCCGCACATCCGTTGCGGTCTGAGCCCATCGGGCATGTGGGCTTCCCGTCCGCCGGGCGATGTTGATCCGCGCGGCGGAGGCTGCGGACCTATCGGCTTGGCTTGGTCAGCAGGGCCTGGCTGGCGGCGGGCATGGCGGTGAGCAGGGACTGTTCTGCGGCGGGTTCCAGCCCCGCCCGGCGGCCCAGGGCGAACATTTCCTCGGCAGTGACGCCTGGTGCGGTTCTTCCAGCTCGCCGGCGGAAACCAGCTGCGACCAGGCGAACCGCCAGTCCTGGCAGCGGGAGACGGCGCAGATAGGGCACAAGCCTTTCACCGGATCGTTGTCGTGGCCAGCGAGCAGGTCCCGATAATAGGCAACCATCCGGCCCGACAGCGGCGATCCGTCTTCGACGTGAGGGCCAGACATCACGCCTGCCTCAAGCTGCCCGGGGTGACCAGTTTGACCATTTCGGCAACGCATTCGCGGCTTGGTCGATGCAGGTTGACCGTACGCTCCCGATTGCGGCATTCGACGCATTTCGAGCCGATAGCCCGACCGCACCGCACGCACCACGTCCACGCACGGCGGTGGCCGAACCAGCCGAGCAGAAGTCCTGCGATTAGTGCCAATATGGCCGTCGCCAGATACATCATGCTGACTTCTTGTAGGCCATGAGGGACATGTAGGTACCACCCGCGAGCGGCATTGTTGCGTAGCCGCACGCCCCGATAACTGCCGTTGCCGCCGAGTTGTCCGTCATGGACGAGACGCTATGGCGAACGGAATGAGTCCCTCTACGAAGTTGCTCTAGATTTCTTCAAGATCCCGTGCGACGGACTCGATCATTGTTTTGGCCGCCGCACCGCGTATCGCGAGTGCCTGGAGACGGTCGAATGCGCGCTCGTACGTGGCTACCTCGTGCCGTTGGGTGAGCGTCAGCTCGGCGGTGTAGGTGGCCACGGTGACCAGGCGGTTGTCGTAGATGGTGAAGGCGTTGTTGCGCGGCGTCGTGTACGGCGCTGACTGTGGCACGATGGCGAGACTGAGGCGGGGAAGGCGCATCGCCCTGAGCAACGCTTCGAGCTGCGCGCGCATCGTCTCCGTGTCGCCTACCCGAGTGTGCAGCGTGGCTTCGCCAACGAGCAGCAAGAAGCGTCGGTCTCCGTGGGTGAGGACGTGCTGGGCCTCGATGCGGGCCTCGACGCCCTCGTCCACGTCGTCCGGGATGCCGTAAAAGTCGACGACCGTGCTCAGGACGCCGCGGGCATAGTCGGCACTCTGGAGCAGGCCTGGCACGACGGTCGGCTCCCAGATCCGAAAGAGCGTGGTCCTCTCGTACGCCGATACGTTGGCTCGCTGCCGGCGCTTGGTGCCCGTCCTCAGCGACCGCCGCCAGTCCACAATCTGTGCGTCGATCGACCGGACAGTCGCAATGAGATCGGGTATCTCGCTCGGGAATCCGCAGGCTATGCACCAGTCGCGGATGTCGGCCTCGGACGGCGTCTGCTTCCCATACTCGATCTTGCTGACCTTGGAAGGCTGCCAGCCGCGCTGCGCGGCCAATTCCCGACCTGACAACGCCGCGTCGTGCCGGAGGTCGCGGAGATGGATGCCCAGCGCCTCGACGGCTGGCTTGCCGAGGATCGGGCGGCTCACGGCACCGAGGCGACGAAGTCCTCAAGCGTCTGCGCATGCGCCCACGCGAGGTCGCGCCAGGCCTGGTGGCGCTGCACGGCCTTGCCATCGGTGACCAGTTCCGCGCCGACGAAGGTGTCGTCGTGGTCGTTGAAATGAAGATGCACCAACTGGTCGCCGTCGAAGATCCAGGAGTCGTACGGCGTAAGGCCCATCTGTTCGGCGGCATCGCGGCGCAGGTAACGGATGTCCTCGCCGACCGCCACGCTGAGCCGGGCCACCTCGACGCCGTACCGCGTCCAGTCCGATACCGGCACCGACACGATCCGTACCCGCTGCCAGACCTTACCGGCGGCAAGGTCCCGCTGGATCATGTCCAGCCACCATCGGTGCCAGGGGTAGTCGTCTGGCTCGCCGGCGAGGAACCTACGGAACGACTCACGCCCGACATCGCTGTTGTAGCGATCGCGGGTCTCAAAGCGAAACGCAGTCTCCCGGAAGCCTGTGAGCAGGTCGCCCAGTTCCCGTTCGGTGAACAACGCCAACAGTCACTCCGTGTCTACGAACCGCACCAGTTCCTTCGGGATCTCGACGAGAACCTCGCCGGAACCCCGGTTAACGCAGTCGGCCAAGGCCTCAGGATCGAGGATGAGCGTGCCCTGAACCGCGAATGTCCCGCGGTCGGTCTCGTAGATCGCCGGGCACGTGCCCTGCTCGCTGTTCGTTCCCAAGAAGCGTAGGCGCATGATCGTCCCTTCGGCCGGGCGTTGCCTGAGATTTCTCGCCACTGCATCGATGGTTGCTGGCCGGGATCCGGACGTCAAGAAGTTCTCGAGAGTCATCTGAGATGATCACCGTGATCGCGGATGGCCAGGTGTATCGCCATCGCTAGCCGGTGGGCGGGTAGCACGTCTCGTGGCCGGATGGACCCGGGTACAGTCGCCGTGTGGCTCTTGATCCTCCCTCGTCGGCGTCCGGCAGGCATGCCGCGATCGGCGAGCTGCTCCGCGCCGGCGGTCCGACGTTCTCCTTCGAGTTCTTCCCGCCGAAGACGCCGGAGGGTCATCAACAGCTGTGGCGGGCCATCCGGGAACTGGAGCCGCTGGGGCCGTCCTTCGTGTCGATCACCTACGGCGCGGGCGGCTCGACCCGCGATACCACCGTCTCGGTCACCGAGCAGATCGCCGCTCAGACGACTCTGCTCCCGATGGCGCACCTGACGGCGGTCAACCACTCGCTGGCCGAGCTGCGCGACGTCATCGGCCTTTATGCGGCAGCGGGTATCCGCAACGTCCTGGTGATCCGCGGCGATCCCCCGGGCGACCCGCAAGGGGAGTGGGTGGCCCATCCGCAGGGCCTGGTCTACGCCGACGAGCTGGTCCGTCTGGTCCGGGACTGCGGCGACTTCTCGGTCGGGGTGGCTGCGTTCCCGGAGAAGCACCCGCGCTCACCCGACTTCGACAGTGACGTGCGGTACTTCGTCCAGAAGTGCCGGGCCGGCGCGGACTTCGCCATCACCCAGTTCTTCTTCCAGTGGCAGGACTGGGTCCGGTTCCGGGACGCCGCCGCAGCGCAGGGCTGCGACGTGCCGATCATCCCGGGCATCATGCCGGTCACCAACGTCAGCCAGATCGAGCGGATGGCGCAGCTCTCCGGTGCCCAGTTCCCGCCGAACCTGGCCCAGCGGCTGCACGCGGTCGCCGACGACCCGGCGGCGGTGCGGGCGATCGGGGTCGAGGTGGCCACCGAGCTGTGCTCCCGGCTGTTGGCCGAGGGGGCACCGGGCATCCACTTCATCACCCTCAACCGCTCCACAGCCACCCGGGAGGTGTGGCAGAACCTGGGGGTCGGGGTGCGCCCATGACCTCCGGTTCAGCCACCGGACAACGGTAGGGCCCGGCCGAGCACCGCGAACGCCCGCTCGTCGCCGGGGAAGAAGAAGCCGCGGAGTACGTCGACGAAGCCGAATCGGCGGTACAGCCGCCAGGCCCGCGAGACGCTCTCATCAGCCTCGGGCGTGGAGAGCAGCACCGTGTGGTGCGGTACGCCGTCCAGCAGTGCCTGCAGCTGCCGCTGACCGATGCCGTACCCCTGACTCGCCGGTTGGACGTGCAACTCGACCAGTTCGAAGCAGTCCGACAGCCAGGACTGCCGCGCGTCGCGGCGCAGCGCCGTGCGCACCTGGTCATGCCACCACTGGCCGGGGACCGAGGGGTAGCCGTACCCGAAGCCCAGCAGCGCGTCGTCGTCGCCCAGGGTGGCGACGGCTCGGAACCCGGGCCGTCGGGCGTGTGCCATCACGTAGCCCCGGCGCATGTCGAGCACCTCGGCCGGGTAGCCCATCGCCTCGCCGTACACCCCGATCACGTCGTCGAGGCGGCTCAGCAGCTCGTCGGTGTGCCACGGCACGAGCCTCATCCCGGCCGCTCCTCCCTGGGGCACCCCACATGTCAGCTCGCCGCCACCGGCCCAGGGCGATGTCGGCGAACCCGGTCCTGCAAGACCCTATCGCCCGGGTGGACGAGCTCCGATCCGTACGAACACCTGTTCGAAAATCTTGGGCGCGGCATGGAGTCTTTGTCGGTCGCGAGGTGTAGCCTTCCTCGTAATCGAACTGGTGTTCGACTACGGGAGGGCGAATCGCGGCGCTGCTCCCGAAGCGCGGTCCGCGGACACCGCAGAGGCCCGAGCTTTCGCGGGCTCGGCCTCATGGCGGGACCGCTATCCGCTGCCCCCGACCCCCGGGCGGCGGATAGCGGTCCAGCCGGCCGGGCGTGGTGTGGGGAAGCGCCATGCCCGGCCGGCAACGCTGCTGCGCCTTCCTCCGCAGCAGGTCGGTACGTGCATCGACGGCACCAGCCGTCACCGCATCCAAGAACCTCATGTGCTGACTTGCTAGGAACGGAGATCCCCATGCCGATACCCCGACTGGCCGCTGTCCGACCCGGTCCCGTTGGTACCCGTCAGACTGTGCAGCCGGTTCCCGCCGATGTCCGGCGGGACGTGCCGGTTCCCGCCCACGCTATTCCCCACCGCCCGCCCCGGGAGCTGCTCACCCTGGCCCGGCGGGGGTTGGACGAGGCAGCCGAGACCCGGATCGACGGGCTGCGCTACGCCACCGCCCACCTCGCCGCGCTGCGCGCTGCCGCGGCGGTGCTGGCCGCCCGGGCCACCCCGTCTCCCCGTCGGCGCAGCCAAGTGACCAGCGTGTGGGTGCTGGTGGTGCTGGTCGCCCCGGAGCTCGCCGAGTGGGCCGCCTACTTCTCCGCTGGCGCCAGCAAACGGGCCGCAGCCGAGGCGGGCATCCCGCGCGTGGTGAGCGCCCGGGAAGCCGACGACCTGCTGCGTTCGGCCGAGCAGTTCATCGCCGTGGTGGAGGTCGCGCTCGGGTTGTCGTACCAGCCGATCCTGAGCGGGCTGGCCAGCTGATCGCCAGCCGTGAACGGGGTTGCTGAGCTCAGCGATTTACGGGCGATCCTGGCGGACACGGATCCGCGCAGGGCCGTCGGGGATCGCCTGCAGCTTCTCCCGCCGATGGAGCAGCTGCTCGGTCCGGGAGTGAAGCGGGGCGCTGTGCTGGCGGTCGAGGGGGAGACCGCTCGTTATTCGCTCTCCATGGCGTTGCTGGCCGGCGTGTCGGCTGCCGGCGGCTGGTGTGGTGTGGTCGGAGTGCCGTCGTTCGGCCACCTTGCGGCTGAGGGGTTCGGCATCCGGCTGGAGACGTTGGCCCTGGTGCCGCAGCCTGGTGAGGCGTGGGCAGAGGTGCTGGCAGCCCTGCTGCCCGGGATGGATGCGGTGCTGGTCCACCCGCCGGTACGGGTGGCGGGCCGGCTGGCTCGACGACTGGCCGCCAAGGCCCGCCAGTCCCGCTGCACCGTGCTGACTCTCGGGCCGGTCTGGGAAGGCAGTGACCTGAGGGTCTCCGCTGTCCGCCAGGAATGGTTCGGGCTGGGGCAGGGAGCAGGGCGGCTGCGCAGTTGCCGGGTCACCGCGGTCGCGTCCCACCGGCCCCGGGTTGAGCTTGACCTGTGGCTCCCAGCTGAGGACGGCGGGATCGGCTCCGTTGAGGTCCGGACGGTGCCGTCGGCGGTACCGATGATCGGAAGGCGTGCGGGGTGACGTATTGAGGCGGCCGATCCATCGATTGTCCCGGATGACTGTTTGCTGGGCTAGCGGCAAAGTCGGGGAGAAGCTACGGGCCGTGCCCGGACCCCGTTGGTGCGTCGCAGGTGCCCGGTGGGAGCTTGACCGGCCCGGCCTGGGTGAGCGCCTGGTCCACCTCGGTCAGCGTGCCGAGCTGTTTGAACCCGCTGCCGAGCACCACGTCCACCACGTCGTCGGTGCGCGTGATGTCGAAGTCGAGGGTCGCGCTGTTGAGCAGGTATGACCGGACCACCCAGGCGGCGCCGACCGCCTTCGGGCCGTACCGCAGCATCCCCACGCCGTCGACCCGCTTGCCGCGCGGATCGTTGCCCGCCTTCTCCGGATCGACGATGAACTGGCGGGCCTTGAAGTCGTTGGCGACGTGTCTGGCCAGATCAGGCTGGTCGGTGCCGTTGTAAACATTGAGCTTGATGTCCGGCGGCACTGGCAGGCTCAGGTCGACCGGGACCAGACCCTGGCCGCACGTCGTCGTCGACGACGGTTGTCCGGGTGATGCCGAGGACTGTGCGGATGAACCGCTGTCTGCGGACTTGCAGGCGCTCGTGACCGCGAGCACCAGCAGTGCGCTCCATACCGTGACGGCGAGGCGGGTCTTCATGCGCGCTACCTCCAGGGGGCCGGGAGTCTTAAGGATCGTATCGGTAGATGCTTGATAGAACGTATGTTCTAAGACAGGATCGAGCCTGTGACAGGGCGGACGCTGGTGCTGTGGTGCCCGGACTGGCCGGTGATCGCCGCCGAGATCGTCGACGGGGTGCCGGCACACGGGCCGGTGGCGGTGCTGCACGCCAACCGGGTGCTGGCCTGTTCGCCGGCGGCCCGCAGCGACGGGGTCCGCCGGGGGCTGCGCAGGCGTGAGGCGCAAGGCCGCTGCCCGCAGCTGGTCATCGTGGAGCACGACACCGGCCGGGACGCCCGGGCGTTCGAGCCGGTGCTGGCCGCGGTGGAGGAGATCTTCCCGGGAGTCGAGGTGATCCGCCCCGGCGTGTGTGCCCTGGCCGCGCAGGGGCCGAGCCGGTACTTCGGCGGGGCGGAGCCGGCCGCCGAGCGGCTGGTCGAGCAGGTCGCCCAGGCCTGCGGGGTGGAGGCGCAGGTCGGAGTGGCCGACGGGGTCTTCGCGGCGACGCTTGCCGCGCGGGCCGGCCGGTTGGTGCCGCCGGGGCAGACAACGGAGTTTCTCGCCGGTCTGGACGTGGCCGAGCTGGGCCGACCCGCCCTGGCTGATCTGCTGCGCCGGCTGGGCATCCGCACCCTCGGCGCCTTCGCGGCGTTACCCGCCCGGCACGTGCTGACCCGGTTCGGCCTCGACGCGGCCCTGGCCCACCAGCTCGCCGCAGGCCGGGACTCCCAACTGCTGGCGCCGCGCCAGCCACCCCCCGACCTCGACGTGACGATGGAGTTCGAGGATGCGCTCGACCGGGTCGACGCTGCCGCGTTCGCCGCCCGCGCCCTCGCCGAGCGCCTGCACGAGCGGTTGGCCGCGCACGGACTGGGGTGTACCCGACTGGGCATCGAGGCCACCACCGGGCACGGCGAGCAGCTGCACCGCAGCTGGCGCCACGACGGGCTGCTCACCGCCACGGCGATCGCCGACCGGGTCCGCTGGCAGCTCGACGGCTGGTTGCTGGGGGCTGCCCGGCTCCGCGGCGCCGGATCCTCCGGCGGGTCCCTGGCCCAGCAGCCAGCCGGGCCGCCGACCGCGGGGATCGTCCGGCTGCGGTTGATCCCGGACGGGGTGGTCGAGCATGCCGGGCTGCAGCTCGGGCTGTGGGGTGAGGCGGGCGAGGAGCGGGAGCGGGCGCACCGGGCGCTGACCCGGGTGCAGGGGTTACTCGGCCCGGAGGCGGTGCTCACCGCGGTGCGCGGTGGTGGGCGTACCGTCGCCGAGCAGGTGCGCCTGGTGCCGTGGGGTGACGAGCGCGTCGCATCGCCGGACTCGCCGTGGCCGGGCAGGATGCCGACACCCGCACCCACGCGTGTGCTGCCGGTGCCGTTGCCCGCAGCGGTGTACACCGCCGACGGTGCTCTCGTCGGGGTGACCGGCCGGTTGGTGCTGACCGGGGTGCCGGCCCGGGTGCAGGTGCGCGGTGCACCGTCGGGGGTGGTGGTCGGCTGGGCCGGCCCGTGGCCGGTCGATGAGCGCTGGTGGGCGCCGGCCGAGGCGATCCGGCTGGCGCGGTTCCAGCTGCTGCTCGCCGATGGGCGGGCCCTGCTGCTGGCGCTCTGCGGTGCACAGTGGACGGTGCAGGCGGAGTACGACTGATGGGATTCCATAGTTCGGATCTGCCCTGGTCCCAGCTGGAACGGGTGTTGTCGGGCAACGACACGCCGTTCGTGGTCGATCCGCTGGCGGTGGGCGCCGATGGCGGTGACTCGCCGGCGTGGAGCCGCAAGCGGCAGGAGTACCAGGCGCCGCCGGTACAGCGCCCCGACCACCCGGTGCCCTACGCCGAGCTGCACTGCCACTCCAACTTCAGCTTCCTCGACGGGGCCAGCCACCCCGAGGAGCTGGTCGAGCAGGCGGCGCGGCTGGGCCTGGAAGCCGTCGCGATCACCGACCACGACGGCTTCTACGGCGTGGTGCGCTTCGCCGAAGCCGCACGGGCGTTGGGGGTACGCACCATCTTCGGTGCCGAGCTGTCGTTGGGGCTGCCCGGACCGCAGAACGGCGAACCCGATCCGCTCGGGGCGCACCTGCTCGTGCTGGCCCGCGGCCCTGCGGGGTACGCCCGGCTCTCCCGGGTGATCTCGGAGGCGCACCTCGCCGGTGGGGAGAAGGGTCGCCCGGTCTACAACCTGGAGTCTGCCGCGGAGCAGTTGCGCGGCCACGTGCTCGTGCTGACCGGCTGCCGCAAGGGAAGCGTGCCCGCGGCCCTGCTCACGTCCGGGGCGCCGGCCGCGGGCCGGGAGCTGGACCGCCTGGTGGCGCTCTTCGGGGCGGAACACGTCGCGGTGGAGCTGACCGACCATGCCCACCCCGACGACGACGAGCGCATCGAGGCGCTGGCCGCCCTGGCCAGGACAGCAGGGCTGCCCACGGTGGCCACCACCAACGTGCACTACGCCACCCCGGGCCGGCGACGGCTGGCCACCGCGCTCGCCGCGGTGCGCGCCCGGCGTAGCCTCGACGAGATCGACGGCTGGTTACCTGCCGCAGGTGCCGCCTTCCTGCGCAGCGGGGCGGAGATGGCGGCCCGCTTCGCGGCGTACCCGGGAGCGGTGGCCCGGGCCGCGGCGTTCGGTACCGAACTGGCCTTCGACCTCGACCTGCTCGCGCCCGGGCTGCCGCCGCACGAGGTGCCGCCGGGGCACACCGAGATGAGCTGGCTGCGCAAACTCACCATGGACGGTGCGGTGGCGCGCTACGGACCTCGTGCGGAGCACACATCGCCGGCCTACCGCCAACTCGAGCACGAGCTGAAGATGATCGGAGATCTGAACTTCCCCGGGTACTTCCTGGTCGTGCACTCCATCGTGAAGTACTGCAAAGACAACGACATCTTCTGCCAGGGGCGCGGCTCGGCGGCCAACTCCGCGGTCTGCTACGCGCTGGGCATCACCAACGTCGACGCCGTGCGCCACAAGCTGCTCTTCGAACGGTTCCTGGCGCCTGAACGTGACGGCCCACCCGACATCGACGTCGACATCGAGTCCGACCGTCGGGAGGAGGTGATCCAGGAGGTCTACCGCAGGTACGGCCGGCGGCACACCGCCCAGGTGGCCAACGTGATCTCGTACCGGCCCCGGTCAGCGGTGCGCGACATCGCCCGGGCGTTCGGGTACCCGGCCGGGCAGCAGGACGCATGGAGTAAGCAGATCGACCGCTGGACCGGGGTGTCCACAGGGGACGTCGAGGAGATCCCGGCGCAGGTCGTCGAGTACGCCAACGAGCTGCAGACGTTCCCGCGGCACCTGGGGATCCACTCCGGGGGCATGGTGATCTGCGATCGGCCGGTGATCGAGGTGTGCCCGGTCGAGCACGCGCGGATGCCCAACCGCACCGTGCTGCAGTGGGACAAGGACGACTGTGCCAACGCCGGGCTGGTCAAGTTCGACCTGTTGGGGCTGGGCATGCTCTCCGCGCTGCACTATGCGTACGACATGATCGGCCTGCGCTGGGATCTGTGCACGATGGACCTGGATGACGCCGAGGTCTACGAGATGCTCTGCCGCGCCGACACGGTCGGGGTCTTCCAGGTGGAGAGCCGGGCCCAGATGGCGACCCTGCCCCGGCTCAAGCCGCGGGAGTTCTACGACATCGTGGTCGAGGTGGCGCTGATCCGGCCCGGCCCGATCCAGGGCGGGGCGGTGCACCCGTACATCCGCCGGGCCAACGGGCAGGAGCCGGTGAGCTATCCGCACCCGAAGCTGGAGAAGACGCTGGAGCGGACAAAGGGCGTGCCGCTCTTCCAGGAGCAGCTCATGCAGATGGCGATCGACGTCGCCGGCTTCACCCCGGCCGAGTCGGACGAGCTGCGCCGGGCGATGAGCTCGAAACGGTCGATGGAGCGGATGACCAGCATCCGTGATCGGCTCTACGCCGGGATGGCCGCCAACGGCATCACCGGGGCGCTCGCCGAGGATCTGTACACCAAGCTCGCCGCGTTCGCCAACTACGGCTTCCCGGAGAGCCACGCGATGAGTTTCGCCTACCTGGTGTACGCGAGCGCGTGGCTCAAGCGGTACCACCCGGCTGCCTTCTGCGCGGCTCTGCTCAACGCCCAGCCGATGGGCTTCTACTCGCCACAGTCCCTTGTGGACGATGCGCGGCGGCACGGGGTCACCGTACGGCGGCCGGACATCAACGCCAGCAACGCCGCATCCGTGCTGGAGCCACCGGTGCAGCCCGGTGGGGTGGGCAACGGGGCCGGGGCGGTGGGCAACGGGGCCGGGTCCGGGGCCGACGGGGCCGGGGCGGTGGGCAACGGGGCCGGGGCGCCACCGCGTGGCTGGGGCCGGGGCGGGCCGGTGGTCCGGCTGGGGCTGGGCTGTGTGCGTACCCTCGCCGGGGCGGTGGCGCAGCGGATCGAAGCGCAACGGGCCGACGGCGGCCCCTACCGCGACCTGCCCGACCTGGCCCGGCGGGCCGGGCTGTCCACCGCGCACCTGGAGGCGCTGGCGACCGCTGACGCGTTCGCCAGTTTCGGGCTGAGCCGCCGGGAGGCGCTGTGGGCCGCCGGCGCGGCCGCCCAGGAGCGCGCCGACCGGTTACCCGGCACCGCGACCGGGGTCGAGGCGCCGATGCTGCCCGGGATGGACTGCGTGGAGTTGATGGTCGCCGATGTGTGGGCCACCGGGCTCTCGCCGGACGCCCATCCGGCGCAGTTCGCCCGGGAGTACCTGACCCGGATCGGGGCGGTGCCGATCGCGGGGCTGCCCGGGATCGAGCACGGCCGGCGGGTCTTCGTCGGCGGCATCGTGACCCACCGGCAGCGGCCGGCGACCGCGGGCGGGATCACGTTCATCAACCTGGAGGACGAGACCGGGATGCTCAACGTGGTCTGTACGCCGGGGCTGTGGCAGCGGTACCGCCGGGTCGCCCGTACCTCGGCGGCGCTGGTCGTACGCGGGCGGCTGGAGCGGGTCGAGGGGGTGGTGAACCTCAGCGCCGACCATCTCGCCCCATTGGTGCTGCCGGTCCGTTCCCCCTCGCGCGACTTCCGCTAGGTCCTTTCCTCGCGAGCTCCGCCATCACGATTATCGATATATATAGTCAGATACACTATCTGCTAGTGTCGAGCACATGAGGACTGTCATCGACCTTGACGAGGATCTGTTGAACCGTGCCCGCCGCGAGTTGGGCACCACCACCAAGAAGGAGACGATCCACGCCGCGCTGCGCCTGGTCGCGGAGCGGGCAGCCCGGCTGGAGGCCATCCAGGAGCTGCTCTCCATCGACCGGGACTGGACGGGCATCGTGGAGGACGACAAGATCCCTGCCGCCGAGCGGCCTGCTGCGTGACCATCGCCGCGGGCCTGTACCTCATCGACACCTCGGCCTGGGCGCGGATGCGCGTACCGGTTGTCGCACGGCGGATCACGGCGATCCTCGAAGCGGCGGCGGCGGCCACCTGCCTGTCTCTGGATCTCGAAGACGGGCGTAGCGCCCGGAAATTTCCGGACGCCCGATCGATCCGCAGCCGTCGCGCCGAGGTGATGACCGATCTCCCCGCCACCGCAGCCGTGGCGACCCGGGCGCGCGACCTCCAGATGGCGCTGACCCAGCGGGGACACCACCGGGCGGTGAGCCCGGTCGATCTGATCGTCGCCGCCACGGCGGCCGAGTACGGGGCGACTGTCGTGCACTACGACCACGACTTCGACCTGGTCGCCGGGGTCGGTGGGCCACGTTGCGAGTGGGTGGCCCCGGCCGGCTCTCTTCCCTAGGGCCACGTCGCGGGCAGACACCTGACGGCCTGCTCGCCAGCCGTCAGGTCTGGTACTTCCAGATACCGACGTTGCCCTGCTCGTCCACGGCCGCGAACCACTGGGCGTCGGCCGCGTAGTTCTCCGGGTACTTCGACGCAAACGCGCCCAGGTCGGTGGCGGAGCCGGTACTGAGATCCAGATGGTAGAAGTGGGTCTTACCGCGCTCGGGCTGGGCCGCCATGTACAGGTGACGGTCGGTGTCGATCGCGAACACCGACTGGTACCGCCCCACTGCGCAGGGGACCTGACCGTCGGAGAGGCGGAGGAGTACCTCGCTGGCGCCGAGGTCGACGCTCAGGCCGACGTAGTCCGCGTCGATCGGCTCCGGAGTGCCGAAGTGCCTGCCTTTGTCGGTGAGTCGCCACCGTTCGGTGCCGGTCGCCTTGTCCAGCAGGACGAGCAGCTGGTCGGGGTAGACCAGGGTCTCCACCAGGACCCCGCCCGGCACCGCCGCGAGGTCCGGTGCCTTGCCTGGCGACGCTTGCTGCGGGAGGGGCCAGCGCCAGCTGACCGCGAGGCTGTTGTCCATGCTGATGACCTCGGTCTTCGTGCTGACCAGTAGGCCGCCCTCCCAGGAGACCGGCGATGGGCTCTTGAGCTTGTCGGTCCAGCTGTACAGCGTGGCGAGGTCCTTGTCGCCCAGGACATTGCCGTCGGTCACCCGGTACACGGTGGCCCGCCCGGTCGACCGCCACAGCACCAGATGGTCGAAGCTGACGGCCGGATTGGCGGCGTAGCGTCCCAGCACGGTGATGTCGATGGCGCCGATGGGTACGCTCCACGCCGGCGCGCCGGAACGGAGGTCGTAGCCGGCGAGCGTGGCCGTACCCGCGTCGCGCACGATCACCCGTCCGCTGGAGATGTTCAGTGGCCGGGCGTTCGGGGCTCGAACGAGATCCTTGAACTTGCGCTGCCAGAGCTTGGCGCCGGTCGCGGCGTCGAGTGCGGTCACCGTGGGGCTGTCCCGGATCTCCACGCACACGATGACGACGCCGTCCTGCACCCAGTCGGTGACGATGCCGTCGCCGCTCGGCTCGCTGAACGTCCACGCCACCTTGTTGGCGGCCGGGTCGTAGCCCGTGACGACAATCTTGCCATCCTGGGCGGCGGCCACGTAGAGCCGCTTGTCGTCCATGGTGAGCTCGATCAGGGAGCCTTCGGCATGCGCCGGCACGGTACCGACCCGGCTCGGCGGGGTCGACACCGGCTTTGCGGTGGCCTTCGGGGAGGCGTTCGGTGAGGGCTTGGCCGAGGCGCTCGCCGGAGCGGACCCGGTCGCCGCGGAGTTGTTCGACGAGCCCTTTCTGAGGAGCAGCACCGCGGTCCCTCCGGCGGCGATGACCGCCAGCACCACGACCACGATCAGCACGATCTTCGTGGGTCGGCGCTTCTGACGTGCTGGCGGGGGCCCCGCCCACTGTCCACCGGGCGGCGGGTACCCGGGCGGTGGGTACCCGGGTCCCGGCGCGCCGACGGGCGGCTGCCCCGGCCACAGCGGGCCGGTTGGCAGGTGCGGCGTGGGGGTCGGCATCGGCTCGGGACCGTCGGGCTGCACAGGCATCGCTCCTCGGGGGGTGATCGGGCGCATCATAAGCCGCTGGATCGCCTCGCCGTGGACCCCGAACGCCCGGAGTCCTCATCGCCCGGCCCATCGGGAGGGTGCACTCTGCTCGCCGTGCGGACTTCCCGGCCCAGCGACGCCGTACCGTCACCTTGACCGCCGAGATCGTGCGGACCATTCTGGCGGGTGGCTGTGATCGGCCGCTCGTGGCTGTGGAGGCGTGACATGGCAAGTCAGCGCAGGCCGGGAGGATGGCTCCCGCAGGTCTACTACTACCTGGCCACGGCGATCGGGCTGGCGATCCTGCTGGTCGGTCTCATCGGCGGGCTGCACGGTCTGGTCACCGCAGCGCTGCCCCAGCTCTCCTCCGAGGCGCGCTACGCGGCTCCAGTGACGGCGCCGGACGGGTCCAAGTCCCCAGCCACGCAGGAGGAGCGCAACCAGGCTCGCGCCGATGCGCTGGAGCGGGCCCGTCTCGGCGGCCTTGCTGACGCTGTGTACGGCGGGGTGACCGTTCTGGTCGGACTGCCCGTCTTCTGGTGGCATCTCCGGCAGGCGCGCCGTCGCGAACCGGAGCCGCAGGGTCCGGAGCAGTCGCCAACCAGCCCCGAACCCACCGGCTGACTTCTCTCCGGCCGGCGGTCTGGTACCCCACTCTGGCGGGGCGGCGGGGGCAGCGGTGCGTCACGTTCCACGTGCTGGTCTTCGCGTTGCCGCTGGTGGCGCCTGCGGCTATGGTCGGCAGCAGTACCACCCCACGGGAGTCCGGTGTGACCGGGCTGAGAGGGGGGCTGTGAGCTCCCGACCGTCGAACCTGATCCGGATCATGCCGGCGCAGGAAGTAGGAGCGATATGCCGCACATCGGACGGCTGCATCTCATCACCGACACCCGTCCAGGCCGGGACGCCCTCGCGGTCGTCGCCGCCGGGCTCGCCGCGGGGGCGGACACGGTGCAGGTACGCCTGCCCGACGACGCCACCGACCGGTTCGCGTACGAGTTTGCTGCGCGGGTGCTCGGGCTGTGCCGGGAGTACGGGGCGACCTGTCTGGTCAACGACCGGCTGGACGTGGCGCTCGCGGTGGGCGCGGACGGTGGTCACGTCGGCGCCGACGATCTTCCGGTCGCGGCGGCCCGGCGGGTACTCGGCCCGCGCGCACTGGTGGGGGCGACCGCCCGGGAACCACACGCCGCGCGCCAGGCTGTCGCCGACGGGGCGAGCTATCTGGGCGTCGGGCCGGTCTTCGCGACCGCCACGAAAGCTGACCTGCCGGAGCCGATCGGCCCGGCTGGGGTGGCCGCGGTCGCGGAAGCTGTGCCGGTACCCGTCATCGCGATCGGTGGGATCACCGCCCAGCGGGTGCCGCTGCTGCGCGATACCTGGGTGTACGGCATCGCGGTGGTCGGCGCGGTCAGCGAGGCGGCTGATCCGTGCGCCGCGACGCTGGAGCTGCTCGCTGCCTGGTCGGGCGTGGCGGTGTCGGGATGAGCGGCAGCGCCGGGAGGAGCGGCGGCGGCGCTCGACCCGCGGCAGGCGGCAGGAACGGCCTGCGGGTGGGGATCGTCGGTGGCGGGCCGATCGGCCTCGCGATCGCCTGGCGGTGCGCCCAGCGCGGGCTGGCGGTCACCGTGTACGACCCGGCGCCGGGTACCGGAGCGGGTCAGGTGGCGGCCGGCATGCTCGCCCCGGCCACTGAAGCGCACTTCGGCGAGGAGTCGCTGCGGGAGCTGCTTGTCGAGTCGGCCCGGCGCTGGCCGGACTTCGCCCGCGAGCTGGAGTCGGCCAGCGGGTTGGAGGTGGGGTACCGCACTGAGGGCACCCTGCTGGTCGCGCTCACCGACGACGACCTGCGAGCGGTGGCGCGGCTGTGCGACTACTACGCCCGGGCCGGGTTGGTGGTACAGCCACTGCGCCCGGCGCAGCTGCGCGAGCGGGAGCCGTTGCTGGCGCCCCGAATCCGGGGCGGTGCGTTCGCCCCCGACGACCACCAGGTGGACCCGCGCCGCGTGCTGGCCGCGCTGCTGCGCGCCATCGAGCGGGCCGGGGTACAGCTGCGGCATGAGGCGGTCGCTGATCTGTCCACAGTGGATGCGGATGTCGTCGTGCTCGCCGCCGGCTGGGCGTCGGCCGCGCTGGCCGGGACCGTGTCGGCCGCGCTGGCCGGGACCGTTGAGGCGGATGCCGTGGGCCGCCCAGCGGGGCTGCCGGTACGCCCGGTCAAGGGTCAGATCGTCCGGCTGCGCGCTGCCCAGCCGACGCTGCGGCACGTGCTGCGCGGTGAGGCGTCGGGGCGCGCGGTCTACCTGGTGCCCCGGGCCGACGGGGAGCTCGTGGTGGGCGCCACGACCGAGGAGCGCGGGGCGGACACCACGGTCACCGCGGGCGCTGTACTGGACCTGTTGCGCCCCGCCGCGGAGCTGGTACCGGAGATCGCCGAGTACTCCCTGGTCGAGGTCAGCGCGGGGCTCCGCCCGGGTACCCCGGACAACGCCCCGCTGCTGGGCATGGTGTGCCCCGGCGTGGTGGTGGCGACCGGGCACTACCGGCACGGCATCCTGCTCACCCCGGTCACCGCCGACGCCATCGCCGAGCTGGTCGTCACCGGGTCGGCACCCGAGGTCATCGCGGCGTTCGGCCCGGACCGGTTCGCCAGCCCCGACCGTTCGGGCCGCCCCGACGGGCCCGGCCATCCGGACCTGGTCGCCAGCCCGGACCGGTCCGCAAGCGAGGTGCGCGGGTGAACCTGACCGTCAACGGGGAGTACCGCACGGTGGCCGCCGTGGCGACCGTCGCCGATGTGGTGGCGGCATTGACCGGTGGCGCGGACGGCCGAGGTGTCGCGGTAGCGGTCAACGGGGAGGTGGTCCCGCGCTCGACCTGGGGGGTCACGGGTCTGCACGACGGCGACGCGGTCGAGGTGCTCACCGCCGTGCAGGGAGGTTGACATGCCAGAGCCAGGAGCGAGCGCAGCGAGCCCCGCGGTCGCGAGCGGAGGAGAGACGATGACCGACGATCCGTTCGCCATCGCCGGGCTCGGCCTGGGCTCCCGGCTGATCCTGGGTACCGGTGGAGCGGCGAGTCTGGTCGCCCTGGAGGAGGCGATCCGGACCAGCGGTACCGCCCTGGTGACCGTGGCACTGCGCCGGATCGACCCGAACGCCCGAGGCTCACTGCTCGACGTGATCGCCCGCTGCGGCGTACGGGTGCTGCCGAACACCGCCGGTTGCTCCACCGCTGTGGAGGCGGTGAAGCTGGCTCACCTGGCCCGGGAGGCGTTCGAGACCGACTGGGTGAAGCTCGAGGTGATCGGCGATGAGCAGACTCTGCTGCCCGACGCCGTGGAGCTGGTCGCCGCGGCGCAGCGGCTGGTCGACGACGGCTTCACCGTGTTGCCGTACACCACTGACGACCCGGTGCTTGCCCGCCGGCTCGCCGACGCCGGATGTGCCGCGGTGATGCCGTTGGGCGCGCCGATCGGGTCGGGGATGGGCATCCGCAACCCGTACAACATCGCGCTGATCCGGGAACTGGTGAGTGTGCCGGTGATCCTCGACGCCGGCATCGGCACCGCTTCCGACGCCGCGTTCGCGATGGAGCTGGGCTGTGACGGGGTACTGCTCGCCTCGGCGGTGACCCGGGCCGAGCACCCGGGGCGGATGGCCGACGCGATGCGCCATGCCGTACTGGCTGGGCGGCTCGCGTACCGCTCCGGGCGCATCCCGCGCCGGCTGTACGCCACTGCGTCCAGCCCCCTGGAGGGCCTGCCATGGTGAGCGGGAGGAGCGCGGCGGAGCAAGCCCCGCACTCGCGAACAGCAGCGGCTTTGGTGAGCGGGAGGAGCGCGGCGAAGCAAGCCCCGCACTCGCGAACAGCAGCGGCTTTGGTGAGCGGGAGGAGCGCGGTGAGGAGTCCGCTGATTCTGTTCACCGACCGGCGTGCTGCGCCCCGGCCGCTGGTGGACGTGGTTGCCGCCGCGGTCGAGGGTGGGGCCCGGTTGGTGGTACTCCGGGAGAAGGACCTGCCCGACGGCGAGCGGGCGGCGCTAGCGGCGCGGCTGCACGCGGTGCTCGCCCCCGCCGGCGGCCTGCTGCTCTGCGGCGGCACCCGGGTGCCCGGGCCGGATGGAGTGCACCTCGCCGCCACCGACGCGCTGCCGGCGCCGCGCCCGGTCGGACTCGTCGGCCGCAGTTGCCATGACGCCACCGAGCTGGCCGGCGCCGTCGCCGAGGGTGCCGACCACGCGACCCTGTCGCCGGTCTTCCCGACGGAGTCCAAGCCCGGCTACGGCCCGCCGCTGGGGCTGGCCGCGTTGCGCGAGCTCTGTGCGGGCGCGGCGCTGCCGGTCTACGCGCTCGGCGGGATCGACACCCCGGAGCGGGCCCGCGACTGCCTGGCGGCGGGCGCGGCCGGCGTGGCGGTGATGGGGGCGGTGATGCGTGCCCCGGATCCGGCCCGCGCCACCGAAATCCTTCTCCAGCAGATCTTGGACGCCGGATCCGGCTCTGGCCTGCCCAGCTTTACAAGATCGGTGAGCGCCACCGGGGTGGCCGGGTGACCCCGCCGGTGGCGCTGACCATCGCCGGCTCGGACTCAGGCGGGGGAGCGGGGGTACAGGCTGATCTGAAGACGTTCGCGGCGCACGGAGTCTTCGGTACCAGCGTGCTCACCGCGCTCACCGCACAGAACACCGTCGGGGTACGCGCCATCGAGGGCGTATCGGCGGCGTTCGTGGCCGCCCAGCTCGACGCGGTCCTCGACGACCTGCCGGTGCACGCGGTCAAGACCGGGATGCTGGCGAGTGCCCCGATCGTGGCGCTACTGGCCGGGTACGCCCCGCGCCTGCCCAACCTGGTCGTCGATCCGGTGCTGGTCTCGTCGTCCGGGCAGATCCTCTTCGACGGCTCCGCGGTCCGGGCCTACCTCGACCTGCTGTTCCCTTACGCCACCGTGGTCACCCCGAACCTGCGCGAGGCGGCAGTACTCCTCGGCCGAGAGCTGTCCACAGTGGACGACGCGGTGGCCGCGGCCGAGGCGCTCGCGGCGGCCGGGGTCGGGGCGCTCACGCCGGCCGGGGCCGGGACCGTGGTGGTGAAGGGCGGACACCTGCCCGGCGCGGAGGCGGTCGACGTGGTGTGGCACGACGGCGTGGTCACCCTGCTGCGCGCGCCCTGGGTCGCCACGCCCAACAACCACGGCACCGGCTGCACCTTTGCCGCCGCGACGGCTGCCCGGCTCGCCCGCGGAGCAGCGCCGTGCCACCCGCTAGACGCCCGCCGCGCTGAACTGACCGACGCGCTGCGCGCCGCCAAGTCCTATGTGCACACCGCGCTCGCCGGCGCCGCCGGTTGGCGGCTCGGCTCCGGCCATGGCCCACTCTCGTGGTCCTGCTCTGGCCCACTCTCCTGGGAGGTTGTTTCATGAGGCGCAAGACGTACGTCACCGGTTCCCGGCCCGACCTGCAGGTGCCCTTCGCCGAGGTGGCGCTCTCCGACGGCAACCCGCCGGTGCGGCTGTACGACACCTCGGGGCCGGGCAGTGACCCCGAGGTGGGGCTGCCGACCCTGCGCGCGGGGTGGATCGATGAGCGGAGTGACGTGGCTTCGGGTGAGGCCCGCGGTACCGCCAATCTCGGGCGTACCGTCCGGCGGGCTCAGCCGGGCCGGCGGGTGACCCAGCTCTACTACGCCCGCAACGGCATCGTCACGCCCGAGATGGAGTTCGCGGCGATCCGGGAGAACGTGCCCGTGGAGGTGGTCCGCGAGGAGATCGCCACCGGCCGGGCGATCCTGCCGAACAACATCAACCACCCGGAGAGCGAGCCGATGCTCATCGGCAGCCGCTTCCTGGTGAAGGTCAACGCGAATATCGGCACCTCCGCGGTGACCTCCTCGATCGCCGAGGAGGTGGCCAAGTTGACCTGGGCCACCCAGTGGGGCGCGGACACCGTGATGGATCTCTCCACCGGCCGGCGGATTCACGAGACCCGCGAATCGATCGTGCGCAACTCGCCGGTGGCGATCGGTACCGTCCCGATCTACCAGGCGCTGGAGAAGGTCGGTGGCGACCCGACCCAGCTCACCTGGGAGGTGTACAAGGACACCATCATCGAGCAGGCCGAGCAGGGCGTGGACTACATGACCGTGCACGCGGGGGTGCTGCTGGCGTACGTGCCGCTGACCGCCAAGCGGGTCACCGGGATCGTGTCCCGGGGCGGATCGATCCTCGCCGCGTGGTGCCTGGCCCACCATCAGGAGAACTTCCTCTACACCCGTTTCCGCGAGCTGTGCGAGATCTTCGCCGAGTACGACGTGGCGTTCTCGCTCGGCGACGGACTGCGCCCCGGCGCGATTGCCGACGCCAACGACGCCGCCCAGCTGGCCGAGCTGAAGACGTTGGGGGAGCTGACCTCCATCGCCTGGGAGTACGACGTCCAGGTCATGATCGAGGGTCCCGGGCACGTACCCATGCACAAGATCAAGGAGAACGTCGACCTGCAGAAGGAGTGGTGCCACTCCGCGCCGTTCTACACCCTCGGTCCACTCACGACAGACATCGCGCCGGCGTACGACCACATCACCTCGGCGATCGGCGCCGCGATGATCGCGATGTGGGGCACCGCGATGCTCTGCTACGTCACGCCCAAGGAGCACCTCGGGCTGCCCGACCGCGAGGACGTGAAGCAGGGCGTGATCGCGTACAAGATCGCGGCACACGCGGCCGACCTGGCCAAAGGGCACCCGGGTGCCCAGGAGTGGGACGACGCACTCAGCAAGGCGCGGTTCGAGTTCCGCTGGGACGACCAGTTCAACCTGGCGCTGGACCCGGATACCGCGCGGGCGTACCACGACGAGACGCTGCCCGCGGAGCCGGCGAAGACCGCGCACTTCTGCTCGATGTGCGGCCCGAAGTTCTGTTCGATGAAGATCACGCAGGACCTGCGCCGGTACGCCGAGGAGCACGGTGTGGACGAGGCAACCGCGCGTGACCTGGGGCTGAAGGAGAAGTCAGCGGAGTTCGTCGCCGCCGGCGCAGAGGTGTACCTGCCCGCGCAGCCCTGACCTGACGCATGGCGGCGCCTACTGCTCCGCGTCGTCCTGCTCCGCCACGTCCAGTTGGGCCCGTGCCTCGGCGATCACCTGGTCCCGTTCCTGCGGGCTCAGGCTGTCGTACCAGTGCCGGAAGCCGTCCAACGCCGTTGTCAATGGCTCCGTGTACGCCGGGACCCGTGCCGCCGTCCTCAGGTCGGTACGGCCGGCGAGGACGTCGCGGGCCATCTCGGCGAGCTCGGCCCCGGCCGCACCGTGCGCGAGTTGGTCGAGACTCTTCTTCACGGTTCGCGCGAGCGCCGGGCTGCCGGACATCCGTTCCAGGTCCCGCAGCATTGCCTCGTCGTCGATGTCACACCGCCGGATGGTCGTAGGAGCCGGCCGGCAGCGGCACCTTCGACAGGTCGCCACCCTGGCCGAAGATGTCCATTGCGGTACCGAAGAAGCCCAGAATCAGCGCACCGTACTTCTGGATCCTGACCGCGGCCTTGTTGACTGTGCGCAGCATGTCCGTGACGAGCAGGGCGGTCAGGCCGTAGCCGACGACCGCGCCGACCCCGCTCTCCGCGGTGACCGTGCCGGCTGCGGCAGCGATGCCGGCGAGGATCGCCCGGTCCGCCAGCGCCTGCAGGAGGTTGCCGAGCTGGTTGGAGAGCTCCCACGCGCCCACGGCGGCGCCGCGGTAGCTGCGAGACAGTGGGTCCATGGCGGTCTTCTGCCCGCTGACTGCCGTAGCGAGGCCAGAGAAGTAGACGTATGCCGCCTCCGCGGCATTGCCGTCCCACCTACCGTCGAGACTGGTGTTGCCTTGCTGGATGTGGAGCCCGAGCTCCTCCAGCCGAAGACGTCCACCCCGGTGAGATTGGCGATGACGGTGTTGACATAGGCGGACGGGCTGAAGAGGTTCAGCACGTCGAGAGGGTTGGCGAACCCGTTGGTGACGCTGTCCTCCGGCTCGTTCGGCGGGACCAGGTGCTGGGCCGGGTCGATAGCGCCTGACGGTACGGTCGCCGCGGCGTCGGTCGGGTTGGCCCGCGTCGCGCCGGGGTAGGTGGCATCCAGTGTGCGGGCGGCGTTCAGCTCGGTCCGCTCGTAGGACTCCGCCGTCTTGGTCAGCTCGCTCTGTGACGCGCCCAGCACCTCGGCCAGATGCCGCAGCCGCCGGTCGAGCTCAGCCAGAAGGTTCCTGTGGGACTGAACCACAAGGCCGATCGCGCCTCCGCCATGGAGGCTGAAGTCGCCGTGCGTGTGGACGTACGCCTTGGCTTTCGCCGCGACATCGCGGTCCTCACCGCCGAGCTGGGCGGCGTAGGCCCGTAACGCGGGCGGATGGACGGCGAAGTCCATCAGCGGAACGTCCTCGCTACCAACAGGGCGGAGCCGGCGAGCATGCCGGTGCCGACCACGGCCAGCAGGAGCGAGCGGCGCCAGAGGGCCTTCGTCCGTTCCGGGTCCGTGGTTCGGCGGAGCTTCACGGCCGCCACGACCGATGGGACGAACGCGACCGCTGGGCACGCAAGAAGGCCCCATTGGAGAAGCGAGTAGGACGGTCCTTTCACGGTGACGACGAGGCACGCGAACAACACGAGGACATAGATTCCGGCCAGCACCTCGGCGAGTTCGCCGGCGGTGCGTCGTAGCTCCAGCAGTGGATCCCTCACCGACACCTCCCCCGGGCTCCCGAAATGGGCGCAATGTAGCACGCTCATCCGGGGCGGGTTTGTCCCGACGATGACGGGCCGGACGCGGTCCTGGCGACCTGCGCCCGTGGTCGGACCGCGGTTCAGCGTGACCTGGTGGTACCTCAGACAGGGCGGACCCTTGGGCGGACGGGCTCGTCGGGGCGGTTGTACCCAACGCCGCGGTGGGGTAGACGCGGCGACACCGACGACGGTGCTGAGGTCTGCGCGCGGGAGCTGACTAGGCTTGGCAGCCGTGGAACGGATCGGAACAAGTCAGCACTCGGCGCCGCGTACCGTCGCGGTCTGGGCCGCGCTGCGCCGCGAGCTGGAGCGGACCGGCGGTCGGCGGCTGACCGTCGTCGACGTCGGCGGCGGTACCGGCGGCTTCGCCGTGCCGCTGGCGCTGGCGGGGCACGACGTCACCGTGGTCGATGCCAGCCCGGATGCGCTCGCCGCACTGGCCCGGCGGGCCGCGGAGGCCGGGGTCGCCGAGCGCATCCGGCCGGTACAGGGCGACGGTGACGCGCTCGCCGAGCTGGTGGCGGCGGACAGCGTCGACCTGGCGCTGTGCCACAGCCTGCTGGAGGTCGTCGACGATCCGCCGACCGTGCTGAAGGCGCTCGCCGCGGCGTTGCGTCCGGGTGGCGCGGCGAGCGTACTGGTCGCCAACCGGGTCGCCGCGGTGCTGGCCCGGGCGGTCGGCGGGCATTTCGACGTGGCGGGTGCACTGCTCGCCGATCCGCACGGCCGGGCCGGTCAGCGGGACACCCTGCGCCGTCGTTTCACCGCCGAGTCCGCGGGCGAGCTGCTCGTTGCCGCCGGCCTGGTCGTGGAGGAGATTCACGGGGTACGGGTCGTCGCCGACCTGCTGCCCGGTGCGGTGCTGGAAGGACAGGCCGAGGCGCTGGTGGCGTTCGAGCTGGCCGTGTCGGGGCTGCGGCCGTACCGCGACATCGCCACCCAGCTGCACGTCTTCGCCCGCAGGCCGGCAGGCTGAGTCCGGTGCAGGTCGTTGCTCCGCGGTACGGCGAGGCGAGCCTCGCTGATCTGCTGCCCGCCACGCTCGCCGCCCTGGGCGTCGCGGGAATGCCCGATCCGCTGGGGCTCGCTGTCGGGCCACTCGCCGGGGTACGCCGGGTCGCGGTGCTGCTCATCGACGGGCTCGGCCACGAGCAGTTGCCGGCGGCCGGACTCGTCGCGCCCACCCTGGCGGACCTGGCGGCCGGCCGGTTGGGGGTAGCCGCCGAGCTGACCGCGGGCTTCCCGTCGACGACCCCGACCAGCCTGGTGACGTTCGGCACCGGAGCGCCTCCCGGGGCGCACGGGATCGTCGGCTTCACCCTGCGGGTACCGGGGACCGATCGGATCCTCAACCACCTCGATTGGACGGATGATCCCGACCCGGCCAGCTGGCAGCCGGTCAGCACGCTCTTCGACAGGTCAGCTGCTGCCGGGGTACCGGTGACCGTGGTGAGCCGTCCGGAGTACGTCGGTACCGGGCTCACCACGGCGGCCTGGGGCAGCGCGCAGTACCGGCCCGGTACCGGCGTGGACGAGCTGGCCAGCGGCATGCTCGACGCGCTCGTCCGGTACTCCGGGCGCACCCTGGTGTACGGCTACCACCCCGAGGTCGACAAGGCCGGCCACCTTTTCGGGGTGGACTCTGCGCAGTGGCGCGCCGAGGTCGCCGAGGTGGACCGGCTGCTCACCCGGCTGCTGGACGGACTGCCGGCGGATGCAGCCCTGGTGGTCACCGCGGACCACGGGCAGCTGGACATCCCCGCGGACAAGCGCATCGATCTCGACGCCGACCCGCGGCTGGGGCAGGGCGTCGTGCTGCGCGCCGGGGAGCCGCGGGTCCGCTACCTGCACACCGTGCCCGGTGCCCGCGACGACGTACTGGCGACCTGGCGGGCGGTACTCGGCGACGCGGCCTGGGTGGCGACCCGCGAGGAGGCGGTCGCGGCCGGCTGGTTCGGCCCGGTCGCGCCGGATCACCTGGCCCGGATCGGTGACGTGGTGGCGGCCTGCCACGACCGGTATGCGCTGCTGGCCAGGCGCACTGAGCCGGAGCGGGTCTCCACCATGGTGGCCTTCCACGGCTCGTACACCTCGGCGGAGATGCGGATCCCGCTGTTGATCGCCAGATCTGTCGGACCGTCCGGTTAGCCTGACCGGCATGGGGCGCAGCCAGGCGGTGCCGCGGGGAGGTTCGGCCGGAGACTTCGGTCCCGACGCCGATGACACCGGCTGCACCATGCTGCACGTCGATATGGATGCCTTTTATGCCTCGGTCGAGGTGCGCCGCCGTCCGGAGTTGCGCGGCAGGCCGGTGATCGTGGGCGGGGCCGGGCCGCGTGGAGTCGTCTCGTCGGCCAGCTACGAAGCCCGGGCGTTCGGGGTACGCAGTGCGATGCCGGGGGCGCGGGCCCGGCGGCTCTGCCCGGCCGCGGTCTTCCTGCCCCCGGATATGGCGGCCTACGCCGAGGCGTCCCGGGCGGTGATGGCGATCTTCCGGGATGTCACGCCATTGGTCGAGCCGCTCTCCATGGACGAGGCGTTCCTCGATGTGGCGGGCGCCGTCCGGCTGCTCGGCCGGCCGGCCGGGATCGGCGAGGCCATCCGCCGCCGGATCGCCGGTGAACAGCGGCTGACCTGTTCGGTCGGGGTGGCGTCGACGAAGTTCGTGGCCAAACTCGGCTCCACCCGGGCCAAGCCGGACGGCCTGGTGGTGGTCCCCACCGAACGCGTCCTGGAATACCTGCACCCGCTGGGAGTGGGCGTGCTCTGGGGGGTGGGCGAGCGCACCGCCGAGACGCTGCACCGGTTGGGCCTGTCGACCGTGGGGGACCTGGCCCGGCTGCCGGTCGGGGCGTTGCGGGCCGCGCTCGGCGAGGCGGCCGCGGCGCACCTGCACGAGCTCGCCTGGGGGCGGGATCGGCGCCGCGTCGTGCCTGACCAGGTGGAGAAGTCGATCGGCGCGGAGACCACGTTCGACGTCGATGTCGCCGACCCGCTGGTGGTCCGGCGGGCGCTGCTCGCGTTGGCCGGCCGGGCGGCGGTCCGGTTACGCGCGGCAGGGCAGGCCGGCCGGACGGTGGCGCTCAAGGTCCGGCTCGCCGACTTCCGCACGCTGTCCAGGTCCCGGACGTTGCCGACCCCCACCGACGTCACCCGGGAGATCTTCACGACGGCCTGGGCCCTCTTCGAGGCGCTGGCACCCGGAGATCGGATCCGGCTGGTCGGGGTGCGGGTCGAGGGGCTCGTCGGTGGCGGCACCGCGCCGCGCCAGCTGAGCCTCGGTGAACGGGACAGCGGTTGGCGCGAGGCGGAGCGGGCAGCTGACGCCGCTGCAGCCCGGTTCGGCAGCGGCGCGGTGCGCCCGGCGAGCCTGCTCGGCACCGCCCCACCCGACCGGGCCAGGCCGGGCCGGGCGGAGTGAGAAAACAAAAATCGACACGCTCGGACCAACGTCCCGCTTTCCGACCTGCTGACCCACTCGTAGACTGACACCTAGGCAGCCGGCTGGCTGCTCCGGTCTGTCGAGCCGTCCGGATCACCATCGATACCGGGGAGGGAAACTGTGCCGCTCTCGGAGCACGAGCAGCGGCTGTTCGATCAGATCGAGCGGTCGCTAGCCGAGGACCCGAAGTTCGCTTCGGCAGTGAGAGCCAATGACCCGCGGTTCCACACCCGGCGTCGGGTAGTTCTCGCAGCCATACTGTTCCTCTCCGGCATCGCCCTGCTCATCTACGGCGTGAGTAAGACCGCGATCCTTGGCGTCGCCGGCTTCGTGGTGATGGTCGGGTCGGTGGCGTTTGCCGTGCAGTCCGTCAAGCAGAGTCAGAGCCGTGACCTGCGAGTCGTCGGTGGTACGGCAAGCCGACGTACCCGGGCCCGCCGATCGTCATTCGTCGACCGGCTCGAAGAGCGCTGGCGTCGTCGTCCCGAAGACAACGGCTGACGCACCCCCCCAACGCTTCCTTCCTAACGCTTCCTTCCGGCTGCGCGTCGGGCCAGCTGGCGGCGCACATTCATCGCCCGACGCGCGCGGTCACGGCGACGGCCCAGGTCGTCGACAGCGGCTCCGGTAGCCGAGCGCCAGCGCCCCAGTACCGAGGGTGGAAGCACGCTCGCCCGGATCCGGGTACGCAGCGAACCCCGTCGCGCGATCGCTACCCGTACCGTCCGCAGCGCCGCATCGAGTTCGTGCAACGGCTGCGGCACTTCGTGCGGAGGCTGCGGCACCCGGGCGTACCGGGCCCGCTCCTCGGCCCGACCCAGCAGCCCCGCCGCGTCAGCGGCGTCCCCGGTGAGCCGCGCCGCGCCGACCAGGTCGGCGGCGACCGAACGGGGGGTGGCCGCCGCGTCCAGCGGCATCCGATGGTCGATCAAGGTGTCGACGAGTTCGTCCCAGGCGCCGTGCACCCGTGCCCGACCTGGCGGCCGGGGGCTGGCCCAGCGTCGACGACGTAGCCGGATCCGGGCCAGGGCCGGTGCGGTGAGGATCAGCACCGTCAGCAGCGCGCCGCCCAGTACCCAGGGCCACCAGGTCCGCCAGAACGAGGCCGGCCTGACCAGCGGTGCCGCCCCCGGTTGGCGGCCCTGCCCGGCGGCGGGCGGTGGGGTGCTCTGGTTGGCGTCCGGCCCCGGGGTGGCAAGGGCAGGAAGTTCGACCGGGGGCCTGGCGTTCTGGGCGAGATTCGGGTCGGGGGCCCATACCGAGGTCACCGAGCCGGCGACGGCAGACGCCGGGGTCGGGTCGAACGGTACCCAGCCGTAGCCGGAGAAGTAGACCTCGGTCCAGGCATGCAGGTTGGCACTGGTCAGGGTGTACCCGCCGGCGGTGTGGTTGCTGCCCTGGGTGAAGCCGAACGCGACCCGGGCCGGGATGTGCGCAGCCCGGACCAGCCAGGCCATCGCCGCCGAGTACTGCTGGCAGAAGCCCTTCTTGTTGGTCAGGAAGTCGATGATGTCGGCGCCGCTGGTGCCGGTCGACGTCTGCAGCGTGTAGCTGAATCCGTTCGTCACGGAGAAGTACCGGAAGATCGCCAGTACCTGGTCGTACTGCGTCTTCGCACCCTCGGTCAGCTGGGCGACCCGGGCCCGTACGGCGTCGGTGGCTCTTCCGCTCGGCACGGCGGTGTACTGCTCCATGGGCGGATCGGTCTTCAGCGGCCGGGCGGTGTGCAGGGCATCGGGGGTGAAGTCGGTCCGCAGATACTCGAACGTGTACGCCTTCTTGCTGGAGCTGCCGCTGTCGGAGTAGATCACCTGCCCGTCGGGGTCGTACCGCCACGAGGAGTCGAGCCCGTCGACCCGGGTCGGCTGCAGGTACACCGGCACCATCGGGGCGTCCAGATTGGTTGTCGTGACCCAGGCGTGGAACTTCTGCCGGGTCGTGCCGGCCGACGTCGCGGTCGAGGGGTCGGGCAGCGAACTCAACGGCCTGCCGCCGCCCGGCGGACGACCGCGGAAGCCGTCCGTGCTGAGTTCGTCGGCGACTCCGAAGCGCAGGTACGGCGGGGCGGGATCGTTGGTCTGTACCCGCAGCAGCTCGGTCGGCGCGCTGCTGCGCAGTTCGCCGGAGAGGTACGCGTACAGGCCGACCTGGCCCACGCCCCGGCCGGAGCCGGGGACTGCGGCGCCCCGCCCGCCGTTCGCGGAGACTCCGAAACGGTCGAGCCACCCACTGGTCATGTTGGGCACCGCGAGCGGCAGCGCGACGGCCAGCCCGATCCCGAGTACGCCGAGCCACCGCCCGGCGGCCCCGAGCGGCGAGGGCTCCCACCGGTCCAGGTCACGCCCGTCACCGGCGAACCGCCGCCCGAACCGGCGTACCCGGGTGTTGGTGTCGGCGGCCAGCAGCCAGAGGAAACCCACGGCCGCGCCGGCGAACGCGAGCAGGTTCACGCCCTTCATGTCCACCGCGACGGGTACCGAGTAGATCGCGAGCATCGGCAGCCCGGCCAGTGCCGGCCGGCGCAGCACCACGGCGAAGAGGTCGACCAGCAGGGCTACCGCGCCGGTGCCCAGGCTGCAGAGCAGGAGCAGCCCCAACCGGTCATCGACCGGCACCGCGAGCAGCCGCATGTCGCGGCCGGCTTCGCTGAGCAGGTCGTTCCAGTAGGACAGGGTCTGCGGGGTGGGGATCACCCGGCCGATCTCGTGCCCGCTGGGGAACTGCCAGCTCAACGTCGTCACGAAGCCGAGCGCCATCAAGGGCGGCGGCACCCACGGCGGTACCCGCAGCAGCCGCAGCAGCGCGGCGATACCGACGATCACGCCGACCACGACCGCAGTGTTGATCAGCCAGGTTCGCCGCTCGAAAACGACCGACAGCGGCAGTGACGCGAGCAGGCTCGCGCCCCCCGCCACCAGGGTGAGTTGCCACCGCCCGCTCATGGGGTGCGGACACCTCCCGCCACGGTTTCGGCCATCGCGGCGCGCCACGCGAAGCCCTGCTGGCCGCGGGCCGCCTGCGGCCACAGGCTGGCCAGTCGGGCCCCGTGTGGCACCCGGACCACCCGCCAGCCGCGGCGCAGCAGGGTTGCCGCTGCTGCCTCGTGCACCTGGTCGGCCGCAGCGCGGGCCTGGGTGGGCAGGCTGAGCCAGGTCGTACTGTCGACCAGGAACGCCACGCAGGTCGCCCCCGCGGCGCGCAGCCCGCCGATCTGGTCGGCCTCGGTCGCCGACAGCAGCCCGAAGACGCCGACGACCAGACCGAGGTCGCGTCGTCGACGCACCCGTTCGACGAGCGCGCCCACGGTGGCCGAAGAGCTGGGTGTCTCCTCGGCGAGGCGGTCCAGCAGTGGGCCCTCCCCGCCGGCTTCGAAACGGGAGCCCGACATGTCCGGGCCGGCCTGCTCAGCGGTCTCAGTCTGGGCGGTGGTGACCAGGCGTAGCCGGTACCCGCCCTGGCGCAGGTGCACGGCGATGCTCGCGGCGGCCGAGACAGCCCATTCGAAGCTCGCCGTCGGCCCCTCGCCGCGGTACCCGACAGCCCGGGTGTCCAGCAGGACCGTGGCCCGGCTCTCCCACGGCTGCTCCTCGCGGCGCACCATCAGCTCGCCGGCGTGTGCCGTGGCGCGCCAGTGCACCCGCCGCAGGTCGTCGCCGTGGCGGTACTCCCGGGTCGCCGCGTCGTCCTCGCCGTGTGCCGCCACCGAACGGATCCGGTTCTCGCCCACGCCCGTGTACTCCCCGGCCAGGCGTACCGCCGGCAGCGCCGTGATGCCCGGGATCACGATCAGCGGGTCCACCGTGGCGAAGGAGCGGGTCAGCTCGCACAGGCCGAACGGGTCGGTCAGGCGCACCACCAGCGGTCCGACGTCGTAGCGCCCCCGCACGTCGGCGCGGACCCGGTACCCCACCGCGCTGCTCTGCTGCGCGCGCAGGCGTTCCAGCACCAGCCGGGGCCGGCTGCCCAGGGCGTACGGCAGCCGGTCCTCCAACAGCATCGTGCCGGTCGGGATCCGGGACAGGTTGTGCAGCCGCAGGATCACCTGCGCGTGCCCACCCACCGGGATCCGGCACGGTTCGAGGGTCCGGCTGCAGGCCAGCTTGTACCGGGCCCGGGCCACATGGCAGACGGCGAGCAGCGGTAGTACGCCGAGCAGGACGGTCACCCGCAGCAGGTCGGACTCGCCGAGCAGGAGTGCGGCCACTGCGGCCGTCGCCGCGGCGGTCAGGAACAACCTGCCGCGGGTGGTCAGTCCGGCCAGCGCCGCCCGCACGTCAATGCCTCCGCCCGGGGTACTGGCTGCCGGCGTTGAACGACGTGCTGCGCCGGTCGCCGGGTACCGGCATCCGGTGCACCAGGTCGGCGACGACCGCGTCGGTGGTACGCCGGGCCAGTTGCGCTTCCGCGGTCGGGATGAGGCGGTGCGCCAACACCGGCACCGCCAGCGCCTGCAGGTCGTCGGGGAGGACGAAGTCGCGGCTGTCCAGGGCGGCGACCGCGCGTGCCGTGCGCAGCAGCTGCAGGGTGGCCCGGGGCGAGGCGCCGAGGCGCAGCTCAGGTGCCTGCCGGGTGGCGTGTACCAGGTTCACCGCGTACTGCTTCACCTCGTCCGCGACGTGCACGGCGCGCACGGTGGCGATCAGCCGGCGTACGGTGACCGCGTCGCAGACCGCGGAGAGGTGGTGCAGCGGGTCGGCACCGGCGTGCCCGTCGAGCATGGCGAGCTCAGCGGCCGGGTCCGGGTACCCCATGGCGATCCGGGCGGTGAAGCGGTCCCGCTGCGCCTCGGGCAACGGGTAGGTGCCCTCCATGTCGATCGGGTTCTGGGTGGCGAGCACCATGAAGGGCGTCTGCAGCGGGTAGGTCACCCCGTCGACGGTGACCTGGTGCTCCTCCATGCACTCCAGCAGCGCCGACTGGGTCTTGGGCGAGGCTCGGTTGATCTCGTCGCCCACCACGATATTGGCGAAGATCGCCCCCGGCTTGAACTCGAAGGCGTGGCCGTCCTGGTTGTAGACGCTGACTCCGGTCACGTCGCTGGGCAGCAGGTCCGGGGTGAACTGGATGCGCCGCACCGAGCAGTCGATCGAGCGGGCCAGCGACTTGGCCAGTTTGGTCTTGCCGACGCCGGGTACGTCCTCGATGAGCAGGTGCCCCTCGGCGAGCAGGACGGCGAGTGCGAGTCGTACCGTGGCGGCCTTGCCCTCGATGACCCGTTCGATGTTGGTCACGATCGCCTCGGTGGCCGCCCGGAACTCGGTTGCCGCCAGCGGCACCCCAAGATCGTCTTCGGCGTACTGCATCGTCACCGGCCGCCTCCCCGTGTCCCGTACCCAGCATCGTTGCATCGACTGTCCGGGGAACAGGCTATCCGGTGCAGGCGAGTGTGGGGTCCCGCCAACGCCCATCGATGGCTGGGTGCGGAGGTCGGGTGTCGGCGCGCCGCGGCAGCCCGGATTTCAGTCGGGGGTACCGTCGCGCCTGGCGGGTGGGGCGGTGCGCAGGGTGAGGATCAGGTCGGCCACCAGGGCCGTCCAGCCGGTCTGGTGCGAGGCGCCCAGCCCGGCGCCGGTGTCGCCGTGGAAGTACTCGTAGAAGGGGATCAGGTCGCGCCAGTCCGGGTGCGACTGGAAGAGCTCCTGATCGCCGTGCAGCGCCCGCCGCCCGTCGCCGTCGACGAGGAAGAGGCTGACCAGTCGACCGGAGAGGTCGTCGGCCACCGCGTCCAGCGTCCGTCGTTCGCCGCTGCCGGACGGGTACTCCACCAGCAGGTCGTCGCCGAAGAACCGGGCGTACCGCCGCAGTGCCTCGATGAGCAGGAAGTTCACCGGGAACCAGACCGGGCCACGCCAGTTGGAGTTGCCGCCGAAGAGCCCACTGGTGGACTCACCGGGCTCGTAGGAGACGCTGAAGTCCTTTCCGCCCAAGGTGACCGTGAACGGCTCCGCGGCATGCGCCCGCGACAGCGAGCGCAGCCCGTACGGCGACAGGAACTCGTCCGGGGAGAGCATCCGGGACAGGATCCGGACCAGCTGGTCCGGGCCGACCATCGCCAACAGCCGCAGCTGCTGGCCCTGCACGCTCCGCCGCGCACCCACCACGTCGCTGTAGACCGGCTTGTTCACGCCGAACCAGCGCAGCCGCTCGGCGAGCTCGGGCAGCCGGCGTAGCGTGGTCGAGCTGATGATCGTGGTGGCGGTCAGCGGCAGCAGGCCGACCACCGAGCGCACCTTCAGCGGCACCGTACTGCCGTCGGCGAGGCGCAGCACGTCGTAGAAGAACGCGTCCTCGTCGTCCCACAGGTCGTACTCGTACGCCGCCGCCGCGATGTACGCGAAGTGCTCGAAGAACTTCGTGGCGAGGTCTTCGTACACCCGGTCGTGGATCGCCAGCAGCAGGGCCATCTCCAGCAGGTTGAGCGCGTACATCGCCATCCACGCGGTGCCGTCGCTCTGCTCCAGCGAGCCGGCGACCGGCAGCGCCGCCGAGCGGTCGAAGGGCCCCACGTTGTCCAGCCCGAGGAAGCCGCCCTCGAAGACGTTGTTGCCGCTGGCGTCTTTGCGGTTGACCCACCAGGTGAAGTTGATCAGCAGCTTCTGCATCACCCGGGACAGGAACGCGTAGTCGGTACCGCCGTCGAGTTCGAAGACGCGCAGCGCGGCCCAGGCGTGCACCGGCGGGTTCACGTCGCTGAACGCCCACTCGTACGCCGGGATCTGGCCGTTGGGGTGCATGTACCAGTCGCGCAGCAGCAGCAGCAGTTGCTGCTTGGCGAAGCCCGGGTCGACCCGGGCGATGGTCACGCACTGGAAGGCCAGATCCCAGGCGGCATACCAGGGGTACTCCCACGGGTCGGGCATGGAGATGACGTCGCAGCTGTTCAGGTGCCACCAGGTGCTGTTGCGCCCGGTCCGGCGTGCCGCCGGTGGGGGTTCGCCGGCCGGATCCCCCTCCAGCCAACGGGCCACGTCGTAGTGGAAGAACTGCTTGCCCCACATCAGCCCAGCCACCGCCTGCCGGACGATCTCCGCCTCCTGCGGCGGGGTGCCGGCCGGCACCAGCGAGGCGAAGTACCCGTCCGCCTCGGCCCGGCGCGCTGCCATCACCGCGTCGAAGCCGGCCCCGAGATCGGCCGCGGGCGCCTCGTCGGCGCCGTCGTCGGTGTGCCCGACGAGCTCCAGCCGCAGCCGGATCTCGGCGGTACCCCCGGCCGGTACCGTCAGCACGTAGTGCAGGGCAGCCTTGGTCCCGGTCACGTCCGGGTTCACGCTGTCCGCGCCGTGCACCACGTGGTCGTTGATGCCGTCCTTGGGGTACCGCGACCCGGCCGGCTTTCCCCACATCCGTTCGCCATTGGTGTCGTTGTCGCAGGCCAGTGGCTGCGGTTCGCCGTCGCCGTCGCCGGTGAGCACGAACCGGCCAAGCAGGCGGTGCTCGCCGATGAGGCTGGCGCCCTTGCCCCGGATCGTCGGCACATAGCTGCTACCGGGCAGGCCCCAGGCCCAGGTGTTGCGGAACCACAGGGTCGGCAGTACATGCAGGGTCTGCTGCTCCGGGCCGCGGTTGTGCACCCGGACCAGCATGCACAGGTCGGTGGGGGAGGACTTCGCGTAGTCGACCTCGACCGCCCAGTACCGGTCGTCGGCGAAGACTCCGCTGTCGACCAGTTCGTACTCGCCCTCGCCGCGCCCGCGGCGGATGTTCTCGGTCTGCAGTGCGGAGTACGGGAACTCCGCCTGCGGGTAGTGGTAGCGCCAGCGCATCCACGAGTGGGTGGGTGTCGAGTCGAGGTACCACCAGTAGTCCTTGGCGTCCTCACCGTGGTTGCCGGACTCGCCGTCGAGTCCGAACATCCGCTCCTTGAGGATCGGGTCCCGGCCGTTCCACAGCGCGAGGGCGAAGCAGAACGTCTGCCGTTCGTCGCAGACCCCGGCCATCCCGTCCTCGTTCCACCGGTACGCCCGGGAACGCGCGTGGTCGTGCGGGAAGTAGTCCCACGCGGTACCCCACTCGCTGTAGTCCTCGCGCACGGTGCCCCAGGCCCGCTCGGCCAGGTACGGCCCCCAGGCGCGCCACGGTTGGGCACCGGCGTCCGCCTCGGCCAGCCGGGCCCGCTCCGCCCCGTCCGCGCCGGTCGCGCCGGTCGCCCCCGTGTCGTTCACGGAGGCCATTTTTCCAGGCTTTTGTTACGGCGGGGGGACCCGCAGGACCTCAGTGCCGGCCGGTGTACTACCCGGAGCGCAGCCGTGCCTGCGCGGCCTCGCTCATCAGCCGGGCGTCACCACCGTCGAGCGCCCGGGTCCGCAGGCTACGCACCCGGGTCGCATCCCACCAGCTCGCCGGGGCGTCGCCGGTCGAATCCGCCGCGGCGAGTACCGACTCGGCCACCGCGGCGAGTTCGGCCACCGCCGGGTGCCGGCGCTCGGCGTGTTCGACGAGGAAGGGCAACTCCTCGCGGTTGTCGAAGATCAGGTGGTGCAGCAGCCAGTAGGCCTGCAGGTGCGGCCAGGTCCGGGCGTACTCGCGCTCGGCCTCCCAGACGTCGATCCCGGGAGCCTCGGCCAGGCCCTCCTCCAGCCCCACCGTGAGCAGGTGCTCGACGATCCAGCCGGTACGGGGGTAGAGCGCCTCGACCGACAGGTGCGCCGGCCAGTTCGGCTCGGGCAGCCGATCCAGCAACGCGTCGGCGCGATGCCACCGCTCCCGGGTGGCGCCCGCCAACATGGCCCGTCCGTCGGCCGCCTCTTCAAGGACCTCACGGGCGAGGAGTCCGGCGATACAGCAGTGCTGTACCCAGAACCCGGGTTCGTCCTGGTGGGTGCAGTAGACCTCGCTGGTGCCCTCGGGGCCGGCCAGCCAGGTCGCGTGGGTGATCTCCTCTTCCTCGAAGAGCACCGCTGAGACGGGCAGGAAAAGCCCCTGCAGCCGGGCCAGCCAGGTGCCGTCCTCGGCCCTCACCGCGGCGGTGATGCTCGACGTCACCGCGGGGGTGTACCCGCCGCGGTAGGTGGGGCGCAGTGTCGGGGCGAGGTCGATCCAACGGTCGAGTTCGGGGGAGAGCTGTTCGCCCAGGACCTCGCGGATCGGCCACGGCTGGTCGAGGCCGTCGAGGCCGTCGACGCCGTCGCCGTCCTCGCCGTATCATT
>Ga0209515_10001164_pt1 | contig 45234 bp, 32 predicted proteins | sample Subgroupgradi54m_FD_187454 | JGI IMG/M metagenome (GOLD analysis project Ga0209515, IMG submission 187454) | Subsurface groundwater microbial communities from S. Glens Falls, New York, USA - GMW60B uncontaminated upgradient, 5.4 m (SPAdes)... ... | reverse complement strand
TGTCTTTCTTAAATACAAGTATAAGTGGGAAAAAGCGGTAAAAATCCTTTCTTTAACTGAAACAAAAGCCAAGGGACCTATAATTGGATCAACAAAACCATACCCGCCAAAAGCATATTTACCAAGAGCCAAATACCTAAGAATGAAATATATCGGCAAACCGGCAATATAAGTCATGCCCAATGAAAAAGTTTTTCCTAAACTTTTATACTCCATGAACAACAAGACACCGATTACCAAAATAAGTGATATAAAAGCATCCCCCGAGAATAGGGCCATCAAAAAACAACCAGAGCTCAGCCAGTATTTTCGACCTGCCCTGAGCTCGTCGAATGGGTCCAAAAGATAATAGAGAGATAGCAAAGAAAAAAGAGTTCCTAAAAGATAAACCCTACCAACTACAGACATGACTACTTCACTATGAACTGGTAAGAACAAAAAGATAATTGCGGTCAAGTAGGCAACTTTTTCAGTCGATAGTCTCCTGACAAGGTAAAAAATAAAAACAATATTCAGGGCAAAAAGTAGAACATTAACGATCCTGAAGCCAAGAGGACCTTCTGAAAAAAAGCTATTGATGGCAAAAGATGTCGTAGTTAACGGGCGGTAATTACCAGCCCACTCGCCACCCGGGTGCCAAGGAGAAATCCAAAGCTTAAATGTGTTTTTTAAGTCATTCAGCTGAACCCCATGCTCTATAACCGAGTGATCATCTAGGGTAAAATCACCTCTCAAGCTGGGTCCGAATAAAACAAAGGCGATTACGGTCGCTGATAAAAATATTTTTAAAAACTCATTGTATTTTTGAGGAAACATATTAAATATGGAACGAATATTTTAAACAAATTTTTAGTAATTTCCAGCCATCTCTGAATCTCCTGATTTTAGTCCCGTCATAGATTCTTTTCTTATAAGCTACTGGAACCTCTATTATTCTTAATCCTAGGAGCTTCGCTCCTAGGATTAAAGTAAAGTCACAAAACGGATCCGACAACTTTTCTATTAACCCGCTATTTTTTATTTTTTGGAATTGTGATTTATATATTACCTTGGTGCCACAAAGGGTGTCAGTCATCTTTTGATGCGTTATTAAACTTAATAAAACTGCAAAAAACTTATTGCCCAGATAATTTAACGGCCTCATTGCCCCTTTTTCCATTGGATAAACTAGGCGAGAACCATTCACAAAAATTTCAGAACCAACTGCCGCTACTTTGTAAAATTTAGGCAAATCCTCTGGCTGAACCGTCAAATCAGCATCTAAGATCATCAGGATGTCATTATTAGCAATACTAAACCCTTTCCACATAGCATCGGCCTTACCTATCCCATCTTGAGTCGCATATCTTATATGCATTTTATCTCTATACTCTTCTGTCACTCTTTTTATTTCATCAACGGTTTTATCTTTGGAATGACCTTCTACAAAAATGAGTTCGCATTCGCAAGGAAAAGAAACAGCCAAAACTCGCTGAACAATTTTTTCTATATATTTTTCCTCGTTCCGTGCTGGAACAATAATAGAGAGGGTTGGCATTTATTTAGGTTCTAATTTATAAATAATACCCCCAGCATCGTCGGAAATATATAGAGCTCCGTCGGGACCGAACTTCAAATCAACCGGTCGACCATAAGTTTTCTTTTTATTCTGGCTTAGCCAACCGGTTATAAAATCGGATGTTTCTGATACTTTTCCATTTTCATCAACCTTGAATCTTACGATTTTATATCCTGTCGGTTCCGTTCTGTTCCATGAACCGTGATAGGCAACGAGAAGATCATTTTTCCATTGGCTCGACCATTTATCTGAATTTATAAAAGCTAGACCGAGGGGCGCCGAATGGGCGGGAAGTTCAATTACTGGTGCATCTGTTTGACTGCAATCAGTGGGAATATCGGTTCTTTCTATTTTTTCTGGCTTAAAGGTTTCGTCTTTGATCTTGTTTCCGTAACAAAAAGGCCAACCAAATCTCCTAGCTCCGAACTTATGTTCTGGTCCAGCCACTTTGACTATATTAACTTCGTCTGGCGGAAGGTTGTCGCCCAGCTCATCTCGCCCCATATCAGTCGCCCATATTTCGTGAGTGTCTGGATGAAAAGTAAAGAAAACAGAATTTCTCAAACCACCGGCAAATTCACCGGTAAATGTGCCCTGAGGATCTGATTCCAAAATAGCTGCCCTTTTCCAGGTAGTTTCTATGCAAACATTACAAGAAGAACCAACCGAAATGTATAGCTTATCATTACTATAAAACCCTCCTATTGGAAAAGTTCCCTTCACTAGATCACGATCACGCCAATTTGGACCAAACAGTATTGTTCTCGTAAAATGTCCGCCATCCTTAGGAAGGGTGGCAATATTTGCTCCAATTTTTTCGATGAGCGTACCGGTATTATCATCATAAGCGTATCTTGCAACTTGGTGAGTTTCTGCAATATAAAGATAGGTTGTCCTTCCTTCGACAAAAAATGCTAAACCATGAGGAGATATCAGATTTTCAATCAGAGTACTTTTATTCTCAAATGTTCCGTTCTTATCTTTATCTTCTAACATCGTTACTCGTCCCGCCTTTGTTTCACTTACAAGCATTCTATTATTGGAATCAAAAACTATAACTCGAGGACTATCTAAACCTTTAGCCACAATGGAGATCCTAAAACCTTCAGGCACATTCAAAAACCCTAGACCATCTTCTTCATCATCAATGTCTGGCTTGGCAATAGAGGGGTCGGTTGTTTCTGGTACATTATAACCAATCAGCCTTTTAACCAAGCCAAAATCGGTCCAGAAAGAGTAGACGGCAATAACTAATACAAACAAAATAAAACCTAAAATGGCCTTTTTCATATGTAAGAATATACTATAAAATTATAAGTAATTCAATGCCTGATTCTTAGTTTTGACCTACCTCCCTCCCCTCCACCATCTTTCATTATCCTTGTATTTATCGGCTAATTCCCTTTCTGACAAGGCTGATTTTATATCTCCTATTTTCTGATAACATTCGGCCAGCCGAAAATGAGCATTTCCTAATTTATTGTCTAATTTTATGATTTCTTCATACTGTTCTATCGCTTTAGTACAATCTCCTAGGGTTTGATAAATCAACCCCAACCTAAATCTGCCCAACAACAGATCTGGCTGTCTTTCAATGGCTTTTTTGTAATTTTTAATTAAGTCGGGAATTTCAGCCGGATCATATTTCTTCAAGACACTCTCAACTGAATCATTAAAATATTTTATCTCTAGCCCATATTTTTTAATCACTTCGTCATTGCCACTATTCTTACGCAAATAAATAACTCCAAAATTATCCCAATAGACCAAAGACCAATTACTGTTCAGGGAGATTGAGTAGGGCAGAATGGTCCATGGCTGAGAAATTATAACTGACAAATCATATTTGTTGATAATTTCTTCAATCCTCTCCCCTTTTTCAAAATCAAGTCCGTCCCAAAAAACATCACCCCCCAAATCAGCCAAGGCCGGATTTACAAAAACAGGCTTTTTGTTTTCCCAAGCTAAATAACCGCTCCAACTATATGGATTGTAGGCATTGCCTACAAGATTATTTCCCTTAATAAAACTGGTTAATTCTTTTGGCCATTCTTCGTAAGGATTTTTAAATAAATTGTTATTTTGCCAAAAAATAAAAATAGCAAACAAAATAGCAAACAAAACAACTAATTTATCGATGACAGATTTCCTTAAATCAGGAATAATTTTTATAAAAATAGGCAGAACAATTACCCAAGAAAATGGCACATATTTCACAGCAACAAATGGCATTAACAAAAACAACAACAATCCGAGTTCATACAATCTTAGTCGGGCTATCCCATTCCTGAATAATTGCCAAATAACAACAAAAATAACGAGTAAGTGTGATATTAATAAGAATGAGTAGGGTGAAAATTTAAAGATCGACTGAGTTTCTAACAAAATATGAAAAGCTGCTGAAAAACGAACAGGCTGGAGAGCTTGCCAAAATATTTTATAACCGAATGGATTTAATAACATTGAACCCAACCCGGCAAATACCCCGATAAGCAATGGTTTCAAATCTTGACTGGATAATTGATCAGGATTGTATCGCCTCAAGGGATTAAATTCAAAAATTAAAACCAAAAATAAAATCGGTATAGCTAAGATTATCGAGGCATGGACATTCGTCCACAAAAATAAAACCAGAGGCAAAACAAACATAATTTTCCTACTTTTATGCTCATAAAACCAGCTTATTAATAGAACCAATACTAATAAAAATAAGTAGGCGAATATTTGAGGCCGAGGAACTATGAATGGCCTAATACTATAAGTGATGAGAAATAAAAAAATAGATAAAAGCCATGAGAATTTCTTATGGTAGAGCAATAAAACAAAAATAAGCGTCCCCGCCAAAGCAGTAAATAGAACAATAGAAATAAAACCCCAATATTTAAAAAGGATATAGAAAATAGATTGAGGAAGCCACTCATGATTTATCCACTCCTTACCTCCGCCAGTAAAAGACAAGACATCGGTTCTGGGAAAGTAACCATCTTCAATCATAATCTCTCCCGTTCTTAAATGAAGCCAGAAATCATTATCCCCAACATATGGAATTAAAATGAGAAATATGGCCGTTAAAAAGAGTATCTTATGGAAATTCATAGATAAAGAATGACTGCCCAATCCTGTCAATCGGCTTGTAACGATCTCTCCAGTTCATTCGCTCATCCTCATAAACCTGGCTTGCCAATTTAGTTCTTATTACTGCATGGGTATTAATAGCATACCTACCACTAGGATTACGCCACCAGTTTTCTTTAAGACTTAGCGGTAAAATGTTCTTTATTCCGTAAAGCTTACTGGCATTTACATAAGTGTCCCAAACATATGCTACTTTCAAGTCAGGATACTGCTTTTGATATTCTGCCAGCCTTCTAAGATCCTGACCCCATTCAATATTAGAATCGTCAAGATATTTGTAGCCGTTATCGGAACCACCGATTAACTCATTGAAATAGGCAAGATAGTCGGGATAAATACTAAGCGATGAATAAATATACCAGGCAGATAAAGTTAAAAGTAGAAAGTTAAAAATTTTAACTTTAAACTTTAAACTTTCGACTATAGTCGCTAGCCAGCCGCTGACAAACAAAATAAGAAATGGGTAAACTACTAAAATATATCTAACTCCTATATCATGGGCTTTCCAACTGGCCATAAATAAGAATAGAGTAGCCGGCAAAAAAATAAACATCCCGTTAGAAGTAGCCTCGCCAAGGTCCTTCGGACTCGCGCTTTTAGCGCGAGCGAGACTTCTAACGGGATAAATCAGGCTCGCAAATAAAACTATCAAAAAAGGAATGGGTGTTTTGATAACAAATGCCTCCAGAAAGTAATACCACCAACCGCCCTCTTTGAAATTACCATTGAGATAATAGGAATAACCGGGATTACTGTCGGCATAAACAGTCTTTAAGCCCTTATAGTAAAACAGCGGATCTGAAGGAAAAAAATATAAAGCCCAAACAACTAAAAAAGCTAAGCCATAAATCGGTAATATAATTTTAAGCAGCGAGTTAAATTTATATAAAACAGTCCCCGGTTTTTTACTGAAATGAGTCACCAACAAAATTGGGAAAATTAGCAGTAAAAAAATAGCTGAGAATTTGGAGCCAAGAGCTAATCCTAGAAATACTCCCGTTAAAATCAGGTCTTTCTTGCCGTGCAACTCCGCCTTCAGCAGACGCCAAAAATAATAAATAGAAATAAAGGAAAAGACCGCAAGCCCCACATCAGTAGTGACAAACTGGGCATGAGCAATTAGATTTGGCATTAAGGCATAAATAAAAAGACCCGTTATGCCGGCCTTATAGCCGAAAAGTTCTTTCCCCCACTTATAGACATACCAGCCCAATAACACCGACAGTAATATCATCGGAATTCGTCCCCAAAAAATCACCCGGTCAACACCATTATTAGACAAAAAATTCCGGCCAAATTGCCACTCATCTGTTTTTTGTCCGGCTAAATGAGGGTCATGGGAATTAAATTTCAAATCCAAAAATAAGAGGGGAAAGGCGGCCAGCATTTTAATCAGTGGTGGGTGTTGAGTATTAAGTTTTATTTCTCCTGTTTTTAGATAAGAATAGCCACTGGGCAGATGGGTAATCTCGTCAGAAACTGGACTAAAATTCTGCATACTTAAAAACGGTAGCAGAAATACAACTACTAAAAGCACAATCACTAACAAATTTTTATGAAAGCTAGTATTCATTAATTTTAAATACCTTCTGATTTATAACTTTTTTAAAATAGTCATCTATACTAACATTGGGTTCTTTAACCTGACTCAAATAAAATTCGGCTTTCTGCTTGTCCCCTTTTTTTAAATAAGCGAGGCCCAAAGAAAACTTAAGCTCCCGTTTTTGCGGATTTTCTCCAAAATTAGAAACAATCAATTGAATAGTGTCATCATATTTACCCGTATTTATTTTTACAAGAGCCAGGGGAAAAGCCTTACCCCATGTTTTTTGCAACTCAAAACCTCTTGCCAAAATAGATTCAGCCTCATCAAATCGTCCTTGTTCATAATATAAAACGCCTAAACTCAAGTGCACTCCGTCGTAGTTAGGATTCAGTTCTAACACTCTAAGCCACGAGGACTCAGCCAATTTCAAATTACCTATTTTTTTATAAGCATGGCCGGCAAGAAAGATCGCCGGCATATGATCCGGTAGTATTTTTATTGCTTTTTCGGCCCATTTGCTTGCCTTGACATAATTTCCATCGTTGAAATCTAGAAACGCCATATTCGTTATACTAACAACGCTATTAGGACTAGCCATATAACCGCTGGTGAGAAGAGTCCTTTCGTTTCTCCAATCCTTATTTCGGTCAATAATTACATAGCCATACCAACCTAACAATATTAAAATTAAGACTAGTACGGTTTCAATTTTAATATTGTAAATTCGAATTTCGAATTTCGAATTTCGAAATTTATCTTGAAACAAATGTTCAATCCACAAGGCCGCCAAGATGACCAGCCCTAACGATGGTGCATACATCAACCTTTCTCCCATGATTGTTCCGATTTTAACAAACCAATTAGATACTAGCAGATAGGTCAACAAGAATATTGCCGCCGAGAGTCCATAAATAGTGTTTCTTTTTTTAATAACAAGATATACTATGGCCGCCAAAATCATTATCCCTAAATAAACCTCATAATGCAAAAAGGGATTTTGTATAATCGGTATCTGGTTGAAAGAGTAGTCCGAAGAAAGCTGATATGGCACAACTATTTTTAGCAGATATAGATAAAAAACTTTGAGAGACGTCCACAGTGATGAAAAAAATGGGACAAATTTTAATGGGTTATAGGCCATCAAATAATCAACGCCGACAAAATATTTGCCAAGAACCGAAGCCCTCATAATCGCATAGAGAGCAATAGAAGGCACAAAATAAAGAGAATTATAAAATACCTGTTTTATCCCGTTAGAGGTCCGACCCGCCTCAACGGCGTAGTCGGCAGACGACCCCTCTTTGAGGGGCGTCTTACCTCTAACTGGACCAAACCTCCACATATATAAAAATACCAGAAAAAATCCTGCGGCAGTTTCTTTACTTAAAAGACCGAATAAAAGAGCAACCGAAGCTAATACATACTTTCTGTCTAAAACACATAGCAATGACAGAACCGAAAACAAGAAAGACAAAAGTTCTGCCCGACCAACAATAGCGCTTACTGCCTCAGAGTGAATCGGTAAAAATAGGAATAAAATCATAGCCAAAAAAGCAGATCTCTTACCAGTAAAGCCGGGCACAATTTTTTGAGAAGTAAGCTTAGAAACTAACAGAAAAATAAGAAAACCATTGATAGCATTCAGAAGAATATTTACCAAGTGAAAACTGAACGTTTCAGAACTAAAAACCTTATTTAAATTGTAGGAAGCAGTGGTAAGTGGTCTATATAAACCGGCATGGGGTTGATTGTAATAATACGGCGCAGAAAACGCCTTAAAGAAATCGGAAAAATTACCGCTTATAATAGGATTCTGTAGAATGACAAGCTTATCATCAGACACAAAATCACCATTAATTGAATTGGCATACAATAAAAAAGAAAGCGCAAATGAAACGAACAACATAATAAATTTTTCTTTGCGAATAATCATAAGGGTAATACTTTAAAGATTATGGTATTTTCTTTTTCATTTTCATACACCTTCTCAAAATTTTCTTTATCTTCCTTTAAATAGTGTAAAAAAGTTAGTTTGTTTACTTCGGCAAAAATATACGATGCATGAAAATCATTTCTTAAAACACTTGATATGGTTTCTATGGTTTCCGGTCCGCATTGTTTGGGGTCATAACCGCAAGTAATCCCGCCCACATCACCTACGGCCATATTGTCTAACTTCCAATATAATTTTTTATCATCTTCATTTACGGCCATATTATATAACTTCCAATACAGATTTTTATCATACTTTAAAAGAAAAACTGGGTCCATCCCATTGATATAATAGTTACTTTGATTCCAGAAAAAAAGAAAAGGAAAATTAGCCCAATTAAGATAAAAAACTATATCCTTCTCAACAGTATTGTCTTTCAACCACAAAGCCGACTCTTTGAATTTAGTCGGCGAGTAGTCATGGTTGAGGTTCATATTAACAATATTGTAAGCCGAGAGACCGAATACCAGACAAAACAAAAGAACTTTTAAGACATGTTTTCTTAAAATATTAACTTTTTCTGTTAACAATAAAAAATAAGAAAAAACTGACCCGATAAAAATTGTTGTGAATAACCCCAGCTGATCTATCGCTCTTCTTGCTGTCGTGTACATTAATATAGAAAATGCGGTCAAAGCCAGAGAGCTTAGTATAATTATTTTCTTGTTAAGATCGAAGGATTCTTTCTTATTTTTATAAAAATGCCATCCTAGATATATCAATGCGATTATAAAAACCGCAAAAAACCATTTCTGAGCATATAGGCCTCCCCAGGTGGGCGGTTTGAGTTCTCCCCCGATTATTTGAGCAAGCTCATTATTTTTTGAGAGATATAGATCAACTACTTGAATATAAATTAATTTTAAATTTGCCAAGGGATGGGGACGGGCCATGAGTCCCATTGCTATTCCACCAAGAAAAACTATAAATTTACGGCTATTGATTTCTTGATTATTAAACCACTGGAAAAAAATTAAAACCCAAACTGCTACCATAGGAAACCAAAAAACAGAGGAATGCATCCAGCTTAAAAGAAAAGAAAAAACAAAAACTAATATTGCCGGACTTGTCCCGTTAGAAGTAGGGTCTCCCTGAGACCCGTTAGTTCTAACGGGACCTTTATAAAAGAAGCTGAAAATTAAAGCAGTAAGTCCCAGTGATAAAGGATGGGGTCTCATCATCGTCATCCTGGTTATAATTGCCGGGCTGGAAAATAAAAAAAAGATTGCCCATAACTCAGAAAATTTTATATCAATATTTTTTAAAGCTAGATAAAAAGATGATAGAACAAAAAAGGTTATAAAAACTGATGCTACTTTAATAGTAAGTGTCAGATCATTTATATAGGTAAGCGGGATTAAAACTATATGAAACCCATACCAAAGATCAGCACTCATTGTTCTGATTGCGGAAAACTGCGTCCAAGGAAAAGAAGAGTCAAAAATGCCATTGGTTTGATAAATCCAGGCATGGCGAATATGATACAAACTATCAGGATCGGGTATGCTTTGAGACCTAAAATTTACATACGCTGATATGCCTAAAAAAATCGTCAGTATTAGTAGAATTCTGAGCCAATTTCTCATCGGTGTATTTTACGATTTATAACCTCCAGCGTTTGTCTGGCATTTTGATTGTCAGGATTAATTTCTAAAGCTTTTTTGACATTTTCTTCGGCCTCAAAAAACTTGCCAAGATTAGCCTTAATTATACCCAAAGTGAAGTAATTGTTAAACGTTTTAAATCCAAGATCAATCGCCTTCTCAAGGTTTTGGGCGGCTTTTTCCTGGGTTTTAGGATCATTCATCGTAGCGTAAGCATAGCCTGCCCCTTGATAGCCATAGGGATTGTCGGGCTGATTTACAATGAGCGCTTCATAGACCTTGACTGAGGCATTCAACCAACGAAAACGATAGAGGGCATTCCCAAAATTGATGAAGGCGTTATCGTCTTTTTTATTTAACTTATCCAAAACTTGTGGAAGTGTTTTCATTATACTTTCTTCCATGACTTGATACTGATCAATGACTGATTTGTTTGTCTCCGTATTTTTTAGAAAAATCACAATCTCGTCATTCAAAAATACCATCGGCCATTCTCTGTCTTTGCTTATTCTAGTCAAAAATTCATCGGCCCACTCCGTCATATCAGTATGAGCGAAAAATATGTAGTTGATCCCATATTTTTCAGACATTTCCTGCCAAACTTTTTCATCTCTTTGCATCGGCTTATAAATCTTATCAAAAAATTCAACCGGATAAGCTTCCGGTCGTCCATCAACAAAAACCCTAAAGGGGTCAGGTACCTTTTCGACAGGGTACCTGACCCCTTCGAATTGCCAAGCTAAATAACTGCCGATGTCGAAATTATTAAAAACTGGCCCCTGAATTTTACTCATTTTTACAAAATCTGTCCCATCTTGAGCAGCACTTGATACTTCTAGCCCAAAGGTTTTTGCTGAATCAAGCCAGTTATAGAACCGGCCGCTAATGACCAGATAGATACTGGCTGTCAAAATAGTCATTATGGCAATATATGATAAAGGTGTCAGGTACCTTTTTTGTTGCAAAAAAGGTACCTGACACCTTAAGTCTAAATTCCTTGCCATAACTGGCCATAAGCTCAGGGCGTACAACGGAATATTTCTCTGCATTTTAAAGGACAGGACGATAGTCATCGCCACCAACATTAAGTCAAAAATTCTGGTCTTAATGTATTGACATCGCAAGTCAAAAAATCTCGACTTGCGATGTCGGAGAAAACCAAGAATAAAACTTCCGGCCAGAATAAATAGAGAAACCAAAAATAGTTTATCCTGAGGAGCCCAATGTCCAAAATATTTTGCCAGAAAAAACAACGAGCTATTTTCGACTATACTATAACCATAATTATTAAAAACCTTCAGTGGGTATAGGGCCCCATCAATAAAATTAGGATTAAAAAGATTGGCCAGCAAGATTAAAAAGAAAATCTGAATTTCTAATTTTGAATTTCGAATAAAATCATAATATTTGAATTTCGAATTTACCGCTTTGTCAATTAAAAAAAATAAAAAAACAATTGGTCCGATAATAAAGTAGATATGAAGATTAACCCAGAGAAGCTGTAATATTGGTAAAAACCACAGCCAATTGATCCCGTTAGAAGTAGCCTCGCCGAGGTCTGCAGGACTCGCGCCCTTGGTGCGAGCGAGACTTCTAACGGGACTGGACTGATAAATAATCAGTAGATATGCCGCGAAAATAAGATAACTAAAAATTTCTGGCCTAGCTTCGGTTCTTGCCGAAAAAACAAAAATAGATGCGATAAAAGCAAAAACAACTGAAAAAATATTTCGTCGCTTGACAGTCAAAAAAAGCAAGAAGTAGGTTACCAGAAGGACAATTATTTTAAGGATCATCACCGCTTTTAGGCCAGCCGTCCAATCGCTGCCCAAAGAATAAACCTTGTAAAAAATAACCTCGCTTAGCCAATGATGATTTATAAAAGGATACTCCGGTGCGGTAAAAGAAAGCAAGTTAACCTTGGGCACTGTTCCCGTCTGCCATATAATTTCCCCCAGTTTAATATGCCTTCCGATATCGGCATTTATAGAAGTGAGGTTGTGGAAAAACAGAACCCCAGCCAGGCTAAACATCAAAAGAAATATAACTATAGAGGGAATCTTCATTGACATTACAGCTTTAACTCTGATCCTGATTCTTTGCTATATATCTCTAATATTTTTAGAATTTGCGGATGCATAGCTTCCGGCCGCTGAGTTTTTAATAATTCTTTCAATTGAGCTATTGCCTGAGGATGCTTGTTTTGAGAAAAGTATAAGACAACTAAATCCTGGCGAGCTAGCACATAGTCAGCATTTAATTCCAAAGTTTTTACAAAGTATTTTTCCGCTTCCTTTAAATTTTTCTTACTGGCATATATCCGGCCCAGACCGTGGTAAGCGACAAATTGCCGTGAATCAAGTTCAATTTCTTTTTCAAATTCTGCCTTGGCTTTATCGTATTGCCCCTGATCAAGATAATATAGTCCCAAAAGAAGATGTACCCTTTTCGCTTTCGGGTTTATCTCCAATGTTTTAGTGAATTCGGTTACTGCTTCTTCTGTCTTTCCATCGATAAGATAAGCTGTAGCCAAACCATTGTGGGACTGGAATGATTGAGGTGAGTCAGCCACGGCTTTCTGCCAAAAAGACATCTTATCTTTGTAAGCGCCGCTATAATTTAAGGTAAAAACAGAGAAAAGAATGATAATCACTAGGGCCGGGCCTAAATTTTTAAGTTTTTTAAAATCCAAACGATTCATCCAACCAGAACTTGCAAAAAATATAAGTATACCAACTAGGGGCAGATACAACCTATGTTCAAAAAATACCATTCTTTCGGAAGAGTTATAACTTATTAGCGAGGGCGCCAAAAAAGCGAGAAACCAAAGGAGGCCCAGGAACTGACATCGCAAGTCAGAGTCTTTCGACTTGCGATGTCGAAGATAACTTACAATAAAACTCCCGGCCAGAACTGCCAAAGCAGAGAAACCGTAAACTAGCGTAGAATTTTCTAACACTGGAAGCACAGTCAAGTTAAAAGGCAAAAGCGTCTTTCCAAGATAAAGAAATATAGCCGAAGCATTTGACCAAAGAACAGTTAGCATTTGAGGAAATGACATCTCGGTAATTTGAGCTCCGGCAAGAATGCTTCTCCTAATGAAAAACCAGGCAATAATTATTCCGACCAGACCCGATAATAGTGTTACCAGCATCTCGCTTCCCTTCTCTTTTCTGTGCATTAAGTAAAAAAATAATAGAACGGGCAATAAAGCAATAGCCACTTCTTTGGTAAAAATAGCAACTGTAAAAGACAATAAAAAGCTAACTAAATATCGCCAATCGTTGGTTCTCAAAAATCTTATGAACATAATAAATGAGAGGAGGGTAAATATCGCTAATATCGCCTCAATTCTTCCCGGCACCCAAGCTACAACAGGTGTAACTGCCGGATGAGTGGCAAACAAAACAGAGAATAAAACAGATACTATTCTCTTAGTACCCAATTCCCGTAATAACCCAAAAAACAGAAAGACCGCTACGATGTGGAGTAAAATATTTCCAACATGATAAGACAACGGGCTTGAGCTAATTTGACTATTGAGCATGAAACTCAAAACAAAGATCGGCCGATAGTATGGCGCCACAGCACTAGGATAATTAATATCATGCTTAAAAACCTGAAAAAAATTAGCTATTTTGCTAATAAAAAAATGGTTATTAACCAACAAAATCCCTTCATCAAGCTGAACATAGTCAAACCAGATCGCCTGACCGAATACAGCAAAGACAACTAGCGTTAACAAGCAAAAAACAGTCCATTTATTTACCCTTCCGAAGCCATTCGGCGAAGGAGGGCTTTTTAATAAATCACTATTAAACATTGGTAAATGATAGCTTTTTTGACTTGCGATGTCAAAAATCCCAGACATCGCAAGTCAAGCCTTAAGAAACCTAAAACCGCCTTTCGGCGGTTTTAGGTTTTTCCGATTCAACTTCCGAGATTGAAAGCAATCGGGATCTTACTAGATTAGTTAGCCGTGAACTGATAGCCAGCCATAGGCAACTGTCTTAGGAATCCATTTACTTGGTTTCCTGAAGATACACCTGCTATGCCGTTACCATTGGTTGTATCCGAATCAGTTGTTGCATTGGTTGAATTTGCTACCCAAGTAACAACCGCATTGGTGCCATCGTTCTCGTCTCTCATTACTAGTTGGAAGTAGTCTGCTCCGACACCGGCCGTTGTGTTAATCGGGGTGTTGAAGTCAGTAATAGTATCCAAGAAGATTTTGAAAGTCTTAGATGAACCGCCTGCAATTTCTATGTCTTTACCAGTACCATCATTACCAAAGTCTATACTCAAGCTTGCACGAGGTGCAGTAGCAGGAGCATTGGTAATTGTACCGGTATCAACGACAGAACTGTCAGCAGCATCTCTTACGGTAAAGGCCGGATCAGCTGTTGTACCGACACCAGATGCAACCACTTCAAATCTGATAGATCCTGAAGCAACTGCTTGGTTGTCGAAGAACAACCTTGAGTCAGCTAAACCTTTGGCCGTAACAGTAAATGTCATAACCGGATCGTTGGTAGTTAACTTCGTAGCTGTCGGAGCAGTAAAGGAGAATTCGGGAAACACCCTGAACACCTTTATGTCCGTAGTCGAAGCTTGATCGGCTATGTTGACACTGTTAGCCTTCACTATAACGCCTGATCCTTCTCCAACCGCTCTAAAGGTATTAGTGCCAATACCACTGTCTCCCATGAACGAGACATTGAATTGATCAGTGGTTTGAGAAGCAGTGGTAGCACCTTCGGCTTTGACCTTGAAGTCAGCCTTCATGGTTACCTCTAAGCTTCCATCCTTTGGAACATATGGTCTATCGTCGCCAGTAAATCCGAAGGCAACTGACGCGACGCCATTAAGCGTGCTGGACTTTGTAACCGTAGCACCGGCCTTGTTCTTGTACTCAAGATAAACGGTTTTAACATTCTTAGTCGCATTATCTCTCTCAATAGCAGCAGTAGCTACTTGGAACTGAATTTTTTCCAAACTGAATGCTTCATTAGCAGCGGTAAATCTCCAAGCGCCAATACCGTCTCCGGTCTGACCCCAATAAACAGCATGGTCTGATGGGGTATTAGATGAATTAGCTACAGCTAGAGAACCGGAAGCAAGGACAGACATATAGACAGTCGGAGTAGCACCATTCGGAGCAGAATTTCCAGCGTTAACCGTCTTGGATGATTTGTCCAAAGCTGTTACATCAGTGGTGGCGGCAATGTCAAAACTGAAGTAGTCAGTATTGGCTAACTCATTAGATCCCAAGTTAACCTTGGCTCCTAGAGTCTTTGTTCCACCAGCTGGAATTGTCCAACTTAAGTTGTTGAATGTAACCGTACCAGTCGTATTAGATAACTGGTTAGATGCCGCACTTGCTGACAACACAGTTCCTGATTCTATCTCATAGATAGAGACAGATGAAACTAAGTTGGCAACATTAAACGTGCCCGTAGCACCCACCGAGAATGCTCCCACACCGTCATCATCAATATAACCGGTCAATATAACATCAGTCACCTTCAATTCAGAAGCTGAACCGGCTTGGAAGGTAAGCCCAGTGGCCGTCTTGCCCTGCTCTCCTCTGACAAGAGTCTGTTTACCAACTGAAGTTGATAGACCCAAGGTCAAAGATGAAGACTGAATAGTTAATACCGGACCGGAAATATCAGCTTGCGGAACGATGTCCGCATCAGCAACAGATGTGTTAGTTCCTGAATATTTCATAACCGTCACATCCGGTGTTGCTGGAACTCCTGAAGTACCATTAGTGGTAGTCCAGTTAGCAAGAACAATCTTTATAGCATCACCGGTGTCAAGGTTGCCGCCATTGGCAGTATTGACATCACCGGTTACTTTAAAGCTATATGTCTTACCGGCTACTAACTCGTAGACATCGGTAAAGTTCTCCTGGGTACCATCAGCAGTTGCAGAACAGCTGGTGTTGGTATTATCAGCATCATCAAATGCTGTACCGTCTTTCGGACCAATTATAGTTGTACCTGTATCTTCGTCGGTAACCCTTACATCAGTAAGATCACCCCAGTTCGCCTGAACTTCTCCCTCATCCGAATCATCAAAGACACCGCTGGCATTGTCGTCGGAACAAAGAACAAGCTTCGTTCTTCGAACTTCGATGTTTGTTGCGGCAGTCATTGAATATCGTAGTAATACAGTATCGTTGGTATTAGTGCCAATGTTTGAAGCTGAAGGTCCATTAAAGGCGATGGTTAGAACTCCGCCTTGTAATGTCACATCGTGGGCTTCAGAAGAGGCATCCAATACGTTAATACCCTGGTTGGTTGTACCAGATGGAGTGGCTACGCCAAATCCATATTGATCACCAATGGCCAAGATATCGGATACATTTTCAAAGTAAAGATTAACATCCTCGTCCTTTTTACCTGCTAAATCTCCATAGACCTTGAATACTGCTTCTTCACCTTTTTTGATAAAGAAACCTGATCCAAAATCAAAGACTAGGTAACCAGCAGATGTTACTGAACCGGACCATTCTGTAGTACCTGTCTTTATTTTGACATTGGTTATGTCAGACGGTTTAACTGTTCCGCCCTGTAACATGGTCAATCTCTTTACACTGGCACCCTCGGTGACAGTAGTAAGTTTAAACTCTGAAAGTTGAGCTCCTTTTGCTCCCACGGCTGGGTTGGCAATAGAACCGACTTTAGCCACGTCTATTCTTCCACTGGAAGCACCGGAAATGCTTAAGTTGTTACCACTTACCGGTAAACCAGTGACGGTTCCAGAGGCTAATGTCATCGCACTAAGCATCATGTAGTCGACATTGCCGGCAGTCGCTGAAAATTCAGCCACTACTGATAATTCTTTTGATCCGCTGACATCAATATTTAAGTTAGAAAATGTAACTTCACCGGTTGCGGCAGACAATGATTTGCCTGAAGTCAAACGAGTAGCGCCGTTATATAGGTAGACATTATCAATGTCATCTACAGAACCTGCACCTGATCTCTTAAGGGTCATCGTCTTGACTGTGCCCGTACCGCTTAAGTTGACTCGCAACATCTCAACTCCTTGAGCGTTGAGGGTGATAGTCGCAGCGACCGGATTGCCGGAAGCTAGACTAACTGAAACTGCACCAGCTACTGGAGTTGGGGTTACACCAGGCATTCTGGAATAATTAGGAACTTCATTTACTGAAGTATAATCAGAACCTTTTGAATACCAGTTGAATTCGTTGTTATTGATACAGAAAACTTTTTTGAAAAAGTTGGCATCATCAGCAACAGCTTTTGCTCCAGTGGTATTTACCCAATGAAGCATACCGGTATCTTCGCCGGTCGTTGCAACACCGTAAACTTTCTCATCATTAGTTTCACAATTTCTGAATAAGCCAGATGTTCCGAATGCATCTCTCGTTGCCGAAGAAACATTCTTTACAGCTGCGAATCCTCCGAGGTGTCCATAGAAGTTAAAGATAACTGGGTTCAAGAATAATCTCTTGTAGCCCATTTCGTTAACTATATAGACATCTGGATCATCTGATCCAGCAGCACTCACTACATCGCCTTCCTTCAGACCGTAGTCTGCGGGGGCAACTGCACTTGCTACTGGAGCAAGATACATAACACCAGAAACAGACAATACTGTCGTAACTGATGTCAAGACGGTAAAAGCTTTGGCAAGCCTCTCCCGGCTTTTGTTTGATAAATTACTCATTTTATTTTTATTTATTTCTGCCCTGAAATTATTTTTATCAACTCACATTGATAAATCGACTAATTCCAGAATAGATTTATTAACTAGAAAACTTAACCGACTAACAAACTAACAACATCTAACTGATTCGGACAAGAATCTTGTATAAGCTACTCGGATTCATTAAATGTTTCGACCATATAAATCCGGAGTATTAGCTTATCGACTCAAAGATTCTCTTAAAATATTCTCTTAAACAATTTAATTAACTTTGTACTGAATAACTGAAAAACATCATTTTTTGAATTTACAGTAATAGATTTTCAAAGTTCATTCCTCAACCCCGCACTTAACAAGTAATTATCGCTCTGCGATATCATTTAAGAAACGACTTATTAAGTACAGGGTTGGCTATCCGCCCCTAGAAATTAGACTAATTTACAGGGGCAGAAAGCCAACAAACTAGAACAAATAAACTATAAGTAACCTAGGGAAAACGGACATCATTTAAGGTTATTATAATCAATTTCAAAAGTCAACTAAACGGCATTATATCAAGCCAACACGGCCTGAGGTGCCTAAATAAACTAACTATACTAAATTAAGTATAACCCACATTAATCAAGTAACAATAGGCAAATTGTGGATATCTTAGAACTTATGCGATTAAGCTACCAAGCCCTAAGATACTGGATACTGGATATTGGCATAGCTCAAGCCGCAGGCGATTCTGCCACCTAGGACGGATGGACCTTCACCTAAAATCAAACGCGTAAGTCCTAGTAGCAACAGATTTTAGTGTCATCGATAAATAGTGACATCTATCAATAGGCGGCGTAACAGTTAAGAATCTTTGTCTTCTGCCCCAACATCCTGTTGATGTCTAATAATATAAATAGGCAGGCACATAGATTCGTAGTTATATAATTGGTGACAAATTTCATAGTGTCACTAAAAACATTGGTGACAAATCAGTTTGTCACCATAATAATACTGTCACCATGATATTGTCACCAATAAAGTAACGAAAAAAAGCTTATGGCAGGTTTTATGACCTGCTGCGATAATATAAAAAAGAAATATTAAACAATGGAGGGATAACGTTTAATATTTCCTAACATTGTAATCGCAGCAAGTCAAAAAACCCTGAATTATTCAGAAGCATAGTAGTATACCGCCTTGTTGTCAATTCTTTTCTTTACGAGTCCAGCTCTTAATAAATCGGTGAGGTTTCTTTTTACTGTTCTGTCGGACAAAGCATTAAATTCATAAACAATATCTTTGGTTCTTGTGTTTGGATATGATTTTATAAAATCAAGTATCTTCTTTTTACTCGAAGCCAACCTATCGGTTTTTTTTGTAACAGTTCTGGTTATCTCTATATTTTTAGGGGTAACTTTTTGCTCATAACGATTTGAATCACTATCGCCATTATGATGAACCGGTAGCCCATTCTTTATCCTAGATAGTTCCAACTTTATACTTAAAAGATTCAGTTCAACATGTAACAATAGGGGAGTATCTTTAACAATACCCAGATACTGAAATTCTTTTAAAACATCCTGGAGAGAATCTATGCTGGCAAGATGTTTTTCGCTCCCCTCCTTAACTAACTCTAGAAAGCTCAGACTAAAACTATACATTTTTGAGTTGAATTTATCCAAGAAAAAACTATCCTTAGTTAAACTCTGGATTTTCCCCAACAATAGAATCGTTTTTATAAAATGTAGGGACAATCCCTCTATTCTCATAATCACCGGTTACTTTTTATTTTGAGCTTGGAGAAAATCCTGAATAGCACTGGTTCTTACTAAATTTATTCTTCCATTATGGAGATAGCTCAAGCCAAGAAAATCGCTTTCTCTGTTAATAATAGCATACCCGTATAGACTCCTATTAACCACGGCGTCAATAATAATACTCTTGTCGGTAACATAACTTATGGTCCCCCTTTGAGAATTGATTCTTGGTTTGGAAAAATCTAGCAATTTACCAACCAAGGCAACCTCCTGACCATTGTCATAATCTTTAGGACTCAGGTCGACAACATTTGGATATGAATAGTTTGTTTTTATAAGAAGTAGATTATGATCATAATCCCTTGATATAACAGTTCCTACCAAAATTTTATCATCGTAGAAAATCTGATAAACCGCCCCGGTAACTGCCAAATTACCGACAGTAACGATCAGCCCATCTGAAGAGACAATGATTCCACTGCCTTGTCTTGTTACTTGGTTTGCTTGAAAAACCTGTATACTAACCACGGTTGAAGAATTCTCAGAAATAATTTTTTCCCAAAAACCCAAAGAAGGTGCTACTGAAATTATTGGTGGAGTAGTAACAGTTTCGGATATATTAGCTAAATATTTACCGCTAATATAACTAAAACCAATCGCTCCGAAGACTCCACCAAGAAAACCAAACAATAGTAATTGGGAGAAGAATTTTTTCATCTCAGCTAGTATATGCTATCGGGTAGGATACAGCAACCATTACTTAGTTAACTCTTTGGCTCTATTCCAAAATTCTGGATGACCATTCTGTCCCATCCAATACCACCACTCAGCACCCCAGAGATAAAAAGTATCAAAACTTGTCTGACTTGAGAATTCTATCATCTCATTAAATTTATCTATGCCCATCCTAGATAACTGAATATCTATTGGCGTTTTAACGATTGGTTGCAGTAACCAAGGTTCGGCCGAAAGTTCTATTACAATCGCTGGTTTTGCACCAAATATTAATTTGATTAAGTTATGTTTTATTCTAAAAAAGACAGGAGTGATGGGATATCTAAACGGACCGATACCATAATGCCACCAGATGTAGAGATACATACTCGTTCCAAAAACATCTCCCTGCTGATAAGCTTTGTACCAAGTTCCGAACTCACCACTATCAGTTATAATGACCGTCCTTGATGGATCTAGTTTCTTAACAAGTTCTACTTCTTTATCGAGAAAATCCTTATCTAATTCGCCACAGGTTTGTTTACTAAAAAAAGTCAAAAATGGCTCATTCTCAACCTGCCAATACTTGATATTATCATAATCTTTATAGCGATTAACTATTGTTTCAATATACTTTAATATTTTCTCTTGTTTCTTTTCTTTGGCCAGATCTTTGGCCCATTCCGGTTCGTGACATTCAGGCCAACCTGGGAGACGACGACCAACAGCTAGAATAACCGAAGCGTTGACTTTCTGGGCTTCTTTAATCTGAAAATCAAGCTCTTCAAAATTAAACCTACCTTCATCTGGTTCAGTTAACGGCCAATGAGCCGAAAATCTAAAGTTCCTAACCTTCAGATCATTGAGTATCGCTATATAGGTCTCTTTCCAATCTAGACCAAGTTCATCGGCATGGAATTTACTAAAAGACACGCCATAGGTTACATCCTTTGTTTCTTTTGAGTCATCGACCGACAAGATAATGAGTAATATAATTAAAATGACTACTGCAAGTACAAAAACTAATTTTAAATTAATAATACCCATAAAGATGAAAAGTTATGTAAAAACAAGAGCTAAAAATCCGATAGAAACTAAAATAATGCCTAATGCCTTATTTACTAATACTGGCCGTTCTAAATTTTCGCCTATGTGAGGAACTTTATTTTTAAAAATCAGAGCCAATAAAAAGACAAAGATAAACTGAAATCCCAACAAAGCATTTACTAAAGAAACGCTTCCAAGCCTTATTGCATAGTATATGATTATAAATCCTATTGCGGCTAATATCTTGTTAGAAATAAACAGTAGTTTAGATGAACTTGTGGTCTCATGGATAGCATTTTTTACTTTTTGCCTGACGTTCTCATTTAATAGAGAAGAGAGCCCGGCAAACACAAAACCCATTCTCGTCCAAAAAATGCCGTTTATAAAGCCTGAGTGATTAAAGTTCCATTTTAACAGAACAAAAGATAGGCCGAGGAAAAAACCAGAAGTTATAGAATATTTTAAGATCCTTTTTTCTATCCGTCCTAGAAAAAATATCCCTACAACCAAAAATACGAAAGCCAGAAAATGAACATTCGAAAGTTGTTCTTTCAATATGAATAAAGAGAATACATAACTAAAAATCGCACTGGTAGCTCCTATATTAGTCGAGACAACAGAAATATCGCTTATTTTGACAGATTTATAAATAAACAGAACTCCTGCGTAAAAAGTAGCCCCAGACATAATAGCTATAGCCAAATACAAAAAACCTGGCAGGGAAACTCCAAGGGGAGCAAGGAATATAACTCCGATACTTAAAATAGAGATACCGAAAGCATAAACAGCCGGGTCAGTAATCCTTGAAGCAATCAAATACTTATCTATCACAAAGGCCAAGGCATCGAAGAAATAAGCAAACAGAGTTAAATAAAGCCAGGGCATATATTTTTAATTCTACACTTTAAACTTTAAATTTCCAAAGAATTTGTTTCACAAATTTTTTTATATTCCCAGGCTGATGGGCGAATAAGACGCTCTAGGGTATTGTAATCTATTTCAACAAGACCAAATCTAGGACCATAGCCAAGATGCCATTCAAAGTTATCCAATAATGACCAGTAGAGGTAGCCCCTAACATCTACACCATCTTGAATAGCACGCCAGACCCAATAAAGATGGTCTCTAATGAACTTTGGGCGCATTAAATCAATTCCGTCGGCAATTCCATTTTCAGTAATAAAAATTGGCTTTTTGAATTTTTTTAAATCTTTAAGCACATGGTAAATTCCTTCAGGATATAACTCCCAATCCATCTCTTCGCTGACATCTTGTTCTGGTATAGTTTCATATTGCTTACCAAAATCAGGCTTCCGACTCATGTGATAATAATTGAGCCCGATGAAGTCATAGTAGGGGATGTTCTTCTTGAAAAAGTAAAGATTTCTCAATTGTCTATATAATCTCCTACACTGTCGCCTTAGAAACCCCTTAGCATCTGGAACATAAACATTATTCTCAGCAATACCAACCATTACATTATGCGACACTAGGTTAGGAGATCCCACCTCTGGAACTTCTTGGGATTCTAACGATTTAGTAGCAGAACTGGCAGGGGAGTTGCTATATATTTTTTTTATTTCTTTATAGGCAAGCAGATGAGCTCGTACTATGTTCCTTCTTATTTTTAAAAAGTTAATAATACCCCTATCTCGTGATGGCCAAGTAGCACTTAGTTTCGTAAATCCTGAATAAATCGTAAGGGCCTCATTAAAAGTTATCCACAGCCCTACTTGGTCCTTTAGGTTATCCACAACATACTTTATATATCGTGTAAAGTATTTGGAGCTATCAATGTTTAGGAACCCCTGTTTTTTGGCAAACCAGATAGGATTAGTGAAGTGCCAGAGAGTAATCATTGGCTCGATTCCCCTATCTCTTAATGCCTTGACGATATCCATATAGTGTTGCATTTCTTTTTCATTGAATCTCCCCTCCTCCGGCTCAATCCGTGACCACTCGATCGAAAAGCGATGAACGTTTTGGTTAAGTTTCCTGGCAATTTCGAAGTCTTCTTGATAGCGATTATAACTATCACAAGCTTTTCCGGATATAAAATCTTGAGGATCTAACCCTTTTAACTTTAAGCTTTCGACTCTTGGCTTAGAAGACTCCCAATCCGACCAATCGTTATGATTGTCCCCTTCTACCTGGTGAGCCGAAGTAGCACTCCCCCATTTAAAATTTTCTGGAAACTTATAAGTAATCATCTGGATATTAATTAATTCTAGCTGATATTTTAAAAATAAAAAAGCAGGACTTATCCCTGCTTTACTTTATGTAGGTTTTCTATCCGCTGTCTTTTAAGATCTTCTTCATCGGCCTCAGAATATTTTTCCAGAAAATCAATTGCGGTTTCAATTGAAACATATTTCAGTGCAAACTCATCAGCTTTTTGCTCAGCTACTATACTGCCTCTCAAATTTGGATTTTGAGCATGCCCTACTTCATGAGCAATAACAAATTTTTTCTCTTCAATAGTAAATTTTTTATAAAAAAGGTAGTCTATTAATATATAATAGATCCCGACATTACGATCAAAGAACAAAAAGGATGGAGCTTTAAAATTTTTATTATTGATGACCAAAACAACTCCATTGGTAAGACTAATCTTTTGGGCCTTATAGTAAGGACCCACCGAAATAACTATTTCGTCTTCAAAGCCAATATTTTCTACTATTTTGTTTAGGAATTCCTGGTCTTCTTGGGTAGGTATCCCCTTATTTTTATTCTGGTTCGCAGATAAGCTAGTACTAAAAATTAGAGAAAGAATAAAAATATAAATTAAAGTCGAACTTAAAGAAAAGTGTTTTCTGAGTTGAAACATAGATCACTCCTTTTTTAAAAGTACTCTAGTAATCAGATTTTACCTACTATACGACAAAAAATAAACTAAATCAACGATTTAGTTTATTTCGAAGAGCTTGAGTGTCTATTCGTTGAGTCTACTTTTGTGGGGTTTGAGCATCCATTAACTCTACTTCAAAATAAAGAGTCGAGTTCGGAGGAATAACCCCGCCACCAACATCCCGAGAGCCATATCCCAAATCTGGAGGAATAACTAATTTTCTCTTGCCACCAACCTTCATCCCAACAAGACCAAGATCCCAACCCTTAATAACCATGCCACCGCCAAGAACAAAAGAAAATGGCTCTCCTCGATCATAAGAACTGTCAAATTTTTTACCACTAGAAAGAGTCCCGACATAGTGAGCAGAGACAGTATCTCCATTCTTAGCCTCCGCACCACTACCGATAACCACATCCTGTACTTCTAGCCCATTAGCTGACTTAGTCCAAGCATTATTATCAGGGCTATTAGACTTTACTGCCTCCTCATTCTTAACTAAATCAGTAAGCTCGGAGTTATTAGATACATTCATATATTTTTTAATAAAAAACCAAACCATAATACCCACTAAAACTATAATCAACAGATAGATTAATTTGTTTTTTGACATAATAATTTTACAACTTCTACTGAAGTAACTTGGGCTTACCCACTCCATCCATTGGTGGATATAAATCAGGATCAATGGTCCTCTCAAAACAGGTAATACCTTGACCATGAGCCCAATTAGATGGCACGGTGTCATAATATACAGGCATTGGTACCGCCTTGTCTCTTCCTAAAGACTCCTCCGAATTTGATGTTCCAAATGTCGCGCAAAGTTCGAAAGAAAGTGGTCCGGTAACTTTATAGCTATAGTCAACTCTTGATTCTGGATCCTTTGGCACAACAAAACCGTTGATATTATTAGTAAGATCGGATGAGCTTTGAGGTAAAGATTTTTTCCGTTGCCAATAATCAATTACCTGATACTGAATAGTAGATAGATCGGAAACGCGCTGTTCATCGAAACGAACAGCCCTCTGTTGGGCCGGAGAACCAGCAATCCAAAACCCAGCAACAACACTAGCTCCTATTAGAATTATTAACACCTTATCAAAAATGCTCATCCAAGAAAAAGGTTTATCCCTAAGTTCAGAAAAATAATGAGCAAGAACGGAACTGGCTATAAAAAGCACCGCGATAACTTTGAGGGCGAAGCGGACACTCAACTCGCCATTCAAAAAATTAAGCAATAAAGCTACCAGATCGCCGATAATTACTAGTGATGCGGCGAACAGGGTCAGGTATAACAGCCAACGCCTTATTTTTAAATCTCGCTTCTCTGAATGTTGAGCAATATCTTTACGCAAGAACCACGATACCCAAATAAAAACTGGAAAAACAACAATCAGCACCGCCATAGAATTACGGACCGAACTAAGAGTACTGGTCTTTGACCAAGAATAACTATCGGTCAGTAGATCAGGATAGTGAAGGTCTACATATTGATACAGAAGGATACCAAAAGCCACCGCCACCGTTACTAAGGTAATAATAGAGAGCAGATATAGAAAGACGTCGCGAGGAAATGTTTTTGAATCACTCATAGGTTTAAGGTTATTTTACTTTTTTTAATTCCTCGTCAATAATCGCCTTGAATGAGGCATAGGGCTGAGCACCAACTACAAGACGCCCATTAATAAATGTGCTTGGAGTGCCCGAGACACCAGCACTAGTGCCATCATTAAAATCTTTTTGGACTTCTTCTTTGTATTTACCGGAGTCTAAACACTTATTGAAGTCAGCTTGATTAAGACCGATCTGGGAAGCCCAAAGTTTCAACTCCTGAATAGTATAGGTGACTGTCCCCTGTCCCTTTTTATCTTCTTCACCAAAAATCTTGTCATGAAATTCCCAATACTTGCCCTGATCATCAGCACATTCGCCAGCTTGAGCTGATGGTTCTGACATCGGATGAAAAGATAATGGGTAATCACGATAAACAAATTTTACTTTTCCAGTATCAATATATTCCTTCTTTAATTGGCTAAACGATTCTTTCCAGAAAGTTCGACAAAATGGACATTGATAGTCACTGAACTCGATCATAGTTACCTTGGCATTTTTATTTCCTATAGATGGGTCATCCTCAGCAGAAACATCAACCCTCACATTACCCTGTAGATCTTGCTTTATCTGCGCCGTCCCTGACTTAACCCCTGCTCCGTTCGAATAGAGAAGAGAACCGGATATCATAACTCCGGCAACCAAAATTGCCAAAGCCAAAAAATTCTTTTCAATAAATTTCCCCCAGCGGAATTTACTTTCTACCGAATCTAGCTGTACTATCTCTTGTGTTGATGGGTTTTGTTCTTCCATGAGTTTGAGTTTATTTTATGTTAGTTTACTATTTCTTTAAATATTTATCAATAACCTGCCTAATCGCTATTATAAGGCATCTGTTTTTTATTGCCAACACGGTTTAGCTGGTGTTCCAATTCTTTCTTTATTTCTTCGGTGTCTAATGGTTTCATCATCCTTTTTAGCTCCGGGTCTTTCTCATATGGAACACTCAAATGCTTCATAATTGAAGCCAGGAGATGAATAATTTTGGTAATCTCCTGCTCTGCTATCATATTTATCTGAATATCTATCTCCTCTCGCAGGTCACTTATCATTGATTCTCGGTTTTGACTCATCAAAACAAATATGGACAGAAATATGGCCTCAAGCGATACTATCATTGTAAGAAGAATAAATGGATAAGGATCAAATATGTGGACTTCCCGAAAAATGCCTATGTTGACTAGGATCCAAAACATAAAAAATAAAAGATTACCGACCACAAACCAAATAGATCCAAACCACACAACCAGACTGTCGGCAAGTTTTTGACTCCAGGTCCGTCTCGCATTTATGTTGGCTTCGATGGATTCAAAGACCTTATGCCTCTCCTCTTTCTGTTGCTCCGGTTCCGGCAATTCAGAACTAATACTTTTTTCTTCCTGTCGGTTAAAAATATTAAAATTTATTAATTTAATTTTTACCATTACATTTATATTAACTCAGATAGAACAATTAAACAACAAAAATCCGGGTCAATCTCTTAAGCGAGCTAAAAAGTGACAAAGTGATATGGGATTAAGATATTGGTCACTATTTTTCACCTAGCGGTTGCTATCCTACATCCTAGTCTCCCGAAGTAGCAATAAAATCATTCTGGAGTTGTACAAGCTCTTCTTTGTTTAAATTTGCCTGATCCGATTCAGTCTCATCTGAAAGCTGGCGAAAAACATAATCATGTTTTAATACAACTGGATGAACGGCTAATGCTTTATCATTGTATCCGGCCAAATGAAGCCCATCCAATGTTTTAACTCTGGAAAGAGCCACATATCCTTGTCCTTCAACAAAAGCTCCATTTAAATCCATAAATGCCTCATCCAAGGTAATTCCCTGACTTTTGTGAACGGTCATTGCCCAGGCCAGACGGAGAGGAACTTGTTTAATGCTAGCGACTATCTCGCCGTTTTCTTCGATCGTCCATTCCATCGGTTCAACGGTTAGTTGCCGCCCCTGACGAATTTTTACTATCGGATAGTTCTCATCTTCATACTGATTAAAATCCGTCACCGTTCCTATTGTGCCGTTAACAAATCGTTTCTGAAGGTTATTTTTCGTAAACATGACTGTGGCTCCTTTTTTAAGTTCGAGATTCTCGGGAGAAAGACAGCCACGTTTGAGTTGTTCAACCAAGTTATCTTTCCCGCGTCCAATCATAACAAAGTTTTTTGACTTACCGGAAAGTCTTTCAAGCTCTTCAGCGTTTACATCATTAACATCATTGTTGTGAGGAAAAAACTTGGTAATATTCTTGATCTTGGGCGAATCAGATTCAACTAAACATTCATTGAGGCATTGGCGATGTTCTTCTAAAACTTGTCCTGAACGAATAGCTGATAAGACTCCCAGAAATTTAGAATCAGACTGTCGGTATTGTTCGGTGAGATAACATACGGAAAGATTAGCAGACATCCAAGCCCCCGATTCAAAAGCAAATTTATACGGCTCTTCATCTTCGCGTCGAACCGGAGGCAGTTGGAAAAAATCCCCCACCAAAACAATCTGAATTCCTCCGAATGGCTCTTGTGAACGCTTAACTGCTTGGCATACAGTATCAATAAGATTGAGAGTTTTGGCGTCAAGCATTGATATTTCATCAATGATAAGAACTTTAGACTTTTTAACTCTAGCCGATGCTCGCCTCAAAGAAATAACCCGGCCAAAATCCGCCGGAGAGAGCTCCTTTTTGATTCCGATTCCACTCCAGGAGTGAATTGTCATTCCGCCGATATGAGTCGCGGCAATTCCCGTTGAAGCGGTAATAGCCGGTTCAACACCGTGTTCTTTTAGATAAGCAACATAACGATTAATGGTATGGGTTTTGCCAGATCCCGGTTCCCCGGTTAAAAAAACATTTTTCCCAGTTTTAAGTATTGAGAGGGCTGTATCTTGAGTCATTGTCCTAGATTTTCTCACTCTTTTTAAATAAAATCAACGGCTCCTATGAACCGTTTCAATTTAATAGTAATGAGCAGAGTAAAAAAACTTTTGAAAATTTATAACGGCTGGAATCGAGAAAAAGCGATCATAGCCATAATAAAAACTATGGATAAAACTAAGACCAGACCCAAGGAATAAAAAAGTAGTTCAGTTGTCCAGTTTTGAAATACAGAAAAACCAAATCGCATTAACATAATTAATTTTACAACTAATCCAATAACCAATGATAGCCCATAAAATATAAACATCCATCCAAAACTTTTACCCAAAAATGGAAAAATTTTAACAATAAAATCAGAAGTTAGACTAGTAAATTGACCGAATGGCTCAAAAAAGGATGGGAGAAAAACAAAGATAAACCCTACTGCTAATCCGTATATAAAATAATTTCTTTTGGTATGCATTTTAATTATTTAATAACCACATAATATCTTCCCTGATTAGCCTGTACGCCTGCTCATTAACATTGCCTTTAGTATAATCCTTCTCTAACTGTTTGAGAAATGCTGTTGCCAACAGCTTGTCTAATCGCTTTTCAAGACGCTCTATTCTCTTTTCTCTCTTGGTGCCGTCAGGTAACTTTTCCATTACTTTAATAATTCTAGCTTCAATTTTTAGTGCTTGCCCTATCTTCCTAATATAGGCATCTCTCTCTTTAGCGGAGGCTACCCATCCCAAACCATAAGCTCGGTTTATGTCAGATATGGTGCTGTCATAAGTGGCAATACAGTGAAGCTCTGCCTGCCGGAGAGTAGTATTGCCGGCTTCGTCTTGGCCGGATACAGAAAAAGTATGCGGGCCGAGAGGATAGTAAAAGAGATCGATATTGGGAGATGTCCAGCTTATTCCGTCAAAATCAACTTTTGTATTAACGAGTGTATAATTATCTGTAATTGTAAAACTGACCGGAATCACCGCCGATCTTTCATACTCTCCCGGGACTGGTGATATTAAATTTAAATCAGGCGGAGTTGTATCAACTACTTCAATAACACGTTTAGCCTGATCTGCCTGGTTCCCGCTTGAATCGGCGGCGTTATACAAAACTGTGTATGAACCGACTAAATCTTTGTTTACATTTAAAGAATCAATTACCGGGATGATGTCCGTATCGGAATTATCCGAAACTGTTGCCCCTAATTCAACATAAGGGTTGTAAACCTCGATAACTTGAGGATTGGCACCGACTAGGTTTATTGCCGGTTTTTGGGTATCAACAACGTTTACTGTTCGGTCAACCTGATCGGCAACGTTACCGCTTGAATCAGCCACGTTATAATGAAGGGCGTAAGTTCCTATTTTATCAACATCAACAGTTCCAGTTATTGTGGGAACTAAATTATTATCATAGTTGTCATTTACTGTAGCACCCTCTTCATTGTATGCGTCGTGGACAAGGATAGTGGCTGGATTGCTGCCGTTTAAAACAATAATTGGTTTTTCTGTGTCAATAACCTTAATGGTTCGGGTAATTTCAATCGCTTGATTTCCGCTTGAATCAACGGCATTGTAATGGACAACGTAAGAGCCGAGAATATCAGTATTAACTTCTCCGGTAATAGTAGCCGAAAGACCGGAATCATAATCGTCAACAACTTCTGCGCCTTGTTCGGTGTAAATATCGTGGACATTAAGAGTTATTATCGGATCGCTGTTTAAAGTAATGACTGGCGGCTCATGGTCATGGTAAAAAGTCTTTTTGCCATCCAGAGAATAGCCGATATCATCAATGCCATCACCTTCTTCATCAACATTAAGAGTTGCGAGGTTATTTAAGCTTGTAAATTGAAGATCAGCTTTTAGGGTCGGGTTCTTTATGGGAACATCGGCATATATAGCGGCGTTTTGGATATCATTGCCGTCGAGTTCTTTAACCTTAAAGTCAAAACTGCCCGTAGCATAAGCATCTATTTTCACGGTATAGCTGGCACTGCCTGGAACAGAGATAAAAGTATTATCTCCCACTTGGAAGAAATTGCTCTCGGGAATACTTGTTTCAAAATTGCCGTCAGATGTTAGACCGGTATGATGGCCTTGGGAATCATAAACATGGAGGTTGACCGGACTATGAGTGCTGAATCTTAACCGTTTAAGTTCAGAGGCTTGTTGGGTTGTAAGCTGATCCCGACAATTTGATGAGGTATAGATACCTAAAGGCAGAGTCGGATCGCTGTTTGAAGCAATGAGATTATACATAAGACCGATAGTCATATCATTACTTATCAATCCGGTGTGGTTTATTTTTGTAACCGGATAGGCGACAAAATAATTTTTACCGGGAATATGGTTAGCGCTTACTAATGGTACCGTTCCGTCTCCATCTACTGAATTGATGTCAACCGATCCATTTTCCCCAACCTTAAAAGATCCTATGGTATCAGGATCGAGACAGCCGATTAGATTATATACATGAGCTGATTGGGGCAACCAGTTATCATGGGACTGATGGAATTGATCGGCTCTAGTTAAAAGATCTAAATTGCGGTGATCAGATAGAAGGTTGCTTGTAGCCATGAGCTGGCTAGTTTCACCATAATCAAGACTTGTACCATTATTGTCTTTTACATACGGGCCGGCTTCGGTTAAGTATTCTTGGCTTGGCAGTAATTGATAAGCTGCTGGCATGTTTTGCATAATTTCCTTAGCTTTATTTCTGTTTAAACCAAGACCGATTAATTTTATATCAAAATCATCGCCCCAATTCAGTGCATTAAAAGCCTTCGGAGCTCCAAGATGAGGAGTACCGGCAAAAATCAGTTTATTTACTTTTGCATCCCCGTTTCTCATTAAATAATCCTTGACCAAGAGACCGCCCATACTATGAGTAATAATATTAACTTTACCGGTTGGCGAATTGGCAATGGCTTGGGATATGACTGAATCCAGATCAAGAGATGATTTCGTAATATCCAAACGCCAATCGTAAGGAACAACAAACAGGTCACGGCCTAAAACATAGCCTTTGTCTTTGAATTTTTGAATTAGGTTACCGTATTGATTAAGCCCAAATACAGCACTTACGATACTACCTGAATTAATATCTATAATTTCACCTCCGGTGTTACTTAGCTTTAGATCATCCAGATAATTATCTTCTGGATGAAGCAAATCAATCATTTTTAACTCATTGAGCCAGACTTCTTCTCCATCTGAAGAGCGGCTAAGACGAGATCCCAAAATCCCCGGCATAATAATGACCGGTTCTTTTGTGTCCGGGCCTTCCAGTCTCAAAGCTGGCTCATAACCGGTTGTTTCCTGCCAAAAGCCATTAACCGGAACATAGACCGAGACTGCCGTTTGAGTATAAGAAATGAGATTACTGATCTGAAGAGCATACCAGTTAGTCAGATCAGGCGTATTCATATTGGGTAATTGAGAGCGGGCAAAATTAAAGAAATATCTGGTACCACCGGTAAGATGTAAGCAGGAAGATAATTTAAAAGAAGTATATGATGATTGATTGCCTATGACCGGAGGAAGGGCCATTTGGCTGGCCGGTACGGTTGAGGTTGCGATAATCGTTCCCGATGTGGGATTGCCGTTACCGCCTTCTCTGACAGTTAATACTACGCTATCTGTCGGGTTACCTGATTTAAATAACCCTGGCTTAATCGTACAAACATCCTGATTTGCGGTAGGAATATAACGGATAGCCACTTCATTGGTTCTAGTAAGAGAGCCACTTCCCCAATGGATGGTTGACCATGAATAATACCAAGGCAGGGTTGTTTCAAATAAAACATCACCGGCAGAGGCAATAGAGAAGCTAAAAATAAAAATTGATAGAGAAACAATTGAAATACGGCCCTTGAACATAATGCCGCATAATATATTCCTATACCGTTTTGAGTCAATATTTACACCCGACTATTTATGTTGACTGATAGAGGCTCATGGCCGAAGGCACCGAGGAGCAGAGCGACAAAGTGCTGCGGGGCTTGGACTCGAACCAAGATCTCCTGCTTCAGAGGCAGGCGTGACTACCATTGCACTACCCCGCAATTTTTAAATTTTATAACAAAAAAGACGTTTTTACAACGCCTAAACAATTTTAAATTTTACACTGAAAATTCTAAGCTTTCAGAAACCTCCTTATCGCTATTGCGCTTGAGACCACTCCCAGCATAATGCCAACAATCAAAACCATCCCGATATACTGGAAAGCATTAGAGGCAAAATATCCGATTAAACTTGCATTAGGCATTAACACCTCAATTTTTGGTGAAACGAGGTAAACTACAGGATAAAAAATAATTAGAGTTACCGCAGCGGCGAATACTCCATATAAACCCCCTTCTACTAGATAGGGCGCCCGGATATGCCAGTTTGAACCGCCGACAAGGCGCATTATTTCTATTTCTTGTTTTTGGTTATATATAGTTAAGCGAATCGTATTAAAGGTAACCAAAACTGCAATTAGAGCCATCGCCATTGTTAGTATCACTCCCCAATTCTGAATACCTCCAGATATTCCCTGAACTCGGCTTATGACCTGTTCATTCTCATAAAAATTTATTTTATCTATCAATGTCCTAAATTTGTTGCCCTCAAGAAAGGTAACGATACTTGCATATGAGGAAGGATCAATGGCTTTTATGTTTAAGGATGCTTGGAGAGGATTCTCATCGAGCTCAGCCAAAGAATCTTGAATAAGAACATCGCCGGCATGAAGAGATCTAAATTCCTCTAAAGCTTGGTCGCGAGAAATATATTCTATATTTTTTACTTCGGAGTGATCAATAAGATCTTCTTTTACTTTCATTATTTCATTTTCATTTGCCTCTACCTTAAAATAGGCCGTAACATCAATTTTCTCCTGAAGCGATGACACTACTTTAACTGACAAAAAATTAAGAGCCATCAGTGCCGAGAATAGCAAAAGAACCAAAACCAAAACACCGGTACTACCAAAACTCAAATAGCTATTTCTCTTGAAATTAAGCCATCCCGCCTTCCAAATTCTTTTTAGAGATTCTCCCATTTATTTTTAAATTATATATTTCCCCTCCTCCACCTGATCTCGAACTATCTTCCCTTTTTCCATTGAAATCACCCTTCGGCTAACGGAATTAACTATTTCTCTATTATGGGTCGCAAGAATTACCGTCGTCCCAAGCTCATTTATTTTCTTTAACAAGTTTACCACATCGTAGCTATTGACCATATCCAGGTTACCGGTCGGTTCATCGGCAAGAATTATTTTGGGTCGATGAATAAGAGCTCGGGCAATGGCCAAACGTTGTTTCTCTCCGCCTGACATTTGATGCGGAAAACTGTTTATTTTCTTGGCTAATCCGACGATACTAAGGACTTTGGGAACATCGGCTTCAATCTCTTCTAGTGAAGCTCCGCAGACTTCGAGAGCAAAAGCGACATTCTCAAAAGCATTTTTATTTGAAAGAAGTTTAAAATCCTGAAATATAGTTCCAATCTTTCTCCTCAATAACGGAATATCACTAGCAGATAAACTGGCCAGATTAATACCATCAAGAGATACCTCACCCTCATTAGGAGAAATTTCCCTAGTTAAGAGACGAAGCAAGGTGGATTTACCAGCACCTGATGGTCCAACAAGAGAAACAAATTCGCCAGCTTTTATATCAAGGTTTACACCGCTAAGAGCCATAAAATCGTCGTCATAAATTGTATAGACTTTTTTATAACTTATCATTCTGTTTTAATAAATTTATCCAGATCACCATCCAATACTCGATCCGGTTGCTGAGACTTAACTCCAGTCCGATGATCTTTCACCATTTGATAGGGATGCAAAACATATGATCTGATTTGACTCCCCCACTCTATCGAACCAGCTTTTAGTTCTGGCTTTAATTCGGATAGCTCTCTTACTTTAGCTTCTTCCATCTTTTTCATCAATCTTGAAGCTAAAATCTGCATTGCTTTTTCTTTATTCTGAGCCTGAGACCGTTCTGACTGGACGGCTACCGCGATACCACTTGGAGTATGGGTTATCCGAACGGCTGTCTCAAGTTTATTTACATTTTGACCTCCCGGACCAGAAGAACGAAATGTATCTATTCTTAAATCACTGGGGTTTAATTTTAATTCCCGGCTGACAATCTCGGGTAACACCTCCACCAAAGCGAACGATGTGTGCCTAAGACTCTTCGCTGAGAATGGGGAGATCCTTACAAGACGATGAACGCCAGATTCTCCTTTCAATATATCATAGGCGTCATGACCGATTATTTCGCTAACTGCATTTTTAAGCCCCTTTTGTTCTCCAAGCGACTGATGCAAAACCTTAAAGTCCCAACCGCGTTTCTGAGAAAAACGTTGATACATTCTTAAAAGCATTGAGGCCCAATCCTGGGCATCAACTCCTCCCGCTCCTGAATATACATATAATAATGCCTTATTTTTCTCATAGCTGGACACATCATAATTATAATCTAAATCATCCACCATTTCCAGCGCCTTGCCTTTTATAGTTTTTATTGTTAGATTTTATCTAAATTTTAAGCTCCTTAAAAACGGCTAAGAGCATGAAACGAACTTCGGGAAGTTTAATCATTTGGTTACTAATGCTATTCCTATTCACCAGCGTAATCAGGGGATGTGGCCCATCGAGTCAATCTACGGAATCAAACAGATTTCAATATAGCGATTTCATACATGAAGTGGAAAGAAACAACATAAAGAATATTCTTTTTACAAGTGAAGGCGCCGTCACGGGCGAGTTAAATCAGCCAGTGAATGGAAAAAAGTTATTCAGCACAGAAATATCACCATCCCCCTCCATGGATTTTATAGAAGGAATGCGTAAAGCTATAATTGATAAAAATCCTGAAGCAAAAGTAGAATTCAAAATAGCTCAACAAGGAGGTTATTTTTATTTATTGATGTCATTTGCTCCTCTTATATTCATGATAGCCATCTTTATATTCATAGGCCGTCAGATGCGGAGTCAAGGCAATGGCCTCATGTCATTCGGAAAGTCGAAGGCCAAACTATCTTCCAATCCGCAAAAAGTAACTTTTGCTGATGTCGCCGGACAAGACGAGGCCAAAGAAGAGCTTCAAGAGATTGTTGAATTCTTAAAAGAACCGGCGAGATTCCAAAAGTTAGGAGGTAAGATTCCAAAGGGTGTTATCCTCATGGGACCTCCCGGCACTGGAAAAACACTTCTTGCCCGAGCTGTAGCCGGAGAAGCAAATGTGCCATTCTTCTCTCTTTCTGGCTCTGACTTCGTTGAAATGTTTGTAGGTGTCGGCGCCTCTCGCGTCCGCGACTTATTTGAACAGGGAAAGAAAAATGCTCCCTGCATAGTTTTCATTGACGAGATAGATGCGGTTGGCCGACATCGCGGTGCTGGTCTTGGCGGAGGACATGACGAACGAGAGCAGACATTAAATGCGCTTCTTGTAGAGATGGACGGCTTTGAATCCAATGAGGGCGTAATTCTTGTAGCAGCGACTAATCGTCCCGATGTTCTTGATCCGGCCCTTCTGAGACCGGGAAGGTTTGACCGCAGAGTTGTAGTGAATAAACCAGACCTAAGGGGTCGCGAGGGCATTCTTGTCGTTCACACCAAAAAAATTCCGCTTAGCGATGAGACGAGATTGAAGTTGTCAGAAATTGCCCGCGGGACGGCTGGTTTTACCGGAGCCGATCTGGCTAACTTGGTAAACGAGGCGGCTCTCAATGCAGCCCGCTACGCCAGAACAATGGTTGAAATGATCGATTTTGAGTTTGCAAAAGATAAGGTGTTGATGGGCGGAGAAAGACGCTCAATGGTCATCGGCGATGAAGAAAAAAGAACGACCGCAATTCATGAAGCGGGTCACGCTTTATTGGCTACCATTCTACCAAATGCTGAACCGCTTCATAAAGTTACGATTATCCCTCGCGGTCTAGCCCTTGGCTTAACCCAGCAACTACCCGTAAACGAAAAACATAATCATTCGGAAGATTATCTAAAAGATTTACTTATAATTTTTTATGGGGGTCGAGTCGCCGAAGAAATAGAAAATAATGGAGTTAGGACAACTGGCGCCTCAAATGATCTGGAGAGAGTTAGCGAGTTAGCCCGAAAAATGATTTGTGAATGGGGCATGAGTGAAAAAATGGGACCATTGACCTTCGGTAAAAAAGAAGAGCAGATTTTCCTTGGACGCGAGATTGCTCAACATCAGGACTACAGCGAAAACACGGCCGTTCTTATTGACCAAGAAGTAAGATTACTCGCAGATAAGGCCTATTCTAGAGCCAAGGAGCTGCTCCTAATCTATAGACCCAATCTTAAGAAAATAACCGAAGAGTTACTTAAAAAAGAAACTCTTACGGGAGATGAAGTTCGTGCAATTGTTAACTCCAAAGAAACCGAAACCCAAGCTTAGTGCTTGGGTTTTTATTCTGGAGCCGCCTCCGAGATTTGCACTGGGGACCGGAATTTATCCCGTTAGAGCCGACCCGGGGATTTGAACCCCGAACCTACGGTTTACGATACCGTTGCTCTACCGTTGAGCTAGGTCGGCTCTAACGGGACAAGCGAAAGTGTTGCTCTACCAACTGAGCTAAGGCGGCAAATTGTGAGCGGGATACCAGGATCGAACTGGCGTCTATTGCTTGGGAAGCAATCGTACTACCACTGTACTAATCCCGCAATAACCAATCCCACCACTTTATATAATTAGAACTATTTTCGTTTTTAAAACTTTCAGATGAAGAACTGACCTTGGCACTATTATCCGGATAAATAAAAACCACTTCCTCGCCTGGAGCTTTGTAATTTAGCTTGATTCTGGCCTGACGCTCAATAAATGAAGGGTTCGACATATACACAAGAAATTTTTCAATGAGGTTATTGCTCTTTTCCAAGTTACTTATTTTCATTCCAAGTTCTTCGGCTTCCTTATTGACTATATTCTCATGTAGTTTAATCTTAATAAAAGACAGGGTGAGCCAGCCAATCACCAGAATCATCCCGACCATAAACCATTTTGATTTAAAAATTACCATATGTTCAACAATAAAAAATTTCTTCGTATGTTCACCATAGTAGTCGCTATCATCACCGCCCTCAGTATGGTGGCATTCCTCTTTCTTCCATTCTTATAATTCTACCGTTTTAACATCTTCAAGAAAACCTCTTGGGTTAAATTGACTTTGCCCGACTCTTCCATCTTCTTTTTACCTTTCTTTTGTTTTTCTAATAATTTCTTCTTTCTGGTAATATCTCCGCCATACAAATAGCCGGTAACATCCTTCCGTCTAGCCCTTATCGTTTCTCGAGCAATTATTTTACCGCCTATTGCCGCCTGTATCGCGACTTGAAACCACTGAGGCGGAATTATATCTTTCAATTTTAAAACCATTTCTCGGCCTTCGTATTGGGCTTTTTCCCTTGGAATTATCCGCGAAAATGGTTCCACCATATCTTCGGCTAAGAAAATATCGAGCCGGACCAAGTCGGCTACTTCCGTTCCTGCCAGCTCATAACTCATCGAGGCATAGCCCGACGACACACTTTTTAGCTTATCGTAAAAATCAGTCACAATTTCGGCTAAGGGTACTCTATATTTCAATATGACCGTATCTTTACCCAGATAGCCGGTGGAAATATATGTATTTCGAAAATGTGAAACTAAGTCCATAATACTGCCGAGATAACCGGAAGGACTTATCAGTTCAAGATTAACAACTGGCTCGGCGATATTCTCTATACGCGAGGGGTCCGGCAAAAAAGCTGCTGAGCGTATTTTCACCTCTTCGTTACTCTTTAACTTAACTGAATACTCAACTGACGGCGTAGATATGATTAGATTAAGACCAAATTCCCTCTTCAAACGTTCCGATATTATTTCGACATGAAGCATGCCAAGAAATCCCAGCCGAAATCCCCTACCCAAACCAGAAGATGATTCCGGTTCATAAATAAGCGAGGCGTCGGTTAACTTTAATTTTCCCAATCCGTCCCTTAAATCATCGTAATCATCGGCATTCTCTGGAAAAAAGCTGGCGAACACCATCGGCTTCGGCTCTTTATATCCATCGAGGGGTTTAAATCCCAAATTAGATCCGCCAGCCAGCGGACGGAATTCGAAATTCGTAATAGTATCCCCCACTCTTATCAATCCCGGATCTTTCAAACCAGTAGCTATGTATCCTATTTCCCCGGCCGAAATGGAATCAGACACTTTCAATGTGGGTAAAAAATAACCAACCTCAATAATGTCCGCCTTGGCTCCTGTAGCATAAGTCGTTATTTTTTCTTCCCGCTTCAGGGACCCGCTAAAAACCCTGACATAGGCGATCACGCCCTTGTAGGCATCAAAACTAGAGTCGAAAATTAGACACTTGAGTCGTTCTCCCGATTCAACCCCCGGTGGAGGTACATCCTTTATTACTCTTTCCAGCACACTCTCTACATTAATTCCATTCTTGGCCGAAATTTCCAGGATCTCTTCTTGCTCTATAGACAAAAGATTAGACAACTCTTCTTTGATTTGAGCCGTGCGAGCGTTGGGCAGATCTATTTTATTTATAACCGGTATTATTTTTAATCCCTGATTTTGAGCAAGGTTTAAATTGGCCAATGTCTGAGCCTGAATACCCTTTGAAGCATCCACCAACAAAATAGCCCCCTCAACAGCCGCTAAAGAACGCGAAACTTCATACGAAAAATCAACATGGCCGGGAGTATCGATCAAGTTAAGAATATACTCACCATATTTCATCCTAACCGGCTGAAGTTTGATCGTAATTCCCCGCTCTCTCTCAAGCTCCATTTGGTCAAGATATTGCTCCTGCATTTTTCTTTTCTCAATCGTACCGGTCAATTCTAAAAATCGATCCGCTAGGGTCGATTTTCCGTGATCTATGTGAGCTATAATACAGAAGTTTCTAATGTTATTCACCTGAATAAGTTAACATATATTAACCAAGAGGTAAAAATTCTTCTTTTTTATTTCGACACTGGTCGCAAAAGCCAAAATGTCTATTTCCCTCTTCCGAGAGTTCTTGGCTAATACTATCAGAATCAATCGCTGAACTCCGAATAAAACCTTCGGTCAGATGAAGACCTTCATAAATTCTAGATACGTCGTCTATCCCCGCTTTTTCTTTTATTGATAATTCCATTTTGATTATTTATCTGAATTTGATTTTAGCTGAAAAGTCCGTTTTTAGCACTTCATCAAAAACATAAGTTTCCCCTATTTTATTCATAGTTGGTGTCATTTCTTTAATGTTAGAACGATCTGGCTCGTGAACTTGATAAACTAGGTTCTTCCAATCAAGCCCAGGCTGTTTTTGAAAATAGAAACTATAGTCATCGCCATCGAAAGGAACAGAATACTCGAATTCGACAGTCTTTGTTTCGCCCGGCTCAGTAATCATCCAAAAGCCGAGACCCTCCTTTCCAGATTCATCAAATCTATCAATTTTAGAAAATCCTCCTTGCGTATTGAGCAAGTCTTCGGAATGAAAGCTTGATTCAAAAATCGTTAAATCCCTATCTTTCTCAAAGTCGCCCTGCAAAGAATAGTTCATCAACGGTTTAAAATTAGTTGCATCGTTGCCATAAATACTTAGAAATTCTCCGTTTTGAGAAATCAACACTCTTACATAGGCTGGATTTTGACGATTGTAAAAACCATGTTCATGATCCCCTCCTTTGTGATTGCGAGTTATCGTAACTTTATGGATGACCTGTCCATTTTCAAATCTATTGTCCACTTCGATCGACGAATCAGTCACCGCATCAGTCTTGGAACCCTTAATATTGGACAGATTGATCATCAGATAATCATCATCGGTCTTTTTTATTTCTCCACCAAACCCCTCATTAATTGTAAAATTTTCCAACTCTTCTTTGCTAAAGTATAGTAAAATATCTTTCTCCTCAAGACCGGTCATTAAAACATTAAATATACTGGTCCATTTTTCTGAATCAGCAGAATATAGTTTCTCAAGAAAACGAGGTCCAAAATCAAGTACAACTTTTTTGGGCTGGATACGATTGTCACCATACTCAACCTCTTCCTGAATACTTTCCAGAAAATTATCGGCGGTTAAATTTAAACCATACTCCGGCATTTCAATTGGGCCAACAATCTTCAATATATTCGAAACAATATCTGGATTAATAACTATCACGCCATCAACTTTATATCCTGCTTCCTCGACAAAAAAGAACATCGCTTTTTCGGCCGAAGTTGGAAAATCTGCAAACCAAGCTGAATCTCGCATGCCCCAAGTTGGAGTAATATGTTGAAGTTGTTTTGGCGGAATTATATTTTCTTTGAGCTGACCATCAAGATTATAGACATCGTTAACAAAAAAATCAGCCAATCCCCCGCCAGAAAAAGAAACCACCCCATAGGTGCCCGGAAAACCGCCAGTCGGCCTTAACTCGCTTGAATTTTCAAAAAGAAGTAAATACTTTTTCGGCTCATCGATCCCAATAATCCCCTCGAGAAAATTAGTATATTGAATGGCATGATCAAGATATTCCTCAAGCAAGGGCACCTTGTCCTTAAAATCATTAAACTTTTGCCTCTTATCTTCCGGTAATATTGATCCGTCGATATCAGATATTAGGGCCTTTGCTTTTTGAAGGTTTTTAGCAGATAGCAAGAGAGCATTCTTCAGACTATTAACTATTTTTAACGGTTTGATTCTATTCTTATCGGCTGGATTCAAAATTAAACCGGTCTGAGAAAGTGAATCTACCGCTTCAGCCATTGCCTGCCCGGATTGAGCAATAAGCTTTCCGGCTTCAACTAAATTTTTTGCCGCCACTATTTTGTCCGCCCCACCCGCGGTGAGCGTGTCGAATCCGGGTAACTCAGAGAAAATACCGGCCAAACTGGCTCCCATAAAATTCATTGTCTGACTAACTTTGGAAAAGTCTTGGTAAGCATTATCAAAGCCATCCGCCGCTTTTGCAAAATTAAAATTTTTAAAACTTTCCCCCGCTTCTTCAAGACTGCTAAAAGCTAAACTGCCATCCTTAAGCAGTTCGTTTTTTAAAGTAAAACTATAAATAGAAACTCCGATCACAATAAAGCCAATAAACCAAAATCTAATCCGGCTTTTTTTAATCGGACTGGCAAAATTAAGAGGTTGGTCTGTCTTTACTATCGGTTCATTTTTATAGAAAGCGATGACTTCTTCCTCAATAATTCTGGCCTTGGCTTCATTTTTTGATATAACTGGTAATACTACCGGCCTAGACATGGCCGACGGAATCAATTTATAACTTGATATCGCCCTAACCACTCTGGGTGAGATTGGTTCTCTTATTTTATCAATCGCTTTATTGATCTCTCGATCATATTTTATATTCTGGGCCTGATATTTATTTAAAATCGGCTTATATCTTGGCTTGGATATTTTTGACGAAGAAACGAGCCGAATTCCAATATCGCTAAAATCAACTGGCTCCCGATTATTTAGCGTGGCCTCAACATCCCGCCTCACCTCGGCGCCCAAATCCTCTTCGATAATTTTAGCCACCAGATCTTCAACCCCTACAAAGGGCATCTTTGCAAAGATGCCCTTTGTAGGCTGTGCTACAAATTCCTCGCGTTTTACTGCGGGAATTATATCTAACATCGGTTTTTTATTTTTAAACATATGTTTCTACAGGGTTTACAAGATGCCCTTGTAATTACAAGGGCATCTTGTAAAAGTTAGTCATGATCGACTCCAGTTTCCTCGATCGTCCCAGTATTTAATAATTTATTCGCATTTGGATCATACAATATCGCTTTCCCCGCTCCCTTAAATAATAATAATTTATCTCCCTCTTTGGCATCTTTAAAAAATAGATTATTCCTAAGCGGTTTATAATCAACAAGGGTTGCGACGAATGGCCTCTCATTGGGTAGGATAATTAATTCAGCTACTTTTGCTAACATCTTATCGTTTAATGCAACCTCCTCCGGTTTCTTTATTTTCAATCCCTGCTCGTTGCCTGCCCTGAGCATGTCGAATGGGCCGCCCCCAGAAATAATTAAAAGAATAAATATTGATACGGCTACAATACTAACTACTTTCAGTATTTTTATCCGTGAATAAGACCTAAAATCAAACCTAAATCTAGGCCTTTTCTGTTTATCATTTGGCACAATCACCTTCTCCAATATTTTTTCAAAATCATTCATTATAATTTTACCAAGGGCCGTTTACCAAGGGCCGCCCTTGGGGAACGCCCTTGGGGCATCATCTACTCTTTTTTAAATGTAAGCCAATCATTTATGTAAGTTTTAAAATCATGATCTTTAGAAAAATACGACGGGAATTCATCTTTTGAAAGAATAATGCTTTCTTCTCTTGTAACGCCACAATAGTCTTCGTAACTTGAATAATAGTATTGACTGACATATTTTAAAGCTCGTTTCTTGTCTTTTATCCCAACTTCTTTCCAATTAGGTTCAATGAGTTTTATAGGATTAAGATGAATGTACGCATATAGATATTTTAGATACTCATCACTATCAACGTGCTCCCCCTTAAATCTCCCCTGGAATAACGGGCCAACTCTTTCATATTTTTTATTAAAGTACATAGAATATCCGGTATTAAGTTTTTCCATAAATCTACTTAGTCCATTTTCTGTAATTTCTTTAACCAAGATATGAAAATGGTTTGGCATTAACACGTACGCGCCAATGGCAACGAGCGGATCGCCACGATCAATGTTGCTAAAAATCATATTCTCTATTTCACGAAATCGAACTGGATTTGTACCATTTGCTAGATAGATTAACTTATGAAATCTTGCCCAATCTTTTTCCTTAAGAAAAATATTCCGTTTTTCAACTCCACGGTTATATAAATGATAATATTCGTTTACAGAAAATGTGATTTTTCTTTGCATATTTCTAATTATTACTCGTCGGGAGTGCTTTGGCAAGGGCCGCCCTTGGTTACCAAGGGCGGCCCTTGGAGAGTCACCTCAATTTTGTTTCTCAAGGCCCCCGATAAGATAGAAGAGGCTTGGTTTGAATTGGTTGGTGTATTCGGTCTTGATCCAGTCGGCAGAGCGGGCAATACCTACAGACATCCGACCCTCATCAACTGGACTGGTTAAGTATCTGGTACCGTTATCGTAACCGATATTGAACGAGTCATCATTGTCTGGATTGAGAGCTGTGGTGTTCGCACTGTCCGCCGTGAGAGCGACGCTCACCCCGTCGACATAAATCGAAATAACGCCACTGGTCCGTATCCACACCACGTGGTGCCAAGTACCATCAGCGTAGTTGTTAGTAGTGTGATACGACTGCAACACCCCAGTGTAGATAAACCAATAGAATGTTTTCCCGGTAGTCGGAGTACCGCTAGAATTTACGGACCCAATACCTATATCATATTGGAGAAAGCCCCCGGCGCCATTGTCTCGTTTACTAAAAACAGGCGCAATTTGATTTGCATTTGCTGGTTTAATCCAAGCTTCTGCAGTAACATCATTCGTTCCAATGGAGATCACGTTTCCCATTGCGACATATTGTGAGCTTCCATTCAGATTGAGAGCACCGTCTATTTTGCCGGTCACGGCCGTGCCACTATTATTAGTGCCGTTGGTCGCGTTGCTCGTCGAATCTTTTAGGCCCAACGTCGTCCCATTCGGCAAATGCCAGACACCCTTGTAATTACTATCCCAAGTCCCAGTCTTGTTCTGATTAGTAGCTCCCGATGATGGTCCTCCATAATACACATATATAGCAGTATCTTGGCTGACGGAGAGAGTAGTTACATTAACCCAGCCGATGAATTCGCCGGACGAAGAAGAGTATCTTTCAATCTCATGAGGTAAGACAGTTGTTCCATCAGAAGAAGTGAAGACAAACTCTCCTGAGCCAGAGGCGAGTTTACCACTGAAACCCGTTGTTCTTAAGTCGGGGTAGGTTACGGATACTAAGACCGGGAAGTTAGCAAGATTAGATGTCCCTGATACTCTTGATTTATCGATGGTTATCTTTCTTCGATAGTCCCAGGTGCCCCCGGTGTTATACCAGCCAGAGGGAGTGTCGCGGGAGGTGGTGGTTTGGCCTATCTTAACTGTTTGAGCAGTTCGGGATTCCAATCCCCCGACGAGATAGAAGAGACTCGGTTTGAATTGGTTGTTGTATTCTGTGGCAATCCAGTCAGCAGAGCGAGCAGTATTGGAAAGTCTGGCCTCATCGATTATTCCATTTTGGTAAATCCCATCAGCCCGCTTGCCTATCAATGTACTGTTATCAACTAATGTCCCTGGGTCAGTATTGAGGACGTTTGTCAATGCAACAGCTGATCCGTCAACATAAATAGTAACACCAGAAGCATCAGTCCCAGCATATGTTCCAACTACATGATGCCAAGCGTTATCATTGTAAGTATTGGTGGTTCTTTTAATATACCCAGCACTACCTGCTGCATTCACAGTTCCCATATAGATATACCCGCTGGCAAACAGCAGCTCCCAGCCTGGATTAGTACTGACATTCCAGTTAGTAATAATCGAGCCAGTGGCTCCTGATGTTTTAACCCAGGCTTCCGCAGTAATTGCTGAAGTTTTGGTAAATGGGATACCAGTACTGGCGTCAATGTATTGGGAACTTGCAGAAGCCAACCCAGCTCCTCCATCTATCTGACCAGTAGTTGCTGTGGCGGAATGATTAGTTCCGTTTTGGGCATTAGAAGTGGAATCAGCTACAGATAATGTCGTCCCATTCGGCAAATGCCAAACCCCCTTGTAATTCGCATCCCAAACCCCAGTCTTGTTCTGATTAGTAGCTCCCGATGATGGTCCTCCATAATACACATATATAGCAGTATCTTGGCTGACGGAGAGAGTAGTTACATTAACCCA
>Ga0209515_10001163_pt1 | contig 45238 bp, 41 predicted proteins | sample Subgroupgradi54m_FD_187454 | JGI IMG/M metagenome (GOLD analysis project Ga0209515, IMG submission 187454) | Subsurface groundwater microbial communities from S. Glens Falls, New York, USA - GMW60B uncontaminated upgradient, 5.4 m (SPAdes)... ... | reverse complement strand
CAGGTTCGTTGTTCGGTTCCCATCAGGTAATTTCGTTGTTCGTAAGGTTCGTTCAGGTTCGTTGTTCGGTTCCCATCAGGTAATTTCGTTGTTCGTAAGGTTCGTTCAGGTTCGTTGTTCGGTTCCCATCAGGTAATTTCGTTGTTCGTAAGGTTCGTTCAGGTTCGTTGTTCGGTTCCCCTCATATTTTATGACCATCACCCCAAAAACTCCCGTCACTGAACTTCCCTATATCACCAAAAAAATGGCGCGCGCTTTTTTTACACTCGGTATCAAAACGGCGGAAGATCTCATGTTCCATATTCCCTTTCGTTATGAAGATTTTTCGCATGTTGTTCCCGCCGCCCATCTCAAAATCGGCGAGGAAGCAACCTTGCGCGTTCAAGTACTCATAGTTCAAAACCGTCGTGCCCGTACCGGTCGAACACTTACCGAAGGACTTTTTCGTGATGCATCCGGATCCGTCAAGGTGATCTGGTTCAATCAACCATATATCGCCAAACTATTTCACCACGGCGAGTGGGTGTACCTTGCGGGCACGCTCGAAGACAATGATTTTGGGGTGCACATGGTAAATCCCATTTTTGAACGCATTTCCGAAAATGAAGAGACCCTTCACACCGCGCGGCTCGTACCCATCTATCACACGACTGCCGAACTCACGAATCGTTCTTTGCGACGCCTTGTGGGGCTCGTCATGCCTTCGGTCAAACAAATCATTGAGTGGCTTCCAGATGATATCCGTTCGCACCACAAACTACTCTCACTTCCGGCAGCGCTTGCCACCGCGCATTTCCCTGACACGCCCGATGACGCTCTGCGTGCACGCCACCGCCTCGCCTTTGATGAACTTTTTTACGCCGGTCTCATCTCGTGCCACGCACGCTATGAGCTCGACACGGCACAAGCGCCACCGATCCCCTTCAATGAATCACTGACCAAAAAATTTGTCGCCTCACTCCCCTTTCTGCTTACCGAAAGCCAGCGCCGCGCGGCATGGGATATTTTGCGCGACCTTGAAAAAACGCGACCCATGAATCGCCTTCTCGAAGGTGATGTCGGATCCGGAAAAACCGTGGTCGCCGCACTCGCGATACTGAATGCGACGCGCGGCGGTTATACAACACTGTACCTTGCGCCCACCGAACTCCTTGCCATGCAACATCATCGCACGCTCTCAAAACTTTTCGAAAAAATATCAATCAAAACCGCACTCCTCACGCGAACCAATCATGTTCTCGGTGAAAAAGAGGTAGCACGACGCGATATGGAATCTGCGATCCGCGAAGGAACGACTGATCTCGTGATCGGGACCCATGCTCTTCTCGCGGGTAACATACAACCGACGCGGGTGGGTCTCCTTATTATTGATGAACAACATCGTTTCGGTGTTCTCCAAAGAAAAAAATTGCGCACCGGTGGAGCGACCAGCGAGATTCCCCACCTGCTTTCGATGACCGCAACACCAATCCCCCGAACCCTCGCACTCACGATCTACGGCGACCTCGATATTTCCATGATCACGGAACTGCCCAAAAATCGCGAGCCGATCACGACAACGCTCGTGCCACCCGACGCACGACGCATGACCTACCAACACATCCACGAAGAAATCACGCGCGGTCGCCAATGTTTTGTCGTGTGTCCTTTGATTGAAGAATCGGACAAACTCGGCGTGCGCGCCGCAACGTCGGTCTACGATGATCTGCGTCAAAACATTTTTCTGTCGCTCAAAATCGGTTTGGTGCATGGTAAATTAAAATCAAACGAAAAAAACGCAGTCATGGACGCGTTCAATCGAGGTGATATTCAAATTTTGGTGGCTACTGCGGTGATTGAGGTTGGTATTGATGTGCCCAACGCCAGCATTATGATAATCGAAGGCGCCGAGCGATTCGGGTTGGCACAGCTTCATCAATTTCGCGGACGCATCGGCCGTGGCCCGCACGCATCACACTGCTACCTATTTACCTCTGCCGGAAGCGACGGAGCGCGCGAACGCCTCGCCTTTTTTGCACGCACGCGAAACGGTTTTGCACTTGCGGAAAAAGATCTTGAGCTCCGCGGCCCGGGCGCACTTTTTGGCCACGAACAATCCGGATTCCCCGCATTTCGCGTTGCCGATTTTCATGATCGAGAACTCATCGAAAAAACTCACGCCGAAGCGCAAAAACTACTCACCGAAGACCCCCTCCTTGCAAACCATCCGCTCGTGAAAGAACACCTCGAAGGATTTACGAAAGAGGTGCATCTTGAATAATAAATTCGCTCACTGGTGCGCCCTCGGTTTCTGCAATGAAGGCTCGGGGTCCTGCCACTGCGGAATCGCACAAAAGATTTTGTATCTCAACATCACAATCCCACTCGCAAGCGCACGATCTCATGGGAGCCCTTCCGGGGTTTTCCGGTCGCTTGTGTATCAAGCGCGCGACATCGGAAAACCCGTTCTCGCGATGTCGAGAGTGAAGCAGTTCACTCTCTCGTCGCGAGAACCCTCCGCGTCTCCCCTCGAATTTTCTACTCTTTAAGTGGAGTGCGCACCAATCCAGTTCTACCTGCACGTGAGCAATTCGCTCACTGATTACTCCTTGAGGTTGCACCTCCCGAGGTGCAACCTCAAGAAGGTAGCGTGGTCTAAGTCTGTGAGCGAACCTTCACGAGAGACTGAAAGAACATCTGACATCTGACACTTGACACTTAACACAGTGATTGTGAGCGAGGGGTGACGCATCTGCCACGAGAGACCGGAGGGCACACGCTCGCGCAGACGGCAGGGAGCGCCCCCTCCCCATTTTTGCACTTGCGCCTCCTATGCATGTGGGAGAGATTGTGGTAAAAACATGAATTTCTGTAATGAGCACCAAAGGCAAAAATGAGGAGGGGGAAGGAAGAAATGTCCCGCAGGACATTTCTTGCGTCGCTATCCTCCGCAAGCGAGCGTGCCAGCGCAGGTCTTCTGAGACGCATCTCTCGTGAACCGTGAGCGAATCTCCATTCATTGATTTTTTAACGTAATGTTCGGCTCCCTTCCATACACGGGCTCGATCGCCGATACGCTCTTTCCTTTTTTAATCAATGCAACTCCTTTTTTAAAAAGTGACACCGGTGACCCGCTTGTGTCTTTCATCGCAACGAGAGGCACACCTGATGCAAACGCAACTGCATGAGCAAAAACGACGGCACTGCGAACGGTTGAAAAACCCCCCGGCCCCTGCACGACTACTATACCCTTGACACCTGACACCTGACACCTGACACCTGACAGGCACTTCGTAATGAAACCGAGAAGTGAACGCTCACGATCGCGGTCATACACAAAAAAACGGGGCACGGTGCGCTCGTCCCATGTGCCGACCACGGTCGTATTATCTTTATTTCTAGGATCAAGAGAGAGCCACATATCGAGCTTGCTAGCTTACAGCTTTCTAGCTTGCTAGAGATCCTTCGCTACGCTCAGGATGACGAAGTCTAGTCATTCGGAAGTGAAGTGAATCCCACTTTCCTCTCCCTCGATGGGAGAGGACGTAAAGTTCAGGTGAGGGTGCCGTTCACTCTAGCAAGCTATAAGCTAAGAAGCTAGCATACTAGCTTAGATTCCAAACCCCAACCGGTCAACCATGACCATTTTTTTGCCTTCGAGAATGGCGTACAAAAAGCGATCCGCAATATCGCGCCGGTAAGAAAACTCTTCAGGGGTCAAAAGCGTATAATTTACTTCATACCCCATTTCCTGCTCAAACCGTTTGACGACGCGAGTGACCGTCATCGGCGAAATCTTACCGACAATGAGCATGTCCGTCGGGCCATGCTCCCCGATCAATCGTCCACACAGCGCAAGATAGCGCACATCGCCCAAACCCGAAATGCGCGCCACCAAATTTTTCTCAAGCAAAATCTGCGCCTTGCGCAATAAGGTTTGCAATTCACTATACAACACAAAATCGCGATTGGCTTGAAAATATTTTTTCCGCAACGAGCCCGCGATCCCCTTGCCACCCATGCCGCCGGACGCAACCACGATACCGAGAAGGGACAGATTCTGAAGCTCACGCCGCACCGAGTGCAATTGCGCGCCGATCCGTCTCGTGAGTTCCCGTACAAAAAATTGTTGATCCGGATGATGCAAAAAAAGGGACAACAACTTAACGCGTGTCCTTGAGCCAAAAAGGTGTTCAAGCCCAATCGTCGTGTGACGGTCAATAAGGTTGATAATTTGCGTCATATCTATCCCCTTCCCTAAATACCATTTCTTGGTTACAGTATAGTTATTATGCTTAAAAAGAGCAAGCTTTGCTTGAGTCTAAGAAACTCATATGCCATTGATTTACGGTATCTCCCACCATGTTCCTGCCGATAGAGATGACTCCCACAACCAATCGTGGTATCTGCCATTACCCAATAAAAAAACGGCAGTTTTTGGTGTCCTCACCATCGAAAGCGGACACGCATCCGTAGAAAAACTTAAAGGATTGGTGAAACACGCGCTTGATGAGTGCGCCGGTCATTCGATCGCACATGATGTGCGTCTTGAAACCATTTTTGAAAATCTCACGAACCAACTCAATCGAAGCATCGCTTCTTTTTTCAATCACGAAAGTATCATCGGTCTTCATGAGGTGAGTGCCGCGATCGGCATCATAAGTGACAACGAGCTCATCATGACCGGCGCCGGCACCATGCGCGCGCTTTTTGTCCGTGAAGATGTGCCCAACACCTTCCATGTCTTTGATCTCTTAAAATCACTTACCAAAGAAAGTCCGCGCGCTGATGCGTTTTTTGGGGCGCTCGTTGCCGGCGATATGCGTCCCCGCGATACACTTCTCGTGACAACACCGGCCACGATTGATGCGGCGGGCGACGCGTCACTGAAACGCGCCGTGAGTACGATGGAAGCAAACGACGCGGCGCAGGTGATTACGCACGCACTCGACTTGCATCGGGTCGCCGGCACCGCTCTCATTATACAATGCACGGAGCGAACGTCACGATCAACACCCGCCCCATCATCTCAAACCTCAATCGCCCAATTGCGTGAAACCGAACATGAAACGCGCAAAACATTGTCGGGCGCTCCCCGCCTTCCGGTCAAATCATGGCTCATGGCACGATGGATTTCCTTACGCACCGCGCTCCTGCGCGCCTTCGCTTTTTTGAAAAACTTAAAAAATAAAAAAACGCGCTTGCAACTTCCTTCGCTTGATGAATCATCACATTCGCATGAAGTGCCGCGCTCCACCTACCTTTCCGAAAAAGAGGAGGGGGGGAAATCACTCATCGCGTTACTCGGCCGATTCATAAGCGGTGTCGGTCTTTTTTGTGTCGGCTTTATCGGTGCCGTTGGCCATCTCGTGCGACATCCGAAAAAAATCAATGACTTTCGACACGCGGTGAAACGCATCGTGAACCTCCTCATTGACCGTTTTAATGCACTCCCGAAAACCGCAAAAATTATGGCGCTCGGCATTCTCGTATTTGTCGTGCTCTTCACCCAAAGCATTCTCTATTTGAACTATCGTCATGGTGCGGAAGTACGCAATGAAACCTACAAAGCCGCCATTACCCACATCACCGAACTTAAAGACGGCGCCGCGGCAAGTCTTATTTATGCCGACGAAAAACAAGCGCGCGACAAACTTCTTGAAGCAAAACGGCTTGCCACCGATCTGCCACGCGATTCACGATCTCATCGCACAGACACCATGCGTCTCGAAAAAGAAATCGGCGATGCGCTCGTCGCGCTTCGTCATGAAATCACCGTCACTCCTACCGTAGTCGCCACACTTCCCTCCTCGCCCGATCCCAAAGCATTTGATCGCTGGCTCTACCGTTTGGGAAATCCGAATGAATCAACTGAACTCAAAACAGCAAACACTTACGACGCAAAAACCGTGGGCCAACTCGGTGATGGAAGCGTTGTACTTCTCGACGAAGCGGGTGCGCACAGTCCTCTGAACGTCGTTTTCCCCCAAGGTCCCGTTACCGATGCAAAAATTTTCGGCAGTAAACTGTATCTGCTCGTGCCGAACGCTCATCAAATCTATCGCTTAAGTCGCCACGACACGAGCTTTAGCGGACTTGCGCCATGGCTCCCCACCGAAGATACGGAACTTGCAAACGCAGAAAGCATTGCAATTGACGGCGCGATCTACGCACTGCGTCCGAATGGGATCACCAAATATTTCACCGGTGTCCGCGAAGAGTGGACTCCCTACATTGATCCACCACTCGATGGCGCGACGCGCATCTGGACCGACGACGCCGCCGGCGGCATTTACATCCTTGATCACGAACGCATTATCGTCATCGGAAAACAAGGAAATCTCCTCGCGCAATATATTTTTCCCGAAGGAACGACCCTCCGCGACTTTGTCGTTGATGAACACAAAGCGCTAATGTCCGTCCTCGCCGGAAATAAGATCGAACACTTGCCTCTAACTCATTTAATAAAGTAAATTATGTCTGAACGTGACGTTGAAAAACTGCACGATGAACTGCGCCGCGAAAAATTGCGTACCTTTTTTGGAGATGTCTTAACTCCGGAAACACATCAAGAACTTGAAACGCACATCAATCGCTATTACGCGGATCTTGGGCATGTCGCTTTATTGCGTGACACTTATGATCACGCCATGCAAAAGCTCCACGCACTTGAAAAAGGACCGATCGCCATCTCGGACGATAGCGAGATGTCCATCGATCGCTTTCTTCAAAAAACACTCGACCTCATCACGGCGGCAAAACCGGGAGGATCAGTTCATCTAAATGACTACTATTTTCTTCTTGTGGCGTTAAAAGAACTTGAGCGCGGATTTCCCCAAGATGAAGAAATTCATTTTGCAACCGCCCGTATCCAAGAATACTATAATGAACAACTGCGCCTTTGGCGTGAAGCGAATGAACAAGGCACACAGAAACCCACCCCTCCCCCTCTCGAGATATCTTCCGAAATACAAAAGATGTGTCAACGATTACCTGATCTCATAAAACAAATGAACGCACGCGCGAATGATCAAGCACGAGAATCATACGATACTGACCTTCAAAACGCCCGCACCGCTTCCTTTGAGGCACTCGAAAAGTACCAAGAAGCATACACCAAGTTCACAAAAGACGCAGAACCACTTAAACAAAAACTTGCGGAATTGCAAAAAATACTTTCAAAACAAATTCGCGAGTCTGCTCCGCAATTCTCTGTCGCATCACCCGAGGAAACGACGTATCAAGCACAACGTTTTTCCGATTGGAAATGGAAAAATCTGTCTCTTGTGTTTTCAAATAATTCTCTTGAGAGTGCGCTGGTGGATCGCTCACAGGGAAATCATTTTGATTCCTTTGTGGTGATTGGTGACGCACCGCACTATGTGCTTCAGTGGCACGAAACCGTCTCGCCTCTTCTCGCATTTGCCGTAGCTGAACCGGGAATAAAAACCATATTAATCCGCGGCGACCGATTGAGTTCTAGAAGTTTGGATGAAGTACCTGAGGTACTCCGCAAAAACGGCCCGACATGGATCGTTTCCGAAGAAGGATTACTCGAATTACCCGAGCTACTTTTCGAAAGAGATACCCCTTGACCGCGTTTCAGGGGTCATATATACTGACATCAGTGCCACAGACCGTGAGAGACTATTCGTCTTAATTCCCGCAAAAAGTGGGGTCTCACCGAGGCAAAGGCGAGGCTTTATTTTCTACCAAAGCCGAGTCCTGAGCGAGTCCCCACATTATTGGGACGAGTCGAAGGATCTCATGGTCGATCGCTATTGTCTGTGGTGTTTTATACACCACTATTTTATTTAATGAAAAAAGGTATGCCCAAAACACGATCGGAAAAAGAAGTGGTCGTCACGAAATTAAGTGATGATCTGAAGCGCATGAAGGCCGCCGTGTTTGCGAACTACGAAGGTCTCACGGTTCCCAAGATCGAAGACTTGCGGCGCGAACTCAAAAAAGAAGGCGTTGATTATGCGGTCGTGAAAAAAACGCTTCTCGGCATTGCTCTCAAGAATGCGGGTATCGCGATTGATCCCCAAAACATTTCCGGCAACTTCGCCACCATTGTCAGTTACGAAGACGAAGTGGCGCCGGCGCGCATTCTTGCGGCATTCGCCAAAAAGAATGAGGCATTGAAACTCGTGGCCGGTATTCTCGAAGGTAATCTCATTGATGGAAAAGCGGTGATGGCGCTCGCAAAACTTCCCACAAAGACCGAACTTCTTGGAAGACTCGTCGGCACCCTCAATGCACCGGTATCCGGATTCGTCAATGTCTTGGCCGGCAATCTCAAAAATTTCGTTTACGTGCTTAACGCCATAAAAGAAAAGCAAACGACGTAAATCTTAAATCTTAAATCCAACAACTATGTCAGACGTTCAAATCCCCGAAAAATTCAAGTCCATCGTCGAAACCGTCGAAAAAATGTCGGTACTCGATCTTTCCGAGCTCGTTAAAGTGCTCGAAGAAAAATTTGGCGTTTCCGCTTCCGCCCCGATGATGGCCGTGAGCGCCGCTCCAGGCGCCGCCGCGGCACCTGCTGAAGAACAAACCGCATTCACCGTCATGCTCACTGAAGCGGGCGGCAATAAAATCGGCGTGATCAAAGCGGTGCGTGAAATCACCGGTCTTGGTCTCAAAGATGCCAAAGATGTCGTTGATGCCGCACCAAAAGCGGTAAAAGAAGGCGTCACAAAAGGCGAAGCTGAAGACATGAAAAAGAAAATTGAAGAAGCCGGCGGTAAAGTCACCATCAAGTAACCAAGAAAAAAAATCGGCCCCACGGCCGATTTTTTAATTTCTCAACCCTTACCCCGATTCGCGCGAATTGGAGGAAAGGTTATTTATTAAGTCCCTTCTTCATTTTCGCCCAGCACGCCGCCGAAGCGTTTTTTTATTTCGACGACTTTATTTTCCACTTCTTCGAGATGCTTTTTACAAAATTGTGCAAGCTCCATGCCGCGTTCGAATCCGGCGAGGCCTTTCTCGAGATCAACTTCTTTTGATTCGAACTCGGCCACGATTTTTTCAAGCTCGCGAAACGATTCTTCAAACGTTGGTTTTTTTATTTTACTGGCCATAGAAACAAGTGACAAAGTTTTGGCCGATCGGCCAAAACTTTGTCACGAACGATTTTAGAAAATTATGTTTTTATTTCACGAATATCCCCATCAAAAGTCCCTTGCCCCAAACGTATCGAAACCACATCACCCCTCGCGAGTGTCTTTACTGATCGTACCACATGGCCGTTCTTAAAGACAACGCTGTATCCGCGCGCCAACAGTTTTTCGGGATTCAAGTTTTCCAGTATGCGAATCGCGCCCGTCACGCGATCGTGCGTGCGTACAGAAATCTGTGCAAAACGCTCGGCGATACGCCGCGCCGCTTCACGCACGTATTCAATTTTCCTCCCCGTAAATCGCGCGAGCGCTGACGTCATGTCGGCGAGACGATCTTTGTTCGATTCAAGCGCGTAATCCATACGATCACGAAGCCGTTCGCTCATCACCGAAATTGCGTAACCGATCTCGCGGCGATCCGGCACCAACATCTCCGCTGCATTCGACGGTGTTGATGCGCGCCGATCGGCAACATAATCGGCGATCGTCTCATCGCGTTCATGCCCCACGCCGACCACAACCGGAATCTTCGATGCAAAAATCGCGCGCGCCACTTCTTCGGAATTAAATGCTTGGAGATCTTCGATCGAACCCCCTCCTCGAATTAAAACTAACACCTGACATCTGACATCTGACATCTGACACTCCGCAAAAGCAGAAACAATTTCTTTGATGGCCGAGGCGCCTTGGACGGCAACATGATAGAGATGGATCGTGAGCCCTGACCAGCGATTGTTTACGATGCGGATGAAATCCGTGTACGCGGCGCTTTCGCGGGAGGCGATGAGTGCGATGTGTTCCGGAAATTGCGGCAACATCCGTTTACGCTCGAGTGCAAAAAGACCTTCGGTTTCCAATTTTTTTTTCAAAAGTTCAAACGCGCGGCGAAGCGCACCTTCACCAATCAACTCCACGCGCTCGACATTGATCGCAAACTTTCCGCTTTTCGGATGCACTTTAGGAAATCCGTATGCGTTGATTTTCATGCCATTCTCAAGCGGCGTGCGCATCTGCCACACCGTTGCAAAACAGTCAATGACTCCCTGATCATCTTTCAATTTGAACCATATCCATTTATCCTGCGACACTTTGTATTCGGCGACTTCTCCCAAAATACCAACTTCATGCGGCGAAATTGATCGCCGCATGATGTCGTTTAAGACGGTGATAAATTCAGAGACCGTGAAGATTTGCATACTCGAGCCATTAGCCCACTAGTTCTTAGCCATTAGATTGTACCACAGTCCACACCCTCTTGGTAAACTGTTCTCCCTTACAAAAACAGTCGATTTCCCCCTCTTAAGGTAAGAGGGGGCGAGGGGAGTTATGTTGTCTGCATAACCCCCTCAAGTTTTACGTCTCCCCCTTGCCCCAAGGGGGAGAAAAGCCGGTCTGATCTGCCCCCCTCTTAAGGTAAGAGGGGGACGAGGGGGAGTTATGTTGTCTGCATAACCCCCTCAAGTTTTACGTCTCCCCCTTGCCCCAAGGGGGAGAGTTGTCATTCATAGATTCGCAACGAAATGTAAAACAAATAAAAAAGCGTCCCAGCCCTATCTGATCCTCCTCTCGTACCGATTCGTAGTTTCGTAAAAATTCGTAGTTTCGTAACGAAATCGAAAAACAATCAAAAAAGCGTCCCGATTACTCGGGACGCGATACGAACTAACGGCGGCGTTTCATTTTTCTCGGTTGATTCCTTCTCGTCAAAACCGAGTTACATCGCACGTCACCACCATTTTCCAAAATGCGCGCTAAGCGCTTGAGTTTCCGTATTTCCTCACCAACTTTCCGTAACCGTTCTTCAAGACGTCTCATTCTTTCTTTATCAAACATGGCGCTTTTCCGTTCCCCCTAACTACGTTTCAATTCTGCGATCTTGTCGGCGAACTCGATGCTGATGTCCACCGTCAAGACTTCACCCTCACCCTCGATTTTGCATTTTTGCAGTTCTTCGTAGGCTTCAATAGCTTTACCTGTGTGTCCCAGCCGTTCATGCGTGCGCGCGAGGAGATTCAACACTTCAAAATCATGCGGCGCAATTTCATAGCACCGCTCGAGAAGCGGCAATGCAATCCATTCAAAACCGCGTCCAACGATTTCTTTTGCCATTTCCTTTATGAGCGAACCATCATGACTTGTTTCAAGAAGCGTTTCTACCACAGCGTTGCACTGGATTTCCGCATCGGCCGTGAGCCCCAACTCTGCATAGAGCGTGGCAAGCGCGCGCATGGTTTCGATCCTCTGCGGCTCAATTTTCAAAATCTGTTTCATAACCGAAACCGCTTTCAGGTAGAAACCCTGCTTCGTGTAGATCTCCGCCACTTTTTCGTAGGTGGCGCATGCGCCAATCGTGTCTCCCAAACGCGCGGCGCAATCCGCATACAACACCATGAACGAAGATTGATCTGGGTACAAAGCATTGATCTCACGATACAAATCACGCGCTTTCCCAAGCTCACCCCGCTTGCGCGCCGTCTTCGCGTCGGCAAGCCACTTATCGCGCACAATGTAGTGATATGTATCACCGCACATTCCAAAATGTCCGATGCGTTCCGTGAGGTCTTTTTTTTCAACCTCACTCAAACGACCATCAGCAATCGCACGATTCACCACATCACTGAACGTGATGCTTTGGCCCGCCCTTTTCATTGCCTCGGTCATGTCAATAATGGGAAAAGGCGACGGGGTCGCGGGATCCACAGGAACCATCCTCCCCTCCATCGCGGCCTGCAACCTCACGCGCGCATCATCTGCCGACAACGCTCCGCCAATGCGCCGCGTAAAATCTCCGAAGACACGAAAGAGCCGTTTGTAGCTCTCCACGTCGTCCTCAAGCTCCCGCACACGTTTCTCAAGCTCGACAATCCTTTCGGTATCAGTCATGCTACCTCCTTATGCCGCCATCACGGCGATGACCCCTCGGCGTTATGCTTACACGGGTCTATTGATGGTATTTGTACCATACCACGCTCAATACCCTCCGTCAATCCTCGAACGAGTGATAGGTAGTAGGTAGAATGAGCATTCATCAAAAATGGTACAGGTGTACCATTTTTGATGAGTCAATTGTCTCTATTTTGGTCAAACATTTTTCAAAAAACACCAGTCTCATTTTTTCGTACCTGCGGGAAAAATGAGAATCAAAAAATGGACGCTGGCGCCCACTTTATTTTCAATCTTAAATCTTTAATCTTAAAACTTATGTCTCTATTTTGGTCAAACATTTTTCAAAAAATGGAGAACTGAATCGCTGAGTTGACCACAATGAATTAAATATTTTTTCAATAAAAAAACTAGCCGTATGGCTAGCTTTTTGCGATCTTGTAATAGAGACCTCTCTCAAGGAATAAACACCGGAAATAAACGGATGGCAAACCACAAACCAAGACCAAAAAGATGGTGCGCGATCAAGAGTTCTAACCACACCCATCGGCCTTCGCGGCGGCCGAAAAAACCGAGACTAATCAAGGGACACACGATGGCGCCGATCAAAATCCAAAAAAGAAACGCGTACGTCGCGAGCGAGCGCGCCGTAAAATCATGAAAATAAATACCGGCGTCCACAAGACCCATATACAAGCCGCCAAAAAGCATTGCCATGGCCTCGTGGGCGAGGAGCGACATAACAAAAACTTCCATCGGCGTATTTTTTTTATCACCTATGGTTTCGATGTCAACAATGAGGGGTAAATTTTTTCCGCGGCGAAAAATCTCTGAAATTATGACAGGCAATGCAATAATCAAACCAACCACCGCGCCGAGAAATATGCCGTTTATAATTTCCATATTATTTGATACCTAACATTTAACATCTGCCATCTGACCATGGTCGGCTCGCATGCGCGAGAGATCCTTCGCTTCGCTCAGGACGACAGAGTTTCCTTGTCATCATTCTCAAAGCGACGATAGCCGACCTAATTCGGATACATCACAATCATGGCACGGCGACCATGCACCACATCCCCGCCGTTCCAATCGTGAATCGCATTGACCAAAATGTCAGAGCGATACAGATACGCTTCGCCGTGGCGCGTGCCCGGATCGTTCGTGATGAACGCGCCGTCCGCCGTATAGCCACGCACTACGAGCATGTGGTAATCGGGACCCGGCGCCGTATAAAAAGGATTGCCCAGTACGCGACCGTAGAGCGGCAAAATCACCGGCACTCCTTCGGCAAGGCGATGCTTAATGTCATCCGCTGTTACCTCATACACCACTTCAACTTTTTTGTAGCCAAACAACTCGCGTGCCATGACTGCCGTTTCCTCGGCCGTCGTATCTTCAAAATAACCGAATCGTCCGCGCTCCCATGCAATCATTTTTTGGAGTTCGCGTTCGACCGCATCTGCTCCACCCAGTCCGCGTTCCGCAAAAAAGGCATCGGCCATGAGCACCGACGATTCTTCGCACGTTTGTTCATGTGCGGCATCCCAAACTCCGTGTGGCGCTTGCGAAGTAAACGGCACCGCGAGATTGACCGTGATGGGAAGTGTGACAACTGCTTTCGTCTCCTTCTTATCTTCTTGGAGATGAACATTTTTTATATTCACGGGATTGCTTCGCTCCGCTCGCTTCGCTCGCTTCGCTCGCAATGACTCGTCATCTTTATAAGGTACGGCTGGTGGCAACGACACGCGCCGACTCTCAAACACAAGATCGCGTACAACCCCTCGGAAATGCCATCCAACAATTCCGGCAAGTATGAGTATACCGACGACAATCACTCTCTGTTTCATACCTTTTTCTCTAAGAGCCTGTTTGAAAAGCTATCGCAATCCAAAGCCGTGCCAGATTCGAGGAAAAAACGGCGCAGACGAGGGAGGTGTACACGGGTACTCCGACCGAGGATAAGCTGTTTTTTACCGAATATGGCGCGGCGACGATGCGAAATGGTTCGAAAAGTAATATCCATGTTAGGTTTTCAAACAGGCTCTAACCATTGTTTAAGAAGGAGCGTCGCGCGCACATCATCTTCATTGTAATCAATAATGTCTTGGCGCACCGTGCGGCTTCCCGTCTCAATCCATTTATGATACCAAAAAATGGAGTTCAGTCCCGACGCGTCGGGATGGCGCCATGAAAATCCGAGCGTTTTCGCAATATCCTTCAATGAATAAAAGTACACCGGAAACACAGCGACTTGTTGCACGAGGCGTCCGAGATCAATCGTGTGCTCGAAGTTTTCGAGCGCGTGACCGTATTTTTCGGCCAAGCGACGAATCACCATCACTTCATACGAGCCAAAATGATAAATCGGCGCGCCCTTGTAACCCGCGATACAATTCACAAAAGAAGACCATGCCTCGCGTTCAAGTTCCGGCCGATCGGCAAAAAACGACAGATATTCCTCACGACCGTCTTTGACGATGAGCACGCCAAACAAATATTCCGCATCGCGCAGAGGATCGGTTTCAATATCAAGATACAACTCGATCGGCGCGTGAGGAAATTTTTGCGGCTCGACAAGCAAGGGCTTTTTATCCACGAGCACTTTTGCTTGACGTTGCAAATGCGCCACCCGTTTTGCACCGATACCGGAAATATGAATTGATGCCGGATCTGATTCGGCAAACGCATGCACGGTGGGCACCCCTGCCTCGATGAGTGCGTCACGTTCATCCGGCATGAGATGTGAAATGAGCGACACATCATCACAACTTTCCGCGGTGGCAATGCACTCATGAAGCCACGGCGACTCACGGCATCCGCTCCCCACAAACGGCGCCGGTTTTTCGCCGTTCAAAATGCGTTCGATTTCGCGGAGTACGAGATGAAATCGCGCACGCGTCTCTTCAACCAAAAAAGACAGCGTGGTGCCGTCGGGGGTGAGCACATATCCTTGCACCGGCCGCACACCCTGTATTTTTTCCAAAAGCTCGGCATAAAACACACCTTGAAACCGATGTACCTCTTCGAGGGCGCGCGTCCGTTTCACATCACACGCCACATAATAATATTTTCCAAAAGAGGATTTTCCTTCAACGCGCTCGAGAATATCCGGACGCGCCACCCAGTTGCCATTCGACAAAACGCCACGATAAATTGTGTGTGTGCCTTCGCGCATCAATTCCAGTGTGTGTGTCTCGGCCTCATCAATATCATCTTCATGCACCGTGACAAATTGTTTGTTCGGAATCACGGCGGTGTCGTGGATCAATCCTTGGCGCCACAATTTTTCAGACAAAGGATGGACGCGGCGACGCTTTTCCGCATCGCCGTACGCGTCAAGCCAGACCCATGATGGGCATTTCAAGTATTGATAAAAATGTAACGGGGTAATCTTGGACATAGAATAAATCATGGGTCTTTATCCACCTCGCAAGCGCACTATCTCGGCGGAGCCTTCCGGGGTGCTCCTGTCGCCTATTATACAGGCGCGGCGACATCGGAGCACCCGTCTTCATGCTCTCGAGAGCAAAGCAGTTTGCTCTCTCGTGCATTCAGACCCATGATGGGCATTTGAGATATTGATAAAAATGCAATGGAGTGACGCGGGACATACTTTTGAAAATGTAAAAAATGATGATGTCTATTCAAAGGTTACCTCAAGTAACAAAGATTTAAGGTTGAACCATAAGTGCCCATAAAGAAAGGGTGCGTGTTTGAGCATACACCGTTTGCACATCTTCACGCACAATGCTTGGCGCTTCCTGCCAACGGGCGCTTGCGACATCCCAATAACCAAGTACCAAATCGCGTGGTGGGTGACCATGGAGATCAACATCGGTATAGGAAATACTGACGGTAATCGGAATCGGCAAAAGACGCGTGTTGGGTGTAACGGCGTAGATCGGCCCCAGTATCTCTGTGTACGGTTCTTCTGGTGCGGCATCTGCTTTCATGATGCGAAACGTGCCAAAACTTTTTGGTGCTTGACCAAAGAGAGTGACACGCCCATCCGCGCTCGTCGCCGTAATTTCTAGAGGTGCGTGCGCAAAAACCGCGAACACGCCAAGGATCGCAAAAAGCGCAATAATAAGGTAGTCTCTCGGCAGAACCCTCATGCGATACATGCAGATAGTATACTCTCATGAGTACACGTCTGCAACAAAAAATCCCCAGGTGACACCTAGGGAAGAAGTTCGCGCCGCGCAAAATCGGCGGCAAGTTGTTCGGGGGTGGTAAACTGGATCGCACGCAGTCCAACGCGGCGAGCGCCTTCGACATTCATGGCAAGATCATCAAGAAAGAGACACTCACCGGCAGAAAAACCCGTCTGTCGCACGGCCTCCTCATACATCCGCGGATGCGGTTTCAAAACACCGACCTGCCACGATTGCACTTCAGCGTCAAAAAAATCATGGAGTTCCTCACCCTGTTTCCGCAACAGCATGCCGTAAAAAGGATCAACATCAGTACACGAGACGACACGCAAATCACGGTGAAACCGTGCGGCTTGGATAAGTTCGATGGTACCCGTAATGGCTCCATCAAAACCCGAAAGCCACATGCTTTCAAATTCTTCACACGAAAGACGCCGTCCAAACCGTTCGGCACATCGGGTAATGAGTTCATCACTGCTGAACTCGCCGCGACACCATGACCGCCACATCGGCTCTCTGCCATCCGGTGCGACTTCCCACCAATCAGTAAACTCGTGGAGCCCAATCCCCAACGTCTCGGCGATCGACTTGTTGCGTTTGGCTACATTGAATCGCGAAAGAACATCTCCGACATCCGAAATAATGGCGCGAATGGTCACGGGGTTCTCCTTTTCAAAAAGCGCCCTCGCATCCTAATCCTTTTTCAAAAATTCGTCAAGTGCCTCCTGCCACGGGCGCATCGCTGGCAATTTTGTAGAGACGAGCACCGAGTGCGCGGGGCGCTCGGCTTTGCGGGGAAATGCGTCAGGTCCTACGGCTTGCGCCGGCACCTCGACATGCGCCGCGAGAAGTGCCGCCTGCGCGTATTCGTACCATGTGCAACTTCCACTATTCGTGCGATGATACATGCCCGACGGCAATCTGGCTTCGACTATTTCAAGTGTGGCGCGCGCGAGGTCATCAACAAATGTCGGCGACGAAACTTCGGCGTCAATGGCAGCAATTTTCCCTTTTTCACGCGCGATCGCAATCATGAGCGCCGGAAAACTTTTTTTTGATCCCTCACTCACGCCGGGCGCACCAAACAAACGCGATGTGCGAATCAAGTACCAACGTCCCGATGACTGCGTGGTCGCTATCTCACCCGCACGTTTTGATTTTCCATATACCGAAACCGGCGTGGGGATTGCATCTTCCCTGTACCCATTTTTATTTTCACCATCAAAAACATAATCGGTTGAGTAGTGCACAAAAATTGCGCCACATTGTGCGGTGGCGTCACGTAAATATCCGACGGCGGTTCCATTGAGTATCATCGCAATGTCCGACTCATCTTCAGCCTTATCCACCGCATTGTACGCGGCAGTGTTGATCACAAGTTCAGGCTTCCACGCCAAAATCCGCTCGGTAACCTGCCCAGCGTTTGTAATATCAAGCTCCTCGCGATCCCAGCATGCGTAGGGCCATTCTTTTTTTTCAAGCAAGCGAACAAACGCCTGACCAAGCATTCCCCTGCCGCCAATGATTAAGGTCTTCATTATATATGTCATTGCGAGGAACGAAGTGACGAAGCAATCCCGTGAAAGATAGGATGCCTTTATTCACGGGATCGCCATGCTCCTCTTGGTCGCTCGCGATGACTTTATGTAACAATACCATACTGCGCCAAAATCTCGGTAAACCCCGGAACCTCGGAAGGTTTGCCGCGCCAGTAATCCGCGTTATCATGCATTTCGGATGCGACCGCGGTCACCATCACGGGTTCGTCGGTGAGCGGCCAGTACGCGTGATACACACCGGCCGGTACGACGACGCGCACGAATTTTTTTTCGTCGAGCGTGTAGATCTCGTGATGCACCGGAAAATCCGGCTTCTTCATACCAACCACCACACCAACCGTTTCACCAAATGTCACCGACTCTTTTCTGAAATCATAAAAAAGCCACAACGCGGTGCCGGTGAGGGTGAAAAAAATTTCGTGGTTTTTGTAATGATAATGCGCGGCGCGTCCGGTGTGTTTCCCTACTGCAACCGACGTGTAAATATTTCCAATCCCGTGATCGGTCACCGCATTTTTGGTTCCCCCCTGAATCATCTCCGCCAAAAACCCCCGCTCATCCCCCACCACTTTTTGAGGTTGTATTTCTAAACCTTGAATATGAGCCATAAGCTTTAAGCTATAAGCCTTAAGTGGTAAAATCGAGACTGCGCGATAAACCAGTTAACATTCTACCTATTTCTCGCGCGTTTTCACACATCTCTGTTTCTTTTTCGACTGTTATATAGCTAAGTTCACGACTCAAGAAAAAATAATACTTTAATTCTTCAAGCGATGTTTCAGACATCACTAAAAAATGCTGGCGATCTTTAATAGATTTGCGTTTACATCCTTCTACTATGTTAGCAACAACAGAAATAGCGGCTCTCCTCATTTGACTCACGAGACCAAAGAGTTCTGATCTAGGAAACTCTACAGTAAGTTTATAAACCTCAAGCACCAACAAATGTGCCTTAAACCACACTTTTAATTTTCTAAACTTCTCCATAGAGCTTATGGCTTAAGGCTTTAATATGAGTATTAATTTCTGCCGACCGTGCGCGCAATTTTTCGACCCACGTGCGATTTTGCAAATACCATTCCATTTTTTCTTTGAGCCCGTCGGCAAACCGTTCGCGCGGATACTGCGGGGTCCATCCGAGGCGCGTAATTTTGCGCGCGTCAATCGCATAACGACGATCATGCCCGGGACGATCTTCAACATGCACGAGAAGCGATGATGGTTTCCCCATCATCTCGAGCAATATCCTCATTATTTCAAGATTGCTCCGTTCGTTATCAACACCAATGTTGTACACTTCACCCGACGCGCCGCGTGTGAGCAGTAAATCAATCGCCGCCGCATGGTCAACGGCATGAATCCAATCGCGCACATAAAGACCGTCACCGTAAATGGGAATTGATTCGTTTGCGAGGGCTTTGAAAATGGCTTGCGGAATAAATTTTTCCGGAAATTGATACGGCCCGTAATTATTTGAGCAGTGCGTTACGATAATCGGTGTTTTGAATGTTTGCACATATGAACGGCAAATCAAATCCCCGCCCGCTTTGCATGCGGCATACGGCATGTTGGGCGCAAACGCGGTTTCTTCATGAAAGAGACGATCTTCGTCAAGCGCGAGCGCACCAAAAACTTCGTCGGTCGAAACTTGGATGAACAGATTAAGTTTGTGACGTTTCGTTGCCTCGGCAAGCACTTGCGGTCCAAGTACATTCGCATGAACAAAAGCCGCGAGATCTCCATGAATGGAGCGATCTACATGCGTTTCCGCGGCCCAATTGACGATCGTGTCAATTTTAAAATTTTCAATCACTTCATCAATGCGCGCCGCATCGGCAATGTCACCGCGGATAAAATGGTAGCGCGGATCATGTGCAATGTCCGCGAGATTTTCAAGATTACCGGCATAGGTCAGTTTATCATAATTGACAATCTCAATATCACGATGCTTTGCGAGCATGTAATGAATGAAGTTTGATCCGATAAATCCGGCCCCGCCGGCAACGAGTAAACGCATATCGTGGTAATTACCAACACGAAGACTTAGTTACCAATTGATAATTCCGGTCGTGATTCAAGTTGATGGCGAATTTTTTCGGCCACATCGGCCAATCCGTTTTCGTATGCCGCTTTACCCTTCCAATGATGATGGCCGTCCGTGGATGTACGTGGAATAATGTGGACGTGAGTATGAAAAACGACCTGTCCTGCATCGCGTCCCGAATTCACCATCAGATTCCATCCTGATGCTCCGACCGCTTCCATAATACGTGGTGCAATTTTTTTGATCGTGTGCATGAGATCAGCAAGCACATCATCAGGAGTTTCCAAAAACTCTGCGGCGTGTGTTTTTGGTATGACGAGCGTGTGGCCCAGATTCGTGGGATGAATATCCAAAAATGCAAAAACGGTGTCCGTTTCATATACTTTATGCGACGGAATGGTGCCTGAAATAATTTTGCAAAAAAGACAATCACTCATACGAAGCCCAAAATGAGCAGAAAAGTTGCTCCGCCGACAAGGAGCGCAGTTTTCCCGTGAGAAAAAAGTGTCCCCACGAGCGCCGCCCCTACTATAGCAAACGTGATACGAAGCGCAAGGTGCGGGGGTTTTGAAGTGCGTTCAGGCGCGCCTCGCATGAAAAAAAGCCCCACCACAAAAACCAAAAGCAACCACTGCGGATTCCAAAAAAATACGACAAAACCAGGACGCCACAATTCCAATCCCATGGCGATTAGGTATCCCATTAAAGAAACGATTGCAATGCTTTTGCCGATTTTGTAGATCATAAGCCATTATTCTCTTCGTATAATTCTACGGGTCATTGCGAGGAGTCCCGACTTCCTTGATATCTAACAAGGTTGTCGGGATGACGAAGCAATCCCGAGAATTAAAGATTTTCTTTATTTCACGGGATTGCTTCGCTCCGCTCGCAATGACATAAAAAGATTCTTCGCTGCGTTCAAAATGACCGTGACAAAAGACTCTGCCGGTCGTTCAAGGTGCGCCGAAATACCGGCGACATCCACATGATTGCCAGCCACGGCAATGCCGGGAACCGAAAGTACAAATGTATATGTGCGCCCATCGGTTGTTTCAAGATTTGCAAGATCAAACTCCGCGCCACCCACGCGCCATCCGTTTTCTTCGCGATAAAACTTTTCGCCGGTCGCCGCGTTCTCAATCGTTTTCAAATCAAACTGATTTTTGGCGCGATTCACGAGCCCACCAATGCGCACTACGGGATGCGCCTCATTGCGATAACGGATCGTAATCACTCCCCGCGAAAAACTCCGCGGCGCGCGCACCCGAAAATAAACCGGCTCATCGGTCACGGTTTGATAGCTCGCGCCATCGGCATCCATTTTCACGGCAGTCACCCGATCCCCGGGCGACAAACTCGTCACAAACGGCGATTCATGTTTAAAATCATAAGAAACCTCAAAAATCCCGCTTGGCACCATGTTGTGCCAAACAGTCCACCCAAATAAAATACCTAATCCGATAAAGCCAATGATAGTGACACCGCGCGACATAATAAACCAATAAATCAATAAAGTTACGCGTTACGACTTAAAAATTCTCAACCCTATACAACATGCTATCAGTATACGTCTTCACCGGATCAAGACGCAAACCATGCAGTTCCAATTTTTTATTTTGTTCCATGAAATCAGTGTCGGTCATCGTGATGCCATAATAAAAGAGTGGTGCGCGCAATGAAAGAGTACCGAGTGTGGCAAGGGTGCCCTCATCGCGTAAGGGATACATGACGCGGCGCGCCGGAAAAAATATCTTATCACCGCGATCAACAATCACGACGGCATTTTGGGGAATGTAGTGAAGAGCATCGGTGCGAATTGCATCATACTCCACGAGACGATTACTCACGGCGATAAGTCCATTATTCTTGGTAAAAAATACGAGGTGAAATGAAAACAAAGTGAGAAGAAGAATAATGAGCGCGGGAAAAATATGCATGAGCCATCCATGAAGTCGGTTGCGGAGCGTGGCGATACCGTAGCCGCCGATACCCGTCGCAAGCACAAAAATCGGCAACCAGTAGCGTGTGTAGGAAATACTGATGTCAACCACGCGCGGGTCAGGACTGTCATGAATCACCCAACTGCCGTAGAGTATCGCAAGATACGCGGTGAGTGCCAAAAAAATCGTGACGAGCATTATTTCATTTTTCGCCATGCGCGCACGCAATAATTGATACCCCAACCACGCGAGCGTTGTGGCGAGCACCATCGTCATCCACCACGGCATAGCGACAAAATAATTTAAGAAATTCATGAGCGCCGTACGCAGATGGATGCCGAATGGAAAAACAACGTGGGAGATGGCACGATAGAGAGATTCTATTTTTGACACCAGTTCCATGGACTGTACTGTGGAACTGGTGGCTTCAGGAATAATATAGCCCGTGGCAAACGGATGGCCGTAGAGCGCGGCGTTTATGAAAAAAAACGGTATGAGCGCCACGCACGCCGCAATCATAAAACTGATCACGTCGCTCCATCGGATATTTTTTCGATACAGCATCCAGAGAATAAAAACGAGCGGCAAAATCCAGACCGCTTCCGAGGTGCGTACCCAAAGCGCGAGACCACAGAAGAAACCTGATAGAAAAGAATCTATTTTTTGTGTCATCAAAATCTTTAATTCACGGGATTGCTTCGCCGCCACCCATCTCGCAATGACACTCATGAGGGGTTTTGTGATAAAAAAATATGCGGCGAAGATGAGAAGTGCGACAAAAAATACATTGTGATAGAGACCACGGTTTGTCCAATACCACCATGCGGGCGTGAAGAAAAGCAGTAACCCCGCAAACTCGCCGGTGCAATGCCCAAAAAGTTTTGCCATCGTATGACGCCATGCGAATACGGCAAGTATCGCAAAAATCGCCGTCAAAAACGGAAGTGCATCACTACTCATGCGACTCACCACGCCATAGATCACGGGCAACCCGTGAAAACTTTCGGGCACGAGCGCTCCATCATGCACCGTAATCGAACGCGGACGAACACGATCATTCGTGATTGATTCGAGAGGCTCGCGAACGCGGAGTGTCCCCTCTTCACGAAATACTGATGAAAAATAAGCATTCGCGGTTTCATCCGGAGAGTTGTAAACGCCGCGTGGTGAAAAAAACGGCAGATACGAATATAAAAAGAAAAAAAGGATCGCTAGGGTGATCCACATGATTTTAGACCGTATAAAAACGATGAGATGCGGAGTGCTGGAGCGAGAACCGAGTGAGGCGTACCCGGAGTACGTTGAACGAGGATCGGAGCGAAGCGCCCGCAGATCGCGTTTTTCTACGGTCTTTGTTTCCCGAGGTGTTAAAGCCCGTAGGTCCATAACGACATGAGCGCAAAAACGAGCGCCAATGAAAACGTGCCGATTGAAAACGGAATGAAAAGTTTGATGCCGTGGCCGAGTGCAAGTAAAAGAAACGTGACACCAATCACCTGAAGAACCATTTTTGTTTTTCCGTAAATGTTTGCCGTCAAAATCGGCAGGCCCTTCATTCTGCGATAGAGACCACCGAGTCCGATCACCACCTCAACCATAAGCAAGAGAAGACCGAACAATATATTAATGTGTTGCATCACAATCAAAATAAAAACAGATCCCATGAGAATTTTGTCGGCAAGCGGATCAAAGAATGTTCCCCACACCGTGATCTCTTTACGCAAACGCGCGACCGACCCATCAAGCGCATCGGTGCACGCCACAAAAATAAATACGGGTACACCCCATTGATAATTTTGAATGTAGAGCAACCACAACACGAATGGCGTCGCGATCATGCGAAAGACCGTGATGTGATTGGGTTTCACGAAACGCGGCACGAGCGGCACGACGGTGTACTTCAAAAGATAGTCGTGAGGATACAGACGAATGGTTTCGTTCGTCATCATCTGAATATTATGCGGCAAGCGTGGCTCCATAGGTAAGTCTCATGCTATACTGTCCTTATTCTATACTATGTCACACAAACCGTCAATCATTATTTTCGGCTCCGTTCTCATCATTTGCGCCATTTTGAATGTCGTGTTCGGGCCGTGGAAATACGCCGGTGGCGCGCTTATGATGGCGATTATTTTTGTTTTTGGACTTCTTGCGGGGCGCGTCTTTTTCCCGCATTGGCACAAAACGGAACGATTTTTCACGGGCGTGGGAATAGTGGCGGCGTGGATCGCAAGCATCGGCGGCATCTGGATGTATGTCGGCCATTTTGATCGCGTTGCGGTCGGAGTCATTATTCTGTCACTCGGCGCACTTCTTTTCGTGCCACGAAAATTTTTTTCCACACATGAACCCGAAGCATCGCCTCTCGGACCCCCACCGTTTGAACAACAACCCGCCGCGCGTTTTGGTACCGAAGAAAAACGTACACTCCCCGCGATGGCGCTCCTTATTAGTCTAGCAATCTTCGTCGCCCTCATCGCCCACAATCTTTTACAATCAAAAACAACGGAATCCATTCAATCACCGTGGGGTGTTCTGCCGCATACTTTTTTTATCCTGATTTTTTTGGCCACCCTCACCATGATTGCGCTCGTGCGCGCGGGCCGTTCGCGTCTCGCATTCGGCGCGGGCCTCGCTTTTCTGTTTTTTATTTTTAGTATCACGCTTTTTGTATATCCACTCGGATACGGCTTTGATCCGTTTGTTCATTCCGCAACGGAAAACTACATCGCGGCACACGGCACCATCACTCCGAAACCGTTTTCCTACCTCGGTCAATATGCACTCGTACTCTACATGCATTATCAAACCGGTGTGGCGCTTCCGATTTTTGATCGCCTGCTCGTGCCGATACTTCTTATCTTCATTTCACTGTGGGCACTGCGCCGCGCGATGCGCCATGGATTAGGACTTGACGGACCGACCGCGGGAATCGCAACACTGCTTTTGCCCCTCATGCCTTTTGCCGAGTGGATTGTGACGACACCTCAAGGACTGGGCAATGTGTTTGCGCTTTTTGCGCTTTCACTCATGATTGAATGCAAGTTTACGCCGTCGCTTCCCGCGCTTGTGGTGAGCGGCGCGGCGGTCATGATTCACCCACTCGCCGGCGTGCCCGTACTTATACTATGGACATACACGGTACTTGGTGCGCTTTTCAAAAAATTACCACGACTCGTCGCAACCATTCTCTGGATTCCCGTCATGTTAGCAAGCGCCGTGGCACTCCCCTTCCTTTTTTATCTCTACGGAAAACTCACCGGCGCTCATTTGTGGCGCATACCGACGATCACGAATGAGATGATAACATCACTCATCGAAAAATTGCCAACCATGCAAACTCATTTCATGTTTTGGCACGATGCGATCTATCTCTATGGAAAAAATATCGCGATCATCATGATCATCGCGTCACTCGGAGCATGGATCATGCTCCACAAACAAAAAAAGAGTGTAGGGCTTTTGATCGCCGCCGCAACCGTCACGGTAGTGAATGCGCTCGTACTTATTGCGGTGATTGATTTTTCGTATCTGCCACTTGCGGAACAAACGGGGTATGCACATCGTTTGATGGAAGTGGGTGCGCTCTTTTTGATACCGCTTGTTTTATATGCCATCGGGCGTATTTTGATCACCACTGATCGCATGGGCAGATTTTTACAAATCGGCACCTATGCGCTTTTTGCCGGACTCTTCACCGCAAGTGTGTATCTTTCCTACCCCCACAACGATGCGTACACCATCGAACACGGTTGGAGCGTCGGTGCCGCCGACGTGACGGCCGTCTATCAAATAAACCACGATGGTGGCGACGTGCCCTACATCGTACTTGCCAATCAATCCGTTTCCGCAGTAGCTCTGCGTGAATTCGGATTTAAAAAATATTTTCCTCTCACGAGTGATGGAAAAAAAACTGATGCATTTTATTATTCCATTCCTACTGGTGGTCCTCTGTATCAGTATTTCAACGATGCAAGTTACGGCGCCCCGATCCGTGAAACGGTCGGCAAAGCCATGGAACGCGCCGGCGTCCATCGCGCTTACTTTGTGGTCAATAAATACTGGTATCGCTCAAATAAGCTGATCGAACGCGCCAAACTCGACGCCGACCGATGGTGGGACATCAGCGACGGAAGAGTGTTCATTTTTCGGTTTGTAAAATAAAATCCGGAAAACGATGTTTCCGGAGCGTGTCTTACCTTTGTGTTGAACGCGACAATCTCTTAATATACTTATAGAAAACTTCGATACCTAATTCCCTCGCAAAACCCAATCAGTGATGTTCCCGTTCGTTCTTTTTAGAACCAGATATTTGCCTTGCGGTATTTTTTTCTTGAGCCATTCACGCAGAATTACATAATCTTCGGGTTTTCCGCGCTTGATCGCCAGTCGTTTGAGTACTCGTCGTTCTGACAGTGAGAATGAACACACTGTTAAAAATTCAAAAACTACTTTTTCCTTTGTCATTTTTCACACTCCTCTTGAGAACAGTTCAACAATCAAGGCCAAATATAACCATCTTGGCACAGTTCGAGCAACGTGTCAAGATACTGCTCAATAGACATGATCGCGCCGTGGGGTTCGATTTTTTTTGTTTTCAGTTTTAAGAGCGCAGTGACAAATTCTTTTTCATCACTCGGCGTAAACAAAAAACCGTTTTCGCCGTCATGCACAAGTTCGGGAATGCCGCCGATGCGACTTGCAACAACCGGAAGCCCGGCGGCAAGCGCCTCGGCAATAATCTGCGGTGCATTTTCATAACACAACGACGGTACGATGAGCGCGTCTACATCGGCAAATTTTTTGAAAAGTTCTTCACGCGAAAGTTTGCCGTGAAAAATAACATGCACCGGATCCGCTTCCGCCAAACGTCGCACCTCCGATTCAAGCGACCCACTTCCCGCAAATTCAACCATCACCTGTAAATCTTTAATCTTTAATCTTAAATCCAACAACCACCGCACCCCTTTATGAACCTCAAGCTGTCCTGCAAAAAACAACCTTAACCGTCCACTTTGATGCTGTACAGCATCAAAGTGTGTGATCGGTGGACGGAACACTGGATTTTGCATGACAATGGTTTTAGAATTTTTAAAAAATCCGCGCGTGGTATGAAAATCAAGAAGCCAGCGCGAGGGAGAAACGATAACGGCAGGAAAACCGAAGAGCATGCGTGTCATTACACGGTACAGCCACCACCGACGAATCATCTGCTCATGTCCCCCCATCAAAAGTCCGGATGGCACGATGAGGTGTACATCGTGGAGCACATGGACATGCTGTATTTTTTTATGACGGATTACCCACGGTGTCAACATGCCCATGCCCACGAGATGATGGGTGATGATCACATCCGGTTTTTCGCGGTCAAGGACACCCGAGAGTGCCATCGCCGCAGGCACATTGAAGAGATCAATCAAACGCCACAGCGCGCGGACGATCCACGGAAATTTCCCGTCATCGCGGACAAAAAAAAGATTGGGTGGAAAAAAGCTCAAAACCCGCACTCCGCACTCAACGCGTTCATAAAAACGAAAAAAAAACTTCACTTTCATACTGTACAGCATGAAAGTGTCGCGGGTATGACGCGGACGCCCCGTTACAACAACAACCTCGTGGCCGCGCGCCGCAAGACCCTCGGCCATCGTCTTTGCGACCGCCTCCGCTCCCCCGCGCGCGTACGGTTCGTAGAGATTTGAAATGATGAGAAACTTCATATCTTTTGCGCAATCACAATCATTTTATTTTTTCTGCCAATCATCTGTCCAATTTTTTGCACCACGCCCACACCTAGTCGCATGACACGATCACGCACTGACGTGCCGCGAAAAATGCGACCCGCCGGCGTCTCATCGCCGTGCACCGAAATAATTTTGAAACCGTTTTCCTCGAGCCCGCGGCGTATATTTTTTTGATTCCACAACGTGAGATGATGAAGGCCGTAAAAGGTGACAGCCGGTCCCGTAAATCCGAAACGCGCCAGCATGACCACTGATGTGTCAAGAAACGATGAGGCATCCGGCGTCTCGATAAAAAGCAGTCCGCCCGTTGTGAGCAGTTCATGCGCCCGGCCGAGCATTGCAAGCGGATCGGGCACGTGTTCAAAAATATCCCACAATGTTACGACATCAAACGACGATGCGGGAAGTGTCACCGAATCCACGGTACCCACCCGCGCGTCAACATGAAATCGTTCACGACTTCGTTCTGCCGCACGCTCATTAAGTTCAATGCCGATCCCCTGCCATCCGGCGCGTTTCACGAGATCAAGAAACAATCCGGGACCGGAACCAACATCGAGACATCTGACATTTGACATTTGACACCTGGCCAGTTCACGTTTCACGCGCGCGAATTGACGCGCAATATCAAGACCTTCCGGAGTTTTCCACGGATCATCACTCGCCAATGCCTGATAGTAAGGTTCGCGTTCGCCAAGCACATCATAGCGTTGATACCACGCGCGCAAAAACTCCGATGTGGGCACCAGTTCGGTTTGCACAAGTCTGCACGATAGACAACGAACAAGCGCATGCGGTACAGAAGTATATTTTCCGTAATCAAAGTATGATTTTGTTTTACTCCGACACAAAAGACACTGCATATCGCGATCCAACCGCGTGATACTAAATTGGCCGATCGGCCAATTTAGTATCAGACGCCGGTATAGGTTTTTTCTAATGATTCAATGATGGTGTCCCATCCGTATCGATCTTTAATTCGCGTGCGAGCCGATCGTCCCATAGCGCGACGATCTTCCGAATGCGTTATCATCCACAGAAGTGCGTCAACCAAAGACGAAACCGATCCCGGCTCCACCAATAATCCGGTGCGTTGCGGCTCAAACGTGGTGCGCACACCGGGAAGATTTGATGCAATGACCGGCGAGCCGCATGACTGCGCTTCGAGAAGCACAAGACCAAACGCTTCGGAACGATCTGTCGAAGGGAGTACGGTGCAATCGGCACGCGCATAGTGTTGCGGTAAGTCCTCGAAACGCACCGAGCCGTGGAAATACGTTGCCGTTTCAATGCCAAGCGCGCGCGCTTCGGTGCGATAGGTGTCCATGAGATCGCCGCTTCCTACGAGGTTTAACCTCGTAGTTGGATGGCGTCGATGCACTTCGGCAAAGGCGCGCAGTAAAATTGACACACCTTTGAAATAATGCGCACGATCGAGTTTGCCAACAAATAAAAAATTAATCTCCCCACCTATCTCTAATTCGCGCGTGCCCGCCGAGTGCTCGGTGCCCCCAAACCGAAGCGGAGCGGAGGCATGCTCGGTGCTGGGAGAGGTGGGCGAATTAGAGATAGGTTGGAAATACTCCGTATCTACACCAAAGGGAATCTCAATAATTTTTCCATTCAACTTATCCATGAGGGGGCCGAGATCGCCGGTTGTGGCATAATCAAGTGACGAAACAATCACGCGATCGGCGGCGCGCATCACCCGTCCCACAACGAATTTTTGATACGCACGAAAAAAAAGATGAAACAAACCCTTCCCGACCAAATCCATGTGATACGAGACCACTAACTTTGTTTTAATGATGCCATGCTTTAATGATGCCATGCCACGAAGCACGGCACCCGCACCTCCCAAAAAGGGATAGTGAAAATGCACCACATCAAAGTCGCGGAGCATGCCCGCAAGTTGTGGAATCCATGCGCCGTGGCCGTAACGAAATAGTGGCCTTAGAGAAATTAATTTCCATTCTTTTTCATTCTCGGGATTGCTTCGTCGAAAGTTTTGCACCTCCTCGCAATGACCAAGAAGACTATCGTTGCTTCGGTCGCTCCGCTCCCTCGCGATGACCGGCGCAAACACAACAACCTCATGCCCGCGTTTGGCCATGCGGTCAGCATATTCCTCGGCAACACGGCCCATGCCGCCGGCACTGCCGAGAACCGGGGTGATCATTGCGATGCGCATACTTTTTTGATCTATAAGCTATAGGTCTGAATTGAGCCGTAAGCTCTAAGCTATAGGTCTGAACAACAAAGTCGTCTGGTTCAACTTATAGCTTATGGCTTATGGCTTATAGCTTATAGCTCGTGGTTACCACAAAATAAACCTCCGCACGACCCACCAATACGCCGCAAAGAGCGGATTTCCCACGTACTCCCACAACGGATGGGCGATTTCTTGATACAAAATGCGCGATGCAAATGTTTTTACTATTTCTCGGTCACTCACGGTGCGGACGCGTTGTGTCTCACGATGGGCACGGATCAATGCAACGATATGCGCCCATGAAAAATAATATCCGTATGCGCGCGCTTTTTCGCGCCACCACCCGCCTCGAAATGCAAAAAGCCACAAACCGATCTCCATCACGACGAGACCGGGAAAAAGTATGGCGAGCGTTCCCCATTTCAAATTTTTAATATGCACCCACCACCGATTGCGTTCCATGAAATAAAACTTTTTAATGGAACGTGAAAATTCGTAGCGATGATACACAACCGATTCCGGTGCAAGCAGGATGCGGTAACCGTGTAACCGCAAACGCCATGCCATATCAACATCTTCATGGTACGCAAAAATGGCGTCGTCAAAATATCCTACGCTTTGCAAAGCGCTGATCCGATAAAGAACTGCGGCACCCGAAGCAACCGGAATATCACGCACTCGTAAATGCGCGCGCGCTGTTACACTATCATGATTCTCACGATACCCGCCGCAAAAACTGAATCCCAAAAAATGAATCTCATTGCCCCAACTGTTTATTTTTATTTTTTCTTGCGCCAAAAGCAGTAGGGACTGCACGCCACCGATCCGCTCGTCACGCTCGGCGACTGCCACGGCACGCGCCAAAAAATCAGGCGTCACTTCGGTATCGGGATTGAGCAGATACACATATTGAAATCCTTCTGCGGCGGCCCGACGCATAATGTGATTATTGCCGCCCGTGTATCCGGTATTCGTGGCAAGCGCCACAAACTCGGCCTGAACATTCCCCACGCGGGTCAAACCAGTCGCGCCGTCAATCAAAGCGTCACGTGCAAGAATGGCGGTATCATCAGACGACGCATTATCCACCAAAAAAATTTTCCACGCATCGCGTGGATAAGTTACTCGCGCCAAACTCGCAAAACAAATCTTCAAAAAACGCGCGTGATTGAAACTGACGATGATGACGGCAATTTTCGGCATACTCTTTTATTCCTTATTTCGCAGAGCAATCTCACGAACCACTTTCGTGATTTCCTGCTCAATATGCTCAATCTTTACTAAAATACGAAAAGCAATATAAAAAAGCGCGAGAATGGAAAGATACACCAAGAGATCAACACCGCGCGTGACGCCCACGAGTGAAGCAAGGCGACTCGCTACATTCGGACGAAGAATAACGACGGTCACCGCGGCCCAAAAAAAGAGCCACACCAAAAACCACTTCATCGTCAATTTTTTTTCACGCAATTTCAAAACCGCCCGCGAGACGGCAAACACGATGAATACAACGAGGATAATTTGAATTACCAGCATACACAAAAACTACATCTGTCATTCTGAGTGAAGCGAAGAAACCCTCACGAATGTGAGCCAGCTCGCATACGCGAGAGATCCTTCACTTCGTTCAGGACGACAAGTTTTTATATTTTACCATCTCATTTATCTCCCCAACCTACGCAAAAGGAGCTTATACACCGTCTTTAACCCTACCCGAAAGGACTGGCCTTTGGCAAGCGAGTAATCGGTGTAGATGGCGCGGATCGGGACCTCGGCAAAACGCAATTCTTTGCGACGAATTTCGGCAACAATTTCAGAAGATACTTCCATGCGATTTGATTTTATTTCAATCGCCTGCGCGGCCTCACGCGAAAAGGCGCGGAAACCGGATTGACTGTCGGTTACAAAAATCCCAAAAAATAAAAACGTGACAACATTACCGAGGTGGTTGGCAATCACGCGATGCGTGGGCATGCCCACATGATTCAAAAGCCGAGAGCCAAGAACCACATCCACATGACCGCGTGCGATGGGTCCCACAAGGTTTGGGATTTCGGCCGCGTCATGCTGACCGTCACCATCAAGCGTAATCACCACTTCGGCGCCACGAGCGAGCGCAATCGCAATACCGGTCGCGAGCGTTGCGCCCAGACCACGATTCACGACGTGATAAAAAACCTGCGCACCAGCTTCGCGTGCCACCTCACCCGAATTATCGTGCGAGCCATCATCAACCACCACCACCTCTGACACAAAAGGAAGCGTGGCTCGAACCACACCCCCTATTTTTATTGATTCGTTGTATGCGGGAATTACTGCTATTGTTTTCATAATTCATTAAAAACCAAGAAGCATACGATTGGCTTTTGTGTATTCAATAGTTTGTGCTAAGCCGTCTTCGAGGCGTACTAGGGGCAACCAGCCCAAGTCTTCTTTGGCTTTTCGAATATCAGGCAAACCGAGCGATGTCATGAAGACGAGCGGCGGTTCGAAAACAATTTTTGATTCAGAGCCGGTCATTGCGATAATTTTTTTCGCGACATCAATCAATTTCACATCTTCATCGGAACCGATATTCACGGGACCAATTTCGCGCGGCGCTTTCATGAGCCGTATCAGCCCATCAACAATATCCGTCACATAACACAACGAGGTGCTGAACGATTCATCGCCATAAATCACGAGGTCTTTTCCGTCAAGTGCTTGGAGAACGAAGTCGGGAATCATTTGACCATCAAAAAGACGCAAGCGTGGGCCGTAGCCGCGAAACAGGCGCGCAATTTTTGCATCAACGCCATAGACGTCGGCATAGGTTTGCACGATCGTCTCGCTAAAACGTTTACCTTCGTCGTAACACGCGCGCGGCGAGAGTTGGTTCACACGACCAAGATCGCCTTCTTTGAAAATCGCGTGATCCGGTTCGCGTGGACCATAGACAACCGAACTGGAACCAAAAACCACACGCGCTTTGTATTTTCGCGCAATTTCCATCACGCGAATCGTGCCTTCGGAACCGGCGCGCAAAGTTTCAATTTTATATTGATCGAATTGTTTGGGTGAGGTGGGCGCGGCCAGATGATATATTTCCTGCACGCCTTGAAACGGCAATTTGAAACGCGCGAGTTCCGGAAATGTTTCAAGATCAAACGCCGTGTTGATGTCCACTTTCAAAAATTCAAAATCAGGATTTTTGAGCAAGTGATCAATGTTGCGCTCGCTTGAGGTGACGAAATTGTCAACACAAATCACGCGCGCCTCGCGCAGTAACCGCTCGGCAAGATGCGAGCCGATAAAACCGGCACCACCGGTAATAAGCACATTTTTTTTCTCGAAAATGGGAGATTTGGACATAGTAATTCGTAAGCTATAAGCTATAAGCTCTAAGCTATAAGTCTAAACAACAGAGCAATCCGGTTCAGCTTACATCTTTATAGCTTATGGCTTATAGCTCGCTAGGGAGTGTACCACATGAACCACACCTCTATCAACTTAAAATGGTGCGACACGAATGGAAGTTTTAAGTTCGCTTGGTAATTGAAATGCTGAGATGAGGGCGCCGACGGGGTTAAAACCGCGCAATGAGGGGTTCGGGCCACCCATGGTTCCCGCAATCTGGAGCGCGCCCTGCGTGGTGACGGAAATTACCGCGGGCATCATAAGGTTCGGAAAACTACCCGTGTAGGCGGTGATCGTGGCACGGGAGGAACCGTCCATACCAAATACGGAAACGACACCGTCGGGCTTGGCATCGGTAATCAAAATATCGGCGCGGCCGTCTTGATTCACATCACCGGCGGCAACACGAAGTCCGGCATGATGCGTTTTGGGAAGGGCGAAAAATTGCGCTTTCAAATGACCATCGCCATCAAAAATGCGCACATGCGGACCGCCCGCACTTTGGGGCACCGCAATAATTTCGGAAGCACCGTCACCATCAAGATCAGCCACCGCCACTTCCACGCCACCCGTGAAGTTCGGCGCAAACGCCATAAAACTGGTGCGCAATTCTCCATCTGCGGAAAACACTTTGATGGAGGGACTGACCCCTGCGCCCGTTGCAGTTACGATTTCGCGCGCGCCGCGGCCACGCAAATCACCCACGGCCACCGTGAGTCCCCCGCGATAGGATGGCGGATACGCCAAAAAGTTTTTTTTGAGAACGCCGTTTTCATCAAAGACGCGAATCTCCGGCGCGCCGCCTTTGCCAGGCACGGTTACGATTTCCGGAAGATTGTCACCAAGCACGTTGCCTATCGCGAGACGTACGCCGTTTGTCGCACTTTTATCATACGCAAGAAACGCACCGGTGATCGTGCCGTTGCGATCAAACAACCATACGCGGGGGGTGCCCCCTTCAGCGGAAACTGCGAAGCTTGCTTTCGGAATCTCGTCGCGTCGCGACTGCGCTTCACGCACCGCGGCGGCCGCATTCACACGACCACGACCCAGTTTTCCACGATACGCCGAATTTATTGCATCAATCGAATCAGCCGTCCCCAAAAGAATGTTGACGATTTCATCGCGTGACAAATCGGGTGCGATACCTTCGAGAAGTGCCGCGGTGCCTGCAATAATGGGCGCCGCAAGCGATGTCCCCGCCCATCCCGCGCCATACGCACCGATACCCAAAAAATCATTACGAAATTGCGCGCCCAGTATTTCTTCGCCGGGCGCGGAAATATCAACGCAGAGTGAGCCGTAGTGCGAAAAGCGGCTTTTGTGATCCGCGCGATCGGTTGCGCCAACCCCAATCACCCAGTTCTCACCACCGGGTCCATTGATGCACGCCGGATAAATCGGCCGCGCGTCAAGATCAACGCCGCCGCCCGTTTCATCATTGCCTGCCGCGGCGACCACGATCACCCCACGGTCATGTGCCAGTTTTATGACATCGCTCAGAAGCGGCAGGGCATTCGCATCAAAGGTGGTAAAAGATAAATTGATAATGTTCGCGCCGTTCATCACCGCATACCGAATGGCTTTGATAACGACTTCGGCATCACCTTGACCATCACTGGCGAGCGCGCGCAGAGGCATAATGGTTGATGCCCACGAAATGCCGGCCATGCCCTCATGATTATTTCCTTGCGCCGCGATGATGCTTGCGATAAGGGTGCCATGCACGAGCGCGGCTTGGGTTACGGTGCCGGCGAGCGATGGCCGTGGATTATTATTATTTTCAACAAAGTTCCATCCCACAACATCATCAATAAATCCGTTGCGATCATTATCAACGCCGTCCCCCGGAATCTCCCGCGGGTTACGCCAGATGTTCGCACGAATGTCCGGATGATCCAGATCAACGCCGGTGTCAATCACGGCCACCACCACATTTTTGCTGCCTGTTGTAGTGTCCCACGCCAAAGGTATGCTCGCTTGCGGCAAATACCATTGGGCGCCATAGAGCGGATCGTCAGGAATCGTCACGGCATACGCCGGATATGCGAAAAGTAAGCTGTAAGCGGTAAGCCATAAGCTGTAAGCGGTGCGTCTAAATATGAATCGTTTATTCATCATATAGCTTATAGCTTATAGCTTATAGCTCGCAGTGGCCAGTATAACAAAACTTGCATTTCATCTCAAGGGTGGTTATACTTCTTTTGATTGGAACCGATGATGGGAACCGAACAACGAACCTGAACGAACCTTACGAACAACGAACATTCGCTGTTCGTTATGGTTCGAGGGGATTCGCTGTTCGGTTCCCATCTACACAGCATATATTTAAATGGTAAGCTATACACTATTATGAAAAAAATTATCATCATTCTTATCATCGTAGTTATCGCCGGCGGCGGGGTGTGGTATTTTTTGCGCGGTAAATCTGTTATCGCGCCGCGCGATAAATATCCCGCAACCATTGATCGCCACTTAAAGCCTGACGATCAAAAACGAATCGAAGGACAAATTGCCGATCTTGTAAAACAAATCGGCGGTAAGCGTGATGTGGCTGAACTTGATCTCTGGATTACATTGGGCAATTATCGCGACATTATCGGGGACCTTGCGGGTGCCGAGGCGGCTTTTACGACAGGGACCGAACTCAATGCGGCGAGTTATGTGTTGTGGGCGAATGTTGCCGGTGTGCGCGAAGAACGCGGAAATATTACCGGCGCCGAGGGCGCGTATCGTAAAGCGATTGACCTGCAATCGAACCCGTCAATCATTGTTAAGTACGCCGACTTTTTGTATAATCACTTTTCGGATCGTACTGATGACTATGAAAAAGTGCTCCAAAACGGGGTGAGTCAGTTTGGACAGTTGCCGGAGTTCATCGGCGCGCTCGCGCAATTCTATGAAACACAAGGACGCTACGATGAGGCCATTTCACACTATCGCGTGCTCGTTCCTGAAAATCCGGCGGTGAAAACGGATATTGCCCGTGTGGAAAGAGAGAAGGAGGCGGCGAGAAAATAAATGGGGTCATTGCGAGTCCCGACCTCCTTAACATTTTTAATCGAAGTCGGGACGAAGCAATCCCGAGAAGAAAAGATTTTCTGGAAATAAAGACTTCCTTCATTTCACGGGATTGCTTCGTGGATTCGCTACGCTCACCACAAGTCGAAAGTTCTGCGTCTCCTCGCAATGACAGCGTTTTTCTTACTTCGTCGAAGGTTTTTCAAACGCTCACAATGACAGCGCTCTCCTAATGACAGTATAAAAAAACCAAAAACCCCGTCCACTGTGGACGGGGTTTTTGCGGTTAGTCCTGTCGTCTTTACCACGACGGGAGACCGAGAGTCTAATCCTTAGTAACCAATTGTGTTACCGCGGACATCGAGGCCGTGGACCAAGTAACCACTGGCCGCTGTGGCTGTGGAAACTGGGGCCAAGCCGTCGTCATCCCAGTACAAACTTGCCGGCATACGGAGAACAACGTTAGCGTTCGCCGTTGCGGCGGCTGCGTGACCAAGCTCACCACGAGAAACCGTGAGTACGGTATCAGAGGTTGCTGTTGCGGTCACGAGCATAATCTCATCGCCAGAGTCACACACGGTCGCTGTACCGGTTGTGCTTCCGTTACAAATGAGATCGCCCACCAAGACGTTCGATCCGGCGCTGATTGTGAGTGACGTTGCCGTCGCCGTACCAACACCACTGAAGGTGCGGCTCGGGTTCAAGAACGTCGAGACAATTGACTCATTCACGATATCAACGCGGAACGAATCGCGGTTTGCTGAAGAAGCACCGGTAGTATCAACATAGAGTTGGTACGTCTTTGTGCTTCCTGCGGCAATGATTTCAGGACTCGTGCCCAAATCCAAGCGCGCGAAAACGACACGTGCGGCGTTCGATACACAACCAAGACCTGTTGCGTCAAGGAGTGTCCAGAGACCATCGCTTGTATCAATCGGCGTGTTGGGTGATGCGGCATCAAAGAGCGTGAAATCATTCACATCGAGCTGATCAGAGGAAACGCCTGAACCTTGCGTGGCAAGACAAGTGTTCCAATCATCAGCGGCGCCTGAAGTACCGGTATCACCATTGTTGTCGGTTGCCGTGATCTTGAAAGTTATGGTCTCAAGAACCGTTGCGGCGCCGGCGGCGGATGACACGGCGAAGCGATACACTTCGCTAAGACCCGGTGAACCTGATGTCGGACTGCCTGCGGCAAGCGCAAGAGTCGGCGCGGTGCGGCGCACGACATGGCGATACGCGCCAAGCATAGCGTCAGCATGCGTAACACTGTTCACGATCAAAGCGGAAGTTCCGGTAAGTGCCGGAGTTGTTGCTTCAGTCATGGTGAAGCCCGATGATTGACCAACTGCGCGGAAACGCGTTGTTGTGACGTTCGTGCCCAAATCAAGTTCAGGCTTTGCACCACTTGTCGCGTTCGGGAAGGTGTTCATCGTAGCGAGCACCGTGAGGGTTGCCGATGAGTTACCGGCAACGTACATCGAGAGACCCGAGAATTGGGCAAGGCCCGCAGTCAAGAATCCCGTCGAAGTACCGGTTGTACCGTCCTGTTTCGGATACGTGAGCTTGAGTGACAAGATGTTGTTGTCATAGCCACCCGAGCTTGCACCACCGTTGTTGCGGAAAGCGCCCGTTTCATCGAGTGCTACATCCGTAATAACGAAGGCTTCATCCGTTGCCGAGAACACGAAACGTGAAATCGGCATATCAGTTGCGCCCATGAGCAAGAGGTCAGAGCGTGGTGAGTTCGCGGCAAGCGAGGTGGCAAGTGAGCCACCGTTTGTGACACGGACGTAGACTGTCGGAGCGGCGGCGGTGTTATTGTTTGCACCGGCCGTCGGAGCCACATTGTTGCCGTTTGCATCGCGGCTTGTTACATCCGTTGCAGGAGCAGCAATGCGGAATGCGTAGGCATCAGCACTACCAGAAACCGAGTAGTTCGCAATGTTCGTGCGAACAATGAGCTTCTTGGTCGTACCCTTTGGCACAACCCAGGTGAAGTTCTGGAAGTTCACGGTTCCTGTCGGAGTTGTCTGAATAGCGTTCGGACCGGCAACAAGTGCGCCTGTGTCACCATCATAGAGTGACGCAGAGCTCACGATGTCACGGGCCACAACAGCCAAGACCGGCGAGTCAGTATCGGTTGATGTACCAACCACGAATCCTGTCGGAGCGGCTGAACCAGTGGTACCGGCATTGGAGACCACGCTCACGGTATAGACCGCTGATGTAACCGTAATGTCAGAGCCTTGTGCCGCGGTAAACGAGTAGCCAACGGTTGGCACATTCGATGAACCACGGACATGGTTTTGGTTTGTTCCATCTGAAGGAGGTTGCGAGAAGGTTATGGTAAGAGCTGCGGCGCGGATCGTCATAGCATTACCCGCAATGTTCGCTGACGGCACAATTTGGTTGGCCGCGAGCGTGTCATTGTTTTGATCGGTCGCTGTTGTAAGCGTGCTCATGACAATCGTTGCGCTGAATGTGTTAGCAGCTGCTACTTCATCATCAACATCGGAAACAACCGCCATTTTAATGGTTTGACCGGCAGTTACCGTAAAGTCTTCGGTAAAGGCAAGATCTTGGGTTGTATCTGAACCTGCAAGTACAAGCTCGAGAGGACCCATGATAATGGTACCGGTATCAGCATTGATAATTTTCACGTGCTGAAGATTCTGTTCAGTAGCCGTGCCACTAACTGCACGGATAAGACCACCGTCACCGGTGCCATCAGTACACACTCCACAAGCAACTCTCACCGAGAGATCACGGACCGTGGTGAACTGTTGTGCGGTCAGAGAGAAATCAAGAAGATGATTGGTTTGTGAATTGCGAGAAAGATCGCTTGCCGCTGGGCCATTGAAGGCGAGGGTAAGCGTTGAGCCTTGCATGGTGGAGAACGAACAGTCATCGGTTGTGGCGAGACAAGTGCCGCTACCGGCTCCTGCGCCTGCACCACCGTTAAATGCACCGCTTGTGATCTGCATGCCAAAGCCAAAGTTTCCACCTACGGCCGCCAAGTCCGAAGGCTCAGCAAGACGTACACCAATCGTGCGCGCGGCGGCACCGGAAAGATCAGCGTGCACCGAGAAGATGCGTGTCGTGCCATCAGCCATTGCGAACGGTGAGGTAAGCGAGAAGACCACTAAGTTGGTTCCCGAAACTGCCGCAGTTGTGGCAAGTTTTGTTGAACCCTGCCAGAGTGTGAAGTTCGAGAAATCGGAATTGCGTGCTGAACCCGAAAGGCTAAACGTGAGCGAACCGATGGTGGCCGCTTCGTTTGAAACCTGGAGTTGGAAACGCGCAATTTCTGCATTCGTCTGACCAACGCTCGGGTTTGAAATGGTGCCATTGCCGGAGATCGTCACCGTGCCTGACGTACCATTCGAGATCGTGATCTGATTACCGGAGACCGGGAATGAACCGGTTACCGTACCATTTGACGAAATCTTGTCCGCGGAAACAATCTGGAAGCCATGAACGCCACCTGAAGTAGCTGTGTTCACGTTTGCTTTCATCCAGAGTTTTTTGGTCGTGCCATCAGCGATTGAAAGATTCAAACCGCTAAACGTCACTTCATTGGTTTGGGTTGCGACGGCGCGGCCATCGGTCAAACGGGTTGCCCCGTCATAGAGATAGACGTTAGCCAAATCGGTTCCTGCACCAACGCCAAAGCGATGCGCAACGATCGTTGAAATCGTTGAAGCACCACCGCTTGACGAAAGATTAAAGGCAAACAGCGGAACGCTTGATGCGATGCGGGGCGCGGTTGCTGACGCTGGTGTGTCGCTCGCGAGCGAAACAGAAAGCGTGCCACCCGTGCCACCGGAAGTCGTACCACCTGAAGTCGTTCCACCACCATGTTGTGAAACATCAGCGAGAGCCGCAACGGCGCCCGAGATATTTGCACCATCGGTGTAGACCGCGAGGTTTTGTGTGGTAGTAACCACGTTGCTTGCCATGTAATGGTTGGCGGCCATACCTGCCGCGTCAATCCACTGCTTCTGACCGGCGGCTGACACGATATAGACATTGTCAGAACCGGCGTTCTTCAAAAGCGTGCCTACTGGGTAGGTTGCCGCTGAAGAAACTGAAGCTGAAGGGGTGTAGTCAGAGAAGAAGACATCAGCGACGTCTTGAACACGACTTGCCCAGTTTGATCCGTAGAGCGCTGAAGCGACTGCTTCAGATTCGAGCCAACGGATTTTACCCATTGGTTCGACGGCATACACCTTGGGATCTGATTGGATCTTTATGAGGCGTGCACCGCCGCGATACACGGCATTACCGCCAATGGCGATTGCCGCAATATCCGTATCAGACAAGGTTGTAACACCTGAAAAATCTCCGTACCATGTCTTGAAAGTTTTTTCGTTCGGGAATACGTAGCGCTTGCCATCAGCTCCGGCATAATACACCGCAGGAAGGGAACCCTTGATAAGGGTACCTGCCGTTGCGGCGGATGTTGCGAGAGGTTGGAGGAGACCAGCCACACCGATTGACCATGCAATCGTTGCGCCGACCACTCCGGCCGTAAACGCCCGTCGTCCCATTTTTAATACATTTGACATAAAAGAATTGGGATTGGGATTATTTAATATTTCTAAGGTAGACACGACGCTTGCGCGCCTCGACCGATTTGTGACTACCATGTTAACAAGATTGGGAAATGATTTAAATCATCTCCATTTTCTCCCTCCCTCCATACGTAGCTCAGGTCTTTAGACCTGATGCAGTATCAAACCTAAAGGTTTGAGCTACGAGGATTATTCTTGAGAGCGAGAAAAAACGGGGAAGATTGCATTTGTCATTGCGAGGAGTTGATCAAGTTTCAACGAAGGAAAAGGATGTTGTCATTGCGAGGAGACGTATAAATTCCGACTTGTGGTGAGCGTAGCGAATCCACGAAGCAATCCCGTGAAGTAAAGGAAGTCTTTAATTCAAGGAAATCTTTTCTTCTCGGGATTGCTTCGTCCCGACTTCGATTAAAAATGTTAAGGAGGTCGGGACTCGCAATGACAAAAAACCACACAACGCTCACTACTTCACCGTTGCTTCTTCGTACAACCCAATACCCGATTCGATATTATTTGTTATACCAACACCGGCGCGATATGACGCGAGAGCGGCTTCATAGCCACCATGCGCAAAAATGTTTTTGCCATTTTCAAGCTCCGCACGCGCTTTTTGTAAATCAATCAAGAGCGCACCATAGCTCGGTCCACCGATTTTCGCCACGGACGCCGGTGTTTCACTCGGCAATGCCGTGATGCGCACCGCAAGCAATTGCACCGTGTCTTCAAGTTCGCGCAATTTATCTCCCACGCGGCGGGCAATGTCGTCGTGTCCTGTGACGCCGTCTTTTTTCTGTTCTTTGAGCAGAACCTTCACCGCCGCAATACTCACCTCATCGGCCGCGGCGGCGGCTTTTTGCGATTGTTGCGCAACAGAATGAGACGCATCCCGTGCGTTCTGTTTCAAAACACGACTGTAGGTGCTTGCCGTGCGATCAAGATCTTTAGCAACTTGAATGGCGGCGGCATCTTGCGCATTGCCCAATGTTTCCATCTCACTGCGCGCAACGGAAAGCTGGTCATTAAAATCAGTCACTGTTTTAAGAAAATCCGCATCGCGGTTCGGGGTGGTGCCCTCCGCAATTTTTGCCGCTTCATCAAGACGACGACCCGCAAACTCAAGTCGCAGATGCGCTTTCGTGGAAGGATCAATGGCAAATACCAACTGTGCGCTTTCGGTGGCACGCTTCATACTATACAGAGGATGTCCCGGAAGGGTTGCAGAAAATGCTGACGCAATAGCAACACCGCCGAGCATCACAAAAGAGGCGAGTGCAACAAAACTCACCGGTCGCATAACACGCAAAACGGCAGGAGGCGTGAAAAAACGCGGCGCATTTGAAACCACGGTGTAGATGCGTCCGAGACGCGTCGCAAAAGAAGGCGCCGCCTCGGCAGGAAGCGCGGCAAGCATCGCAAAAATACGCGCATCCACTTTGGCGAGATGCTCTTTTTCAAGCGGCGTCATAGGCATGTCCCTATATATTTTGCCAATCGCCTTCAATTTTTCAACGGGATTTTTCATAAAGATAGTTTTTTCAGAGCACTCATGGCGCGGTGAAGTAGCACACGCACAGCGCCTCGACTCTTTCCCAACACGCTCGCAACTTCTTCGATACTCAAATCATCAATGTATCGAAGAGTTACCACTTCTCGGTATTCAATCTTTAAATGTTTCAACATTTTTTCTAGTTCTTCGCGCGCCAAATGTTGTTCTGTGGTTTCTGAAGCAGATTTACCGGTATCTACGATACTTTTCATGAAATCATCATCAGGCTCAAACAATACTTCACGATTTTTATACCGACGAAAATGATCAATGATGGCATACCGTGCCGCACCAAAGATGAAACCGCGCACACTTGAAACTTTCCGTTCTTCTTCAAAAATATGCTGATAGACTTTTACAAATACATCGCTCAAAATATCGTCAGCCACTTCAGTACTACCCACACGAGACAAGATGAACCGGTGCACATAAACTCTGATGAGTTCATAAAGTTCGCCAAATGCCTCCTTATCACGGAGGGTGCAAATGCGAAACTCGAGTACCTGTTCTCGTGGGGCTGGCATGTATAATAAGCACCGGGGGGTGCTTTTGTTACAGTTGAGAATTGATTTAGTATAAACTAAGCCAAACTTATTTGCAATAGCTTGCTAGCTTATAGCTTTCTAGCTTGCTAGGAGTGGTGTCCACAAAGACGTAGACATTATTGAAAATAGAAAAAAATTGCATCATTATTTCTTCTCTATTGACAAGAAATACGGTTATATGGTAAGCTGTATTTTGATGTCTACACTATTATTGACACCTGACACCTAACATCTCACACCTAACCACAACGGTCAGGGTCAGATGTCAAATGTCAGGTGTCAGATGTCTCATATGACTACACCTCAAGCGGCAATAATTCGTGTCTCGGTTTCCGAGGCGGCACGCCTGTTTGGCGTTAATGCGCGTACCGTAAGACGCGCTCTTGCGGTCGGTGAAATCACCTACATCGTGGTGCGCGGCCGTTACAAAATTAATTTTGAAAGTCTTGTTCGATGGTCCCAAACCAAAGCAACGTTGGGCGTCAAACGCGACAAAGGCGGCATTGGTCAATATGTTGAGCAATGGAAAATCCGCAACACGCTCTACTCGCCCAATCCGAAAGCGATAAACACGAATGGTGATCAGAAGCCACCGGAAGAAATCAAAAAGCAGGAACCGCCACAAAACTAAAAACGAACTACCCCGCGGTAGAACTGACAACATAACTCCCCCTCGTCCCCCTCTTAGCTTAAGAGGGGGCAGATCAGACAGGCTTCTCCCCCTTGGGGCAAGGGGGAGACGTAAGACTTGAGGGGGTTATGTAGACAACATAACTCCCCTCGCCCCTCTTAACTTAAGAGGGGAAGAGTTTGTACGACACCGCATAACTCCCCCTCGTCCCCCTCTTAGCTTAAGAGGGGGCAGATCAGACAGGCTTCTCCCCCTTAGGGTAAGGGGGAGACGTAAGACTTGAGGGGGTTATGCAGACAACATAACTCCCCTCGCCCCTCTTAACTTAAGAGGGGAAGAATGTAATACCAAGAGGGAGTTGCCTGATTCGTATATTCGTACCGATTCGTAATTCGGTTCCCCTTGATGAATGTTTGTAATGCCATGATATTTTCATGGATTTGTATAAATGTATGCTGTCAGAAAAGATCACCAATAACATCAAAGAAGCCATGAAAGCGAAAGATGAAGCGCGGTTGTCGGCACTGCGTATGCTTCAGTCTGCGTTGAAAAATAAACGCATTGAGGTGCAACATGATTTGACGGATCAGGAGGTGGTGAAAGTGGTGCAAACACTCATTAAACAATACAAAGACGCGATCGAGGATTTCAAAAAAGGGGATCGCGCCGATTTGATTTCAAAAACCGAACAAGAAATCGGGTTTCTTTCGGTTTATGTGCCCGCAGAGGCATCAGAGGATGAGGTGCGTAAAGTGGTTGCGGAAAAAATCAAAGAATTAAACGCAGTGGGCACCAAAGATTTCGGAAAAGTGATGAGCTCAGTAACAAAAACGCTCGGCGCCCGCGCTTCGGGTAATGTGATTTCAAAGATCGTGCGAGAAGTCTTAGGGTAGTTCGCTCACTGTTCACGAGAGATGAGTTTCAGAAGACCTGCGCTGACACCTTCACTTGCGGAGGATAGCGACGCAAGAAATGTCCTGCGGGACATTTCTTCCTTCCCCGCTTTTGTCTCTCTTGTAATAATAAGGAAGCGGGGCGCTCCCTCCGTCGGCGTGAACGTGTCAGCTCCGGTCTTCTTTCCAATCTCTCGTGAAAGTTCACTCACAGGATTTCTCAAGGAATGCGACCTAGGCAGTGAAACAAACAGGTCGCGCTCTTTTTAATGGGTTCGCTCACGGTTCACGAGAGATGAGTTTCGGAAAGACCTGCGTTGCTACACTCGCTTGCGGAAGAGGGTTCGCTCACCTGTCTCGTGTGGGGACGACTGCGTGGTCTCACTTGCCAAAAGACGCTCGGCCACCCCCAGTCCGACATTGGATGTCGACATCAGACGTCGACATCCAATGTCGGTGGTATCCTCGCTCGCATTCCGGACAGAGATACTCGCAAGGATACTTTCTCCTCCGTTATCTGTCCTCCATGACGCTTTTGGCAAGCGAGCCCACTCCGTCCTCCCCACGAGAATAATTCGCTCACATTACTGGGTCAAGTGTCAGATGTCAGGTGTCAGGTGTTTTTTCAATCTCTCGTGAAAGTTCGCTCACAGGATTTCTCAAGGAATGCGACCTAGGCAGTAAGGCGAACAGGTCGCGCTCTTTTTTATGCCCGAAACCCCCCACCATCCCTCACCCCCCGACGCCATCTCCTCCATCTCCCGCCATGACCTTGAGCACCGCGTCGCCTCATACGAGCGCAACCTGTTAAACCAAACACGGGATCTTTTGCGTTCCTACAACATCATCTTTCATGACGCGGGCGAACTCAAAGCCCAACTCAAAGACAACACCGCGGTCTCCACTGCCGACCTCCATCGTCTCCATGCTCTCCTCCTCCAAATGAACCACATCAGAACAACTGGTGAACTTCCTCCTGA
>Ga0209515_10001162_pt1 | contig 45308 bp, 45 predicted proteins | sample Subgroupgradi54m_FD_187454 | JGI IMG/M metagenome (GOLD analysis project Ga0209515, IMG submission 187454) | Subsurface groundwater microbial communities from S. Glens Falls, New York, USA - GMW60B uncontaminated upgradient, 5.4 m (SPAdes)... ... | reverse complement strand
CTTGCCGTCCTGACCGCATGGAACCAAGGATGATCAAACGAGAAAGAAAACATTATCCGAAACTTAAAATCTCACGAGCGGAGTGGAGAAGTATGGCGATCGCTGCTTAAGGAAGCACCATTAGGTACACTACCGCTCTACATTTTCCTTTGTTTTCAAGTTTGAAGAAAGGCCGATATGCAGGAAAGAATTGAAGCGCTTGCAAAGTCGCTGGAACAAATCCAATTGAAACTCCAAGAGATACGGGGGTATCTTTGACCTCGATCAAAAGGAAAAACTGATTGCCTTACTCAATGAAAAAATGTCCCAGGCTCGTTTTTGGGACAAGCCTGCCGAAGCGCAGGCAACCATCAATCAGCTCAAGACCCTTAAGCGTGCGATTGATCCTTGGAAAAAAGCCCACACCGAAGCAAGTGATCTCAATGAGCTCTCGAGTCTTGTCGATCAAGATGAAAAAGCTTTGACCGAGCTTGAGGCTGGTGTCAAAAAACTCGAGCATGAAGTTGGAATGCTCGAATTTCAAAGACTTCTTTCCGATCCACTTGATCCTAATGGTGCCATTTTAAGTATCAATGCAGGCGCAGGCGGAACGGAATCGTGCGATTGGGCTCAGATGCTTTCGAGAATGTATTTCCGGTGGGCTGAGGATCACGATTTTGAAATTCAAATGGTGGATTTGCAGGCAGGTGAAGAAGCGGGAACAAAAAGCACTACGTTTTTCGTCCGCGGGCCCTATGCGTACGGATATCTGAAAGCTGAGTGCGGCGTACATAGGCTTGTCCGAATTTCCCCTTTTGATGCGAACAAAAGACGTCATACTTCATTTGCTTCGGTAGATGTGGTGGCCGAAGTAGAAGAGGAGTTGGAAATCGAAATCAGCGAAAGCGAACTTCGAATTGATACGTACCGAGCTGGGGGAGCCGGCGGCCAACATGTCAATAAAACTTCAAGCGCGGTTCGGCTGACGCATCTGCCAACCGGAATTGTGGTACAGTGTCAGAACGAAAGATCCCAACATCAGAACAAGCAAGTGGCACTGAAGATTTTGAAAGCGCGCCTTTATGAACGGAGGTACGAAGAAGAAAATCAAAAGTTAAAAGCGCAATACGGTGAAAAAAAAGAAATCGCTTGGGGTTCTCAAATCCGTTCTTATGTGTTTCATCCTTATACCTTAGTGAAAGATCACCGTACGAGTTACGAAACTTCGAATGGACAGGCTATCATGGATGGGGCTATCGATCCTTTCATTGAAGCTTATTTGAAATATCAAGCAAAAGAAAGATCAGGCAGGCCATGATTGCTAAAATTTTAGGTGGAAGTGCGGCACTGATTAAGAAACTGGTGGGTTCGAGGAACGATCGCATTCTGAAAAGTATGCAGCCGATCGTGGTTCAAATCAATTCTTTGGAACCCGGGATGAAGGCGCTTTCCGATGAAGCACTCCGCACCAAAACCGATGAATTTAAAAAACGGTTTGCCGAAGGCGCTAAGCTTGATGATTTGCTTCCAGAAGCATTTGCTGTTGTCCGAGAAACGGGACGTCGAACCATTAACATGCGTCACTTCGACTCCCAATTGATCGGCGGTGTTGCACTCCACCGCGGCATGATTGCTGAAATGGCGACCGGTGAAGGAAAAACGCTCGTTGCCACACTTCCTATTTATTTGAACGCGCTTGCTGGAAAAGGGGTTCATCTCGTTACGGTCAATGATTACCTAGCCAAACGCGACCGAAATTGGATGGGGCCGATCTACGAATTTTTAGGGTTAACGGTAGGAGTGATCCAACATGACCTGCCTCCTCCCGAACGGCAAATCGCCTATCGTTCAGACATTACTTACGGTACCAATAACGAATTTGGTTTCGATTATTTGCGAGACAATATGGTGGCGGATAGTCGTGATCGTGTCCAACGTAAATTGAATTACGCCATCGTAGACGAAGTAGATTCTATTTTGATTGATGAAGCGAGAACACCTCTTATTATTTCTGGGCCCGCTGAGGAATCCACGGATAAATATTATCGGGCGAAACGTGCCGCGGATCTTGCAAAGGGGCTTCGCGTTACGACAGAATCCGAAGGCAAAGCAAAATCACCATCTGAACTCATTACGGAAAATAAGGATGTGGATTACGTCGCGGAAGAAAAATCTCAAACGATTACACTTACGGAAAGAGGGGAAGAAAAGGCAGCCAAATCCATGGGTGTTGAAAATTTGCATGACATGGCCACGATTGAAGAACGCCATCATGTCATCGCAGCCCTTAGAGCGAAAGAATTCTACAGGCGCGATGTGGAATATTTGGTGAAGGACGGCAAGGTCGTGATCGTGGATGAATTTACCGGCCGCTTAATGCCGGGCAGAAGATGGTCGGATGGACTCCATCAAGCGGTCGAAGCAAAAGAAGGGCTTACGATTGAACGGGAAAATCAAACGCTGGCAACGATTACTTTTCAAAATTATTTCAGGATGTATCAAAAACTTGCTGGTATGACGGGAACCGCGGCAACGGAAGCGGCTGAGTTCGACAAAATTTATAAGTTGGATGTTCTCGTAGTTCCCACCAATAAACCTGTGATCCGAACTGATTATGCGGATTGCATTTACAGAACCGAAAAAGAAAAATTCAAAGCCGTAGCAGATGAAATTGCTGATCTTCATCAACGAAGCCGGCCGGTTCTCGTTGGAACTATTTCAATTGAAAAATCGGAACACTTAAGCCACATTTTGGAAAGGCGTGCCTTGCCCCACACAGTTTTGAATGCGAAATATCACGAGCGGGAAGCCGAAATTATTGCGCGAGCAGGTCAGGAAGGAGCCGTTACGATTGCGACCAACATGGCAGGCCGTGGTACGGATATTGTTTTAGGACCGGGAATTGCTCAGAAGGGCGGGCTTCACGTGCTGGGAACGGAACGCCATGAAGCGAGGCGTATTGACAACCAATTGAGAGGCCGCTGCGGCCGCCAAGGCGATCCAGGATCTTCCAAGTTTTATCTTTCGCTTGAGGACGATCTGATGCGAATTTTCGGCTCCGACCGAATTTCAGGTTTGATGCAACAGCTCGGAATGGAAGAAGGCCAGGAAATCCAGCATCCACTGGTTACGCGTGCGGTTGAAACCGCTCAGAAACGAGTTGAGAGCAGAAACTTCGAAATTAGAAAACATCTTCTTGAATACGATGATGTAATGAACCGTCAACGTGAGATCATTTATGAAGAGCGGAACCGCGTTCTTGAAAGCGAAAGTTTAACCGAACATATCTTTGAGATGATTGAAAATGTAGTAGATGATTTGATTGTCAAATATATGAATCCTGAAGTCAGAGACGAAGAACGCGATGAGGAAGGGTTTAAATCAGCCTTTCGATCAAAATTTGGAATTGAACTCAAAGAAGCTTACTTTACGAAGGACACGTTTGACGATTGGCGGGATGAGCTTACGGAGAAAGTGAAAGCTTCTTATCATGCGCGCACCGAAAAATTTGGCGCGGAGCGCATGCATTTTCTAGAACGTTATCTCATGTTGCAGATCATCGATGCCAAATGGAAGGATCATCTTCGGGCTATTGACGAACTCAGGGAAGGAATCCACCTCCGTGCTTATGGCCAGCGCGATCCTTTGGTCGAATACAAACAGGAATCGTTTACAATGTTTGAACAAATGACATCATCAATTAAAGATGAAGTGGTTGAGTTTTTGTTTAAAGTGGAAGCGGTTCGTGAGGAAAAAATGACGACCGCGATGAATCCAAGCAAACAAGAATTCCTCCACCCTGAAGCAAATTCTCTATCAGCGATTCAAGCACCTGGCTCATCTGAAGAAGGGGTGGCGGACGTTTTTCCAGCTGGCTCGCGAGCAGAACGGGGCATGCCGTCTGAGGAAACGCTAAAGCCTTATCACCGCGACCAACCCAAAGTGGGCCGCAACGATCCTTGTCCTTGTGGCAGCGGGAAAAAATATAAAAAGTGTCATGGGGCGTAACCAGTTTCCGATATGTTTGAAAAGGTTTCAGAAATGGGTAGGAAATTTTTGGCGGTGTTGAGTATCACAGTCTTTATCGGAGGAAGCAAGTCTTTCGCTGGTTTGACGGACGATTTGATTAGAAGAGGAGGCAATGCCGCCGCTCAATTAGCACAGGGAAACACTCAAGGCGTTCTATATGAAACGGTTCCTTATAGTTCTTATGGTAGTTACATTCCCGTTACAAAACAAACAAGCTTAAATGCAGGGTTGGGTGGAACATATTTAAAACAGGGACTCATACCATTTTCTACCCTTAATACGAAGTATTTGAATCTCGGTGCGAATTATAATGTTGGGAGTGCCTTCAACTTCGGCGGCTCGCCTTATCTTTCGCAGAATGTTCAGATGTCGGCCAGCAACCCCTATTTTTCAAACACAACGGTTTTCACACCAAAACTTGGACGAAAGGGTCCTAGTTTTTAAGGAGGTATTAACATGGATAAGAAAGAATTTTACGAAAAGACAGAACAAGTACTCAATCAAGCTTTTGAAGTCACCAAAAAATCTGCAAAAATTGTAGCTGAGAAGGCAGGAGAAGCAGCGCATGTTACGAAGTTATTAGTTGAGAAACTAGCACTTGAGCATAAAGTGACGAAGCAATTTGCCAGAATCGGCGGACGTGTTTATGAAAAAATGGCTCGTGAAGGACAAACGTCGTTTATTCAAGATTCAGAAATTAAAAGTTTAATCGAGGATACGAAAAAACTTGAGACGGAACTTGCGCAAGTGGAAACTGCGCTTGGCCAGGAACAAAAGAAAAAGAAACCTGTTCGAGTGTAACGCAAATAAAAAAGGGCGGTTGATTCGTGGCATTGAATTGCTAAATGTTAATTGAGATGGATTAATGTTTTTTGCCATTGTTTCCGCCCTTTTTTTAATTCTCTCCTTTCCTAAGTTTTCGCTTTGGCCTTTGGCGTGGGTGGCCTTCGTTCCTGTCTTTTATCAGGCAAAGCGTTCAAATAGTTTTGGCTGGGCCTTTTTTTATTTTTGGGTCTTTGGTTTCTTATTTTTCTTCGCTTCTTGGGAATGGCTGAGGCACGTCAGCTATTTCGGCTGGATTATTTTAGCAGTTCTTTATGCGCTTTATTTTGGTTTTTTTGGAATTCTCACCCATTGGTTTTGGAAGCACAGCCTGTCTCTTCTTTCTTTGTTCGTACTTCCTTCTGCTTGGACTGTTTTGGAATGGATCCGTACTGAAATTCCTGTATGGGGTTTTGGCTGGAATCTTCTCGCTTATAGCCAATCGGCAAGACTTGAAATAGCGAGTTTTGCTAATCTTTTCGGCGCTTATGGTGTTTCTGCGCTCGTCATTCTCGGCAACTTGTCCATTTTTTTTATGATCCATTCGATCGTTACACGGAAAAGAATGGAGATCTTTACAGCTTTATTTTCTGTTGTGATATTCGCTTTAATTTTGGGTTTTCATTTTAAGCATCAAGCCGCTCACAATCTACCTCAAGAGATTCAGCCATTCATTCGAGCGGCTGTCATTCAGGGAAATATTTCTCAGGAAGAGAAGTGGGATCCAAAAAGTAAATCCTCCATTCTTGAAATCTATGAGAAGTTGAGTCGTTTCGTTGGATATGATAAGAAACTTGATTTAATCATCTGGCCCGAGGCTGCATTCCCAGGCTACTTGAACGTAGACCGTGAACACGAGCGTGTGTTCCATCTTGAACACGAACTTGGAATTCCAATTCTGCTCGGCAGTCCTCATCTTGAATCTCTGTCTGGCAATCAGGAAATTGCCTACAACAGCGGTTATTTGATTGATTACAGAATGTCCTTTGAGGATCGTTACGATAAAGTCCGTTTGGTTTCATTTGGCGAATATGTTCCATGGCGCCGATTTTTTGGACCTCTTGGAATCGAACGGTTCGCTTATTCGCTTGGCGTCAGTGATTTTACGGCGGGAAAAGAAATGAAAGTTTTTTCGCTCAAATCGAAAACACAACACCATTTTTCGGTTTTAATTTGTTTTGAAGACACGTTTCCGAATCTGGCACGGCAAGCGGTGGAAAAAGGCGCTGAATTTTTGATCGTTATTACCAACGATGCTTGGTTTTCTAAAAGTGCTGCTGCCTATCAACATCTTCAAGCTTCTATTTTTCGAGCGATTGAAAATGGCGTACCTCTCATTCGATCGGCCAATACAGGCGTTTCCGCTTTTATCAATAGCCAAGGTGAGGTGCTTGATCGTGTAAAAGACAAGCGCGGGCATGACACATTTATTGCCGGAGGGCTCGTTGGTTCCGTTTCAATCGGAGGCTCGAAAACATTTTATCATGAAAAAGGTTATCAATTTCCGCTTTATTGCTTGATTTTTGTTTTAGCAAACCTTATTCTCACATTAGCCATGCGCGTTGGGAGGAATTTATGATTCAGAGTTTCGCAAATTTAGAAGGGACCGAAAAATTTGCACATCATTTTCCGCAAGCTCTTCGAACCAGCTATTTCCGCAAAACCGGCGAGTTGTTCCTTTCTTCAATTGGACTTGGAACTTATTTAGGCGAAATGGATGATGCCACCGATCAAAAGTCTCATCAAGCGGCCGTCCAGTGTCTTAAAAGCGGTATCAATGTGATTGATTCAGCGATTAATTACCGTGGCCAACGCAGTGAACGCGTCATCGGAGGAGTCATTCGCGATTTAATCGGACAGGTGAAACTTGCACGCGAAGAATTATTTCTCTCTACCAAGGGTGGTTTTATTCCCTTCGATACGGATTTTCCAAGTAATCCAGTCGATTATCTTGCAGAAAATTATCTTGGGTCAGGCATTCTTAAGGAAGAGGACATTATCCAGGGTTGCCATGCGATGACGCCAAAGTATCTAGATCATCAGCTTGAAAAGAGCCTTCAAAATTTGGGCGTGGACACTATTGATTTGTACTATGTTCATAATCCTGAAACCCAGTTAGAAGAGATTTCTGAAGATGAGTTTTATGATCGACTAACAAAAGCATTTGAGCTTTTGGAAAAAAAAGTTTTGGAAGGCAAGATTAAAATGTACGGAACTGCGACTTGGAATGGTTACCGGATCTCTGATGACTCAAAAGGCTATCTTTCGCTCAAGAAAGTAATTGGAGCTGCTGTTCGAGCCGGCGGTGCTCATCATCATTTTAAAGCGATTCAACTTCCGTACAATTTTGGAATGCCGGAAGCGTTGACGAATCAAAATCAAGCGTGGGAAGGTGAGACGGTTTCAGCAATTGAATTTGCAAGGCGCGCAGGCCTGCTTGTTTTTACAAGCGCTTCACTTCTTCAAGGCCGCTTGGCCCAACGCATGCCCGATAGAATTCGTTCCTTGTTCCCAGAATGTTCTTCGCAAGCTGCTTGCGCTCTTCAATTTGTGCGTTCAACCCCTGGGGTTACGACGGCCCTTGTGGGTATGAAATCTCTGGCGCACATATCCGAAAATTTATCCCTCGTGCAAATACCGCCTCTTAATGAGGAAGCTTTTGCCAATTTATTTGTAAACCGTCCTTAAGCGTTTTTTCCAACGTAACTTCTTCTAATATAATCATTTAACTTAACTTGGTTTCATTTTGACACTACTCGCTTAGTGTACTATAATCATCGTTTGAAATTATTAAGAATGAAACCTTTAATCTTTATTCGTAAGTCCTTGTAACATAAGGAATTTCGGTGGAAGCTATTTCTGAGGTTTTAAAAGAACGGCTTGATAAAATCAAAGAACTCAAGTCCAAGGGAGTTGCTTTATACCGCGATCAGTTTGAACCAACTGATTCAATTCAAAACCTCCTCGAACCTTTCCAAGGAGACAAGCGCGTTAAGGTATGTGGGCGGATGATGACCCGCCGCGTGCATGGCAAAAGCGCCTTCGCAGATTTAAAAGATGACACCGCAAAAATTCAGATTTATGCCAAATATGACGTTTTGGGCGAAAAAGATTTTCAGTTGTTTGAATTGCTCGATCTTGGCGATATTTTAGGAATTGAAGGCACGCTTTTTGTAACTCATAAAGGTGAGAAGACGATTAAGATTGAGCATTTTGTTCTTCTTTCCAAAATCGTTCAAATTCTTCCGGAAAAATGGCATGGTCTCAAAGATATTGAAGCCCGTTATCGTCAACGTTATCTCGATTTAATTATGAATGACGAAGCGCGAGGCGTCTTTCAAAGAAGAAGCAAAATGATTCAATCGATTCGCACTTTCCTGGATGAGCGCGGTTTCATCGAAGTAGAAACTCCCATGATGCAGCCAATTCCAGGCGGTGCACGTGCGCGTCCATTTGTCACGTTTCATGAAACGCTTCATGCCAATCTTTATCTTCGTGTTGCTCCGGAACTTTATCTCAAACGGCTTTTGGTGGGCGGTTTCCCAAAAGTATATGAGATCAACCGAAATTTTCGGAATGAGGGAATTTCTACAAAACACAATCCGGAGTTTACGATGCTCGAACTTTATCAAGCGTATGCAGACTATCACGTGATGATGAATTTGGTGGAAGAGCTTGTTGCCACATTGGTACAGAAGTTGTGTAAAAATGAAACATTACCTTTTGGCGAATATACTATTAATTTTAAACGCCCATGGAAACGAGTTGCATTTTACGACGCACTTAAGGAGAAAAGCGGCCACGATTGGCGAAAGGGAGATCTCAAAGAGCTTGCTGAAAAGGTTGGCATACCCCTTGATCAATATTCAGAAGATGTGGACATTCTCAATGAGGCATTTGGCCGGTTTGTAGAGCCTAGTTTGGTCGATCCAACTTTTGTGATTGATTATCCAGCGTTGACGACGCCTCTTGCAAAACGGAAAGAAAGTGATCCAAATTTAGTAGATCGCTTTGAACTTTTTGTGGGACGGTTGGAATTGGCCAATGCTTTTTCGGAATTGAACGATCCCTTTGAACAACGCGATCGGCTTATGAAACAAAAAGAAGTGATTGGAACCAAGAAAGTTCTTGATGAAGATTTTTTGAACGCGCTTGAATACGGAATGCCGCCCGCAGGCGGGCTGGGCATTGGAATTGATCGGTTGGTGATGTTGCTTACGAATTCAACGTCTATCAGAGATGTTATTTTATTTCCACAACTGAAACCAGAGAAATGACGGCGTATTTTGCCGTCATCCTGAGGAGCGTAGCGACGAAGGATCTCAGGATTCTTTGCGGCCTTCTTGTCCGACAACGTTTTATGGCGGACGGCCGCAGCCCATGACTTTCATTGAACTTTTCAATTGGAGGTCAGGGCAGTCCCTCTGGGACAGAATGACAAGGTGATCGGATGAAATTCGAATATTTCATAGCAACGAGATACTTGCTTAAGGGGAGAAGGCACGGTTTTGTTTCCTTAATTGCTATGATTTCCATTTTGGGTGTGGCTGTTGGCGTAATGGCGCTGATTGTTGTTTTAGGAGTGATGAGCGGTTTTGATCAAGAATTGAAAACTAAAATTGTAGGTGTTCAACCTCATATCGTTTTAGAAGCTCTTGGAGGAATTGAAAATCAGGAACAAGTGAGCAACACGATTAAATCGCTCAACATTCCCGAAATTACCTCCATCGCTCCCTATGTTCAGGGACAAGGGATTATTCGTTCGGTTCAAAGTGCTGTTGGTGTAGTAGTTAAAGGAATTGACCTTGAACAAGAACCCATGGATTTATTTAAGAAACATTTAAAGTTTGGAACGCTTGAATTTAATGACGTAACGCTGACAAGCGATGATAAAACCAAATCGATTGGACGAATTGTTATCGGTGAGGAGTTGGCTCATCGATTGCGTATTGCTGTCGGTGATGTCGTTACGATTATATCGCCTGCGTTTGATGAGGATCCAATCCATGCGATCAAGCGAGCCAAGAGCGCTTCTTTTGTGGTTTCTGGCATTTTTCGTCTCGGGATGAATGATTTTGATTCGGGTTTGGTTCTGGTTCATTTGAAACAGGCGCGTGCGCTTTATCAACTTGGCAGTCGCATTACAGGGATGAGCATCCGTTTAAGCGATGTCAATTTGGCTGATCGAATCAAAGCGTCTATTCAAGGGCGTTTCGGGACAGGCTATGTCGTTCGGAGTTGGATAGATTTAAATCGGACCTTTTTTAGAGCGCTTCAAGTTGAGAAAACAGTGATGACGATTCTGTTATCGCTCATTATTTTGGTTGCAGCTTTTAATATTGTTTCTACTTTAATCATGGGTGTCATGGAAAAAACAAAGGATATCGGTGTGTTACGCGCACTCGGCGCAACGCGAGGAAAGATTAGAAAAATTTTTTTATTTCAAGGTTTGGTCGTAGGGCTTACGGGAGTTGTCTTTGGTTCTTTGGCAGGATTGGCCCTTGCTTACAATTTGAATCCCGTGTCTGACTTTTTGGAACGGACGTTCGGAATCTCCGTTTTTCCAAGCGATATTTATTACTTTGACCGAATTCCGGTAGAAGTTAATTTTCACGATGTGGGTTTGGTGGTTATTTTTGCCTTGATCATGTCGCTTTTGGCAGGACTTTATCCGGCTCATTACGCTTCAAAGCTCGATCCGATTCAAGCCTTGCGGTACGAATAAATGCTCAAGGCGATTGACTTGGAGAAGGAATATGAAGGACCCCGCGGAACGCTACCTATTCTCCGCGGCGTGAACTTAAAATTGGAAAAAGGAGACATCACTTTTATCCTCGGCCGTTCCGGAGCCGGAAAATCGACTCTGCTTCAGCTTCTGGGCGGTTTGGACCGCCCGACACGAGGAACGATTGAATTTCAAGGAAAAGAGATGAGCGTTTTAGATGAAGAATCTCTTGCGGAATACCGAAATAAGAGAATAGGCTTTGTATTTCAATTTTATCATTTGTTGCCTGAATTGACCGTAAAGGAGAATGTGGAACTTCCAAGTTTGATTAGCAGAAAACGCAGATCCAAGCGTGCTGATGATCTCCTGAAGCGGGTGGGTTTGTGGGAGAGGCGGGATCATTTGCCGAACGAGCTTTCAGGAGGAGAACGCCAACGCGCCGCAATTGCCCGGTCTCTGATTAATGAACCAGATCTTGTTTTTTGTGATGAGCCCACTGGAAATCTGGACGAAGAAACCGCCGAATCGGTTCATCAACTGATTTTGGAACTGAACCGGGAGGGACAAACGTTTTGCATTGTGACGCACGAGGAAAGTTTTGCCCAAAAAGGCAATCAGATTTTTAGATTGCATGAGGGTGTTATTCGTCCCGTTAGAAAAAGTGAAGCATTGTGAAGTTCAAGATATCATTAAATATTATAATATCAATCGTCGTACACGTATAACGAGATGGATTTTTAACGGGGTTCACGCAGTGAAAAGGAGTTAAACGATGGCCATCAATCGAAGCAGTTCGCATAAATCAAAGAAGATGACACAAACGTCCGCGTCAGAACTTCTCGTTTATTTAGATGGGGAGTTTGTGCCGAAGAGTGAAGCCAAGATTTCTGTGTTCGACCATGGTCTTCTTTATGGAGACGGTGTTTTTGAAGGGGTCCGTTCTTACAACTGCCTTGTTTTTAAATTGAAAGAACATTTAACTCGGTTGCAAGAGTCAGCCCATACGATCATGCTTGAACTCCCTTTGACTTTGGAGGAAATGACCGATGCTGTTATTGAAACTTTAAAACGGAACCACCTTCGGGATGCGTACATTCGGGTCGTGGTAACGCGCGGTGTGGGAGATTTGGGTTTGGATCCGGCCAACTGCAAAGCCCCGAGTATGTTCATCGTTACAGATAAAATTATTCTCTATCCAGAATCGTTTTATCGGAACGGAATGGAGATCATTACGGTTCCTACGGTGAGGAATTTGCCGGAAGCCATTAACCCTGCGCTTAAGACGCTTAATTATTTGAATAACATTATGGCGAAAATTGAGGCGAAAAATTCAAATTATTGTGAAGCTTTGATGCTTAACCACCAGGGTTATGTGGCTGAGTGCACAGGTGATAATATTTTCATCGTAAAGAATGGGATCGTTCAAACCCCTCCGGCTTATTTGGGAGCGCTCCGCGGAATTACACGTCAGGCCATTATGGATCTTGCACTCAGGAATGATATGCCGTGTCAGGAGCGGGTTTTGACGCGTCATGATTTGTTTAATGCGGATGAAGCCTTCTTAACCGGTACGGCAGCTGAGGTGGTTCCAGTGGTGAAGATTGACGGCCGGCGTATCGGAACTGGAAAACCAGGGAAAATTACAAGAAAGCTGATGAGTTCTTTCCATGATCTTACCAGGAAAGACGGCGTCAGGTACACTTTATAGAGAGAACAGCGACGGAGTCGCCTATGGTTTGTAACGTTTGCGGACAAAGTGAAGCGACTATCCATTTGACTGAAATTTTGAACAATCAAATGGTAGAGGTCCATCTTTGCGAAAGCTGTGCCGAGCAAAAAGGCACGGACTTTAAAGCCCATTTTGATTTCAATAAGCTTCTGGCCAGCTTGGGTGATCTTGGAGTAGAGCTAACACCGGAACGTGCCGGTAAAACGGTTTGCAAAGATTGTGGAATGACGTATGAAGAATTCGGAAGGACAGGCCGCTTGGGCTGTGCCAATTGTTATCAAGCATTTGAAAAATTATTAATTCCTTTAATCAAACGTGTTCAGCGTGATGCGCGCCACGTCGGGAAAGTTCCGACACAGGCACCGGGCGAAGTGAAACGGACACTTGAATTAAGAGAACTTCAAGAAAGGCTCCGGAAGAGCATTCAATCGGAAACCTTTGAAGAGGCAGCAAAAATTCGTGATCAAATTCAAGAACTCGAAGAAAAGCTGAAAAAAGGACCGAAGAAACAAAAGTAAATCCTATGGCTAAAGCAAGTGTCATTGATCAATTTTTAAGTTCGACATGTGAATGGCTTCGCGCGAGTGGGCCTGAAAGTGATATTGTTCTCAGCTCACGGATCCGCTTGGCCCGGAATATTACCGGGTATCACTTTTCAGAAAAATTAGAGTCTTCGGAACAGCAGCATTTGATCGAAGAGGTGGAAAGGGCCATTGGAGGTACGGTGCTTCTTAAAGATTCATACTTTTTGGAGTATAAGGATCTGAAGGATTTGGACCGCCAGTTTCTTTTAGAGCGGCATTTGATTAGCCGGGAGCATGCGACGGAAAAGGGAGAAAAAGCCCTCGTGGTTGCCAAGAATGAAGTGGTGAGCATCATGGTGCTCGAAGAGGATCATTTGAGGAGCCAGGTGTTTCAGTCGGGTCTTAACTTGGTTGAAGCGTGGCGGCTGATGAATCAAATTGATACGGCCTTGGAAGCCAAGCTGCCGTTTTCGTTTCATCCGAATTTAGGTTACTTAACCGCTTGTCCTACCAACGTGGGAACCGGCCTCAGGGCTTCTTGTATGCTTCATTTGGCTGGACTTATGATGACGAAACAAGTAAACAAAGTGTTGCAGGCGCTTTCGAAACTGAATTTAGCCGCCCGCGGATTTTTTGGGGAAGGCACTCAAGCGAGCGGAAATTTTTTCCAGTTTTCCAATCAACTGACGCTCGGTCAGCAGGAATCAGAAATTGTGGATGGTTTGGAGCGAGTCATGCGACAAATTATCGAACATGAAAAGGAAGCTCGGAATTACTTGCTTGAGAAACGGCGTGGAAAATTGGAAGATCAAATTTGGCGGGCCGTCGGTACTTTGAAGTCTGCGCGTTTGATGTCCAGCACGGAAGCGCTTGGGCTTCTTTCGTTGATGCGGTTGGGGATTGATCTCGGATTTATTTCCAATCTCAGTAAAGCGAATTTGAATGCACTTTTTTTATTCACTCAACCAGCACACCTTCAGAAGTTGAGCGGGACTGATCTGAATACATCAGAGCGGGATCAAAAACGGGCCGAACTTTTAAGGACTCGTTTGAAGGATGTAGAGCTAGTTTAATGATTAGAGAGGAGCGGTAACATGTTTGATCGTTTTACGGAACGAGCACGAAAAGTCATCATTCTCGCTAAGGAAGAGGCGAAACGTTTTAATCATGATTACATCGGAACGGAGCACATCCTCTTAGGTCTTATCAAGGAAGGAGAAAGTGTGGCGGCGGCAGTGCTCCAAAATTTAGGGCTTTCTTTAGATACAATCCGCCTTGAAGTTGAAAAATTGGTTCAATTTGGTCCGAGCACGATTGTTTCCGGAGACATTCCCTTTACGCCGAAAGCGAAAAAAGTAATTGAACTTGCCATGGATGAAGCACGGCGTTTGGGACACAATTACATTGGAACGGAACATCTTCTTTTGGGTCTGATTAAGGAAGGTGAAGGGGTGGCCAGCCACGTTTTAATGAATGTAGGGCTCGATTTAAATAAAGTCCGATCAGAAGTCATTAAACTTTTGGGTTCTTCGGCACCCTCACAAGGAGGTGGTGGTATTCAAGGCGGAGCAGGGACAGCGAAGGGAAGCAAAACCAAAACTCCTGCGCTGGATGCCTTTGGCCGTGACCTTTCAACCATGGCGCGTGCAGGAAAATTGGACCCCGTTGTAAACCGTGCAGATGAAATCGAGCGTGTGATTCAAATTTTAGCCCGCAGGACTAAAAATAACCCCGTTCTTTTGGGGGAAGCGGGTGTGGGTAAGACGGCGATTGTGGAAGGGCTTGCTCAGAGGATTGTCTCTGGTGATGTGCCTGAAGCATTACTTGATAAAAGGATTGTTGTGTTAGATTTGGCGCTCATGGTGGCAGGGACGAAATACCGCGGACAATTTGAAGAGCGCATCAAAGGTGTCATGGATGAAATCCGCCGCGCAGAGAATGTGATTATTTTTATCGATGAACTTCATACCTTAGTGGGTGCTGGAGGAGCAGAAGGAGCGATTGATGCCTCGAATATTTTGAAGCCAGCACTTTCCCGGGGCGAAATTCAGTGTATTGGCGCTACGACTTTGGATGAGTATCGGAAATATATTGAAAAGGACGCGGCTCTTGCTCGCCGGTTCCAAACCATTAATGTGGATCCGCCTACCGTGGATGAAACGATTGCGATCTTGAAAGGTTTGCGTGATCGATATGAAGCTCATCATCGTGTGAAAATTACAGACTCAGCTTTGGAAGCGGCAGCGAAATTGTCGGACCGCTACATCAGCGGTCGGTTTCTTCCGGACAAAGCGATCGATTTGATTGATGAAGCCGGTTCGCGTGCACGGCTTTCTGTGACGCGGCTTCCGAAAGATCTGAAGAAGCTTGAAGCCAGTATTGAAGAATTCAAAATGGAAAAAGAAGCGGCCATTAAGGCTCAGGATTTTGAAAAGGCCGCTAAGCTTCGCGATGAGGAGCGAAAAGCCAAGGAAGAGCTTGCCAGAATCAAAAAAAGTTGGAAGGAATCGAAATCAGAAGTTGAAATCGAAGTGGGCGAAGAAGATATAGCAGTGATCGTTTCAAAAGTGACGGGCGTTCCGCTTCAACGGCTTGAAGAGAAAGAACAGGCGCGGCTTCTTCGGATGGAAGAAGAGCTTCACAAACGCGTGATTGGTCAAGATGAAGCCATTAAGGCGATTGCGCATGCCGTGCGCCGTTCACGTTCAGGTCTCAGGAATCCAAAACGGCCGATTGGCAACTTCATTTTTATGGGACCCACGGGCGTTGGTAAAACCCTTTTGGCGCGAGCTCTTGCGGAATTTATGTTTGGCGATCAGGATGCGATGATCCAGATTGATATGTCCGAGTACGGGGAGAAGTTTAATATCTCCCGTTTGGTGGGAGCACCGCCGGGATATGTGGGATATGAAGAAGGCGGGCAGCTGACGGAGAAGGTGAGGCGGCGGCCTTACTCGGTGATTTTGATGGATGAAATCGAAAAGCACATCCTGACGTCTTCAATATTTTGCTTCAGGTGATGGAAGACGGCCGCCTTACGGATTCATTTGGCAGGCGCGTGGATTTTCGAAATACGGTCTTGATCATGACTTCGAACATCGGTGCGGAAATGTGGAAACAGCAGGGAGATCTTGGTTTTAAGCCAAAGGCGAAAGACGAAGGTTACACTGCGATGAAGGATAAATTTCTTGAAGAAACCAAGAAATTTTTCCGACCAGAGTTTTTAAACCGAGTGGATGACATCATTGTCTTCCATCAATTGGATCGTCAAGATCTAGAAAAGATCATCGAGATCGAACTGGGCGAAGTGATGGAACGGATGAAAGACAAAAAGATGGAGCTCATCTTAAGTCCCGAAGTGCTTAAGTTTTTGATCGATAAAGGTTATGACCCTACTTTTGGGGCGAGACCTTTGAAGCGGACGATTCAGAAGTACGTTGAAAACGTTTTGGCCGAGGAAATCTTAGGCGGAAAGTTTAAAGAAGGCGATAAAGTCAAAGCCATCTTGAAGGGCGAGTTTATCGTGTTTGAAAAAGCTTCCTAAGAGGGAAGCGAACGTTTGATTTTTAACCCTTACGGCGGGTCATGATACGAAATTTGCTGGCGGCGCTTGTGATTTGCGGGATCATTGTCTTTTCTTTCTTTCAATTTTATCATTTTTTGAAAGAAAGAATTGTGACAAGCGATCTTAAAGCAGTCACGGAAAAAAGAATAGGCGCTTTTTTAAAAGCTCCCGTCCATGTGGATCGAATCAGCATCGGATTCCTCAAGCATATTTCACTAAGCGGTCTTTCGATTAAACAAACTCAAAAAGGACAGTCGTTTCTCATTGGTGTTAAGAAAGTCATCGTTCGTTATGATTTGTCAAGTTTTCTGAAACGCAACTTCCGCATCCCAACCGAAATCTTTTTGGATGCACCGCACCTGACTTTCAAGGCCCTTCGGTCTTTTGATGCAAGTCTTCTGAAATCTGATCGCGGGATTCTCACGCGTTTTGAATTTGAACAAGGTGAGATTCAATTGCCTTGGCTTCGTTTTGATCAGAAACTTCGCTTGGCGGACATTGAAGGCCGAGCTACTCCTAAGAAAGGCGATGTGTTCGATGTGCGGTTCAAATCGCGTCTCGCCGATCAAGCGTCAGGAATTGTTTTGGCTTATGGAGAAGTGGATCCAAATCGGAAGAGCTATCATCTTGAAGTTAGTTTGAATGACGTTGCTTTTTCCAAGGCTAGCAAAATACCGATTAGCCGTTTGAATGGTACTCTTGAGCTTGAAGAAGGAACGGTGAGAATTCGGAAAGCGCAATTTTTATTCCGTGGCATTCCTTGTGAAGTATCGGGAGAAATTCAAGATGTTTTTTCCGAGAAACCAGCTGCCATTCTTTCCATTCATATCCAGGAAGGCAAACTGGCGGTGCGCTCAGACATTCGCGCTAGTTTCAGGGAAGGATCTGTTTCTGGGGCTCTTCATTTTGGAACTTTAGCTTTTCAGTTTTCGGGCTCTCTCGTTGGAAAGCCGGTTCATTTTCAAGTTCACCGGTTGATCATTAACAATGAGTATCAGGCTTCTGCTGAATTTGATGTGAAGGATGGTATTTATTGGATCGAAGCGAACCATAAGGATAAAAGCAAACGGTTTCGGATTGATCTTTCCGCAACAAACTTTGACTGGCAGCTGGCTTTTAAGCTTAATCATTTCGAATTATTTGGTTTTGATTTAGTTACTTATGCAACTGTCCATTTAAAACCATATGAGGAAGTATGGCAAAAAGGCTTCCACGTTTTTGAGACACAGATCGCAACGGATTATTTGATTTTCCAGCACGAACCACTTCGGGATTTCAAAGCCAGCGCTCGGATTTCGGTTGAGGGTGTTACTGATATTTTGGCTCATTGGGGGAATGTTTCCGAACTGCGTGGCAAGATTTCATTTGGCCGAATTCCGGAAGGAAATCTAGCCTTACAAGTGGGGCCGCTTGCTTTGAACGAGATTGAGTCGTTTGGGACTCATCCTCTTCCTCTATCCTTAGGTGGAATTTTCAATGGGAAGTTGGCAGTAACGGGACCGCTTGAAAATCCAAATTTGGACGGTGCTTTCACGGTTACCAAAGGGACGGCCGGAAGTCTTGAATATGACCGCGCTATTGTCAATTTTTCAGGGCAGCTCCCTTATCTTGCGTTGAAAGATTCAAAAGTTTGGAAGGGAAAAAACAGTTTCATCTTAAAAGGTGGATTTGATTTCAGACTCCGTAATATTTTTGAGGGACTCCAGGTGGATAATCCAGAGCATATTGTTATTTGGAAAGGTTTAGAACTCACGAGCGAACTTGAAGATTCAAACCTCTCGGCCAGAAGAGGAACGTCAGGGCGAAGTCGTTCGGAATTGAGGAACGCCAGCGCAAATCTTTCCAAACTAGAAGCAGATTATAAACTAGGGGAACGTACGAGTTTGCATGTAACGGCTGAAGAAGATCAAACCAAAAAGGAATATTTAACCGTTGGGCCAAAGGTAAAGTTTTAGGGGGTGCCATGCCTAAGATTCCGTTGATGCAATTGCGAAGAATCGCTGATGTGCAGCGCTGGCTTGGAGGTTTCGGCAGACAAACGCTCGATTTTTTAGAAAGCGCCGGTGAAATTTCCATATTTTTTTGGCGTTCTTTGGTTGCGGCAACGTCAACCCCGCTTCGCTGGAAGGCTACTTTAGAACAGGCTTACAAAATTGGTGTAGCCTCGCTTCCGCTTGTGATGTTGACGTCTCTTTTTACGGGAATGGTGCTCGCACTTCAATCTTCCTATCAATTGAGATTATTTTCTGCAGAGCAATTCACTTCTGATTTGGTTGCTCTTTCTACCACCAGAGAGCTTGCGCCTGTATTAACAGCCATGATGGTTGCGGGACGTGTGGGGGCTGCTATGGCAGCAGAGCTTGGGACGATGAAAGTAACAGAGCAAATGGATGCTTTGAAAGCGCTTGCCACAGATCCGGTCCGATATCTAGTCGTTCCTCGTTTTTTAGCTTCCATGGCCATGTTGGTTTTGCTTACGATTTATTCAGACTTGGTTAGCATTGTTGGGGGTTATGTTGTTGGAGTTTTTAAGCTTGGGCTTAGTTCTTACTCGTATTTTAACCGTACGATTCATTCGCTTGTTTTGAAAGATGTATACACGGGATTAATCAAAGCTTTTGTTTTTGGAATCGTGATTTCTACCGTAAGTTGCTACTACGGTTTCAGAGCGAGGGGTGGTGCTGAAGGAGTAGGGCAAGCGACAACCATGGCTGTCGTGATATCGTTTATTTCTATCATTGTGTTTGATACGTTTTTCACGGCGTTCTTTTTTTTAATATGATGCAGATGACCCCACCACCTCCTTTACAAAAGTGCACTCTGAGTTTTCGCAAGTGCACTTTTGAAACTTTGCGAGTTTTCGATGCGGAGCATCGAAAAAAGGAGGTGGTGGGATGATCGAAATCATGGATCTTCATAAATCCTTTGGTGCTCACCGCGTTCTCTCAGGGGTGAATCTCAAAATTGAGACCGGTGAGACCATGGTGATTATCGGGCGTTCCGGCTGCGGCAAAAGCGTTTTACTCAAACACATCATCGGGATTATCAAACCGAATGCGGGCAAGATTTTGATTGATGGAGTTAATGTTTTTGAGATAGGTGAGGATGAAATTAACCATTTCAGAATGCAGATTGGGATGTTGTTTCAAGGGGCTGCGCTCTTTGATTCATTGACGGTAAAGGAAAACGTGGGTTTCTCACTTTACGAACATACCCATTTGCCACTTAATGAAATTGATCAACGGGTTAAGGAAAGGCTCCGCTTGGTAGGTTTGGGCGGGATCGAAGACCTGATGCCATCAGAACTTTCAGGCGGGATGAAAAAGAGGGTGGGACTCGCTCGCGCCATTTGCACGGAACCTAAGATTATTCTTTATGATGAGCCGACGACGGGCTTGGATCCGATCATGGCTGATGCGATCAATGATTTAATTATTAGAATGCGTGAACGACTTCGAATTACCTCGATTGTGGTGACGCATGACATGACGAGCGCCTATAAGGTGGGGAACCGAATTGCTATGCTGTATAATGGTAAAATTGTAGGGGTGGGAACACCCGATGAAATTCGCAATTCGAAGGATCCTTTAATTCAGCAGTTTATTACCGGTTCGGCACACGGGCCGATTACGATCGAAGAAAGTCGCGATCATTATCTGGTTGGGAATAATAACAATCATAATGAAACTTAACTTTGGTGGACTTTCCGTCAAACAGAACGGCGGATCCGCCAATTATTTTGGCGGACAGTTGGAGGTTTTATGAATAAGCCAAGATTTGAGGTGGCGGTAGGCTTTTTTGTATTAGTTGGTTTTCTTATTCTTTCTATTATCGTGTTTTTTGTAAGTGGCATTTATTTTTTCAGGCCTGGTTATCATTTGAGCGCTGTTTTTGATTATGTTGGGATTATCAACAAAGGTGCGCCGGTGAGGTTTTCAGGTGTGCGCGTCGGCGAAGTTTCGAAAGTGAGAATTTTAAAACCGGCAAATGAAAAGGAAAACGCAAAGGTAGAAATTATCTTCTTTGTGGAAAAGAAAATTGAAATTCGGGATAGCTATCAAGTCAGTATTCAAGGGACCCATATTATGAGCGAACCTCATATTGCCATTACCCCGATTCCTGGTCCGGGTCGGCTTCTCAAGGATGGTGATGTAATTCCGAATGGAATTTCCCCGCCCACATTGGATGATTTAATTAAACAAGGAGATTCGATTGCAAAACGAGTTGATAAACTCCTTGCCAATGTTGGGGTTGTATTTGAGGATGCTGAAACACGAAATATGCTTCGTAATTCACTGGTCAATATGAATCAGCTTTTAACTTCTATGAATACCATCACGGCAGGTCAGGAAAAAGACATTCGTGCTATGGTGGTGAATTTGAATCGTGCGACGGATGAGATGGGTAAGTTCCTGGAACATCTCAATCGAGGTGAGGGAGCCCTTGGGAAGTTGATTACAGAGGATGAAGTTTATAATGATCTACGCGATTTCACTCATGAAATTAAAACGCATCCGTGGAAATTGTTTAAGAAAGGGTAATTCAATTCATGTTGACTTATTTTAACCGTGTTCACTTAAATTTGGTAGGTTTTGAGAAAGGCAGGTATGATTCCCATGATTATTTTACTGAGAGTTCTAATGATTATTGGTTTTACCTTGATCGGCCATTACGTAGGGGTCCACTATTTTTCAGGAGGGTTATTAACTCAATTCCCCTGGCTCGGCCTCGTCTTCGGAGTGTTGGCGGGCTTCGTCGTTATTTTGCTTGATTTATATTTCAAGCGCTTAAGCGTCCGCAACATTCTTTCCGTTTTGATTGGTGTTACGCTCGGCCTCTGGACCCATTCTTTGCTCATGCAGGTAGTTTACAATTACGCCACTGGAATTCCACGGGAGCAACTTGGTCAGATCGGAGTGATTTCAGCCGCTATTTTTGCTTACCTTGGAGCCATTACGGTTTTGCGCGGTCAAGATGAATTCAGTGTGATGATTCCTTTCGTGAAACTGACGGCCAAAGGAATTGCTGAAGATATTATTTTGCTGGATACGAGCGTTATTATTGACGGCCGCATTGCGGATATTTGTGAAACTGCGTTTCTGGGTGGGAAACTTTACCTTCCTCGATTTGTTTTGAAGGAACTTCAGTTGATTGCGGATTCCTCGGATCCTTTAAAACGGAACCGCGGCCGGCGAGGCCTAGATATTTTGAATCGGATGAAAAAAAATCAGATGATCGAAATCAAGATTCACGAGACCGACTTTGCAGAATTGAATACCGTAGATGCCAAACTTGTGAAGTTGGGGCAAGAACTCGGCGGGAAAGTGCTCACGAATGACTTCAATTTAAATAAAGTTGCTGAACTTCAAGGAGTTAAAGTTTTGAACATCAACGAATTGGCAAATGCTTTGAAGCCGATTGTGATTCCCGGTGAAACAATGCAAGTCCGAATTTTAAAGGAAGGTAAGGAGCAGGATCAAGGCGTTGCTTATTTGGATGATGGGACCATGGTGGTTGTCGATAACGGCCGTCGCCGGATCGGACAGACCCTGTCGGTTACGATTACAAGCGTCCTCCAAACGCAAGCAGGTCGGATGATTTTTGCAAAGCCTACCGATGAGTCCCGTTAGTGTCATTATTCCTGCGGCAGGGTTAGGCCGGAGGTTCCAGGACAGTAGGGGCGGGCTTTATACCCGCCCGCAAAAGGCAGGCACAAGGCCTCCCCCTACAACCCAAAAACTCTTTTCGCGAATCGGATCCCTGCCTTTGGTCGCGCATGTCTTGAGCGCGTTTGATGCTTTACGTTCCGTGGAAGAGATTATTGTCGCAGTCGAACTGGGAAGTCTGAAGCGTTTTTCTCATGAGGTTCTTTCCAAAATATCAATTAAAAAACCTGTCGTTTTGGTAGAAGGCGGAAAGACTCGTGCAGAGTCTGTTTGGAATGCTTTGAAGCGCGTTTCAAAGAAAAGTGCTTACATTTGTATTCATGATGCTGCCCGTCCCTTGATTCGGCCGGAGTGGCTCACCCATTTAATCAAAAATCTGAACGGTTGGGATGCAGTGGTTTTGGGTCGCCCCGCCGTTCCTACGGTGAAAGTGTTTAATCGCAAGACGGGTGAAATCAAGCAGACGCTCGACCGAACCGAACTTTTTGAAGCTGAAACCCCGCAGTTGATTAAAAAGGAAGTGTTGCTTCAATCTTACAAAACATTGGGTGAGCGAGCTTTTCAATTGACCGATGACGTTTCTTTAATTGAAGCGATCGGCGGGCGTGTCAAAGCGGTTCTCCATTCGGAACCTAATCTTAAAGTGACAACTTATTCGGATTTAGTTTTGGCAAGAAACTTAAAAGAAAATAGTTCCACGCTTCGTTTCGGACTTGGTTTTGACCGGCATCGGTTGATTTCAAAAAGACCTTTTTATTTGGGAGGCGTTCGGATTCCTTCCTCTGTTGGACCTTTAGGTCATTCTGATGGCGATCCTCTGCTTCATGCGATTACAGATGCGGTGTTGGGTGCTGTTGGAGGGGGGGACATTGGTGATTTTTTCCCGAACACCAGTAAACGTTGGAAAAATGTACGAAGTGAAAAATTTCTTGTGAAGGCAATCGAAATGGCAAGCCAAAAAGGAATGAAGCTTTTCCAAGTGGATGCGACGATTATTCTTGAGCGCCCGAAATTAAGAACGCACAAAAAGAAAATTCAGGCTTATCTTGCAAAGTTACTTTCTCTTTCTCCTAACGATGTGAGCATTAAAGCTAAAACCGCCGAAGGGCTAGGTCCAGAAGGAGAAGGCAAAGCCATTTCCTGTCAGGCTTTAGTTGTTTTGCGAAGCGAGTAATTCATCATGGCGAACGTTCGAGTTCGATTTGCCCCATCCCCCACTGGTTTTCTCCATATCGGAAATGTTCGTACCGCGCTTTTTAATTTTCTGTTTGCCAGGCGCGTAGATGGAAAATTTATTTTAAGAGTTGAGGATACGGATCTTGGGAGATCCAAGCCGGAATATCGCGAAGCTCTCATGGAAGATCTTCTTTGGATGGGAATTCGCTGGGATGAAGGTCCTGATGTCGGAGGTCCTTATGGGTCTTATCAACAGTCCGAGCGGCTCGGCATTTATCAAAAGTATGTAGATCAGTTAATCGAGGAGGGTAAAGCTTATTATTGCTACGTGACGGAAGAAGAAACGGAAGACATGAAACGTATCGCTCGCGCTGAACATAAGCCGCCTCGCTTTGACAATCGTGGCCGTCATTTTTCAAGGGAAGAAATTGAAAAACGGAAAGCGCGCGGGGTCAAACCGACTGTCCGATTTAAAATCGAAAATCCACAGCTTCAAATGCACGACCTCATTCGAGGTGATGTTTCATTTAATTTGGACGAGATGGTAGGCGATTTTGTAATTCAGCGCGCGGATGGGACTCCCACATTTCATCTTGCTGTTTGTGTAGATGACGGACTTATGAAAGTGACCCACGTGATTCGCGGCGAAGATCATTTATCGAATACTCCGAAGCATATTTTGCTTCTTCAAGCGATGGGATTTGAACCGCCCGAGTACGGGCATTTATCTTTAATTCACGGCGAAGGGGGCGAGCCGCTTTCAAAACGCCTTGAATCAGTTTCCGTAAGGGAATTTAGGAAGCGGGGAATTTTGCCGCATGCGCTTGCTAATTACATTGCGCTATTGGGTTGGTCGCCCGGAGATAACCGCGAGATTTTTAAATGGGGTGAACTTCAGAAAGCATTTGATATTGCCCAAATCAATAAGTCCGCATCGATTTATGATCCGCATAAGCTAGACTGGGTGAATGGCCAGCATCTCAGAGTTTTGACGGATGAAGCATTTTCGAAGCATGCGCTTGCATACTTGAAAGAGCAGAAACTTTTAAAATACGATGAAACGCTTGTCCACAAAATCCTTCCCGCATTTAAGGATAATATCGAACGCTTTAATCAACTCCCAGAACGGCTTGAAATTTTGAATGATAGTTTTTCTTATGAAAATCAAAGTCTTATCGCGACGCCTGAAGCAAAGGAAATATTTAAAGTAGCAGTTTCGATATTGAATGAATTTCCTGGAAATTTTGTAGGGGCGGGGTCTTCCCACCCGGGTGCGGAAACCGCGCCCCTCCATTTTGATACGTTTATTGAATCATTAAAACCAAAGGTGAAAGCGAAAGGTAAGAATCTTTTTATGCCGCTTCGCATTGCGCTTACCGGAAAAGAACATGGGCCAGAACTTAAGCGCATTTTTCCTGTTTTCGGAATGGAGCGGGTGAAAAAGCGCTTTGAGCGCGCTCTCAATTCATGATTCGATTTTTCAACACCCTTTCCGGAAAATTAGAAGAATTCAAATCGCTTCGCGAAGGTGAAGTTGCTCTCTATACTTGCGGGCCTACCGTGTACGATTATGCCCACATTGGAAATTTTAGGACGTTTGTGTTTGAAGATTTGTTGCGTAGATTTTTGGAATACAAAGGGTACAAGGTTGAGCATGTCATGAACATTACTGATGTGGATGATAAAACCATTGCGGGCGCTGAGCATGAAGGGAAAACGCTTAGTGAATTTACGAAAGTTTACACAGAGGCTTTTAACGAAGATCTTAAGACGCTTAATATTTTGAAGCCAATTGTACAACCCAAAGCAACAGCCGAAATTTTAGCGATGGTAAAGCTCATCGAAGCTCTGATTCAAAAAGGTGTGGCGTATGTTAATGATGGGTCCGTTTATTACCGCGTTGCTTCTTTTCCAAAATATAGTCGCCTATCTAAGAAGGATTTGGAGAAAAATATCAAAGGTGCGCGTGTTGATGCGGATGAATATGAAAAAGAAGAAGGTGCGGATTTTGCGCTCTGGAAAAAAGCGAAAGAAGATGAACCGTCATGGGATTCGCCGTGGGGAAAGGGCCGTCCCGGTTGGCACATTGAGTGTTCAGCGATGAGCATGAAATATCTTGGGGAAACCTTTGATATTCACGCAGGCGGTGAAGATCTGATTTTCCCTCATCATGAAAATGAAATTGCCCAATCAGAAGCAGCTACAGGAAAACCTTTTGTGCGTTACTGGCTTCATTCCAAACATTTGCTTGTCAACGGCGAAAAAATGTCAAAATCCAAGGGCAATTTTTACACGCTGCGCGATCTTCTTGCGAAAGGTTATGATCCAATGGCGATTCGATATGCTTTATTGAATACCCATTATCGTCAGCCATTAAACTTCACATTTCCTAATCTTAAATCAGCATTTAATAATGTTGCGTATCTTAGAGCCTATTATGTGAGCGTTAAGGATCATCTTAAACTGGGGAGAACTTTTTCTTCGGACAATCGATTGCAATATAACATTAATCAGGTAAAAAACGATTTTTTAGAGGCGCTTGGTGATGATTTGAATGTTTCTAAAGCGCTAGCTGTTTTTTACACTTTCGCAAGTGATATTGATTCCCAAATTAAGGGGAGCGCCATTTCTCAAAACGAATGGAAGGACCTGATAGAACTGTTAAATGATATTATTGTCAAAATTTTGGGAATCCCTTTGGATAACCCTGTTCCGGAAAGCATTCAACAAAAAGTTAAAGAACGAGAAAAAATGAGGAAAGAAAAAAAATTTGATGAGGCCGACAAATTGAGGAAAGAAATCAAAACCGATGGATTTATGATTTGGGATGAACCGACCGGAACAGGCATAGCGCGTATATGAAAAAAGGTATTTTCATTACCTTTGAAGGCGGGGAAGGGAGTGGAAAAAGCACGCAAATTCGTTTTGTAGAAGCGTACTTCCGGAAAAAAGGAAGAAACGTTATTCTGGTGCGTGAACCAGGCAGTACTTCCACTGGTGAACAGATCCGGAAGATTCTTCTTGATTCAAGAAATAAGGGAATGTCCGTCGCAACAGAACTTTTTCTTTATCTTGCAGCGCGTGCTCAGCTTGTCGATCAAGTGATTCTTCCTGCACTTAAAAAAGGGACAGTTGTGATTAGCGACCGATACGAAGATTCAACTATTGTTTATCAAGGATATGCAGGCGGTTTGCCTTTGAATCAATTGAAACAAATTGTAAAAGCAGCGCGCGGTGAAGTGATGCCGCAATTGACGTTTCTGCTTGACGTCGATGTTCGAAAAGGACTTAAACGAAGCGGAAGACGAGATCGGGTGGAGAAAAAATCACTTAATTTCCATGAGCGTATCCGCCGAGGTTTTTTGACCCTTGCGAAACAAAATCCGAAACGTTTTGGGGTCATTTCAAGTGAAATTTCCAAACAAGAAGTGCAAAAGAAAATTAAGGCGAAATTAGATCATGTCTTCTTCTGAACTTTTGGATCCAAGAATATTGGATCAGCTTTCGAAACAAGTGGAACGCGGTAGGTGGGCGACCACATATCTCTTTATAGGTAAAGAACTTGAGAGAAAAAAAGCGCTCGCGATCGCGTTTGCGAAGGTACTTAATTGCGAGAAGGCACAACTGTCATCGCGAGCCCCGCGGGAGCGGGACGTGGCGATCTCAGGCTCTGGGATTGTTTCGGCATCAGTTGAAGCGTTGCCTCGCAATGACGTTTTGAAGTGTGATTGCACCTCTTGCAAAAAAATTGAAGCTGGCAACCATCCGGATGTGAAATGGTACGGGGCCGATGAGGAAGCGAACTCAATTAAAATTTCAGAAGTCCGCGATTTTAGAAATTGGCTCAATTTAAAATCCTTTGAAGGCAAGACGAAAGTATTTATTTTCAATCAAGCAGAACGCCTGACTCCTGAAGCCCAAAACGCTCTTCTCAAAAGTTTGGAAGAGCCGCCTCCGGGGAACGTGATTATATTTTTAGTCCCGACTGCAAAATCGCTTTTTGATACGATCTCATCGCGGGCGACACATATTAAAGTTCCTTCCTTTTCTTCAAAGGCGATCCGTGACATTTTAATTCAAGATGGAACAAGCCAACTCGAAGCGGAATTTCTGGCTCGAATGTCGCAAGGTGACCTCGCGCGCGCAAAAAAAGCGTATGAGGACAAATGGTTTCAAGAAAAGAATAAGTGGATTGATGCGCTTTTAAAGGACCCAATTTCTTTTTTAGATGAATTCCATAGCGCTTCACGGGATGAAATTGCGCGTGTGTTTGATTTTTTGATGGAGTGGTTCAGGGATCTTTTGGTGTTTCGTGCAACAGAAGACCGCGAAAACTTAATTCATTCGGATCGTTTTGAACTCATTACTTCCATTGTTTCCCGGCGGGACTTTGAAACCATCGTGGAGCTCTTTGAAGAATTAAACCAAATCAGAAAATCGATTGATGACTATGTGAATCAAAAACTAGTGCTCACCCAAGCCGAAGTTCTGTTGGAGCATTTTTTCAAATGATCCCATCACCTCCTTTTTCTGCCGTTTCTTTTGAGCTATTAGATCATGAAACGGCAGAATTTCTTTCAAAAATGAAAGAGCGCTTGGATTTAAGACCAAGCGCTCTTTTAAAGGAGGTGATGGGATGACCAAGCCTTTTTACATTACAACGCCGCTTTATTATGTGAATGCGAAGCCTCATATTGGGCATGCCTATACCAATATTCTGTGTGACACCTTTGCAAGGTTTCATCGTTTGCTTGGCGAAGAAGTGTTTTTTATGACGGGCACAGATGAGCACGGAACTAAAATCGACAAAGCAGCTCGTGAGCTTGGTAAAGAACCAAAGGTCTATGTCGATGAAATGGTTCCTCAATTCAAGGAACTTTGGAGCATTTTAGGGATCGAATACGATTATTTTATTCGAACAACCGACGACCTACACAAACGGGTGGTTCAAAATGTAATCAATAAGTTAGTAGATAATAAAGATATCCAGCTAAAACTTTATTCAGGGTGGTATTGTATTCCTTGCGAGTCTTTTTTGATGGAGCTTCAACTTAAAGATAAAAAATGTCCCGATTGCGGTCGTGAGGTACAGCAACTTTCTGAAAAGAACTTTTTTTTCAAACTTTCTAATTATCAAAGTTGGTTAATTGATCACATCAATAGAAATCCAGATTTTATCAAACCTGAAAGTCGTCGAAATGAAATGTTAGGATTTCTTAAACAACCTTTAGAAGATTTGTGCATTACTAGGCCGCGTACGCGGTTAGAATGGGGGATTCCTTTTGAAAGGCATAACGCTTTTGTGGTTTACGTTTGGTTCGACGCACTGATCAATTATGTGAGCGGTGTCGGATTTACGACAGATGAGAAGAAATTTAAAAAGCTTTGGCCTGCAGATGTTCATGTTGTGGGAAAAGACATTCTCCGCCATCATGCTGTTTACTGGCCCATTATGCTGAAGGCAATGGGATTGGAAATGCCTCATACGATTCTTGCACACGGTTGGTGGACGATGTCTGGTGCTAAGGTTTCCAAATCCAGAGGGAATGCCGTGGATCCGATTGAACTCGTCAATAAATATGGAGTTGACGCTTTTCGGTATTTCCTTTTACGTGAAGTAACGGTCGGTTTCGACGGCGCTTTTTCTGAAGACCTTTTAGCGGAGCGTTACACAAGCGATTTGGCGAACGACTTGGGTAATCTTTGGTTCCGTCTGGCATCGATGCTCGAAAAATATTTCTCACGTGCAATCCCCAAAAACACAAATTTGTCCAAAGTGGATCCATTGATTGAAAATGCTTGGAATCTCTTCGGCAAAGTAGATCAGGCCATGCAACAGTATGACCCGCGTGAGGCGCTTGCCGCCATTTGGCAGGCGATTACCCTTTGCAATCAGTTTGTAGAAGAGAAAAAACCCTGGGTGCTTGCCAAAGATCCTGCCCGGAAAGAGGAACTTGCTCAAGTCCTTAGGAATCTTGGCGAATGCGTTGCGCATGTTGCAGTCTTGTTGCGTTCTTTCCTTCCGGGAACGGCTAGAAAAATTCTCGAAAGGCTTCATTTGCCCATTGATTGGAACATAACAAATAGCAAAGATTTCGCGAAGCCTTTCCTTGAAGAAGGGGTAACCGTTGAGCGTGGCGATGCGCTTTTCCCGAGGCTGGATGAAGAAAAGAAAAGCGTACAGCGTACAGCGGATAGCGTATAGGAAAAAATATGAGTTCAATTCTATTCTTAGGTTTTTTTATCTGTTCTACGCTAAACGCTAGACGCTGAGCTCATGTCATTCGTTGATACGCACGTCCATCTTCACTTCTCAGATTTTCAATCAGATTTCAATGAAGTTATTGAACGAGCGAGAAGTTCCGGCGTTCGGTTTTTCGTAAATGTCGGAACTGATCTTAAATCTTCACGAGAAGCCATTGCGATTGCCGAGAAGTTTGATTTTGTGTATGCAACAGTAGGAATTCATCCTCATGATGTAAAAGATGCCACGCCTGAAGATATGTGCCAATTGGCGGGACTTGCGAAACATTCAAAGGTGGTTGCGATTGGAGAAGTAGGTTTGGATTTTTACCGCAATCTTTCTCCGGAAGAAGTTCAAAGAAAATTAATCATTCAATTTTTTGAAATGGCAAAGCAGGCGAATTTACCACTCGTCCTCCATATTCGCGAAGCGTATGAAGTGATGATTGAACTTTTGAGAGCTCATTTCAAACCTCCGATTCGAGCAGTGAGTCATTGTTTTGCTGGGACACGAGAAATTATGGAGCAGCTTGTAGAACTTGGGCTGTTTATTTCGTTTGCAGGCCCTATTACTTATAAAAAGAATGACAGCTTACGTGAAGCAGCTCGGGTTTGTCCTCAAGATCGAATCTTAATTGAAACGGACGCACCGTTTTTAGCACCACAAACCCACCGGGGGAAGCGGAACGAACCTGCTTTTATGGTGGAGACCGCGCGGCGGATTGCAGATCTCAGGGGAATTTCAATTGAAGAGTTTAGTCGAATCATTTCTCGAAATTCAGAAGCTCTCTTTAATCGGCCATTTTCAGGATAAATGATGAAATCCATTTTAATTGAAACGATAGAGCTCTTTCGGAAAGAAAAAATTTATTCTTCTTTGCTAATCTTCATTTTATTGTTCTATGTAACCGTTTTCTTTCTTCACAGAACCGTCGGAACAAAAAATAGCATCCACAATCAAAACAAACAGCAAATCGAAGCCTTGCTTAAAGAAGCATCGCAAAAACCCGAAGTGATTGAGAAGCGTTTGTCAGAACGGCCCGTACTTTGGTGGCTGGTGCGAGTGTTTACCGTTATTTTTATTTTTGCTTTCGGGATTGGCATTTGGCTGGGTTCCGGGGATTTGAAGCGCTTGTTTTCAAAAGAGGAATTGATTCCATCTTCTACTCAGAGCTTAAGCGTTTCTTGGGGGGCTAGTGATATTGTTAAGGCGGTTCTTCTCTTTTTTTCATTTGGAATTTCGTTCAATTTGCTTTTGTCGTTTTTGAAGTCAATTTTTTTTCGTGCAGTAGATTCGTCTTCGCTGATCATTGTGCATACTTCATTCCTTGATGTGACCACTGTTTTTTTTATGGTGTTTCTGATTAAGCAAAAGGGGTCTCGGTTGCACGATTTGATCGGTTTTGACTTTCCGAAAATCCCACTTCAAGAAATTTGGTTGGGAATTCGGACCTATTTTGTAGCGCTTCCTCTTTTCATGGTTATTTTGGTCACCTTGGTTTATATCGCAAATCGTTTTTCCTATGAGCCGCCTCCACATCCTCTCGTTGAAGTGTTGCTGAAGGATCAAACAACCCCTCCGTGGATTTTGAGCTATTCTCTTTTTGTAGCCTGTATCGTAGGTCCGATTGTGGAAGAAATTTTTTTTAGAGGATTTTTTTACCCAGCAGTGAGAAAATATTTGGGCATTGGCTGGACGATGGTTATAACGGCAGTTCTCTTTGCAGCAGTTCATGAGAATATTTTTTCATTTGTACCCATATTATTCCTGGGTTTTGTTCTATGCTATCTCTATGAGAAGAGAAGCAACTTGCTTTCGTGCATTACGCTTCACATGATCCATAACACCGCTTTCCTTGTGTATTTTTTCTTGATGAAGAGTGTTTTATTTTCTAAGGGAGCCGCATGATCCCATCACCTCTTTTGCGAAAGCGCACACTAGGTTTTCAAACGTGTGCTTTTGGAACTCTGCGAGTTTTCGGTGCTCTGCATCGAAAAAAAGAGGTGATGGGATGAGTTTGGAAAAGATCATTTCCATTCTGGTATGGATTTTGATTTTTTTGGCTACCGTGACCATTCACGAGGTAGCGCACGGGGCGGTCGCATTTTTAAGAGGTGATCAAACTGCAAAAGCCATGGGCCGCCTGACGCTCAATCCGTTTCGGCATATCGATTTATTTTGGACAGTGCTTTTACCGGCAATCCTTTTTATTTCAACCGGCGGACGGTTTGTCATTGGAATGGCGAAACCGGTACCCGTGAACTTTGCAAACCTCTACCGACCGAAACTGGATATGATTTGGGTGGCTTTGGCAGGTCCGGCAGCCAATATTATTTTCGCTGAAATTCTGCTTTCTGTGGTGAGGGTAACCCATTTCTCGCTTTTGCTTTTAGGTGTCTATTTTAATTTGGGACTTGCTGTATTTAATTTAATTCCTATTCCACCACTCGATGGATCGCGTATTGTGGCGGGAATATTGCCTCGACCGCTCGATCGGAAATATCTAAAGCTAGAGCCTTATGGTTTTTGGCTCGTTTTGGCTTTATATGCAACGGGATTACTGTATGCTTGGGTAATCCCCGGCATTAATTTGTTAGCTTCTTTTTTAGGTTTACCAAGGCTTAATTTATGAAATCCAGTTTTCAAAGAAATAAGAAGACGATTGAATCGCTTGGAGAATTTGGTTTGATTCGTGAAATCCAAAAATGGATTCCGAAAGTCAAAACCATTCGCCAAGGAATTGGAGATGATGCCGCCGTTTTTGATGGGCCAGGTGGAACATATCAATTGCTTACGATTGATACCATTGTGGAAGATGTTGATTTCTTAAAACGCAAAGCAGCGCCTCAAGAAATCGGTTGGAAAGCGCTTGCCATTAATTTAAGCGACATCGCTGCGATGGGTGGTGTTCCAAAAGTAGCCGTTGTTAGTTTGACTCTTCCTAAAAAGACTTCCGTTCAATTTGTAAAAGGATTTTACGAGGGCGTGCAGAAGCTCGCGAAACAGTTTGGCGTTGCTATTGTGGGTGGAGATCTTTCGGGTGGGCCAAAGATTTCAAGTTCCATTGCGCTATTGGGAGAATCTCAAAAGAAATGGACCGTTTTCAGAAAAGGCGCGAAAGTGGGTGACTTCATTTGTGTGACGGGCCGTCTCGGTGGATCGATTCTTGGGAAACATCTCCATTTCATGCCGCGTGTTTGCGAAGGTGAATTTCTGGCTAGGCAAGGTGTTTCAGCCATGATTGATATTTCAGATGGTTTAGGCCAAGATTTGGACCATTTGATCAAAGAATCCAATGTAGCTTTTTTGATCGATGAAGCGAAAGTTCCTATTTCTCAAGCAGCGTGCAAGCTTGCTCGAGGAAATCCAAAGAAAGAACTCATTCATGCGTTTTGCGACGGAGAGGATTTTGAACTTTTGTTTACGATCGCTCCTCGCAAATGCAAAACACTTAAGAAAGTTTGGTCGAGAAAATTTTCAACTCCATTAACAGTCATCGGTCGAGTCGTAAAATGGCGCGGAAGTGCACCGGCACAACGGAAGCCTCTCGGCTATCAGCATTTTTAATTTTATGTCTTTGCGAAAGTGGGAAACCCATTCACCAAGCGAAACGATCGAACGAGGTCGCGCGATCGGACGTTCCTTAAAACCTGGAACAGTGATCGCTTTGATCGGCGATTTGGGAAGTGGGAAAACAACCTTGGTGAAAGGCCTTGCCTTGGGACTTGGGGTGAAAGATGCGCGCGAAGTAAAGAGCCCCACGTTCGTGATTTTCCATATATACAAGGGCAGGATCCCACTTTACCATTTTGATCTTTACCGACTTGATGAATCACGAGACGTGGAAGGAATCGGAATGGATGAATTTTTATCCGACCCAACCGCTATTTCCGTCATCGAATGGGCCGATCGAATTCCAGCCGTTTTACAACAGGCATCTGTTAGAATCGAGCTGACAAGTTCAGGTGAAACCGGTAGAACCATTAGAGTGTATTCCCATGGATGCAAAGAACATTCTCGCGGTTGATACTTCCTCACGCGTTTTATCGATTGCGATTTCCGCCACATTGCGCGGCGGACAAGCCGGGAATAGAGCTCTTTTTGAAGCCAATTTAGAAGGAACACCCCGACATTCGGAGCAACTTATTGGTTTGGTTCAAGAAGGTTTAAATCGTCTCGGACTTAAAAAAAATGAACTTGATGAATTCATTTGGGGATTGGGACCAGGTTCTTTCACGGGTTTAAGGATCGGGCTTTCGGTTCTCAAGGGTTTTCATCTGGGTTTTGGGAAAAAAGCGTTTGGCGCTTCAAGTCTCGATCTCATTGCTTTGGGAAGCGGCATGGCTTCAGGAGGGCTCATCGTTTGCGTAGATGCCCGCCGCGAACGGATTTATACGGCGATTTACCGGTTCCAAAATGGAGAAGCTAAAAAGGTTCTTGAAGATTGTGCCCTTTCATTGGAGCAATTATTGAGAAAAATCAAAGCGGGAACCGTTTTGACCGGGGATGCGCTCGTTCCTTATGGGGATTTGATTCGAAAAAAGCTCGGCGAAAAAGCACTTTTTTTGAAGCCTTCTTTTTGGTATCCTCGAGCTCTGTTTTTAACCCATTTATATGAAGGCAAACGTCAGTGGCTTAAGCCCCTAAGCCTTAGGACCATGGTTCCTCAATATTTAAGAATATCTGAAGCTGAGGAAAAATTCAGCCGAAGAAAGAAAAAATGAATGGACTTGATTTATTAACTGAATCACGCGTGCGCGAACAAACCACTTGGCTTGAGCTGGATCGAAACGCCCTCCGTCATAATTTGATTCAGATCATAAGCCTTACGTTGCCGAGCGCTACCATCATGGCAGTCGTCAAGGCCAACGCCTACGGCCACGGTTTATTTGAGGTTGTCCAATGTTTACGTGATAAAGTATCTTACTTTGGCGTTGCTTCAATCGAAGAGGCACTTACGCTCCGGCGTTTTGAAATTGATACACCCATCCTTCTGCTTGGAGTTCATTTTGGAAATACCATTGAGGATGCCATTCAATCTGATGTTACGCTTGCAGTCTCAAGTGTTGAACAAGCCAGAGAAATTTCTGAACGGGCTCAAAAGTTGCGTAAGCCTGCCACCATTCATATCAAAATTGATACGGGGATGGGCCGCCTCGGAATTCCAAAATCTTGCGCTCTTCAAGCCATTAATGAAATTGCATCGCTTGAAATGCTCCAGCTCGAAGGAATTTTTACTCATTTTCCACAAGGTGAGGACGAAAAAGATCCATTTACACAGGAGCAGATTCGTTCGTTCCACAAATTGATCGAAAAAGCGGGTGAGAAGGGAGTCCATTTTGCTTATCGCCACGCCGCTAATAGCATTGGAATCGCCCACCATAAAGACGGGCACTTTAATCTGGTCCGACCCGGCCTTACGCTTTATGGACTTCATCCTCATCCTTCGCTCAAGCGGAAATTGAATTTGAAACCCGTCCTTTCCTGGAAAGCCCGCATTATCCTGGTGAAAACCCTTGGCCTAGGCGAATCCACGGGTTACAGCCGCACTTTTGTTGCCAATGAGGAAACCACCATTGGCGTGATTCCTGTCGGCTATAGCCATGGCTATCCCTTTGCACTGTCCAACAAAGGAACCGTTTTATTTCGTGGTGGGCATTACCCAATTGTAGGACGCATTTCCATGGACTATCTCACCATCAATTTTGGGTCGAATTTATCAGATGCTAACGTTGGCGATGTCGTAACGCTTTTGGGAAAAGAAGCGGACGCCGAAATTTCTGTGGAGACTTTAGCCGAAAAAGCCGCCACGATCTCTTATGAAATTGTGACTCAATTGAATCCCGCCATTCCAAGAATTGTGCTTTAGCACTGATGCGCTTTCGAATTCTTTATTATAAAACCTTAGATTCAACCAATGATCTGGCCATTTGCTTTGCCCGGGAAGGAGCTCGAGAAGGCACTGTTGTTGTGAGTGATTATCAAACTCACGGACGGGGCCGTTTCCGAAGAGAGTGGAAATCCCCTCGGGGAAAAGGGCTGCTTTTTTCCGTGATTTTACGTCCTAATCTCAAAAGCTCATCGGCTTCGATTTTGACCCATTTGGCAGCGCAATCAATTGCAGATGTATTGAAGCAAAAGTTTAATCTTCCGGCAAAGCTCAAACGGCCGAACGATGTTTTGATCGGCAATAAGAAAATCGCCGGAATTCTAGCGGAATCAAGCGCTTACCATCACCGTTTGGAGTATGTCGTGGTTGGTATTGGGTTAAATGTGAGCACAAGCCGCAAGGAGCTACTGAAAGCCGCCACATCCATTTATATAGAGACAAAACGCCGGGTGGAAAAAGGAGAGGTTTTGGTGGCGATTCTGGAAGCGTTCAAGGCTAAATACGAAGATTCAAACGGAAAAGCACTTTCCATGGAAAGTGCTAAAAAAGCAGAGGCTTTTGAGCATGTCTAATAAGCGTAATTTATTGGTAGCCATAGACTTAGGTAATTCCGCCGCTACTTATGGGGTGTACGCAGGGACGAAGTTAGAGGCAAGTGGCTATGTTGTAAATAATAGTATCCCAAAATTAGTCAATTCTATGAATAAAAATGGAGCATTGGTACACTCAGATTCAGTAATAGTAAGTAGCGTTGTCCCAGATTTAACTCTAAAATTAGTTGAGTCTCTAAGTCGGTTTATACCTAAAACCAAGGTTTACATCGTTGGGCGCACCGTGAAGCTGAAGATCCCTATGCACTATGATTATAGAAGTCTGGGCTCAGATCGACTGGTTAATATTTATGGAGCGATTAAGCGATACAAATTACCCATCCTTATTATAGATTTTGGAACGGCGATTACGTTTGATTACGTATCTAAAAGAGGTGTATTTGAGGGCGGCTTGATCGTTCCCGGCGTTAAGCTTTCAGCGGATGTTTTAGCTGAAAAGACAGCTTTGCTTCCAAAGTTAAAAGAAATTAAATCAGTTCGAAGTCTGGTTGGCCGTAATACAAAAGAAGCAATGTGTTCGGGTCTGTTAAATGGCTTTGGTGCTCTGTCAGATGGATTGATCGAGCGTTTTCGAAAACAATATGGCGCAAAATTTAGAGTGCTTGTTACGGGTGGATTTGCAGTGAAGATTGCACCTTACGCAAAGCATTTCGATGATGTAGATCCATTGCACACGATTCGCTCGCTCGCTCTCATTTACCAAAACGAAATTGAAAAAAAGAAAGATTAGGAAGGAGGAATTTGCATAATGGTCAGACACAATCAACGGAGGATTCTCCCCAATATCGCTTGGAAAGCAGAACGTTACTTTATGGTGCTTGAATTCGTGCTTCTGATGGCTACCATGGTTTATTTGCTCTATCTGATTTTTACGACCATTTATGGCGTTGTCAATACGATGGCCCCTGTGAATCAAATTACGTTAGGGCCACTGTTTGACAAGATTAATTTTCTCCTTTTAGTTCGGATTACGCTTTTGTTTTGCGCAGCGTTTTTGATCAATGCACTTCTCGGACTTTTTTTCCTGCACCGGGTGACGGGCCCATTGGTTCGTTTCAAAACAGTCCTCAATCAAATTGCCGAAGGAAGCGTTCCTAATACTGATGTGGTACTCAGGAAGGGAGACTTTCCTATAGATGTAGCCCAAGCCCTAACCCAAGCTTTAAGACGAATCAGACAGTGGCGGCGGCAAGGTTGAATTTCGCCTAGTTCCTCGTTAGTTGGTTTTGCCTCTTAAAATTACCTTCCCCCTTGACATTTGTTTGAGAATTGTTATTATATAAGGCCCAGTTGGCACTCAGTAAATTAGAGTGCTAACACATAAGTTTTGATTTTTCGTAGTTTCTGCTACGGGTTGATCATTTCGGGGAAATTCGGAATAAATAAAATTTAAAAGGAGGCATTACAATGGCAAAAAAACAAATCTTATTTTCAGATGAGGCAAGACGGGCGATTCAGCGTGGAATCGACCAGCTTGCGAATGCAGTAAAGGTAACATTAGGTCCCAAGGGACGCAATGTCGTGATTGATAAGAAGTTTGGTTCACCTACCATTACGAAAGACGGCGTGACGGTTGCAAAGGAAATTGATCTTGAAGATCCCTACGAGAATATGGGCGCTCAGATGGTCAAAGAAGTTGCTTCAAAAACCTCTGACGCTGCAGGTGACGGAACGACCACAGCAACTATTCTTGCTCAAGCTATTTATCGTGAAGGTTCAAAAAACGTAACCGCCGGCGCAAATCCGATGGCACTTAAGCGCGGAATTGAAAAAGCAGTTATTGCCGTTGTCGAGGAGCTCGGAAAATTTGCAAAGCCTATTAAAGATAAAAAAGAAATCGCGCAAGTTGCAACGATTGCTGCCAATTCAGATCAAACGATCGGTGATCAGCTGGCCGAAGCAATGGACAAGGTTGGCAAAGACGGCGTCATTACGGTTGAGGAATCCAAAACCGTTGCCACTACTTTAGACATTGTCGAAGGCATGCAATTTGATCAAGGATATCTTTCACCCTATTTCGTAACCGATACGGAACGGATGGAAGCCCTTCTTGAAGATCCCTACATATTGATACATGAGAAGAAGATTTCAGCGATGAAAGACCTTCTTCCTCTCCTTGAATCCATTGCTAAGTCCGGCAAACCGCTTCTCATTCTTGCTGAGGAAGTTGAAGGTGAGGCGCTTGCTACACTCGTCGTCAATAAAATCCGCGGCACGCTTCATGTTTGTGGCGTGAAAGCCCCGGGTTATGGTGACCGGAGAAAAGCAATGTTAGAAGACATTGCCGTTATCACGGGTGGAAAAGCTATTACTGAGGATCTTGGAATCAAGCTTGAGAACGTGACGATTAAAGACCTCGGCCGCGCCAAACGCGTTACCGTTGATAAAGAAAATACCACCATCATTGAAGGTGCGGGTAAAACTGCTGACATCAACGGCCGCATCAATCAAATCAAAAAGCAAATCGAAGACACGGATTCCGATTATGACCGTGAAAAACTCCAAGAACGTCTTGCGAAGCTCGCAGGCGGAGTCGCCGTGGTCAATGTCGGCGCTGCTACAGAAACGGAAATGAAGGAAAAGAAAGCGCGTGTTGAAGACGCCCTTCATGCTACTCGTGCAGCGGTTGAAGAAGGAATTGTTCCAGGAGGCGGTGTTGCACTCTTGAGAGCTCGCACAGCCGCCAGCAATCTGAAACTTTCAGGCGATGAACAAGTCGGTGCACAAATTATTTTCCGCGCACTTGAAGAGCCGCTTCGTCAATTGGCATTCAATGCTGGCGAAGAAGGTTCAGTTGTGGTGCAGAAAGTCTTAACTGAGAAGGGGAACTTTGGATACGATGCTCAAACTGGTCAATATGGTGATTTGATCGCAAAAGGTATTATCGATCCGAAGAAAGTGACCCGCACGGCGCTTGAAAATGCTGCAAGCATTGCAGGGCTCCTGCTGACGACTGAAGCTCTTGTGACCGAGCTTCCTGAAGATGAAAGAGCAATGCCCGCAATGCCAGGCGGTGGAATGCCGGGTGGCGGAATGTACTAAAATAAAATTAATTAGCCTCGGGTCGACAAATCCGGCGCCCAGGGCAGCATTAAATCCAACTTATCTATAACAGGAGACTCAAAACATGGCAAAAATAAAACCATTAGGCGATAAGATTTTAGTAGAAGTTCTTGAAGCAGACGAGAGAACCAAGGGCGGAATTATTCTTCCGGACACAGCCAAAGAAGAAAAGACCGAAGGAAAGGTCGTTTCTGTCGGCGGTGGAAAAGTGCTTGATTCCGGAAAAGTTCAGCCGCTTGAAGTCAAGAAAGGCGATCGCGTTATTTTCGGCAAATATGCCGGCGATGAGATCTTAATTGACGGAAAAAAACATAAAGTCATTAAAGAAAACGAAGTGCTTGCAGTTTACGAGGATTAATCCCCGTGGCAAAAGAGATTTCGTTTTCGGAAGAAGCACGCCTTCGGATTAAGAAGGGCGTGGATGTCCTCGCCAAAGTGGTTGGTGTGACGCTCGGTCCCAAAGGCCGTCTCGTCATTATCGACCGCAAGTTCGGCTCTCCTCAAATTACCAAAGACGGTGTTGCCGTCGCAAAAGAAATTGATCTTGAAGGCAATTATGAAAATCTCGGCGCGCAGCTTGTCCGCGAAGTGGCCGAAAAGACCTCAGATCAAGTCGGCGATGGAACGACCACCGCGATAGTTCTCGCTCAAGCGATTCTCGAAGGCGGTTTAAAAAACGTCAGCGCAGGCGCAAACCCAATGGCGCTTAAGAAGGGAATTGATAAGGCGGTCGAGAAGATTGTTGATGCGGTCAAATCGCTTTCCAAACCTGTCCAGAGCAATAAAGATATCGAAGCGGTTGGTACGGTGAGCGCTAACAATGATTCCACAATTGGAAAACTCCTCGCTGAAGCCATGGAAAAGGTAGGAAAAAGCGGAGTCATCACAGTTGAAGAATCTAACACCACCAAGACCGAATTAGAAATTGTCGAAGGCATGCAGTTTGACCGGGGTTATATTTCACCTCACTTTGTAACAGATCTCGAGCTAATGGAAGTGGTATTGAAAGATACGCTGATTTTACTTTACGAAAAGAAAATTTCATCTCTCCGTGAATTTATTCCGCTTCTGGAACGGACAGCGCAATCAGGCAAACCCCTTCTTGTGATCGCAGAAGATGTGGAAGGGGAGGCGCTTGCAGGCCTTGTCGTCAATAAACTCCGCGGGCTTCTTCACGTTGCGGCAGTCAAAGCACCGGGTTTCGGCGACCGAAGAAAAGAAATGATGGAAGATATTGCCACTCTTACAAAGGGAAAGTTTCTCTCTGAGGAGCTCGGCGTTAAGCTTGAAAACGTGGATTTAAGCGATTTGGGCCACGCCGAACGTATCGTGGTTGATAAGGACAATACGACCATTATTGGCGGCGCTGGATCAAAAACAGATATTCAATCGCGCTGTGAAAAACTGAAGAAACAGCTTGAGAAAACAGAATCCAGTTACGACAAAGAAAAGCTTGAAGAGCGCATCGCCAAATTAAGCGGCGGTGTTGCCGTCATTAAAGTCGGTGCTTCAACTGAGGCAGAGTTAAAAGAGAAAAAAGCGCGTTTAGACGATGCGCTTCACGCTGTTCGCGCAGCAACCGAAGAGGGAATTGTTCCCGGCGGTGGTCTTGCGTTGCTCCGCGCGATTGATTCTTTAAGCAAGTTGAAACTTGAAGGCGATGAACAAACAGGCGTTGAGATCCTGAAACACGCACTCCGCGCTCCAGCTTTCCTGATTGCTCAAAACGCAGGTTTCGATGGTCATGTCACCGTGAGACAGACGCTTGAAAAACAAGGAAACGTTGGCTTCAATGCCGAGACAGGTGAATTTGAAGATCTCGTAAAAGCAAACGTGGTCGATCCTACCAAAGTAGTCCGATGCACCATCCAAAATGCAGCTTCCATCGCAAGCTTATTGATCACCACCGAAGCCGCCGTTTCCGACAAGCCTGAAGAAAAAGACGAAGAGAAAAAAGACAAAAAGAAAGCCAAAGCGTCTAGCCACCACGGCCACGCGCATTAACCTTAGAACTTTTCTTGGAGTCGTTGTTTTTAAAGTTATAATTTTTTGTACGAGTAAGTTTGCATTTTAAATTTCAGGGTTGTGGCGGACACAGAAAGATTAGCTTTTCAATTTGCCCTCCAAAAAGGAGGGTTTTTTTGTGTCTAAAAAAGGAAGATTAGATAGGATAAGCAGTCACGATAAGTATAAGCCTGTTTTTCAAGAAGTCATTAAGCAAAAGATTTTTGTTATTCGTGGCCACCGAATAATCCTGGATAAAGATCTGGCTGAGCTTTACGGGGTTTCAACTAAGGCGTTAAATCAAGCTGTAAAGCGCAATCGAGATCGTTTTCCTTTGGACTTTGCCTTTCGCTTGACATCTGAGGAAGCTTCGGGCATGCGGTCGCAATTTGCAACCGCATCTTCAAAGGACAAAAACTTGAGGTCGCAAAATGTGACCTCAAGTTGGGGTGGTAGGAGATACCTCCCCTACGTATTTACCGAATATGGAGCGCTCATGACGGCCAATGTTTTAAATAGTGCGCAGGCCGTAACAATGAGCATTTACGTGATCCGCGCCTTTGTCCGATTGCGAGAAGTTCTCGTAGCAGATCAGTCACTCGAGGAGCGGTTTTCCGAAATTGAAAAGGTTCTTTTGGATCACAATAGGGCGCTTTTGGATATTTTCAGGAAGATCAAGCCGCTTCTTCTAAGATCGCGGAAGACTGACGCCATCGGTTTTGAATTGACTTCACCTAGACCTGGAAAGATTGGATAGAACAGAACCTTTCGAGAATTAATTAATGAGCGAACCCGAAAAGCTCTGGCGGCGGATCGGGTTTCACACGAATTAACTTGCCGTTACCAATATTTGCCTTGGTTTGCATTACTCAATTTTGTTAGGTATACTTTATCAAAGAAAACCACTGCAATCTTTGTGGTCCGAAAATGGCAAACCATTCGAAAGAATGGGACGCAAAACCACGGATCGAAAGGCAGTAATAAGTTAAACTGTACTCGATAGCCGGGTTGCCGGGTGGCAAAAGAACCCATTTTCGAAAATGTCCTTTTTCGAAGATGGGTTTTTTATTTCAGGGAAAAGTAAGAAACGAGGTTAATTAATATATGCTGAATCGAAGAGTGATCACAAGCGGAATTCTTTTTCTGATGGTAGCCTGTCATGTTTTCCTTCGTTCCCAAACTGAAACAGCTTATGCCGATGACATCTCAAGTCTTTTAGACCAGGCCACTGCCACATGCAGTCAAGCCGAATCGACAGCCGGCCAAAGTTTTGGTTGCACGAATTTTGGAAGTTTATATTCCAGCATGTCCGGTACGAACCAAATGTCGAATCAAATGCAAGAATTTGGGTCGGCGGTTTCGACAGGAATGAATCTTTTGGGTAACCTCTTCGGGTCTGGGCTCCAGGGCCTTCAGCAGCAAATGGGGCAATCCGTCCAGCAAGGACCTAATCAAGAGATTCAGAACAACATGAACCAACAAGTTCAACAATCTCTTTACGAGCAGAAGCAACGCCAACTTTATAACTCATACGCGCTTGGACAGACTGGCATTAGTAATCTGACGGGTTTTATTCCGAAATCAACGCGGACATCGAATGGACCTTATCAAACAACCCCGTACCATTCCCAGAGAAATCCTCTCTACGAAGATCCGGGACCGCCCAGTTACAATAATGATAATAGAAATCAGCGTTCAGACGGCCAAACACGGGGAAGTACTGCTTTCTTTGGCCTTGGCGGAACCCCTCGAACACAATTGGACAGTGATCCACGAGTTGTGGACCTTAGGAATCCTGCCGTTCCAGCCGCTCTTGACCAAGCTCCATTTCAAGGGAGAGGACTCGTCCAAAAAAATCCTAATTCTTTTGATTTCGATGGAACGGGAAAGGGTGACAATAGAATCTTTTTCAAGCAGCGCGGTGGTAACGTAGGGGCGCCTTACGATGTTTCTTCCGCTCAAGCCCAAACCTTGAAGTCGCCTAGTGTTGGCATGGGCTTTATGAAACAGTCAAGCGATTACATCACCAAGTTGCTTAAAGGTTGGAGCCCTAGCGCCAACAACCAAGTTGAACGGGGTTACTTTCTGCCTAAGGAACAAAAGCCCATGCCCTTACATACTGCCATTGAAGAAAATATGCGCAGCGAAAAGGTGACGGGTAGAGTGAAATGTAATTTTTATGCAGCTTCCATTGGAAAAAATATGGGGGTTCCGTATTTCATGTCTTATCCGGACAAAGTCGATCAAGCCAATCGGATCTATGATTTCATTCAATATGCTATTGGCGACCCTAAGACGAGTGGGTGGAAGGAAATTACCCCCGAAAAAGCACAAGAACTTGCCAATGAGGGAAAGTTTGTAATTGCAGTTGCGAAAAGCAAGGTCGCTAAGGACAGTGGACATATCGCGGTCGTTGCTCCTAAAACAATGTCTCGTGATATGGCGACGGATACGAGTCAGCTGCCGTGGGTACGGGACAACAACTTTCCTAACTCGAGCGTCAGGGCGAACTATGCTTTCACAAGTTTAAAGAATCAAGGAGCGGAGAAAGCGGACACTGGGAAACCCATTTGGGCCGTTTGGGAAGGCCAATAACAGAAATCATAATAAAGACGATCAGTTCGATTTTTTTTTAGAATAGTTCATGGTCATCTAGTGACCCCCGTCTTTTATCCCGCCGCTTGTAAAAATATCGAGTCAAAAGCTTAGAAGCGCAATTTCTGCTTCTATTAATAATAATTTGAGTCAATTCGCCAGTTCGATTCGCTCTCGCCTAAAGTATCGATTTCGGGTATAATACACGCCAATTTTGAAAAGGAGGAAATATGGGAAGCGAAAAACACGCGATCAGTTGGTTTGAGATTCCAGCGGTGAATATCAGCCGCGCCTCAAAGTTTTATTCCGCGATCTTCGGGATTGAAATGAATAACATGGAATGGCAAGGCGCGAAAATGGCTTTTTTCCCGGGCGGTAAAGACACGATTCATGGTGCTTTGGTCGAGTCCGAAGGCTACGTTCCATCAGAGAAGGGCGCAGTCGTTTATTTGAATGGTTCTCCCGACCTCAATGCCGTTTTGAACAAAGTCGAAAAAGCCGGCGGCAAAGTTTTGAAACCGAAATTTAATATCGGCGAGCACGGTTTTATCGCCTACTTCAAAGATACAGAAGGCAACAAGGTTGCGCTCCACAGCATGCAGTAGACCAGAGCGGAACCGGAAGGTTTAAGTTGAAATTCAATTCGAAGAATCACCCGAATTAACATTACCAAACCCACCTCCAAGCCATTGGAGGCTTTTTTATTCAAGATGAAATATATCGCTCCAATTAAAATTAAAATTGCCACACCCATAGAACCATTTCAGGTTGACTCAGGGATTATTTTCAGGGCATTAACAGAAAAAGAAATTGAGCAAATATTTGGATTAACCAACGTTCAATATGATTCTGACGCAAGAATTATCCATTGCACACGGAAATTTTCATTGGATTATTTTTTTCATGTCAGTGGAATGACAGAACTTGAAAGACAAAGCCTTATGAGTAGCAGACATGCATTTGAAATAGATCAAGATAGCATTGAAGAAGTAAAAAATTTTTTGATGATTTAAATTTAAGTTCGCGAGTAGTTTTAGGAGACGGTGCAGGTTTATCTTTGATTAAAGAAGTGAAAGACAAAAAAATAGCTACTTCTGAGACGTATATTTACCCTTTTCCGAACTCACTATGCGTTCCATTTATTGATTTGGATAGACTTGAAAAGATTAAAAAAATCATAAGCTCGATTAGAAAAAATCGGAGCAATAAAAAAATGGAAATCGTTCAAGATTTATTTAATTATTCATTTTCAAATTACTCTCATATAAATTCAAAAATTATCTCTTTATTTACTCTTCTGGAGGTTCTTTTTGTAGAAGATGGCAGAGAACTTAGATATAAATTGTCCTTACGATTATCCAAATGTCTAAATGAAAACCGTGCTTTTTTTAAGAATATGCAAAGAATGTACGATAAACGGAGTGCTTTAGTCCATCAAGGAGAAAATAAATTTTCCGACGAAGAAATTGTAGATTTAAAAGAAATCATGAGAAAAAGCGTTGAATTATTTTTAATCAAACTGGATATTTTTTCTGATATGGACAAGATTTTATTTGCCAACTAATTTTGACGAAAAAGTAAATCCGAATAAATCCGTACCGGGTACGGCGGGGTCTGTTGCAGAACTCGGTCCTCATGATTTTTGATTCATAGGTCGATTCCTTCCTTAAAAGGGAGGGATCGAGC
>Ga0209515_10001161_pt1 | contig 45384 bp, 51 predicted proteins | sample Subgroupgradi54m_FD_187454 | JGI IMG/M metagenome (GOLD analysis project Ga0209515, IMG submission 187454) | Subsurface groundwater microbial communities from S. Glens Falls, New York, USA - GMW60B uncontaminated upgradient, 5.4 m (SPAdes)... ... | reverse complement strand
TTATAGTCCTATCAGATTGATGGCGTGTGGATTTTGGGTACCCATGAAAGGGCAATATGAAAGCTAATTTAAAAGGGTTATCACGAAAATATCTTACGGCGCTTCAAAAATTGAGATTTGAAATCGTCCAACGCAAAGCCATGACGGAAGTTCTTGGGAAAAGCGAACACCACTACGAACAATTGTTGAAAGAGTCATATCGTATGCAGGAACAATTGCGGCATCTGTCTCACCAGATCCTGTTTGCGCATGAAGAAGAACGAAAGAAGATCAGCCGTGAGCTTCATGATGAAATCGGTCAAATCTTGACAGGCGTCAATATCAAACTGACGGCATTAACGAATGAGGCCACGGACAACACTCAAAGCCTTAAAAGAAAGATTGCGAGCACACAGCGGCTTGTAGAAAAGTCGATGAAAAAAATCCATCGATTTGCTCGTGAATTGCGTCCGGCGGTTTTGGACGACATGGGACTTATTCCCGCCCTCCATTCCTATGTGAAAGACTTTACGAAGCGAACGCGAATTCCCATTCGTTTCAAGGTTTTTACGTTTGCTAAGATTAAAGAGTTGGATAGTACCCAGCGTACGGCATTCTTCCGCGTTGCCCAGGAAGCGCTCAGCAATGTCGCCAAACATGCTGGGGCGAGCTTTGTGAAAGTGAACCTTCAAAGACACGATGGCGTTATGCATATGGAAATAAAAGATAATGGAAAATCTTTTTCGGTCGAACGCATGTTGCGAACGAGAAAGCGCAAACGACTAGGGTTGTTTGGCATGCGGGAACGGATGGAGATGATTCACGGCAAGTTTACCATAGAGTCCAAACCGGGCAAAGGCACCACCGTCTGCGCGCAAGCCCCGTTCAAAATTCTTAATGGAGTGAGCCACAACTTGACTCACAAAAGTTTTTTATGAAGCCAATCACCGTTTTGCTAGCCGAAGACCACGCAATTGTCCGAGGTGGGTTTCGAACGTTACTCGAGCTCGAAAGTGATATCAAAGTGGTTGGCGAAGCCATCACCGGCCGCCAAGCAGTTGAGCTCGCCAAGAAACTTCGCCCCGCCGTGATTGTCATGGACATTGCGATGCCGATCTTAAATGGCCTGGAAGCTACCCGGCAAATTCTCAAAGCCCTTCCAACCACGAAGGTGCTCGTCCTCTCTGCGCATAGTGATGACATCTATATTGAGAAGGCAGTCATGCTTGGCGCGGCGGGATATTTGACCAAACAAGATTCCGCTCAGGTTTTAGTCAAAGCAATTCGGGAAGTTCAGAAAGGAAACACATTTTTCAACTCTTATGTTTCCAAACGCCTCCAAAATCTTAATCAGAAGCAGCTTGATCCTAAGGGAATATCCAAGGATAAAAAAATTCGTTTGAGTTCGCGCGAAACAGAGGTCCTTCAACTGATCGCCGAAGGCAAGGCCAACAAAGAAATAGCCTCGGAACTTGAGATCAGCATTAAAACGGTTGAAAAACACCGCCAGCATCTTATGGAAAAGCTGAATATTCATGACACCGCAGGGCTTACCCGCTACGCCATTTCCGCAGGAATCATCGAGAGCAATATTCAATTAACTATTCGCTAGACGTCGTTTCATAAGTCCCCCTGAATCTAACTTTCCCTTGTCATTGCGAGGACCCGCCAGCATTTCGCGGCTGGGATGAAGCAATCCCCAAAGGAAAAGCAAGATTGCTTCGCTCCCTGCGCACGCTTGCAATGATGAATCTCGGATTGGGGTAACCACCCCATAGCGTTCCTATGATTTTCGGGTCAATATACAAACTGTTCCTAACATTGAGGAGAATGGCTATGAAAAATCCAAAACAGGATTCAAATGGAAAATTAAGGCGAAATCAAGAAGAGTGGGGGAAAGGCATGGGACACAGAAACCGTTTGCCGGAACAGAATGCCGCCGGTTTGAATGAAAAAGACAATATGGATAGATACCGGGAGACGGAAGGTTTGTACTGGGGAGAATAAACCGCCATTCTTTATTTTAGTTTTCTCGGCGCCTATAGAATTCGACTCTTCAATTATGCTAAAATTCTGCTAAAATTTGATTTGGTTAAGAAAGCTCTATGCGAAAAACACTTATTAGCAGGATATCAAGATATTTATCAACAAGGCTCAGGAATTTTCTCCTCCGGTATGTTGCACGCGTTGAGGGTTTTCTCGATCCGATTTTAGTTTTAGCCAATCTCCGGCGTTTCGCCCAACCTTCCGAACTCATGGCCCCCAAGGAACTTCTTCGGGCGGGCGCCATCATGCAGGCTCGCGGGTTAATTAATAGCCAGGCGATTCAGCACAATATGGACTGGATTTGGCCGTATTGGGTAGAACGCCAGTTTGATCCGCATGGTGACTCATTTATTCCACGCGCATTTAATTTAACGCACCTAAATCTGACTCACCGGAACTGGACGGCAGTGGGAGTTCCTGATTTCACCGACTTGCCGATTGTCGATCCAAGAGGACTCGTCACGCCGTTTTTTGATGGGTGGTCGATTGATACTTGGATGATGAACGAAAAAGAATTCTCTTTAATTCCGTCACAATTGGTTTCGGTCAAACAAGAATGGCGCCTTCTTGAAAATCCTCAAGTGATTACGGCGGCGGAGGAGAAAGATATGCAGCTTCGTTCCTGCGTGGACGCTTACGAACAATCCGGAGTTGTGATTTGCCAAATCAAATTGACGGCAATTTCAAAATCGGGCGGCTGGCTGATTGGCTCGCTTCGTCCTTGCAATCCGGAAGGAATTAGTTTTCTGAATGAGATCTTTTTACTGGAAAACCGTCTTGGGTGGAAAGTGAATGGACATTCTTTTATCCATTTTGATTCCGAACCTGAAAGAAATTATTTTTCTCAGTATTGGAAAGGAGATGTTTTCGGGCAACTTCCTCTGTCATCTGAAGCGAACGAAGTGGAGTGTTCTGTAGGGATGGCGACAGCCGCGGCTCTTTTTAAACTTGAGCCGAATGTAAAGCGCGAAGTTACGGTTTCGATTCCGATCACAAAAGATGTTGCGGTGAAGCCTGCGGGCGAACTCAAATCTGCCGTTTCAAAATGGGATGAAAATTTGTTGGGTTTATGTCAAACAAATCTGCCGGATAAACAATTTCAATTTCTTTATGACGCTGCAATCCGGTCCCTCATTTTACATTCTCCCAAGCAGGATATTTATCCAGGCCCTTATACGTATAAGCGTTTTTGGTTTAGGGACGCTGCCTTTATTCTGGATGCTATGCTCTGCATAGGTCTGAGCGAGCGAGGAAAGAAAATTGTGGATGGATTCCCTAAGCGTCAAACTTTGGCCGGTTATTTTTTGTCGCAAGACGGAGAATGGGATTCTAATGGAGAAGCTTTGTGGGTCATGCGCCGTTTTTGTGAATTGACAGGCCAGAAACCAGATCCTAAATGGAAACGATCTATTTACCAGGCTGCAAAATGGATCCAAAATAAAAGGGAATTCAAGAAAGGAAGTAATTCCTGTGGTTTGCTTCCTGTGGGATTCAGCGCCGAACATCTTGGACCTAATGATTATTATTACTGGGATGATTTTTGGGGTGTCGCGGGTTTTCGGGCAAGCGCATATCTTGCGAAACAATTTGGCGATCACGATCTTGCCAACAAATTTTTGGGTCAGGCAGAAGATTTTCTGTGGTGCATTGAAGCGAGCCTGAAGATGACCGCCAAACAAACAAAAGGAAATGCCATGCCCGCGTCTCCTCACCGGAGAATGGATGCAGGAGCAATTGGTTCTATTGTAGCGGGCTATCCGCTTCAACTTTTTTCTGCAGAAGATCCCCGGCTGCTTAACACCGCTGAGTTCTTGTTCCAGAAATGTTTTGTCCAAGGAGGGTTTTATCAAGAGATCAGCCATTCGGGAATTAATGTTTATTTAACGCTGCATGTCGCACAAGTTTTTTTACGGGCCGGAGACCCTCGTTTTTTTGATTTGATGAGTTCGATTGCTTCTTTGGCGACGCCTACGGGCCAATGGCCGGAAGCGGTTCATCCCAGAACCAGAGGTGGATGTATGGGAGATGGACAACATATCTGGGCAGCCGCTGAGTGGATCTTGATGATCCGAAATTGTTTTGTGCGCGAAGAAGAAGACAAGCTAATTTTGTTTTCTGGGGTTCCAAAGAAATGGCTTGAGAGCAAAGAAGAAATAAGTTTTGGTCCTGCTTCCACGAAGTTTGGAAAAATTTGGCTTTCCTTGAAACATGAAGGAGACAAGATTAAACCAGATTGGAAAGGTGAATGGTATGGAGATCCGCCAAAAATTGAAGTTCATCTAGAAAGAGAAAAATAAAATGAATATTTTGATGATGACTAATACCTATTTACCTTTGGTGGGCGGTTTGGAACGTTCGATTGAATCGTTTACCAAAGAATATCGTAAGCGAGGCCATCGAGTCGTAATTGTCGCTCCGGAATATGAGGGAAGTCCCAAGAAAGAATTAGATGTGATTCGAGTGCCTGCATTGAAAAATTTTTCCGGGTCTAAATTTTCAATCAAACTTCCTATTGACCGACTGTTTTCAGAGCCATGGGGCGACTTTAAACCTGACATCGTTCATGTCCATCATCCTTTTTTGATGGGGGACACAGCGCTCAGATTCGCTTACGCTCACAAAGTGCCTCTCGTTTTTACCCACCACTCGCTTTATGAGGAAAACGTAGGAGATTCGGAAACCATAAAAAAATTTGTGACTGAACTTGCGACAGGGTTTGCTAATTGCTGTGACCATGTGATTGCGCCGAGTGAAAGCGTTGCCGAGATGATTAGGGCGCGCGGTGTAAAAACGCAAATTACGGTGATTTCAACCGGCCTTGACCTGAATCAATATAAAAGAACTGCTGGAAATTTCAGAGAACAATTCAAAATTCTAAAAGACGCTTTTGTGGTTGGCTATGTCGGAAGACTTTCGCCGGAAAAAAATCTTCACTTTCTCGCCCAAGCGGTCGTTTTGTTTTTAAAAAAAGAAAAGGACGCTATCTTTTTAGTGGTTGGCAGCGGGCCGTTTGAAGAAGAGATCCTAAAACATTTTAAAGAACAGAAATTAGAAGATCGTTTGCGTCTTGCCGGTGAAATGAAGGGTAAAAAATTGATAGAAGCATTTCAGACAATCGATGTCTTTGCGTTTTCATCACATAGTGAGACGCAAGGGATGGCACTGAGTGAAGCCATGGCAGCAGGAACGCCTGTGGTCGGTGTTGATGCGCCGGGCGTTCGGGATATTGTAAAAGATAAAATCAACGGCCGACTCATTCCTCATGACAACGAGGAAGAATTTTCAGAAGCGTTAAGCTGGGTGTATCAGCGTTCTCCTGCTCAAAGAAGAAAATTAATTGCCGAGGCAAAAAAAACGTCGAAACAATTTTCCATTCAACGGTGTGCCGACAAAGCGCTCCGGCTTTATGAAAGCTTACAGCCCGCGAAGGGTTTTCAGAGGAAATCAGAAGAAAAAGATTGGTTTCCTTTCATGCAGCGCGCCGAAGCGGAATGGCATCTTCTCTGTAATTTTACTAAAGCGACGATGGACGCGGCGTTTGGTTCTACCGCAGACCACTCAATGCTTGTTTCCGCAGTCTCTAAAGAGTGGCCATGAGAATTAGAAAATTGAGGAATTGGTTCAGCCGTTCTTATTGGGCGATCCGTTTGTTTCGTTTGTCAAAATCAGAGAATACTGCTGCGGCTCCTGGTTTAGTATTGATTCAGATTGACGGCCTGTCCTTTAAACAATATCAGCGGGGGCTCCGGGAAAAAAACCTTCCGTTTATCCGCTCACTCGCTCAAAAGCAAAAATATAAGGATTATGCACATTATTCCGGAATGCCTTCAAATACACCCGCGGTGCAGGGAGAACTTTTTTATGGCGTCAAAGGATGTGTTCCTGCTTTTAATTTCGTGGACCGCGAGAGCGGCGAAACATTTGTGATGTTTGATCCTAAATCCGCTCAGGAAATAGAACACCGTTTAAATCAAAAGAACGTGCCTCTTCTCAAAGGCGGGAGTTCTTATTCTAATATTTTTGCGGGAGGCGCCGAAGAGTCTCATTTTTGCGCTGCTAATAGTAGTTGGAACCGAATCTTTCAAATTTTTAATCCTTTGACTTGGCTTCTTATTTTTATTTTCCATCTTAATATTTTTATTCGGACGCTTATTCTACTTCTCCTTGAAATTGTTATCGGAGTTTATGGTTTTGTCCGCGGGGCGCTCAGTGGCAAAAAAATAATCTTTGAGTTTCAGATGATTTTAGGAAGAGCCTTGATTTGTGTTTTGCTCAGAGAGCTTGTAGTCATTGGCGGAAAAATTGATATTGCCCGCGGGTTACCCATTATTCATTTAAATCTTATCGGATATGATGAGCAAGCTCATTGGCGGGGCCCCTCTTCAAAATTTGCGCACTGGTCGCTCCGGGGCATTGATGATGCCGTCCGCCGCGTTTGGAAAGAGGCGAGGTTTGCAGAGCGCCGGAAGTATGATATCTGGATTTATTCGGATCACGGACAAGAAGATGCGATTCCTTATGCTGTGGAGAACGGTCGATCAATTGAAGAGGCGGTCGCATCGATTTTTGGGGAAATTGCAAACTCAGAAATTTTAAAAAGTAAAATTCATTTTTCTCATGCTAAACGAATCGAACATACAAGTCCAAAAGTAATCGCGGTAGGAATGGGACCTCTTGTTCACATTTATCCTGCCACGGCATTGAGCGCCAAAGAAAAAGAACGTGTTATTTCTGAACTATTGGTGACGGCCAAAGTTCCCGTAGTTCTGATTCCAAAAGAAGTGGGGCAAGTGGAAGCGCGAACGTTGACGGGGGAATTCATGCTTCCCAGAGACGCGAAAGAAATATTGGGAGGAGATCACCCCTTTTTAAAGGAAGCCGCAAGTGATCTTGTAACTTTATGCCATCATCCAAGTGCGGGAAAAATTATTATTTCAGGTTGGTGTCAAGGCATGAAGCTTATTACCTTTGCTTCCGAGATTGGCTGTCATGCGGGTTACGGGCCGGAAGAAACGAGAGGGTTTGCTCTCCTTTCTCCGGATGTGCCTTTGAGCTTAAAGGGACGAACTTATTTACGGCCGCTTGATATCCGCGAAGCAGCGCTCCGGCGTTTGGAAAGAACTTCAGGAGTTGGATCCAAATTTAATGTAGTGAAAGAAGGATCGGTCAATTATGTTAGCCTATGAAAGTTCAGGTCAGGGAATTCCTTTGGTATTAATTCATGCGTTTCCTCTTTTTTCCAGCATGTGGAAACCGCAAATGAAAAACTTAGGACAAAATGGAATGGTCATCGCTTTGGATCTCCCTGGATTTGGCCGGTCACCGTTAGAAGCCAATTCATCCATTGCGAAAATGGCACAGGAAGTAGGGCGTTTGCTTTATTCCTTGAATGTGAAAGAGCCCGCAGTCATCGCAGGGCTTTCGATGGGAGGATATGTGACTTTTGAATTTTTCCGTCAATTTCCTGAACGAGTGAAGGCGCTTGGACTATTTTCAACTCGAGCGGGGGCTGATACTCCGGAGGCACGCGAAAAAAGATTAAAAACAGCGGAGCAGATTCGGCGTGATGGTCTTGAATCTTTTGCAAAAACAATCCTGCCCAATCTGGTGGGAAAAACCACTTTTGAATCCAATCCGGAACTTATTCGCGAAATTACGAACATAATTACTCTGAACAATCGCGAGGGTGTTTCAGCTGCCCTTATCGCAATGGCGGAGCGTCGGGACTCAACCAATCTTCTTAGCTCCATCAAGTGCCCAACGCTGATCATTGCCGGAGATGAAGATACGCTTATTCCATTTTCAGAATCCGAAACGATGCACACACAGATTGCGGGTTCCCAATTTCATCTTCTTCCGAGGGCGGGACATCTTGTGAATCTCGAGAAGCCCGCAGCATTCCAAAAAGTTTTTGAAGAATTCTTGATTCAAAACTTTTAAGTCCCTCTTCCTTTGTATTAGGTGTTCACCCCATAGAACAGCCAGCCAGTCTATATTAAGCTATCTACAAAAGCTATTCGAATTCAACCGAAGGAGAATTCTGATGACAACTCTATTACTTGTCGTACTCGTTTTGTTTCTGATCGGTGCGCTGCCAACTTGGCCCCATAGCAAGTCTTGGGGATACTTTCCTAGTGGTATTTCAGGTTTGCTTATATTAATTTTAATTATTTTATTGCTAACGGGACGTCTTTAAAAACTGAAAAGGAGGAGTGATGAACTGCGATGAGTGTAATAATGAAATTGTTGGTGAAGCAAAACAATCGTTTTTGGTGAATGGGTATTTTTGTTCGGAAAGTTGCCGGGATATGACTGAAAGAGCCACGGTTTAGAAGATCAAGACATTATTATGGTTAAAAAAATACTGAATTTTATAAGACATGATATTTGGCGTTTCCATGGGGCTTTGCTCCGGGGAAAGCGAGGTTTTATCCTTCGCTGGATTAGAATTTTCATGTTGTCCCTTCGCGAATTTGCAAGCGACAAGTGTTCGCTTCGTGCTTCTGCCCTGACTTTTTATTCCCTTCTTTCGATTGTTCCCGTCTTCGCGATGGCGTTTGGCATAGCGAAGGGCTTTGGGATGGAAAAAATCCTAAAGGAAAAACTTCTCGAAAATACTCAAGGCCAGCAGGAGGTGGCGATGCGTATCATCCAATTTTCGGAAAACCTTTTACAAAACACCCAGGTTGGGATTGTTGCGGGCATTGGTCTTGTGCTTCTTTTTTGGAGTGTGATCCAGGTCCTTACCAATATTGAAAATTCATTTAACGATATTTGGGCCATCAAGAAACCGCGGACCATGGGACAGAAGTTCACCGATTATTTGGCCCTGATGCTGATTGCGCCGGTGTTTTTTGTCACGGCTAGCAGTATCACTGTATTTGTCGTAAGCCAGGTAAAGATGATTACCAGGGAAGTCAGAGCACTTGAATTTTTGGGGCCAGTTTTTTTTATCGGACTTCAGCTTCTTCCCTTTGTTGTCTCTTGGGGTCTTTTAACCTACCTATATATGTTTATGCCCAACGGCAAAATCCAGTTTAAGTCCGCTCTTATTGGAGGGTTTGTGGCTGGGGTCGTGTATCAGGCCGGGCAATGGGTCTACATTTATTTCCAAATCGGAGCTTCCAATGCAGGCGCGGTTTACGGAACTTTTGCAGCGCTTCCCTTGTTTTTGATATGGCTGCAGACAAGCTGGCTGATCGTTCTTTACGGCGCGGAGCTTGCTTTTGCGCATCAGAATGAAGTCAGATTTGAATTTGAGCCGGATTGCCTGAACGCAAGCGAAGAATTTAAAAAACTTTTGGCGCTGCGTATCACGCAAGTCTGCGTGAACCGTTTCGCGGCCGGTCTTCAGCCTCTTTCTTCGGAAGAAATTGCGGAGCAGTTGGAAATGCCGTTACGCCTCACGCATGAACTCTTAGATCGTTTAACCAAAGCCAACTTGCTGAATGTCGCGCAAGGGGAGGATGAACGCGAAAGGCATTACCAGCCGTCGCGTGATATCGGTGAAATGACCATCCAGTTTGTGATTCGGGAAATGGAAAAAGCTGGCACAAAAGACATCCCCGTAGCGGAAACGCCCGAGCTTGAAAATCTGCGCGCTTCTCTAGATGCTTTTAATGAGGTTCTTAGAAATCTTCCTGAAAACACACTCTTAAAAGATTTAAGCGCGCTTCCTGTGCAAATATTACAAAAAACTAAATTCGTCATCTCGTAAAAAAATGAGACAAAGGAGTAGAACATGAAAAAAATCATGATTGCAATCGTTTTGCTGGTTGCGGCGGTGTTTATGGGTGTGCATTTATTTGGGGCCATGGCACTTGGGCATATTCTTGAAAACGCGATTGGCGCTCCCGTAAGCGTGGGCAGGCTTCATGTAGGAATTTTCTCATCAAGCGTTGGTCTTTATAATATTAAAATTAAAAACCCAAAGGGATTCCACGAAAAGACGCTCGCCGATATTCATGAGATTTCAATGAAATATGATTTACAAGCTTTCTTCCACGGCAAGGTCCACCTTAAAGAAGTGCGCCTCGACTTCGGTGATGTGACGATTGAAAAAAGCGCCAGCCAAGTTAATCTGCTTGAGCTTGGTGCAGTGAAAGGGATGACTAAAGGAATTGGATCCGGCGGCGGAGAAGCAAAACCCGGAAAACCAGGCGCTAAAAAAGGGCCCAAGCTTCAGATGGATGAAGTGTTTGTGAATATCGGGAAGGCGCGCTATGTGGATTCCGCAGCCCAGCCATCGATTGTGAAAGAATATGATCTCGGCATCCATAATGAAATTTTTAAAAATGTTACGAATACCCAAAGTTTCGTCAAAGACATCGCTTTTCTTATTCTCCGTAAAATTGGGCTTTCTTCGTTGACCGGCAACTTTGACATCCTGATGAAAGGTGTTGGCGGAGGAATCCAATCGACTTTTGATAAATTTCGAAAAAGCTAAAAATAGAAAATTTAACGCTACAAAAAACAAAGGGGAAAAAATGAAAAAAATATTATTGGTTTCTTGTGCTTTGGCGATGATTTTTAGTTTATCTGCTTGCAGCGGCGCGTTTTGGACTGGCGCTGGCGGCGGAACGCTCGCAACCGGAGCGGGTTATGAAATAAACGCGCAAATGAAGTTGAATCAGCTTAAAAAGGATCTTGATTCGGGAAAGATCAATAAGGCAGAATACGACATCCGTGTAGATGAAGTTAAAAAAATGTCCATTACGCACTAAGAAAGGAAAACTATGAGAACATCACTGTTGATCATAATGCTCTTTTACGTTTTGGGTTTGTCAGCTGGCTGTCACAGCGGGATTATGAGGGGAACCGGTTCTGATCTTTCAAAACTCGGAAACAATATGCAAAAGTAAGAGTTCCAATTTTTTTAAAAACTAAAACATCAATATTGGTTTGAAAGCAAGAAGGCGGGAGATAATCCTTGTGGGGCAATGTGAGAGTCTAATATGAGACTTCAATATTGTATGGGGTATACATCTCGTAGTTTCCTCACTATTTTCTGCGTAAAATTCCTACGAATTGGCATGTCTCTTAGGTTGTCCTAGTATGACTGGTTTTTTCGGATAAATTTTGTGATTTTTTAAGCGAATTGTTGTTAAAAATAGACAACTTCGTTTATGCTTGTAATTTATTTATATATAATAACTTATGACAATATAATTCATCAGATTGAAAATGCGTTTATTTTTTTGATCATCATTTCGTTGGACAATAATTTCCTAATAAATTTGGGGCTCGCAGGCAAAGTATTTTTCCTCCTTATATCTTTACCAATGACGATGAAATTATGTTCTTGAATACGAATTGGCACGGATACTGCGGCTCTTATCTCCCCATAGAAGTTCTATCTTTGTGCGCAATAGGAGGATTAATAGATAAAAATGAATGAACTCAACGTATTAGAGATAGTTTCTATGATCAGTTTATGAATCTGGAGGTTTTCACATGAAAAACCACCAAAATAGTTTTTGCTCTTATTTTAAGGCCATCATTCGCGGTTCAACTTTCCTTGCGCTGCCCCTAATCACCGCGCTTTTTTGCAATACCTCTTCAGGATGGGCTGTGGTCGTGGACCTGGGAACCGCAGCGGACTATGCGGTTCTAGGTGCTGAGACAGTCACCAATACAGGACCGACAACGCTTAATGGAGATCTGGGTCTCTGGGCCGGCACTTCGATCACCGGACTTGCGGATATTACGCTCAACGGAGCAGTCCATCAAACGGATGCAATCGCGCAACAAGCTCAAAGCGATCTCACGGCTGCGTACCTTGCGATAGTAGGTCTACCATCCGATGATGATTTGAGTGGTGATGACCTGGGTGGTTTGACGCTTCAGCCGGGGGTCTATACATTTACGTCAGATGCTTTTTTAACGGGTACGCTTCAACTCGATTCCCAAGGCGATGACAGCGCACAATATTTTTTCCAGATTGGGAGCGCTCTGACGACGGCAAGCGGTTCGGTGGTTCAACTGATCGATGGTGGTGATGGGGATAATGTGTTTTGGCAAGTTGGCAGCTCTGCGACTCTTAACACAACCACTTCATTCGAAGGAAGTATTCTCGCACTCACGAGTATTCACCTGAAGACCGGCGCCATAATCGGATGCGGTCGAGCTTTGGCACGAAATGGTGAAGTGACTCTGGATACCAACATGATCTCAATAAGCGATTGCAGCGGTGATATCCCCGCTGGTGGCGGCAGTACTGGTACTGGTGGTGCGGGTGCGATTCCGGAACCCAGTTCATTATTGCTGTTTGGTTTTGGCATGGCGAGTCTCACTTTTTTTAAAACATGCTTCGTTAAAAAATAATGTTTATTCAAGCGGGCACGGAAACAAATAAAATGGCGCAGGAGAAAAGCCCTGAGTTGACGATCGCAATGTTTGCTGCAGGAGTTGCTCATGAATTGGCAAATCCCCTCGAAGGAACGGGAATTGGTCTAGCCTTATCCCGTGAAATTGTCGAACGGTCTGGCGGTGAACTCCGGTGCGAGAATGTTTCTGATCCGGATCTTGGCGCGTGTTTTATTTTGATACTTCCCTGAAAAAGTATCGGCCTCGTTTAAAAAATATTTAACTCTCGTATTAAGAACGCTAAGCGCATAAATTTTTTTGGGGTGAACACCCCATATCACCTGCATTACTTCCCACCTATCATGATGACAACGAATTTAACTGAAAGAAGAGGACGATCATGAAATTACAACACATGTTTAAATTAGGGATTGTTTTATTGAGTGTGGGTGGCTTGACCATCGCGTCAGGCTGTACTGTCAATAAATATACTAACCTTGTCGGCCCGCAAGGTGCCGAAGGTGCTACTGGTTATGCCGGGGAGCAAGGTTTAACCGGACCAACAGGTGCATCGGGTGCTGCTTTAAGAGGTGAGAGTGGTCAAATAGGTTTTGCTGGTCCTATGGGCGAACAAGGTTTTACTGGTCCAAGAGGAGCAGTTGGTGATGTTGCAAGAGGTCCTATGGGCGAAGTTGGGCCGACCGGACCTACAGGTCAACAAGGTGAAATTGGAAAAAGAGGTGAACAAGGGAACAGCTTACTTGGTTATGCTGGTCCTCGAGGCGCTGTTGGTCCTCAAGGTGCACAAGGTCCTGTCGGGGATGTAGGAGCTAAGGGACCTACTACTTATGGACCATCCGGCCCTGCTGGTTATGCAGGTGCGGCAGGTCAACAGGGAATGGTTGGAAAAGAAGGTTCTAAAGGTAGAACTACAGCGGGTGTTGCTGGTTTTGCTGGTCCTTCTGGATTTTCTGGAGTTGCAGGTGAGAAGGGAGCGACTGGAAATCAAGGTGCGGCAGGTCAGATTGGTTACTGGGCCGCTTATAAAGAATTTAATTTCTCTTCCAATGATTCCAGTATTACCGATGAAGATATGGGAAAGATATCCGACATTGCGGAATATATGAAGGAAAATCCATCACTCCAAATCGGTATTGATGGCACCGCAATTAAATCGCGCGATCAAGGTCTAAATGATCGTCGTGTCAACGCTATTCGATCGGCATTGATTAATGTTGGTGTGTCACCAAATAAGATCAGCACCGGTAAGATAGAAGACAAGAATCTGAGACGTGACGGACGAATCGCTGTGCTTTTTACCACGGCGTAATCACGGATTCTTTGTAGATCAGCGGCGGCCACGGCAACATTTGTTTCAGGCCGCGGATTCGCCGCCACTGATTTTCAAATCAGGAAGGAATTTTTTAGATGATTCAAACTAAAACAGAGTCTTTTACTTTACCTCCGCTTCCTTACGAACAAAATGCCTTGGAGCCGTATATTTCCGCCAGAACACTTAGTTTCCATTATGGCAAACATCATCAAGCTTATGTAAACAAGCTGAATGAGCTTGTCTTAGGAAGCGAGTTAGCAGAGTTGAAGCTTGAAGAGATCATTACCAAGACTTGTGAGGATGGCAATAAAGGAGCTATTTTTAATAATGCAGCGCAAGTCTGGAACCACAACTTTTATTGGAATAGTCTGTTACCCAAAGGAGGAAAGAAACCATCCGGAGAGCTAGGCCGAAAAATCGAAATTAGCTTCGGCAATTATGAAAATTTTATTAGTGCATTTGCTCAAGCAGGAATGGCTCAACTTGGAAGCGGCTGGGTGTGGCTTGTTAAAGAGCACGGTATCCTAAAAATCACTAAAACATCGAATGCCGGAAATCCCATTTCGCAAGGACGAGGAACACCGCTTTTAGCTTTAGATGTTTGGGAGCACGCCTATTATCTAGATTATCAGAACCGGCGAAATGATTATCTTACGACAATCCTGGATAAATTAATGAATTGGAATTTTGCTGCTGAAAATTTCAGCAGAAAGTAACAAATGTCGCTTGCATACTAATCCAAAATGAAATAGGGAGGACCACTCATGAAATTATCTACGTTTTCAAGGCAAATGGAGTCTTATTGGTTCTCGGATGTTGAGCCTTTAAAATTTCAAGCTCTGCAGGAAAACCTTTCTACCGACATTCTAATTGTCGGAGGTGGCATCACAGGTCTTTTGACCGCGTATTGCTTGTCAAAACTGGGGAAAAAAGTAACAGTTGTCGATGCAGATCAAATTGGCGGAGGTGAAACCGGTTGCACCACCGCGCACCTTACTTGGGTTCTTGATTCTGGCTATGCTGAAATTGAGAAATTTTTCGGTGCCGAAAAAGCGCGCCTTGTGCTTGAAAGTCATAAATCAGCCATTGATTTCATAGAAAATATCATTCGTGAAGAAAAAATTGACTGCAATTTTAAACGAGTCAGCGGATATACATTTCTTACCTCCGAAGACAAAAAAGAAACACTCGAAGGAGAATTAAAAGCGCTTCACGGTCTTGGGGCGACGGACACACGGCTAGAACCGAAATTGCCCTTTGATTTTTTAAACACCGGCATTTGCCTGCATTATCCCAACCAAGCACAATTTCACCCGCTCAAATTTCTACATGGTTTGGTTGGATGTATTCAAAAAAACGGCGGGCAAATCTTTACCGGTACTCGTATTTCCCATATTGAAACAGACAAAGTCAAAACTGAAAATGGAAATGAAATAAAAGCGCGTCAAATTATAGTTGCGACGCATTCACCCATTAAAAATATTTTATTTTTCCTGAAAGAAGCGGCATACAGGTCTTATGTGATTGCTTCTAAGATTAAGAAAAATGAAGTTCCTGCGGGTCTTTATTGTGATACCGAAGAACCTTATCATTATATAAGAACCCAATCTTTCGACGCCATAAGCGATCTGCTCATTATTGGAGGAGAAGATCATAAGACCGGACAAAATGATGATTATGAGGCAACGTTTAACAGGCTTGAAACGTGGGCTAAAAAGAATTTTCCGATGTTTCAAAAAACTGATTACGCTTGGTCAGGACAAATTATTGAGTCAATGGATGGATTGGCTTTTATAGGACCTAGTCCTTATCATCAAAATATTTATATCGCGACAGGTTATTCAGGAAACGGAATGACTTATTCGGCCATTGCCGCAATGATTTTCCGTGACCTATTGCTTGAAAAGGAAAACAAATCGGATGAATTGTACAATCCCACGCGGAAGAACCTTAAGTCAGCTGGTAATTTTTTGAAAGAAAATGTAAATGTTATAAAAGAGATGGTGACAGGCCATTTGGAAAGTGGCGATAGAGAAACATCTGAGCAATTATCACCAGGGGAAGGCGCCATCGTTAAAAAAGGATTGGCCCACCTTGCGGTCTATCGTGATGACGAGGGCCATCTTCACACCTTTTCGGCTATCTGCACCCATTTAGGTTGTGTGGTTCAATGGAATTCCTCGCAAAAGAGTTTCGATTGTCCTTGCCACGGATCTCGGTTTAGTGGTAAAGGCGAGGTGATTTGCGGGCCAGCAATACGGAATTTAAAAAATACCGACGGATAAATTAATGAATTGGATTTTTTACCTCTCGACCTGATGTAAGGTAGGTTGTGAGTCACTTAAACAGGAGTCTAAATGAAAAAATTAATTTTAATGCTTTTCATCGTTACTTTTATTTTTGCTGTGGCACCTTCTAAAGTTTTTGCGCAAAATACAGCAAAACATGGAGAGATGACGGGGCGAACGTTGGTTTACGGGCTCACTTCATTGCTGATTTGGCCTGGAATCGGACAGTTTTTAAATCATAATGAAACCAAAAAGAATATTACCCACGCGATTATCGGCTTCTTTCCCCCGTTTCGTTTATGGTCGGGTTGGGATGCTTTAATTGCCCGACAAGGCGGGCGTTGGAACGGGAAAATCTAATTAGTTAAAATAAAGAAAAAAGCGTTGAAAACTCTTTTCATTTGCAAAAGAGAAAGAAAAAAATGAGATGGAAACGCTTAGTGAACCATTAGTTCGAACGATCGACATCACAATGCCTGACCGGCTGGGTTTTCATCTCCGAGTGGCGGCGGGATTTGTGAAATGTGTCCGGGGATTTCATTCCAGCATTTGTATTCGAAAAGGGAAAGTGCTTGCCGATGGAAAAAGCATATTGGGACTTCTCATTCTTGGTGCAGCCTGGAAATCAAAACTTGAAATCGAAGCAGTTGGTGATGATGCAGTCCAGGTGATAGAAAGCATTAAAGATTTTTTTTAAATCAAGGGAAAACAGCCACACCGCTAAAAGTTGATTGTCAGGTAGGAAATGGGATAATTGCCTCTAACATTGGAGAAACCAAATGAAAAAACGCAAAAAAATTCAGTTAGCTAGTTTTCTGCTTTTCTTTTCAGTCTCACTTTCTGCATGTACGTCGGTTCATCAGCCTCCCTCCGGATTTCTGGGAGATTATTCGAGTCTTCAGAAAGGAAAAAATTTTAAGCAAGAACGCGTTGCCGGAGGTGTCGATTTAACGAAATACCAAAAGATTAAAGTTAATCCTGTAGAAATTGACCGCTTCCAAAATTCCCACAAAGAATATTCAGACACGGAGATTCAAAACTTGGCAGCCGAGCTAAAAACCTCACTCGAAAAGAGTCTTTCCAAGAGGTATGAAATTCTGGGGCCACAGGATAAACCTGATCAGCGAACTCTGGTTATCAGTCCGGCTCTTGTTTATGCAACTTCACCTGAACGGATTCTTAATGTGGCCACATTTTGGCTCATTGGGTTTCAATTCTCAAAAGGTTCTGCTGCCCTTGAAGCCAAACTCATCGATGGAGGAACAGGTAAGGAAATTGCTGCTGTTGCTGAAGAAAGAAAAGGCGGCGGAGGATTACTTGATATCAAATCGCTTTTGATCGGTGGTTTTTTTAGATTTATTCATGCAGAGGGGGCTTTCAACCGATGGGGAAAGAATTTTGACAAGATGACATCCCCTCTAACAAGTTAACAGAAAGGTTATAAAAATGACAAAAATAATTAGAGCACTCAAACCTCACTGGCTTTTAATGGCAATGGTATGCTTCATCAGTTTGGGTGCGATATCGATAACAGGTTGCGCGGGAAGAACCAAAACTTCTACGGTGACGATGGAGACTACGAATGGAACATTAGGCAGCGGCAGTTCGAGTTCTGTAACAACTCAACAACAAGTGGTAACTGACACGCACCCTCGGGGTGTAATCGGGGGTATTTTCTATACTCTTGGCCAAATCCTGATTTTTCCGTTCAAGCTCATCGGAAGTCTTTTTTCATGATTTTTTGAGGCAAGTGCCCATTCTTTTTAGTGGGCACTTCATAAGCATTCGAAAAATCAATTAGTTGCGTATTGTTTGCTGGAAAAATCTGAATAAATCGGACGATTAATCTTCATGATAGAGATAGATTGGTTCAATGACCTCTTAGGGAGGTTTTACCTCACAGGTTTCTTTTTTTTATAATCTATGAGTTCTCTCAAGAAAATTTATCAATCTTTTCGAACCATCCATGAGAAACTGCCGCTTCCCGTCAAACGGTTTTACGCACCGCTTTTCAAATGGCGCTACGCCAATTTCTTCAATATTCATTTAAGAACCTGTTTTAGGACACGTTTCCCGCTTGTCCTCCACGAAGGGTTTGATCAAGAAGGAAACATGTTTTTACTTGCCACAGCAGGACTTCTCGCCCGCGATCAAGCGTATTGGCAGAGACTCCTGTTTCCAAAATCATGCCGGCAGCGCGAAATGGGAATCCATTGGATCTGGAAATTACCTAAAATCTTAAAAGAGAGAGGAATTGCCTGCGACCTGCTCGTCCTACACACTCACCGGTTGTTTCAACATCTCATTCCGACATTGCTCAAGTTCCAAATTCCGCAATGGATTGAGTTTGAGCGTAATCTCACGGAACCTTTGAAAGGGAGGAAGTCTCAGAAAAATGATCGATTCAGCGACGTACAAAGACAGATCCGCAAACACCGCTTGAGTTTTGAATGGACAAAAGACCCGGCTTGGCTTGAGCGTTTCTACCATGAAATGTACGTCCCTTACATTCAGAATCGTCACGGGGACGAAGCTTTCATTTATTCCTTTCGTACGATAGAGAAAGTGTTTCCTCATTCTGAAATTTTGTTCGTCAAGCAGGGCGAACTTCCCCTCGGCGCTATTTTATTAAAATTTGAGCATAAACGAGTCGCGCTTCAATGGTTGGGCATCACCGACGGGAAATGGATTTATGTGAAGCTTGGTGTTATAGGAGCCCTTTATTATTTTTCCATGATCGAGATGAAAAAAAGAGGGTATGCAGTTCTTTCCCTCGGCCTTTCACGGCCTTTTCTCACAGATGCCATCACAAATTTCAAAATCAGTTTCCGCGCGCGAATATCCTCTCAAGAGACACGTCAACCTTTTTACACGGTTTGCCCAATTAGAAATTCGTGCGCTCTAAGGCGTTTTTTAATTGCGAATCCTTTTATTTTTTATCCTGAAAAAGGGAAACCCGCACGCGCCCTTTTTATCGACAATGAGAATACGTTCTTGGAGACGGAAATGAAATCTCGTTTTCAAAATGGCTATCCGGAGGGTCTTAGTGGCACTCATGTGTTTCGTGTCAGTCCGGATGTCATGCCGGTTCTGATCCGAGTGGTGAAAAATTAAGAGGCTCCTTCCAAAGCGCGAGGTTCGATCCGGGACCTAGCACAAAGGAAGAAATACCTTTCTAAAGTTTTTAGGGACGCTTTTCTTTTTTATCTCTCGCCCGAAAATAAAAACTGTGTACGGCGCAATTCTAATTAAAAACTAAAGGTTGATTGGAAGCATTTTTAAAAAACTTTCTGTTAAAAGTTCTTCATAATCTGTCTAAATGGCACTCAAATAACGCTCTATATAGGGGTTAAGTGAAGGCTTGCGTTTAAGATGAGCACACCTTATAATATAATTCTATGTTGATTTTTTCTCAATTTAACGATTTGACCAAATGTTTCTGGGCCGTCTTATTGATAATTGGTATGGTTATTTTTTCTTCTTTATCAATTAGAGTTTATGACCACAGTGATTCTAACGCACTCGCTACAGTATCTGAAGATCGATCGGATTCTGCCGACAAGTTAGTTCACAGAATCCTTAATGAGAAATCAAATTTCATTTCCCTAACAACGTATCTTTTTTTAAATGAACAACTATCAGTTTTTAATTCGCCGATTGTTCTTTGCTTTCAGTCTCTAAAATTGTTTATCAGATCGATTCGTTTTTTTCAGTTCTCATATTTTCCTCTGATTGCTTTCCCCAGATCTTTTCCACGCTAAGAATCTATTTATTGAAAATTTAAAGGGAGAACTATTTTGAAAACATTTTCTATTCCAACGCAATTAAATCAAGTAAGCGAAGAAACTCTTTTAGCGATTGAAAAAGAGGTTTGTTCCTATGGTGATACCGTCCATTATGCGGAACACCCGAAAATTTTCGATCGATGTGAGGGCAGTTATCTTTATGACATGGCCGGAAAACCTTATTTGGATCTACAGATGTGGTATTCTGCCGTTAATTTAGGTTATGCGAATCGCCGCATCATTCAAGCACTGATTAACCAGCTTGAAAAGTTACCTCAACTTGCATGCCAATATTTACATCAGGAAAAAATTGAACTTGCGCAACGTATTGCTGAAAGTGTCAAAAGAAGTTTTGGTTTGAAAGGTCGTGTGCATTTTAATGTTGGTGGTTCGCAAGCAGTGGAAGACGCATTAAAATTAGTTCGTAAGAACACCGGCCGATCTCGAATGTTTGCTTTCGAAGGTGGCTATCACGGCCGAACTCTGGCAGCGACTGCGATTACTTCGTCTTATCGTTATCGCGAAGCTTATGGTGAATTTGCAGACCGTGCAGAATTTGTTCCTTTTCCTTATGTTTTTCGCTCAGATTATCCGAACGATCCTTCAGCTGTGGAGGACAATTTTATCCGAGAATTTGAGCGAAAATTTGAACATGAATATACTGGAGCATGGAATCCCAAAACGCGTCGTTCAGAATTCGGCGCATTTTTTATTGAAGCGGTGCAGGGGACAGGCGGTTACATTGTTCCACCCAAAAATTATTTCAAACGACTTGCAAAGATTTGCCGCGACCACGATATTCTTCTAGTTGATGATGAAATTCAAATGGGTTTTTATCGAACAGGCAAGATGTGGGCTCTGGAACATTTTGATGTCCAACCGGATATTATCGTTTTCGGCAAAGCTCTTACGAACGGTCTTAATCCTTTATCTGGAATTTGGGCTCGCGAGGAACTGATTACTCCCGAAAAATTTGGACCCGGTTCCACACATTCAACTTTTTCATCCAATTCTTTAGGAACTGCATGCGGCCTTGAAGTCATGAAAACTTTCGAAGAAAAAGATTATGGGTCGATTGCTTTGATAAAGGGAAAACGATTTCTTGATTGCTTGCGTAAACTTCAAACGAAACACCCAGAAATTGGAGATGTCGATGGTCTTGGATTTGCTCTGCGCATGGAAATGTGCCAAAAAGACGGTAAAACACCGAACCGTGCTTTAGCTGATAGAATGTTTCAAATTGGAATGGAAGGCAATCTTATTCTCAGAGGCAAGACGATGGGACTTATCCTTGATATCGGTGGTTATAGTAAAAATGTTGTAACTTTAGCGCCATCTCTCGAGATAACAGAAGAGGAGATTGATCTGGCCTGTGAATTGTTGGATTTAGTTATCACACGGGCAAAAGGTAATTAAAAGACAACTATATGGCAGTCAAATTTCATTTCTTTTTTCCAAAAATGCCGTCGGCTCCTTCCTTGATAAAAAATGGTTTAGATTTTAAGGTCGACACATCGCAAGTCACCATCATGTTAATCCATGGATTAACTGGGATGCCAACCGAGATGAAATTTCTCGCCAATTATTTTTATCGTAAAGGATTTTCCAGTATTTGTCCCCGACTTGCCCATCATGGTGAACCGATTCAGGTTTTGAAACGAGCCAAGTGGCAGGAGTTTTATCAATCGGTGCGTGAGGCTCTTCTCAAGATTCCTTCGACACAAAAAGTTTATGTGGCCGGTCTTTCAGCGGGTGCGCTTTTAGCTTTACTTTTGGCTGAAGAATTTCCTGACCGGATTTTAGGTGCAACAGGTCTTTCGCCCACACTTTTTTATGATGGCTGGAATATTCCGTGGACACATTGGCTATTACCGCTAGCATATTTCACTCCTTTGAGATATGTTAGCTACTTTAAAGAAGAGCCACCTTATGGTATTAAAAATCAATTTATCCGGCGTAAGATTCATACTTATTACGAACAGGCATCAATTAATGATTCTTCAGAAGTTGCGAAGTATGGATACCCCTATTATCCAGTTACCCTTTTTTGTGAACTTCGTTCCCTCATTCGATATGTGAAGAAAAAATTACCTTCCATTCAAATACCAGTTCAGCTTATTCAAGCGAAGGACGATGATATGACAAGTGTGAAAAATTCACAATATATCCACGATCATATTGCTTCACGTGAAAAAGAAATTGTTCTTCTCTATGATTCTTATCATTTGATTACTGCTGATCAAGAGCGGGAAACCGTGGCAGTTAAAATGCACGAATTTTTACTTCGTATTTTAGGCACTGAACCAGATCAGAATCTCAAAAGAGAGGAATCTGTTCATGTCTTCTAGTTCAGATCTAAAAGTTAAAAACGGTTACATGTTCTTCTTTGATTTTGACAATACTGTCAGCCAAGTTGATGTGTTAGATGCTCTCATTGAAAAATTCTCGATCAATGATAAATGGAAGATTTACGAAGAGGCTTGGAAAGCTGGATCCATTGGTTCGCGCGAATGTCTTGAATTGCAGATTCAGTCTGTTCGTATTAAGAAAAAAGATTTGATCGAATATTTAAAAACGATCGAGTTAGACCCTTTTTTCCCTCAATTGATTCAAATGTTGCGTCAAAAACATATTCCACACATGATTGTTAGCGATAGTTTTTCTTTTATTATTAAAACGATTCTCCAACATAATCATTTAAGCAACATAAAAATTTTCGCGAATGAAATTGCATTTGAAGGCGAGCGCCTTACCCCATCTTTCCCCTTTGTTTCCAAGAAATGTGCCCGTTGTGCCCATTGTAAAAGGGTTCATCTCATGGACTACCCGGACAAGATCAGAGTGTATGTTGGAGATGGGCTCTCGGATGTTTGTCCTGCGCTTGAAGCCGACAAGGTTTTTGCCAAGGACAGCCTTTTGTTACTTCTTCAGCAAAAAAATAAATCTTGTACTCCTTTCCGCGATCTTGGCGATTTATATTCTTTTGTTGAAAATCTTGATGATCCACTTTCCAGTAAAAGGTCTCGCGCCTACGCTTAGTCATTAGCTTTGTATGCCCATTCTTGAAGCCGAAATTACCGAAGACATAAAGCTAACAGCCAAAATTTTTAATAAAGTAGCAGATATTCCGCAAACCGATTGGGAGCGCATTTATCCCGACGTTTTTGAAAGTTACTCCTTTTTTAAAACGCTCGATGAGTGCCTTCTGGAACAATTCGAATTTATTTACATTGCCATTTACGAAGCAGAAGAGCTTGTTGGAGTTGCTCCTTGTTTTTTGATGAATTATCCGCTTGAAACGACGATTCAAGGTTTTTTCAAAACATTTATTTTGAAACTGAAAAAGTTTTTTCCTCACTTTCTAGAATTGAAAGCTCTTGTCTGCGGATTACCGATGGGGCAGGGCAGAATGGGGCTTGCGAAAAAACCTTCAGCGGTATTTGCAATTATTTCTACCACTTTGAAATCTTTGGCTCAAGCCCGGGGAATCTCTGTGGTCGCGTTTAAAGATTTTGACATGAGTTATGATACTTGGTTGGATCCTCTTCAAGATCAGGGCTATTTTAAATTTGAAAGCCTGCCTTCAACCGAAATGGATGTTCGCTTTGAATCGTTCGATCAATATTTAAAAAGTTTAAGTCGCGTTTCGCGTGATGGTCTAAAACGCAAGCTTAAAAAAATAAACAAATTTCCAATTCAGATGGAAGTCGTGAGACGTCTTTCGGAAGATGAATCAGACGCAGTCTACATACTTTATCGTCAAACGATTGATAAACACACAGATCTATCTTTTGAAATCATGCCGCGAAATTTCTTTAAAATTATTTCTGATCATATGTCAAAAGAAACGCGCTATTTTCTGTGGCGCCTAGATGGAAAAATCGTTGCTTTTGCGCTTTGTTTTGTTTCAGATGAATGTTTAGTTGATTATTATTTGGGTTTAGATTATTCAATTGCTAATGATTATCATATTTATTTTGCTCGCTTTTGCGATCTTGTTAAATGGTGCATTGAAAACAAAATTCCAAAATATGAAATGGGAAATACAGGTTATGAAGCTAAAAGAAGATTCGGTTTTAAATTTATCAGAATTTTTGGTTATGTAAAACATTGTAATCGTTTTATCAACCCATTCTTCCACTGGCTTTGCAAACTTCTCAAGCCGGAAAATTATGATGAGGTTTTTACCTATGTCAGGCAAGGGCAGAACATTCGGCAGTCTCAGTCTTAAAATTTTTCTTGCCATTATCTTAAACGACTTAATCGATAGCACAGGTCAAGTTTTTATGAAAAAAGGACTCATCACCTCAGCTGCTTTCCCTTTTGATCTTCATGAGATTATTTTTTTCATTTCCCGCAATATCTCTTCGCCACTTCTTTGGATTGGCATTTTCTTTTACGCTGTGAATTTTTTTCTATGGATTGGAATCCTTTCCCAAATTGATTTGAGTCTGGCTGTTCCATTGGGCAGTGCAAGCTACGTGATTGTGCCTTTATTTGCGATGATTTTCCTGCGTGAGCAAATAAATGCGTCTCAATGGGCCGGCATTTTTTTGATTATTATCGGGATATTTTTTCTTTCTCGAAGCACTTCTTCTTTGGAAAAACCTGCTGTTTCGTGATGCTCACCATAATGTATGTATTGTTTAGTGAAATTTTAAATACGTTGGGTCAAGTTCTAATTAAGAAATCCACTCTTCTTCTGGAGCAAAATAAGAAGGATTCTTACGGCACTTTCCTAAAGAAAATAATGAGGTTTCCAGGCATTTGGCTTGGCTTGTTTTTCTTATCCTTAGGTCTGGTGTTTTGGATTATGGCATTAAGTACAACATCTCTAAGTGTTGTTTTTCCATTGGGCAGCATTTATTACATCTTAATTTTTTTAGCCTCCCATTTTTTCTTATCAGAAAAAATTGACCGCATGCGCATCATAGGAACGATTTTTATTTCTGTTGGAATCGTCTTAGTTGCTCTTCAATAATCGAGTTTTTTTATCGCTTTAAAATGACTCTGAATCTGCAATTGGCCATCTTGTTTTTTCCGCAAATTCATGTTAAGTTTTAAATGAGTATCAAAAGGTAATCGTCCGAAAATCCGCTTAAGAAAAGGGCGGATCTGCCGAAAAATGGCAGAGGCAAACCAGGGGAAACTCTGGGACGCAAAACTTCAGACCTACGCCAAAGGAGAGCACGGTGGCTGAGTTGCCGAAAACGAGAAGTGATTCTGAAATCAAACCTTGGACTGCAATTTGGAAATATTTGTCAAATATCCAATTTCTTTGCCAATTCTCTTTCTGCTTGGTCGCAATGTCCTTTCTTCTTTTTATTTTTCCTGGTCCAGTAGATTCTTTTTTTGACAATACTGTTTATATCACAAATCAGCATTCTACCGGTTCCAACATTATTTGTCTTGGTGATAGTTTGACATTGGGGAAAGGTTCTACGCCGGGCCACGATTATCCCAGTTTTCTGAGTAGAGCTTTAGGAATAAATGTAATTAATGCGGGTGTCGATGGCAATGAAACCGGTGAAGCCTTAGCAAGATTGGATAAAGATGTTTTATCGAAAGATCCTAAGATGGTTATTATTTTACTTGGAGGCAACGATTATTTTGACGAAGTGCCGCTAGAAGAAGCATTTAAAAATCTTGATGAAATTGTCAAACGAGTTCAAGCAAAAGGTGCAATCGCCGTTTTGGTAGAAATTGGGCCTTCTTATATTCCATCGTTACAGAAAAGGTATGATCAAATTGTTTTGACAAATCAATCCGCTTATGTCCCGAAAATTTATGACGGCATTTTATTTAATTCAAACTTGAGAAGCGATTTTAGGCACCCCAATGATGAAGGTTACAAAATCATCGCTCACCGGATTTTAAAGGTAATCAAACCCCTCCTAGAAGAGAAATGATCAACGCTTCTGCTGCTTTTAAAAATAAAAACAATGCTTGAGCTGGAGACGCAAGATCGGACCTCAAATCAGAAAAATCTGATTCGATCTACAAAAAATAAACTCGTTTTTCTATTCATTTTATTTACAGTCGTACCCATAATTGTTATTGGAGTTTTCAGTTTTTCCGCAGCCGCGCATTCCATGGAAGTTCAAGCGGAAACAATCATTGAAGCGGTGGCTAACTTAAAAGCGATACGCCTTGAAACTTTTTTTAAAAGAATAAAAGGCGACATTGTAATTGCTCAGACTCTTTATAATTCGAAACGTCTTTTTCCTGTCATCATAAAATATTCAAATCAAAGAGATAATCCCAGATACTTAGCTGCCAAGGAAGTTTTGGATCAGCAATTTAAAGTATGGGGAAAAGTTAGACATGAAATAATAAGCGCTGGTCTTGTGAATCCAGAAGGAAAAATTGCATATATTATGGATGAGGTTGATCCAGGTACAGATTGTTTTTTAGATCGGTCTCTTCCTGATCTAAAAGAGGATGCATTTGAAGAGGGTAAGAGAGGAATTTATCTTAGCGAGCTTTTTAAAAGTAAGCACAATCCCAATCATCCTGTCAAAATGCTTGTTACACTTCCGACGTTTGGTTTTAGAAACGAGTTTCTAGGAGTGATTTATTTTGAAATTGACACGACATTTATTTTCGATTTTATTCAAGATTCAAGTGGCTTGGGAGATACTGGTGAAACATACGTGGTGAAAAATGTCGGCGATGGCGTTTTATTCTTAAATACTTTACGGCACGATCCAAATTCAGCATTGGAGCGCAAAGTAATTTTTGGATCACAAGAAGCTCTCCCTGCCCAAGAGGCGGCACGTGGCAGAAACGGATCTGGCATTTCAATTGATTATCGAGGTGAAAAAGTCATCGCCGCTTGGCGTTACATGCCGGGGATGGATTGGGGTTTGGTAACAAAAGTAGATGCTGAAGAAGTATTTAAACCGGTCAATGAATTAAAGAAAACAATTCTAATTATGGGAGGAATTGCACTCTTTTTGGGAATTCCTATTTTATTATTCACCCTACGTTCCATCTTTATTAAATTTTAGTTTAAAAATAACTTCCCCAGTGTTATTCTTCCTTGCATGTTTTACAATTATTAAGCAGATTATGTTCCCAAAGGATAAGGATATTTTTTTGCAAATATTAATTTTCGTCTCTACCGTTGCAATTTTCTTCTACGAATGCCGTAAAGGATATTTTTCCAAGTTCGGATCTTTTTTCAAGAACATTCAGCCTTCTTCTTATTTCCGATTATTGTTTCTTTCCGCTGCTTTGAGTGTCGGTTTGTTTTTTGCGGATGTCCGCTTACTTGAAATCATTCAAAGCTTTCAGCATCCTTTCTTCAAGCTGGTGATTAATTGCGGGGCATGGCTGGGAAGAGGATGCAATATGTGGCTTCTCGTAATCGCCTGCTATTTTTTATTTAAATTATTGAAAAACAATCTTGGATCACGATTGACTTTCGGTGTGCTTCTTTCAGTGACACTTTCAACCACTTTTAGTTTTATCGTTAAACGGACGTTTATGAGAGCCAGACCTTATAATCACTTCGGTGCGTTTTCCTTTTTTCATCTCAATGGTCTGCTGCATGATAAAAATGCGTTTCAAAGTTTTCCTTCCGGAGATGTAGCGCTGGTAGCCGGAGCGGCCGCTTTTTTATTTTATGCGACCAAAAATTCTTATACACGCTGGTTACTATTAATATTTCCAGTTGCGACGGCATTTTCCCGGATATGGCTTGATCGTCATTGGCCGTCCGATACTCTCTTTTCCGTTGGTTTGGGATTTATTGCCGGATTATTTATATGGCAGTACCAAAAGCATCTTGAATCCTTAACTCCATGACCAATCGACGATATCCATTCCAAAAAAGCTGGCGCTGGCAAATAGTAAAATGTTTGGATTTTTTTTTCGATCGATTCCAAAAAATTAATTCCTCCAAGCCATTTCCCCAAACGGTTGAAAAAATTCTGATCATCCGGCTTGATCATATTGGAGATTTGATTTGTACGTTGCCTATGTTTGGGCTGATCAAAGAACGTTTTCCCCGCGCAAAAATGACAGTTCTTACCGGAATTGAAGGTAAGGCGATTCTTCAGAATAATCCTTTTGTGGATGAATTGATCATTTTTCATCCCAATTGGTTTTCCCGGAAATCTGCTAACGTCATTGCGAGGAGGCCGTTAGGCCGACGAAGCAATCTCAGTTTTAGATTGCTTCGGCTTTGCTTTGAACACTGCCTCGCAATCACGACGCAGTGGAAGAGTTTTTTTAAAATTCTTTCTCAATTGCGAAAAAACAAATTTGATTTGGGATATGATTTCCGTGGAGATTTGAGAAATATTCTCCTGATGGTTTGGGGCGGTGTTCGATACCGGATTGGCTATGGAATTGCGGGCGGCTTGGGTTTGTTGAATCAAGCAGGTGAATATGATCAGCAACTTCATCAGACAGAACTTAATCTTAGATTATTGAAAGGGCCTCAACCAAATTGGAAAGATTTAAAGCCCGAAATATTTCTGACGCCGGATGAAATCAATGAAGCAAAGCAGATTTTAAAAAAAGCTGGAATTTTGAACCAAAACACGCTCATTGCTCTTCATCCCGAAGCTGGCTATTCTTCGAAAGAATGGGAAGAAAAAAACGTTCGGCGGTTAATTCAATTATTGATTCAAGACAAACAAAATAAAATTATGATTTTAGGTCTCGGAAGAGCTCAGAAAATTGCCGAATCATTGAATGGGTCAGACCAAGTCATTAACTTAGTTGGCAAACTTTCTCTTCGGCAGATGATTTCAATCATTGGTCAGGCAAATATATTCGTCGGAAATGATTCCGGTCCGTCTCATATTGCTCAAGCACTCGGCATTCCTGTTTTGGTGATTGCCAGCGGAACCAATGAATATGAAAAATGGGGAATTTGGAGACAGCCGTCTAAAATTTTATCTCACGCCGTTTCTTGCGCGCCATGCCATTTAAATGAATGTGTGGTGGAAGGTCATCCGTGTATGTCGAACATTTCCGGCGAAGACGCATTTCGAGCGGTAAAGCAGCTCTTTTCTGAGGTTGCATGATTTCTATTTTGATCTTCGTTTTGTCCCTCATCGGCCTTTGGATTTCCATCTACTTTACCGGTGTTTATTACAAATGGTTTCACCCCAATGTTTTTTGGATGCCGCAGGTATGTCAATTGAAAGAAGCAAGCTGTATGGATGTGCTTGGAACTCCAAGGGCAAAACTTTTTGGGTTTCCCAACTCTCTTTTCGGAATCGGACTTTTTCTTTTTATGCTGCTCGGGTGTTATCATTTTTTTCCTCGTATCACACTCATTCTTCTTTTTCTAGCGACGGTGCGATCCATTTATCTGGCTTATAGTTTAATCTTCGTGACTAAAATTCCTTGTCCTCTTTGTTTTACGACGCATGTCATTAATTTGTCGCTTTTTTTGATGGTTCTCAAATTCACTCTTTCCGGTTAAAATGACAGAGATTATTGAGGTCATCCCCGAATGTTTTTACGCTCGCGCCCAATGCGCGGAGCACTTTTCGGGAAGAACTCGACGTTCTTCTCCGAAAATGTGTCGGGGATCCATGGATTCCCGCTTAAAGCGTGCGGGAATGACAATGAGGGATTGAAAGATTATGGAACGTTTAATGACAGCCAAGCAGGTGAGTGAATTAATAGAAGTCAAACCGTCAACAGTTTATCAATGGGTTCATGTCGGTTTAATTCCCTACGTGAAAATTGGAAAGTGCGTTCGATTTAAAAAAGATGAGCTCTTAAGGTGGATTGACAAAAACCACCGGAAAGAACGCGTTTCCTTTAAAACGATTGAAAAATCCTTTAAGCATAAACGTGCTTCGGTTCAGAAAGAATTTTTTTAATTCATGTCCATTCTCAAAGTGGCCCGTTTGGGTCATCCGGTTATTCGAAACCCAGCTGCTTTGGTGGGACCAGAAGAAATACAATCTCAAGAAATTCAAAAGCTGATCGATGATATGATCGACACCATGCGTGAATATGACGGCGTCGGTTTAGCAGCACCTCAAATTCATGTTTCAAAACAAATTGCGGTTTTAGAAGTTAATGAAAATGTGAGATATCCCAGAATGTCAAAAGTTCTGCTTACGGTTCTCATTAATCCAAAAATCTCATCCCGTTCGAAAAATCTAATCGAAGGATGGGAAGGCTGTTTGAGTATTCCTGATATGCGAGGGCTTGTTCCGAGAAATGCTTCGCTCGTTTGCGAAGCCGTAGATCGAAATGGAAAATCAATCAAAATCGAAGCTGCTGATTTTTTTGCCCGCGTGATTCAGCACGAATATGATCATTTGCAGGGAAATGTCTATTTGGACAGAATGACAAATATGAAATCACTTACTCATTTAAATGAATTTGCCAGATTTCACTCTAGCGCTCAGGAAGAAGTCGAAGAGTCATGATCCCACTACCTCTTTTTCTCGACGTTTTACGTCGAGAATACTTTAGATTTCAAGAGCGCCCAAAAATTAAATCAGTGCGCGCTCTTGTAAAAGAGGTAGTGGGATGAAAGAAAAATTTACTATTTTCTTAATTTTTGCAACTTTCATCATCCTAACTGTTTTTGTTGCAAAACAAGTGACTCGGCCATTTGATTTGCTGGTGACCCAATTGGTACAGCAGGGGGCTTTTAAACAATTAGATTTTGGAATGTATTTTTTTACGTTGCTGTGCTCTATCGAGTTTAGCTGTTTCGCGCTTCTTGTAGTTTGCTGGTATTTTTACCGAAAATACCAGTGGCCCGGTGTTTTTTTATATCTTTTCTTTTTTATGGCTTTAAGCGGCGTTGAGTTTTTTTGGAAGTATGCGGTTACTTATACCGGACCGAGTCTTGAATTGGATCGAAGTCCATTTCATTGGAGCTTGATTGCGGTGAGAACGCCTTATTCTTTTCCAAGCGGGCATACATTTAGGGGAATTTTTTTGCTCGGAATTTGGTATCAAAGGCTTCATAGTAGCTTTCTTCCTCGAAAAGAACATGTATGGGTTCATCACTTGCTTATTTTTTTATTGGCAGTTGGAATTGGATACAGCAGAATTTATTTAGGCGATCATTGGCTGAGTGATGTTATCGGCGGATGTTTACTGGCTGCATTAGGTTTGATGCTGGCAAGCCATTCTCCTCAGTATGAACTGCGTCCTGCCTAGCTTCAAACCTTGACAGGGCATGACGCTTACCTTATGATACATGCGGAAATTAAAGGAGGTAAAAAACAATGGCAAAAAAAGATAAGATCGACGATAAAATTTTAGATGTTGATGCTCGAATGCAAGGAACCATTGTCTTTAAGGACCCCGTTAATCTTCGCATCAATGGAAGTTTTGAGGGAAAATTGGAAACCTGTGGCAATTTGACGATCGGAGAAAATGCAAATGTCCGAGCCGATATTCAAGGTGACCATATTATTATTGCTGGAAAGGTGACCGGCAATTTAATTGCCAAGGAAAGTCTTTCTCTCATTGCTCCTGCAGTGATGTTGGGAAATGTTCAAACTCCCGTGCTTTCGATCGCCGAAGGCGCTGTGATTGACGGTCAGCTCAAAATGCTTGATTTGAATAAATCGGCCGCTTCGGGTGATAAAGGATTGAGCCTTCGGGATGTGGCGCAATATCTGGAAGTGGAAGCAAAAGTTGTGGAAGATTGGGCAAGTCAAAGAAGAATTCCCGCCGAATTTCAAAATGGCGAATGGCGTTTTAATAAAACAGCCGTTGATAAATGGCTTCAAGACGAAAAAGTTAAAAGCAAGTAAGACAATTGGTCCAAAGGTTGTTGCATGAGTGAAGGTTTGATCACCGAAGAAGAAGTAAAGTCCTACCTCAAAATCGATTCTCCCGAAATTGAACAATTAATTCGCCGAGGTAAATTGACGGCCTATCGTGTCGGAGGAAGTTTTGTCCGATATCGCAAGGACGAGGTCATTGCCATAAGAAGCGGACGAAAATTCTGCTTACCGGATCAATTTGAGCGAAGTTGGTTTGACAAACTCCGCGATTTTTTGAATTTTTATGGAATTTATATTGTCCTGACCGTTTTAATCGTTGTGCTGACCATTTATTTTGTTCACGCCTGATTTTTTTAACATTGTACATACTTTTTTCCTTCTCCCAAAGGGAGAGGGAAAAGTTTTGTTATGAGTATTCAATTTCAAATCGGAATCGACATCGTGAGCGTTCGGCGTATGCAGCAGGCAATCGAGCGTCAAGGCAAACGTTTCCTCGACCGAATTTTTACGCCAGCCGAGCAAAAATATTGCGAACGGAAAAAAAATAAATACGAAAATTATGCCGGTCGGTTTGCCGCCAAAGAAGCAGTGATTAAAGCGAAGAAAGGAGGAAGAGGCCGTTTTGCTTTCAGTGATATTGAAGTTGTCCGCGTACTCAACGGAGCGCCCACCATTCACATCTCTCAAGAAGCCCGGAAAAAATTGAGAATTTCTTCGAAGGCTAAATTTGAATTAACGATGGCTCACGAACGGGAGTTTGCAATCGCCGCAGTGGTTCTGTACGAATAGAAATTATTTGGTCAGAGTGCCGTCTAGTGTTTCAAAAACAATCGTAACCAGAGAACGACATTTCGGGCACTTGATTTGTTTGAAGGCTTGAATATTGTCGTGCTTGGGACGGTACATGATGGATAGGATTTTAGTCGAGAACTTTGTTTCATCACCGTTCCATTGACACGCAGAACAGGTATAAGATGGCTTCTCCATGATCACCTCTGGTTACGTAAGAAGATATCGGCCAGTCTGTCCTGAACTTGAATCATGTACCATTCCTCAACAAAAATCCAGATAAAAGATAACAAACAAACTATTTTTCAAGTAATGAACTTTATTTGCAGCCCCTTTTTCACTTTATCTGCCGGTTTCTTAAGGGAATAGATGATTCTTTTTTCCATTATATCCGACACAAAAATCCAATGTCATCCCTGGTTTTTTCAGGATGAAAATGCGGTTTAATATGGATGCGGAAAATTTTGATCGTGGTAATTGCCGAGGAAGGGAGTCTCCGCCAAACTGCGGCGAGACCCGTCCCAAAGCTTATCAAGAAGTAGTTGGACGTACCTCGCCAAGCTTTGTGGCGGGGAATCCAACGTGGGATATGCCGAGGAAGGGAGTCGAACCCTTATGAGCGTGAGCTCGCTGGATTTTGAGTCCAGTGCGTCTGCCAGTTCCGCCACCTCGGCGCCGGTAAGTTATAAATAATGGTGGACCGGAGGGGAGTTGAACCCCTGACCTCTTGCATGCCATGCAAGCGTTCTCCCAACTGAACTACCGGCCCATTTTCATTGAACTTATATTGTAATTGGCACAGTCCCGATTTCAATTATTTCGATGAGAATCGGGGGCCGGCCCAGTAACTGTGATATTTCAAAACTACAGATTATACTGCTACAAAATTTTGAATGCGCTTATCTTACAATCAGCAGTCCTCGAAGAGGACTAGCCCACTTTCATTAAATATTTTATTGTAGTGGGCACAGTCCCGATTTCAATTGCTTCGATGAGAATCGGGGGCCGGCCCATGGAAAAAAGAAATTTGATATTACCACACACCGAAAAACCTATCAATGTCAATGAATTGCTTATTCGGTTTCATAATGTTAAAATCCTTTCCTTCTTATGAGTCCTAAAGAAAAAGCATATCCCTTCGATCAAATTGAGCCGAAATGGCAGAGCTATTGGATTAAAAATAAAACTTTCAAAGCAGCAGATCCGGGCGAAGTCGGCGCTGAAAAACCCAAGTATTATGTTCTCGACATGTTTCCTTATCCTTCGGCGTCCGGCCTTCATGTCGGACATTTAGAAGGTTACACGGCTACCGATATTGTTGCGCGTTATAAACGCATGAAAGGTTTCAATGTTCTTCATCCGATGGGCTGGGATGCCTTCGGACTTCCGGCGGAACAACACGCGATCGAAACAAAAACTCATCCGAAAATTCTGACGAAACGGAATGTGGATAATTTTAGAAGACAAATCGAATCCATTGGTTTCAGTTACGATTGGGATCGGGAAGTGGATACAACTGATCCAAATTATTATCGGTGGACGCAATGGATTTTTTCAAAACTGTTTGAAAAAGGTCTCGCTTACGAGGCTGAAATTCCGGTGAATTGGTGTCCGGCTTTGGGAACTGTTCTTGCGAATGAAGAAGTGATTGACGGCAAATCCGAACGAGGTGGCCATCCGGTCATTCGAAAACCGATGCGTCAGTGGGTTCTTAAAATTACTGCCTACGCGGATCGCTTGCTTGAAGATTTAAACGAACTTGATTGGCCGGAATCCATTAAGGAAATGCAGCGCAATTGGATCGGCCGTTCCGTCGGCGCCGAAGTGAACTTCGAGATTGCTTCGTCGACTTCGTCTCCTCGCAATGACGTCATTGCGAGCGAAGCGAAGCAATCTATTTGTATTTTTACCACACGTCCTGATACTTTATTTGGCGCAACTTACGCTGTTTTAGCTCCGGATCATCCACTTGTTGATCAAATCGTAACTAATACCCAAAAAAAAGCTGTTGAAGAGTATAAAAAAGAAACTACCAAGAAATCAGATCTTCAGCGAACTGATCTTGCCAAAGAAAAAACCGGCGTGTTTACCGGTGCTTATGCAATCAATCTGGTTAATCAACAAAAAATTCCAATTTGGATTGCGGATTATGTTTTGATGGGTTATGGAACCGGTGCCATCATGGCTGTTCCGGCTCACGATGAACGTGATTATGAGTTTGCCAAAAAATACAAACTTCTCATCGTCGAAGTTATTTCAGGTGGTAATATAAAGGAAGCCGCTTTTACGGGAATTGGAACGGTGGTTAATTCGAAAACGCCGGACGCTTCGTTTACGATTAATGGTTTAAGCAGTGATCAGGCAATTGAAAAAATTACCGATTGGATTGAGCAGAAAAAGTTAGGAAAGAAGGCAATTAATTATCGATTGCGTGATTGGCTGTTCAGCAGACAGCGTTATTGGGGTGAACCCATTCCAATTATTCATGTGGATGGAAAACCAAAATTAATTCCGGAATCCGAATTGCCACTTCTTTTGCCTGAGGTCGATTCATATGAACCGACGGGAACCGGGGAAAGCCCTCTTGCTGCCATTAAAGAATGGGTTGAAACAAAAGATCCGGCAACCAAAAAACCAGCAAAACGTGAAACAAACACCATGCCGCAATGGGCTGGATCATGCTGGTATTATTTAAGATTTTTGGATCCGCGTAATGAAAAAAAATTGGTCGATCCAAAAAAAGAAAAATATTGGATGATGGTTGATCTTTATGTCGGTGGCGCGGAGCACGCAGTCCTTCATTTACTGTACGCCAGATTTTGGCACAAGGTGCTTTATGACATTGGCGTTGTTTCAACCAAAGAACCATTCCAATGTCTTATTAATCAAGGCATGATTTTGGGAGAAGACAATCAAAAAATGTCGAAGTCACGCGGAAATGTCATTAATCCGGATGAATTGCTGCAAGAATATGGCGCCGATTCGATCCGCTTGTATGAAATGTTTATTGGGCCACTTGAGATGGGAAAGCCATGGTCCACCAAAGGGCTTGAAGGAGTTTATCGGTTTCTCGGTCGTGTGTGGCGTTTATTCATGAATCAGGATGGGAAATTGCATTCCAATATTTTAAATTGCGAAGCTTCAAAAGAAGAACTTAAATTACTTCACCGGACCATCAAAAAAGTAACCGACGATTTGGAAGGCTTAAGATTCAATACCGCAATTTCTGCGCTCATGATTTTTGTGAATGAAGAAACCGGCCGCCAAAATCATTCGCGTGAAATCCTGAAAAAATTTATTTTATTACTGGCTCCTTTTGCTCCGCACTTAGCTGAGGAGTTGTGGCAATATTTGGGAGCCAAAAAAACATTGGCTTATGAAACCTGGCCAATCTGTGACGAACAATTCTTAATAGAAGATGAAGTTGAAATTGGAATTCAGATTCTTGGGAAATTACGCTCCAGAATTGTTGTTCCGAAGGGAATGGCGGAGAACGACCTTAAGGAAAGAGTTTTGTCAGACGAAATAGTGAAGAAATGGCTTGACGGTAAACCCATTAAAAAAATTATTGTTGTTCCGGATCGATTGGTTAATATAATCTTATGACGCGCAAAGTTCAAATCAAAGAAAATCAAGTTTCAGTCGGTGGCAGAAAAATTCCGCTCTTAAGTGGAGAAGTCCATTATTGGCGTCTCAATCCGCGGTATTGGAAAACCATTTTGAATGAAGTGAGACAAATGGGACTCAAAGTTGTCTCTACTTACATTCCGTGGGACTATCACGAAGTCAAACGCGGCCACTTTGATTTTACCGGTGAAACCGATGAAACGCACAATCTTAAATCTTTTCTTGAATTAACCCGCCGCGAAGGTTTTTGGGTCATCATCCGGCCGGGCCCTTACATTTATAGTGAATGGCCCAACGACGGAATTCCTTCGTATGCTTACAAATATCACCGTCTTCATCCGAAATTCCTCGAATATGCAGAAGTTTATCTTAGAAAAGTCTGCAAAATCATCAAGCCTTTTCTAGCGTCGCGAAAATCAGGTCATATCATTCTACTTCAAGCCGACAATGAAATCGATCCATGGCCGGATGTGTTTGGCTACCAATATGGATTGAATGGAAAGCCGGGACTTTTTCAGGATTTTCTAAAGCAAAAATATAAAAGTGATATTCAACAATTAAATCGTGCCTGGACGTGTGAATATAAAGATTTTAGTGAGGCCGGGCCTTTCATTGCCTGCATGTTAAAAGACGAGCGCGGTCTTGCGTTGAAGGGAGATCATGAATTAAAACGCAATTTGGATTATTTTGAATTTAAGTATGATTACGCTTATCAGTGTGCGAAATGGTGCGTCAATTTTTACCGGAAACTCGGAATCGACATTCCGATTTATTTAAATCTATATCCTTTTTTCTATGCTCATGACTGGGCCAAGATGCAAAGCACGGCCGATTTGGTCGGAATCGATCTTTATCCTTCCAATGAATTAATGGAAGATGAACACGAACAGCGAAAACTGATTGATAAAGTTAGATATCTGAAAAGTGTTTCGAAGGCTTCCTATATTGCCGAATTTGCGTCCGGTGTTTGGCACGCTCGTCATTATGAATCGGGAGTACTGACTCCAAATCATTATCGTTTAATTACGTTGACGGTTCTGCTCGGCGGCGCAGTGGGTTGGAATTGGTACATGCTTGTCAACCGGGACAATTGGTACATGTCTCCGATTAATGAGTGGGGAAGAAAGCGCAACGAGCTTTACGACGTATTTAAAGGCTTGGTCAAAATTTACCAAAAAATGAATCCGCCGCTTTTAAACAAATTAACCGACATCGGAGTTACCTTTAATCCGCTTCAGTATGCAGCAAGAACACTTGCGCCGGACAGCTTAATTCTTACTTCTCTTTACGATGCAGATATTGATTACGATCTTTTTGATCCGAAGACCGGATATCCTCAGAAAAAAATTGTTTTTTACTCGGGCAATCAATGGCTGAGCAGGAAAGCGCATGAGAATTTAAGAACTTATTTGGAAAATGGAGGAATCTTGGTTGCGTTTCGAAATTATCCGAGAAAAGATGACAATTTTAATTCATGTGATGTATTGGGTTTTGATGACCCTACGCGAATTTTATTTGAGTTTCGAAAAAGTTTCAGTCTTTCTTTAACCAAAGGAACCAGCGTTGATTTGGTGAGTTCAGTCTTCAGCTTTGGTGAATATTCCGGGCAACCCATCCGCGCTTCATTCGGAAATTACGGCGTTCATACGGTTGGTTATTTAAAAAAATTGGGTAAAGGAAAAATTCTTCATTTGGGGGTTCAGCCAACCAAGGAATTATTGCTTGAGATTTTGAAGATGTTCGGAATTCCTTTTTATTCAAATTCACCGACCAAAGATGTCAAAACGGCTTTATTCAAAAGGGGAAACAAATATTATATTATTGCCGTAAACAACGGCCGGGAGGATAAGAGTGCTGCCATTTCATTTGTGCTTCCTGGAAAAAAATTAAAACGGTTCCGGGTGACCGATCTCTTTAAAGAAACGACAGAAATTCTTTTGTATCAGCGCTCTCACGCATCTTTTACAGCCGAGATTCCCCGCAAAGATGGAAAAGTTTTCCAAATTGAGCCTCTTTCATAATTTTGAAACAACTGTCATTCCCGCATGCTTTAAGCGGGAATCCAAAGTTTAGATCCCCGATTAAGACATTCGGGGATGACTTGATTCGATATTTGCTTTGCAAGTCAGTTTTATCTGCAGTATAATTTGTCGCTCTCTTCAAAAATGTACGAAGCATATTTTGGCTTAAAAGAAGCTCCGTTTAACTGCACACCCGACCCGAGATTTATTTTCTTTAGTCGTAAACACCTTGATGCTTTTTCCTGCCTTCTTTATGGAATTGAATCCAGAAAAGGTTTTATTCAGATTACCGGAGAAATCGGTGCCGGAAAAACCACGCTCTGCCGCGCTGTTTTGGATCGTCTCAAACATATGCAGACTCACACCGCGCTTATTTTAAATCCCCGTCTTTCAGAACTTTATCTGCTTCGCACCATTGCGGAAGACTTCGGAATCATTTTAAAAGCGCGGAATAAAAAAGAATGCTTTGACGGTTTGAATCGTTTTCTCTTGGAAGAGTTTAACAAAGGTTTCAACACGGTGCTCATTATTGATGAATCTCAGGATCTGACTCCGAAAACTCTGGAACAAATCAGGCTTCTTTCCAATCTTGAAACAAACCGTGAAAAATTACTTCAAATTGTATTGGTCGGACAGCCGGAATTAAGAGACACATTAAATGAGCCTTCCTTGGCGCAGCTGAGACAGCGGGTGAATATTCGTTTTCATTTGACCGCACTCGATCGGCGTGAAACCGAAGAATATATTATTCATCGCTTGGAAATCGCAGGACTGTCGGATCAAGAAAATCCGTTTTTGCATGAAGCCATTAATTTTATTTATGGAATATCAAATGGAGTACCTCGCGTGATTAATAAACTGTGTGATATTTCTCTTTTGGCCGCTTATTCTCGCAATTTGCGTCAGGTGGATTTAAAATTAATCGAAGAAGCTTATAGCGAGACTGAAGGGGTGAGTGTGTGATCCCATCACTTACTTTCTTCGCGGCTTTGCCGCGAAATCTTTTAAGATTCAAGAGCGCTTTCCTAAATTATGTCTCAAAATGCGCTCTTGTAAAGCAGGTGATGGGATGAGCATTATTACCGACGCATTAAAAAAAGCGGAAAGTGAAAGAGAGTTAAAGGGGAAACATCTTGCGGCCGAGCTTGCGCCGATTGCTGCCGCCGAAGAGAAATTAGTCAGCTCTGTAACAGAATCCATTCTTCCTGATCAAATCAAAATTGAAAGCGAAAAACCGATTCCCGAAATTCAGAAATTTCCCATCAACCGTCGACCAATTTGGGAAAATCCTGTTTTGATCATAGCTTCAATTTTTGTTTTATTTTTTCTGATTTTTCTAGTTTTTTCATTTATTCCAAAAAAAGCAATTCTCATCGTTCAGTCCAACAAAGATGGCGGTGATCAAAAGCAAATAATTCGGAGCGTTTCTCGTTCGATAGAATCCAGTCCGATTGCGATGCCTTACGTATTGTCCGGCGTCAGTAAGTTGGGAAGTGCGCAATATGCCATTATTAACGGAATGATTGTCCAAAAGGGAGAATCCATTGACGGTGCTTTTGTGTCTGAAATTTCGGAGCGTAAAGTCACTCTCGAAACGAAAGCAGGAAAAATTCAACTAAAAATACAGTCGTAAGTTTCATTCCTTCCTCCCGCCGAATTTAAACCACAAAAAAATTTTGAAGAAGACATTTGTCTACCAAAACCGGATTATTCTTTTGATCTCGCTGCTTTTACTGCTTTTGGTTGCGAAGTCCTTTTTCGGAAAGCAACTTTCTCGGTTTGCCTATGTTGAAGTTATTTCACGATCCGCAGATTAGATTTAAGCTGATCGGTCACCGAAAAGTTATTTCACTGCCGCCGCTCATTTATCTGTCTTTGTCTTTCGCCGCTGGAATTTGTATTTCATTTAGATCTCAAATTCCATTCCTCCCATTGTTCATCACCACTTTTATCGGGCTGTGTTTTTTGGCCGGTTATTTATCCCGTTTCTGGTTTATTCCATTCAGCATCGGAGTTTTTTTTATGTTAGGTCTTCTGTACGGAACCAATAGTCATTTCACAGAACCTGATCATGTCGTTTCCTCAGCTCCAGTGGGAAGAATTTCAATTGAAGGAACTGTCATTTCAGTTCCTGAGAGCGTAAAGCACGGAAGGAAAGAAACAATCTCTTTTGTTCTTGAGAGCAAAAATTTTTACCGAAAAGGGACTGTTTATCAAACCAAAGGAAAAATCCAAGTTTTTCTTCATAATGCGCAGTCCCAAATCAACTACGGTGATCATCTCCGGCTGAAAGGTTCACTGGAGGAGCCCAAACAGGCGAGCAATCCTTACAGTTTTGATTATCGTTCTTATTTGTCGCATCAAGGGATTTTCAAAATTTTTAGGGGCATCGGAAAATATTCGGTGAGTTTGAAATCAAAAGGGGATCAACCAAAATGGCTTTTATGGATTAACCGATTTCGTGTTGATTTGAAGAATCGGATTTCGGCTCTTTATCCTTCGCCTTATTCAGAACTTGCGGTAGCGCTGATTCTCGGTTTTCGAAAAAATATTTCAGATGATATTAATAATGCGTTTATTAAAACCGGAACGGCTCAGATGGTACCGAGCTACGGCCTCACCTTTCTTTGGTTCGCAAGTTCCGTTTACCCGGGTTACAAAGCGGAACCTTCTTTCGTCTCGGTCTTGATTGGAACTGCTTATGCGTTGCTTGACGGTCTTGTCACCGGAGCTCTTTTTGCTTGGATTTACAATTTATTTTCTGCTATGAGGAAGAAGTAGGAGCGGGATTTTTGTTTTTGTTGCCGAATTGGACGCGATGTTCCTCTCCTCGTTTGAGTCGCTCGATATTAGCTCTGTGATTGTAAATCAAGAGGAGCACAAGCGCCAAACTAATTAAAAAAATTTCTGAAAATGATTCCATGTGTCGATGAAAGATGAGTAGAAGAAACGGAAAAGCAGTGGCAGCAACAATGGAAGCTAGCGAAACATAACGCCAAATGAGAAGAGAGACTGCCCAAATTAAAACGGCAAGTACGGTAGCGAAGGGGAAGATTCCAAGTAGTGCGCCTGCTGATGTTGCGATTCCTTTTCCGCCTTTTAATCTAAGCCACGGTGTCCATGTGTGGCCTGCAATTGCGGCGGCTCCAAATAAAAATTGTTTTAGTGGAATGCTAATTTCTGGGAACGCACTTGAGGTAGGGGCTAGCAAAGCAGTGGCGGCCCATCCTTTTAGAATGTCGATGACGAGGACGAGACTTCCCCAGCCTTTTCCAGCCGTGCGGAAAACATTGGTAGCGCCGACATTGCCGCTCCCGTGTTCGCGAATGTCAATTCCCCGAACTCGCTTGGCAACTAAATATGCGGTGGGAATTGAACCGATCAGATAAGCGACGATAATCCAAATAATGTTTTGAACAAATTCCATAGTTAGGAAAGAATATAGGAAATTGGAGGAAAAAAAGCAAGAGAAGCTTTTAAAAGCGCGGGCACCACTTAATTTGGTACAACAGCCGCATTTAGATTAAGGTAGGCGATTAACTTCAAAAAAACCGGGTGAAGAATAGGTGCCATATACGCCAAAAGAAATGGATACAGTCCTAGATAAGTCAATGCCATAATTTCTTAAAATAGAAGTTGAAATTTCATAAATTTGCTCGGTTCCACTTTGGACTCCTGTTATTTGTAGGGTTGCAGTTACACCTCGGTCATCTTTAACTTGGAGCGTCATTGTGCTTACGGTTCCTTTAATTCCAAATCGAAGAGAACTATAAGAGTTTAAGTTTGCCGATTCCATGACATCCTTTGTGGAAGAAATGTCCCATGTGTAAGAACCGATTGATGGATTAAGCGAAGTGATGTAATTGTAATTGACTCTAAAGCCACGTGATGTGCCCGTAAGAGTTCCTCCCGTCACTTTTGCAGTAGAAGGAGGGCTATTCGGTAGCAGCGTTATGGCCGATGTGTTGGTGCCATATGATGAAACTCCCATGGCGGTTGGGATTCTGTTAATTTCCAGACTGCCGGCACTGCTTTGGTTTAAACCCTCTACAATAAAATTCAACGCTCGAACTCTCGACATGTCGATCCCGTAACTTTTCAAAGTTTCAACCGAAATGGAAAATGTTTTTTCAACTGTCGAGCTAACACCTGTTAATTTGATCGAAGCTTTATGATCGAACTCGTCCACTACTTCGAATTTAACATCGCTCGCAGTTCCTTTTAAGCCGAATACCAACCTCGAATAATTGCTCAAATTTCCACTTTCGATTGTTCCGGTACCAAAATTATCATAAGTGAAACTTGCGCCTGCCCAGCCTATGTTGTTGGTACCGTAATTCAAGATCATCCCACGCTGAGCCTCAGTTACGCTACCTGCACCAAGGAGAGCAGTTCTTAAAATTGGAGTAATGCTGCCAACCAAAAGACCTGTTGGACTAGATGCCGGAAGGTAAGTAATCGCAATGGTATCAAGCGATGGAGAAACATTAACCGGAATAAAATTGAAATTTATAGATCCTGATATTTGGCTGCTCACTCCCTCTACGATGAATGAAACATTGGTGATTTTTGAAAAGTCGACCAAACTATTTTTGCTCTGAAGCCACGATTTTTGAATATCCCAAACTTTTTCACTCGTTGTAATAGGGCCGACTCGAATGTTTGTTACATTCCCGTTTACGTCTTTAAATTCTATTTTTCCAGAAGTGGATGGACCAAGCGTTGTAGAGTTCGGATAGGTTTGATATCCGCTGATTCCGAGAATGAAATTTTGGTAACCGCTCAAATCGACACTTTCTTTTGTCAACGTACCGGCATTGTCAAATGAAATACCAGCACCGGCCCAAGTGTTTATGTTGGAAGAGCTTGTTTGATAATTGAACGTGATGCCGCGACTCGTTTGAGTTATTCCTGACACACTAGCGCCGCTTCCCGCTATTGAATAAAGATATTGCACGGGATTTGGAAAATTTGTGATGTCGCCGCTTGTTAATGAGTCATTGGACTTAATTCCTAAAAGGCCGTTTCGGCTGACAATTTGAAGGGTTCCTTGTTGATTGCTTCCTTCCACAATAAATAAAATATATTGAATTTTTGTTAGATCGATTCCGGTTTTTTTAAGTTCTGTTTTTGGCAATCTCCAAACGAGATCTTCGTCGGTTTTGATGCCGTAAATCTGAAAAGTCACGACTCTGCCATTGATATCTTTCATTTCAACCTTCACCGAACTCGTCGGACCTCTAAGTCCGATATTAGTAGGCTGGGTATCAAAATCTCTTGTTTCAATGTTAGAAGTATATTGATCATCATAATTAAATCCGCCACCTGCAAATCCCGCTACGGAACTTGTACTGTAAGTTAATTTCCAGTTGCCCAAATTTGGCTGTGTTAAAGTATCACTCATACTCGCATTGTTAACAGTAATATACCTTGCATAACCAAAATCAGTGACATCATTGATTGAATTCGTAGTCGACGGTAGCACAGCCGGTTTTTGATAAATAGTCAATGAACCGGTTTTGTACGGTGCATCTTCGACAATAAAGTAGATTGTTTTGATTCGTGTTAGATCCAAACTACTTCCAGTAAAGGCCGAAGCGGTGACCGTCCAAACCTTTTCCACATTTCCATCTACACCATCCAAATAGATGTAGGCTTTAACCCCATTCATATCCATTAATTCAAATTTGATTCTGCTTGAGGTTCCTTGAAGACCAAAAGTCATTTGTCCAAGCTGCGCGAAGTTGAGTGCATTATATAAATTGCCAGTTCCAACAAATCCTCCTGATCCTGTATTGTAATCCAAACGTAAGCCACGAGGCACAGTAGTCTTGTTTGTGGAAGAATATAAAGATCCAAGATCAAGTTGACAACACGTACCAGGAATTCCCGTGATTGTAAAATGTGGGGATTCGAGCGTGGAAGTTTCAGCGGTAGGCGTAATACTTACCGCAGCCGATCGATACAAGACAGATTGATCTTTCATCTGATTGTACTCATCCATCAATTTTATGAATTCATTTAATTGGTCGCGAGTTTGTTTCGTGGATGCTCCAGGCTTTCTTGCTGAATTAATTTTGCCAGCAAGATATCCATAACTTAACGGTTCGTTTACAGTAAGACCATTGTGGTTGTACGCGTAGACTCCTTTTTCACCGACCACAAATTCTGTTTTAGTCCCAGCCATCAAAAAATCATCAACGCTTGGCATGGGATTGTGGCCTTTTGGATGGGTATGAGCAATCACAGAAGCTTTATCGAGCAATTCTTTTGCAGCAGGAAGCAGTCTGATCTCATCATTGTTCCCACTGGTAAATAAGACAACTGTTCCATTTAATACAGCAATGCCTACCTCTATATTCAACTCAACTAATTTCCGAAGATCATTGGCTGAAATTTTTTTGACAATGACAGCAGAAGCGATATCGGGTCTTAAAAGTTCCAGAGCTTCATCAAAAGAATATTCTTTTTTATCACGAACTTCGTTTTTTATCTTCTCTTGAGAAATATTTTTTGGGATCTCAACTTTGGGTATTGAAAGTGGTGAATCAGGAACATTGGATTGACGCGGCAATTCTTTGACGGGATCATTCGCGTTTGATTGTTTTAGATTAATTTGAACCTCAGGAGTCGCCACGGAATTTGAGATAACCGGTTCCGCGCCGTAAAGGTTTGTTGTTGAAAGGGCTATGGCAATTGCCAGGGATAAGCTTTTACTAAAACCGTCTTTCTTAACTTTTTTAGATTTAGTGTATCTCATTGTGTTCTAGCCTACTAAGTACATTTTAAATAATCTTAAAATCTAATTAAATACTGCCTGATAGTTTTAGAATTGTCAAGTTGATCAATGAAAATTTTTAGTAAATAACCATTTTTAAACTGTTTTTTCGTTTGAAGTTATGGGTTAAGATACAGCTATATGAATCGGGAAAAGCAGATTGAAGAAAGATGGAAAGCGAAAGGTTTCTCGTGCGATTTATGGCTGGATCCGCCAGGTCAAAGATGGGAAGGATACGTTCATGATGTTGACGAGTTGATTTACATGCTTCATGGGCAAATGGAATTAGAAGTGTCAGGGGAGAAGAAAATTTTGAATTCTAGGGATGAAGCATATATCCCAGCTCGAGTGATTCATTCAGTTAGAAACATTGGGAAAACGGAAACGCGCTGGTTATACGGTTATAAAAATCGATGATCCCCCACCACTTTCCAAATGAATTTATGACATGGAGAAATATTTGAAGCTCCGCTGTTTTGTTGTGTATCGTTATGTAGCCAATACAGTAGAAAGTGGTGGGGGATGATCACCTCAATGATTTTTTTCCCAACAAAAGAATTTTCGTTAAAGCCGGAAAGTTTTGGATTGGCTCAAGAAGATGCTTGGTGTGAGACAAAAGACGGCATCCGAATTCACGGCTGGTTTATTGAAGTACCAAAGGCAGAGTCATGCCTTATTTTTTTTCATGGAAATGCAGACAGATCGGA